>ENA-ORDP01000003-ORDP01000003.1-marine-sediment-metagenome-genome-assembly--contig:-NODE-3-length-128911-cov-4.049396_pt1 | contig 128911 bp, 127 predicted proteins | sample MGYA00248627_ERZ508539 | MGnify/ENA primary metagenome ERZ508539 (study PRJEB26208, sample SAMN05571518) | marine sediment metagenome | biome: deep sea; feature: Hydrothermal vent; material...
CACTTATCCATAACCGGCTCAGACAGGCAGGCTGGCATTCACATAATCACATTGATACACGCGGCATCCTGCAATGGCTTAATGTCAATGCACCAGTATCCGAACTGCCATTATTGCCGCATGTACACAACAACAACCATGAAACCATCCGCATGGCAAAAGAAACGAGTGACCCGGATCGACTGAATGTGATACGTCTCTGGCCAGCAGCCTTTCAGCCACCCGGAAAAAATAGTCAACTTTGGGTCGGCAGCGTCACCCAGGTCGAAAGACGCCAACTGGTAAAGATGATCACCTACCCGGCGACCACCCGAAGATTTGATATAGCCTTACAGGTACTGGCAAACAGCCTGAACCCGGTAACAATTAAAACGGTTACACGTACAGGCATGGCAACCAATGGGATATCGAGCTGGAGCGGAGACATATTACTTGTGCGCCCCTGACTGAAAAAAACCATCCTGCCACGCTTTCGCCACAAGACTTTATATGATTTTCATGCCTTCCAGAAGCTTGCTTATTTGATGCAACCGGGTCAGCGGGTCCTGCATTTCCAGAAACTCTATTTTTTGTTTAGGTTTTATTGGCAGAACTTCTGCGAGTCTGTAACTGACCCATGATGCATCATTATATCTTGTGGGTATGTCGTTATTCCTCGTCACCCCAACGTGGTAACAGATTATGCTCAATATCAAGCTGGTCGAGTATTCGTGCTACTACAAAATCCACCAGATCATCCAGACCACGCGGCTTATGATAAAAGCCCGGGTTGGCCGGCAAGATCACAGCACCCATACGACTGAGTTTAAGCATGTTTTCCAGATGAATATCGGACAAAGGTGTTTCGCGCACAACCAGTATCAGCTTTTGCCTTTCCTTTAGCACCACATCCGCTGCCCGTTCCATCAGATTATTGCTGGCTCCGGTTGCAATAGCTGACAACGTGCCGGTAGTACAGGGACAAACAACCATCGCGCGCGCAACGCCACTGCCACTGGCTACAGGTGCGGTCCATTGATCCTTGCCATACACTGTTATGTTTTCTGTATTAAAACGCTCACGCAGAAAGCGTGTTTGCTCGGCGGGGCGTGCCGGGAAATCCCAGTCTGTTTCCATACCGATCACAATCTGCCCGGGCAGTGAGACCAGCACATCAATTTTTTCGCCTGCATCGACCAGGCACTCCAGTAAACGCAGCCCGTATGCAGCGCCGGAGGCTCCGGTCATAGCCAGTGTGATTGATGATTTTTGCCTTGGACTATTCATTACTCCCAACCACTTTAGCTCACTGTTATCTCGTTAACCTTGAATTGAGTACAAAAGCAGGATATGGAATCGGTGCAGCCTGTTAAAGACCGTCTGCCGCAAGGACGCGGCAGTCGAGCGGCCATGGATGGCGAATAGCGCGTCTTTAACAGGCTGTACCGATTCCATGTCCGGTACGATTCGTATAATCGTTAACATATACGCAGATTACATTTCATAGTATATGTTATCGGAACTGCGATAATATTTTAAAAACTAATTATACTACTAGAGATTCGTGTTTCTACTCCGCAAAGCATCCAGCAACTTATCATGGATCGCACCAAAGGCACCATTACTCATCACCAACACGACATCACCCGCCACAGCCTCTGCTGTTACCGAATCAACGATACTCTCTACAGTATGGTAAACATTTGCACGATCGCCCAGTGTCGTCGCCACCTGATCCAGGTTCCAGTCCAGCCCCGGCGGCTGATAAAGCATTATCTTGTCTGCCAGACCCAGCGACTGCGCCAGACGATCACCATGTACGCCCATGCGCATGGTATTGGAACGCGGCTCCAGCAAGGCCAGTATGCGGCCTGTTCCTGGTTGCTTGCGCAGACCTTGCAAGGTCGTTTCGATCGCAGTGGGGTGGTGTGCAAAATCATCATAAACTTTTATACCGGCCACTTCGCCGCGTAATTCCATGCGCCGCCGGACACCCGTGAAACGGTTCAATGCATCCACCGCTGCCTCGGCGATCACGCCCGCATGTCGTGCAGCCGCTATCGCGGCCAGTGCGTTGTCGACATTATGCGCACCGGTCAGAGACCATTTGATCGTACCCAGACCTTGACCCCGATATAAAACCTCAAAACTCGATCCATCCTCCTGTTTCAGATCCGATTGCCAGCCATCCTTTGCACCCTGGCCAAAACCTTCAACGGCTGTCCAGATACCGCGCTGGATGACTTCTGTCAGCGCATCATCATTCTGGTTACAGACCACCAGGCCATTCGGTGGCACGATACGCAGCAGGTGATGAAACTGGGTCTGGATCGCATTCAGATCAGGAAAAATATCGGCATGATCGAATTCCAGATTATTCAGTATCAGGGTCTGTGGATGATAATGGACAAACTTGGAGCGTTTATCGAAAAATGCCGTATCATATTCATCTGCTTCGATTACGAAAAAAGGCGCTTCTCCCAAGCGTGCAGACAGGCCAAAGTTGTTCGGTACCCCGCCGATTAAATAGCCGGGTGACAGACCGGCATCCTCCAGTATCCATGCCAGCATACTGGAAGTCGTGGTCTTACCATGCGTGCCCGCTACCGCAAGCACCCAACGGTCCTGCAGAATGTGTTCTGATAACCATTGCGGCCCCGAAGTGTATGGCATGCGCTCAGCCATCATATACTCGATCATCGGGTTGCCGCGTGACATGACATTACCCACTACCACCAGATCCGGCCGTGGTTGTAAATGGGCCGTATCATAGCCATTCATCAGTTCGATGCCCTCGGCCTGCAACTGGGTGCTCATGGGTGGATAGATGTTTTGATCCGAGCCACTAACCGTATGGCCGGCACTACGTGCAATCAGCGCAAGACTGCCCATAAAGGTTCCACATATACCAAGGATATGAATGTGCACTTATTCTGTTCCAATATTAAAAGCAATGTTATGCTACACATGATAATCATTGCGCGATCAGAGCACCAACAAAACTTCACTTGACCCACCCCTGAGCGCTAACTATCTTTTAGAGACCATTTATCATCCTGTAACAGCCATGCCAGACAATATACCTATAATTTGTCCTGATAATGACAGTCTGATCGAAAGGGCCTTACTGTATTTTGTTGCTCAGTACAGAGCAGCAACCCATGCGTACGGTCAGTTCCATGTTGCCCTGTCTGGTGGCAGTACGCCTGCAAGGCTGTACAGCGCTCTGGTAACGCATGTCTCGGCCCAGACAATAAACTGGCATATGGTGCATATCTATTTTGGTGATGAACGTATGGTACCAACCGATCACCCTGACAGTAACTACCGCATGGCGCGGCAGACCTTACTCGACCACATCGCCATACCTGCTGCTAACATCCACCCGATACCAACCGACTGTGATGATTTTGAGGAATGTGCACAACGCTATGCCGACACACTGATGACTCAGCTGGTTTCAACCAAAGCGGGCGTACCCATCTTTGATCTGATCTTGCTGGGGATTGGTCCAGATGGACATACCGCCTCGTTATTCCCCGGCACACCCATACTGCTGGAATACAAGCGTCCAGTCGCGGCAGTCTATCTGGCTGATAAAAGCAGCTGGCGTATCAGTCTGACCTATCCCGTGCTCAATCATGCCCGTCATTTACTGATACTGGTCAGTGGTGCCTCCAAACAACAGGTAGTCTATGACCTGTTCGGTCAGAATACAGACAAACATGATTATCCTGTAGCGAATTTACACCCAACAGGTAGCGTGGAATGGTTAATCGATGCAGAAGCCGCACAGAAGCTGCCAGGCAAGTAAGACAAACAACTGGAGAAAACCGATCAGGCCGTATTCAAACCAGGAGCAGCCAGTCGTCCAATCTTGTTACCACTGAGTGTGAAATAAAACTCTGCCCCTTGTCCTGGCTCGGACTGCGCCCATATTTTCCCACCATGACGACGAATGATGCGCTCCACTGTTGCCAGACCAATGCCTGTACCGGAAAACTCCTTGCCATGCAAACGCTGAAAAGCCCCAAACAACTTGCCCGCATATTGCATATCAAAACCGACACCATTGTCCCTGACATAATAGACAGTTTGTTCACCTTCAACGTGTGATCCAAATTCGATTTTGGCATCCGTTGTCGTTGCCGTGTATTTCCACGCATTACCAAGCAGGTTTTCCAGCACCATCTCAATCAGGTTCCCGTCACCTACTGCTGTTATACCAGGCTGTATATGAATATCAACGCTGCGCTCCGGCTCCTGTTCAGCCAGGCGATGCACAACCTGCCCGGCCAGAGTATCCAGTTTTACTTCCTTTCTTTCCAGCTCCTTGCGTGATATCCGGGATAAATCGAGTAGCCCATCAATCATGCCAGACATTCTTTGCGAGGCATCACGAATACGCTGCAAAAAGCCCAGCCCGTCGGCGTCCATCGTATTCCTGTAATCGTCCATCAGCGCATGACTGAATCCATCCAGCGCGCGCAAGGGTGCACGTAAATCATGTGATATGGAATAACTGAAGGACTCCAGTTCCTTGTTACTCAGAATCAGTTCATCGGTACGCTCTGCAACCAGCTCCTCAAGCCTGTCATGCTGCTGTTGTAAGGTACGCAACACATTCAGGCGCTCTATTTCAACCGCCACCCTGGTGGCAAATATTTCCAGCACCGGTTTAACCTGATCTACGTTCTGCATCGGCACCACATCCATCAACACCAGTAAACCAATTGCGTTACCAGCACTGTCAAATAACGGCGCGCCAATATAGCTCTCAACACCCATCTCACCCAGGCGGGGCTCGTCCGGAAACTCCGACTGTACATTTTTCGGGAATGCCCGGGTATATTTCCCGACAACCTCGCCACAAGGTGTCCCGGTTAATTTACATGAGAAGTTTTCTGCCACCTCTCCCTTGTGGCTAAAAACAAAGGTATTGATCTTGTCCTGTTCCATCTCGTCGACCAGGCCAATAAAACAATACTCGGCATCAAACAGGGCAGCCAGATTATCTACCAGCTTCTGGAAGAAATCCTCTCCTGATTCACCTGAAACACCCTCTGCAATTTGTCGCATTGCATTTTCTGATTCCTTTGAGGTAGTAATATCGGTAACACTGCCCACATAGCCTATAATCGAACCGTCAGCATCAAGCTGTGCTGCAGACTGAGCCAGGACCCAGGCGACACGCCCATCAGAATCTCGAAATCTGAATTCCAGCTGATAGGGCGTGTGAGTTTCAACAGCATGACGCCATACAGCATACACTGCATCACGATCATCCGGGTGTATTGCATTTGACCATCCATCGCCCAAAGCCTGCTCCAGGCTCATTCCCGATAGTTCACGCCAGTGCTCATTAACATATAAGCACTTACCCTGTTCATCGGTCAGATAAATACCCACCGGTACAACACGCGATAAGACAGCGAATCGCTGCTCACTCTGCTGTAAGTCAGAAACTGTTTTTTCCAGCCTGCCCCTCATGTCATTTATTGATGCGACCAGTACATTCAGCTCATCTTGCTCGGTATGTGAGCGATCCAGTCTCAGCTCCTTACTGGTATCCATCACATCAGGGCTACTGACAAAATCCGTTATGGTATCCAGATGCCTGGTCACCAGGTTTTTGAACAGGTAATAAATGAACAAGGCAACAATAAATGTCATAAAGGCATTGGAAACCAGCATTACACCTGCCTGCTTTTCCAGTCGCCTGTACACATCATCAAGACTGGCCTGTACGGTTAGTTCACCAATCACGATCTGCTGATCTTTATAGGAATAGACTATTTTATGTTTGAGCGGGATTATATTATTTTCGAGCGGCTCACCGCTTTTCTGGTATATTTTTCCATCAACTCGTACTTCGGCATACCGGATATCACGCATCTTGCGCAAACCATCAAGTAATGTCCGCACCTGACTGAGGTCAGCAATCCAGACCGCTTCAGTCAGGCTCTGCATAAACACCGTCTGGATCTGCGAGAGATCCTCGTCGATCTCATTCACATCACCACGATACTCTGTGTACAACTGAAACAGGGTCAGGACCAGGGTCACCAGTGAGCTGAACAATATAAGGTGTAGAATGAGTCGTTTTGCGAGGCGGCTGCTCTCCTTTATCATTTTAATTCCTTATACCCACTCTGCTTCACTCTATAGAATGCAATGAATTGAAAGCGTACATCAAAATAACCATTCTGAATTGTAGCCGACAGCTAAAAATAAATCACTCCTCTCTGGCCAAACACGCCCACACCAGCCCTCATCACCATTCTTAGTCGTAAGACAAAGCCGCCGTCAGGACAATATTAACCCACTGCTTCTTGCGAAGCCTCCTCGTTCAGGGTAACGACTAAAAGGTCTTAAACCTTAATCACTGGCTCTGAATGGCGAGTATGCCTATACTACTATACTATATGCTATTCTGGCCTGAAGGACATTATGTGTGCATAGACAAGCGGGCTTCGCAGTAATACTCTTCTTTTTACTCTTTACACAGGCCTGGTCTGAAGCAATACTGATCCTTAACACGCCCCCCCACCCGGCACAGACCGGCAACAACCAGTCAGGATTTATAGCCCGAATAGAAAAAGAAGCCTTACGCAGACTAGGATACACCCTGGAAAATGTACAGTTCCCGGCCGAGCGCGGATTACAGAATGCCAATGCAGGCATTGTCGATGGTGATGCCCTCCGCATCGCCGGGCTGGAGAAAACCTACCCCAACCTGATTAGAGTTAATGAAAAAATCATGGACTGGGACTTTGTGGCCTTCAGCAAGCAGGATATAAAAATCGATAACGGCTGGGACAGCCTCAAGCCCTATGTCGTGTCGATCATTAATGGCTGGAAGATACTCGAAACAAATATCCCGAAAGAATCAACCTTAACTAAAGTCAAATCAGCAAACCAGTTGTTCACCCTGCTGGACAAAAACAGAACAGACCTGATTATCTACGAACGGTATAGAGGCCTGGCCCTGATCCGAAACAGGCATTCTGACGATATACACGTGATCGATCCACCGCTGGAAACCAGGGCAATGTATATGTATTTGCATAAAAAGCACAAGACCCTGGTTCCTGAACTGGTCAGGGTTCTGAAAGAAATGAAACAGGACGGCACCTATAACAGGATTGTCCGGGAATCCCTAACGCTCTACTCAGGCGAACACTGAGTAGTCAGCACACTGGCCAGACATAAAAATGAGGGTCTTTTTTCTGCCCTACTCCTGTCGCTCCTTTTTCCATATACAATGCCCATGCCCAGTCTGGCTCAAACAAGCTGGTCGTCGATGACCAGTATGTTTCACGTACATCCTCAAGCGGAAAGGCTTTCGGTAAGGCTGGTCTGGACTGGCTGCAGTCTACCAGCGATTCCAGTTCGTTGATGTTGGGTAAGCGCCACTTGTGTCGTTTATCCTGTCGATTCAGGTGGGCTATCGCATCCAGCGCCTGCTGCCAGGTTACTGTTACACCCGTTAGATTAGCGTTATCATGCCAGCACAGTCCCGTCAACCGGTCTGACACGCCTGTATCCGTTACAATGAATCGTGGTTCCGGCCAGACTATACCAAGACCGTATTCCCCATCCTGTCCTGAATGCTCGCAGGCTATCTGCTCACCCAGATCGTTATAGCACACATGCTGGCCTGTTACCGGCAGAACGGTATCGGCATTACCCCGCACCGGCCAGAGTAAAAAAGACTGGTCCTTGCCGCCGTAGAACATGCGCGCACCGTCCATGTGAACAGTCCAGGCATGTGATGGACTAATCGCAGCCGTGGTAGAGGTCCAGTACCAGCTCAGGAAGACTTCAGTGAAGGGATGACCCTCGGGCAGCGCAGGCTTGCGCATCTGCAGGTCCAGTAGACTGCGCAATTCTCTACGGTTTGGCATATGCCAGTCTGAATAACCCAGACTGCTATCGGCATTCATCTGCTGCACAAATACCAGCGCCTCTACCCAGGTCAGTGGAAATTCAGCGAAGTTGGCGACACGAGACCAGTGCAGTCCGGTGAGACGGTCATAAACAATATCGTCATCTGGCTCAAAACGCGGGGTCTGCCAGGCCCGGCCATTTTTATATTCGGCATCCTGTCCACTATCGGTACAATCTATTTCCTTACCATCACCATCATGACAGCTGGTCTGGCCTGTCCACAGAACAACCGGATCAATGGCAATGTTTACTGTTGTCCGCCTGTTGCTCAAGATTGTTCAGCTCCGTCTCTTCCAGGTAGTGAACAAAAGACCTTTTCAGCATGCTACTCACCCCATGGCCAAGGTGGTCTCCTGCCTGCTCAATGGCCTGTTCAATCTGCTGCACTGTCACCTGCAACAGGTCATAGATAATTTGTATCCGGTCTCCCTCGATATGTATTTTCCTGATTCCCATCAGGCTGCGCAAAACGCTTGATAATTGTTCGGCCTGCACCGACGACAATGATTCATCCAGCAACAGACTGCGCTGTTTCAAAACCACATCACCATGCTGTTTAACCGATGGATGCCCTGCGCTGCCAATATACAAATGTGGATTCGCCCTGAAACGGTCTTTACATTGCGCAGAACAAAAATAAAAATTCATGCCCTGATGTGATATCTGCAAATCGTCGGCCGTAACCGACATCTCACATACCGGGCAAATGACTGTTGTCGACTCTTTATTCATACCCGTCTCGATCTACCTGCATGCGGTCCGCCTGGGCGATGTCATTCAATGTCCACTCATGCGGCATGTATATTTACCATGAACAGGGACAACACCAGACTGACCCGTAGCGCAGATGCAGATATCGAGTACGCCTTTCCCATGTTTTTATCCCGAACCTTAGCTGGCTTTTGCTGACACCCCTATTTCTATCACCGTATCGGTTATATACCGATAGGGCGGAACAACAAGATTGGTGGGTGCCGGAACACCCTGATACACTCTGCCTGCCAGATCAAACCGCGAGCCATGGCACGGACAGAAATAGCCCCCATCCCACTCAGGCCCAAGATCTTCAGGGGCCATATCCGGGCGGTAAGTAGGCACACAGCCCAGATGTGTACAGATCCCGATTACAACCAGATGTTCCTTGTGGATACTACGCGTTGCATTTTTAGCATAGGCAGGCTGTTGTGTTTCTACTTCGGAATCCGGATCTCGCAGTTTAGCCAGGTGCTTCTCAAGTGTCATGGTTTTCAGCATTTCATCTGTTCGACGCAAGAACCAGATCGGTTGACCACGCCAACCTACTGTAATCTGCTGCCCAGGCTCCAGTTTACTGATGTCTACCGTAACTGGCGCGCCTGCATTACGGGCTCTGTCACTAGGTTCCATATACTTGATGAAAGGTATCGCTACGGCCGCCAGGCCAATACCTCCCACGACGGTAGCACCCGCCACCAGCATTTTTCTACGCTTAAGATTTATCTCACCCATAGTACTTTCATAGTGCATTTTTAGCTCCTGTGCCTCCCTGAATATGAATACATGTATCCACCTGTTTATTCGACTTCCAGATCTGAATATCGTTCTGCCAAATCAGGCAGGCAATGATCCAGATCAACATTACTGATTTAAGCACCTGCCCCTTGGGACAGGCTTACGGTAGCTATAGTAAGTAAATGATCAGGCCCGTTATGCTCTCGGCCCGGTATTACGCCAGTTCTGGTCCGGGCGGTCAAATATACGGTTGCTTTCTACCGGGCCCCAGCTACCTGAGGGATAGGTATGTATGAAATCCCGCTCGGTTGACCAGACCCTGAGGATAGGATCAACAATCTCCCATGCATAACGGATTTCATCGTAACGCAAAAACAGAGAATGATCATCTTCGATCACATCAAGCAGCAAGGCCTCGTACGCATCAATTTTGTATTCACTCATATTACATTGGCTGGCATTCAGCACAGTGGTTTCAGCCACCAGCTCCAGACCCTGTTTTTTCGTCTGGATTTCAATGCTCATCCGCTCTTCCGGCTGTATACCCAGTACGATCCAGTTGGGATTGATTTGCTCAATCTGGGATTTTCGAAACAGCTGCTGAGGCGGGTGCTTAAAACGTATACTAATCATCGAACTGGCGGTTTCCATGCGCTTGCCAGTGCGTATATAAAATGGCACGTTGCGCCAGCGCCAGTTATCGATATACAGTTTTAGCGCCGCATAGGTTTCGGTTGTGCTTTGTGGCGGCACACCTTCTTCTTCCAGGTAAGACTTGACGCTTGTATTATTTACAGACCCGGCCGCATATTGTGCACGAAACGCATGAGCATGCACTGCCCCGCCAGGAATAGGCCTGATAGACTTCAGCACCTTGACCTTTTCATCTCGTAAGGATTCTGCATCCAGCATCGGTGGAGGCTCCATCGCTACCAGGGTTAACATTTGCAGCAGATGACTCTGCAGCATATCACGCAAGGCACCGGCACCATCGTAATAACCGGCCCGACCTTCGACGCCCTGTGCCTCTGAGTGGGTAATCTGCACATGGTCAATATAATTACGATTCCATAGTGGCTCCAGCATCAGGTTGGCAAAGCGAAACACCAGAACATTCTGTACCATGCTCTTGCCCAGATAATGATCGATACGGAATATCTGGTCTTCTGAAAAATTTTTATGTAAACACTCTTCGAGTATATTCGCGCTCTCCAGATCATAGCCAAATGGCTTTTCTATCACCAGCCTGCGCCAGGCCGTGTCGTGTTTGTTCAGACCCGATGCCGCCAGAGAACGGGACACCCCGGCATATTCCGATGGCGGAATAGACATGTAAAAGATAATATTACTGGATAAGTATGGCGCCTCTTCCATATGCGCGGCCAGATACTGGTAGCTTTCCTGTTCACGCAGATCACCATGAAAAAAGTGCAGTCGCGGCAGCAACCGCTGCATAACCTCTTCATCAAGACCGCCGCGCGCGTGTCCCTGCAGATCTTCCACCACCTTGTTGCGCCAGTCCTCATCAGACCATTCACGACGCCCGAAGCCGACAATGTGTATGCCATCTGATAACCGACCAGCCTGTTCGAGGTGATAAAGTGCCGGCAATAATTTATTACGCGCAAGGTTTCCGGTAGCGCCAAATATCACAAAGGTACATTGAATATCCATAATCAGTCCTGTTGTTGCACGCGTGACCGGCATCCGGGGAAAAAGCGGGGACTGGTTATACCACTACAGAAATACCGTTAGCCCACTTCCATTACAGCATCATCCTTTGCCCTGTAATACAGCTTGCTATACTCAGCCGCACTTTTTGACCATGAAAAATCCTGTCGCATTGCCGCTAATTGTATCTGCTTCCATATAGCCTTGTTTTTGTACAACGCCACCGCATGGCGAATTGCTGCATACATTTCTTCTGCATCCAGCTCATAAAATGTGACCCCGGTGGCAATACCGGACTGGATATTTTCAGGCGTGGCAGTTACAACCGTATCGGCCAGACCGCCAATCGAGTGCACCACTGGTATGGTGCCATAGCGCAGGCTGTACATCTGATTCAGGCCGCAGGGTTCAAACCGTGATGGCATAAGAAAAATATCTGCCCCAGCCTCAATACGATGCGCCAGCCCTTCATCATAGCCAATATAGACGCTGATCCGGTCACTGTGGCTTTTTACTGCCTCTCGCAGCCGGTTTTCATATTTAGATTCGCCACTTCCGAGTATAACCAGTTGTGCAGGTATCGATACAATCTGATCGAGTTCCTCCAGCACAAGGTCTATGCCTTTCTGATTGACCAATCGGCCTACCATGCCAATCAGGGGCATACCCGTGTCGACAGGTAAAGCAAACTCCCTGCACAATTCTGTCTTGTTAACCAGCTTCTGCTTCAGGTTCAACTTTCCGTATACCTGAACCAGGTGCTTATCCCTGGCAGGATTCCATTCCACCATGTCGATGCCATTTACAATACCGGTAAGCGAATCACTCCGGCTACCAAGCAAGCCATCCAGGCCACAACCGAATTCGGGTGTCTGAATTTCCTCGGCGTAGCCTGGGCTGACGGTGGTCAGCTGATCTGCATAGATTAGCCCACCCTTCATAAAGGACATCTGGCCAAAGTATTCCAGCGTTTCGTGATGCCAGAACACGTCCGGCAAATCAAGCTGCTGAAAAGTCTCGAAATCGAACAGCCCCTGATAGGCAAGATTATGTATCGTGAACACAGTAGCCGGCCTGACAGGTTCCAGCGACAACAACGCCGGTATCAGGCCTGTTTGCCAGTCATTACAATGAACCAGGTCAGGCTTCCAGCTGGGGCCTGCGCGGCCCTGCGCCAGCTCCACAACCGCCTTGTCAAACAAATGAAAACGTTCAGCATTGTCTACCCATGGATTACCGTCATCATTCATGTACGGGTTGCCACTACGAGCAAACGCTTTTTTGTTTGATACCAGCCAGGTGATGACATCACTACCCGGCAAGATAGTCTCAATCAACTCCACTTCTGCATCACCGACCTTGAATCGCCCTACTGAATACGCCTGTTCCAGATTATCGATTACATCACCGTAGGCCGGTAAAATCACACGCACCTCATGCCCTGCCGCTTGCAAGGCACGCGGTAAGCCGGCGGACACATCGGCCAGACCGCCGGTTTTGATCAGCGGATAAACCTCACTGGTAGCAAATAATATTCGTTTGGCCATTAGATTACTTCTGTCTGATGACTACTCCCGCCAGGGGGGGTAGATTTACGGTAATAGAAGCCGGGCGATTCATCCATGGCCCCGCCTCAGCCAGTAACTCTGCCTGACCCACGTTGCTGCCTCCATAATACTCCGAGTCGGAGTTAAAAATAACCTGGTAGGCACCTGCATGGGGTACACCAATCCGATAGTTATCACGCGGAACAGGTGTGAAATTAAGTACCACAATCACAAACGCATCACCATCACGCCGCAGGTAACTCAGTATCGACTGGTCCGAGTCATGACAATCGATCCATTCAAAACCTTGCTGGTCAAAATCATTGCGATACAGCGCGGGTGTTTGCCTGTACAGCTGATTCAGGTCAGCAGTCAGGCTCTGCAGCCCCTGATGCAACGGGTAATCCAGCACATACCAGTCCAGTGCCTTGTCATGGTTCCATTCCTCTCCCTGACCAAATTCGTTACCCATGAACAGCAGTTTCTTGCCAGGGTAAGTAAACATATAGGTATATAACAGGCGCAGGTTGGCGAAACGCTGCCATTCATCCCCTGGCATTTTGTATATCATGGATGATTTCCCATGCACGACCTCGTCATGGGAGAACGGTAATACAAAGTTTTCAGTAAAGGCGTATAGCAGGCCAAAGGTTAACTGGTCATGATGAAAATGTCTGTGTACCGGATCCTTGCTAAAATAATCCAGCGTATCGTGCATCCAGCCCATATTCCATTTCATTGAGAAACCCAGTCCGCCCAGCCATGCGGGTCTGGAAACCTGTGGCCATGAAGTGGACTCCTCGGCGACGATCAGTACACCCTGGTGTTGACCCTGGACAACACCGTTCAGTTCGCGTACGAAATCAATGGCCTCAAGGTTCTCGTTACCACCGTATTTGTTCGGTAGCCAGTCACCTTCATCACGCGAATAATCCAGATACAGTATTGACGCCACCGCATCCACGCGCAAACCGTCAATATGAAACTCTTCAACCCAGCACATGGCACTGGAAACAAGGAAGTTACGCACTTCATTACGACCATAATTATAAATTAATGTACCCCAGTCGCGATGCTCACCACGACGAGGGTCTTCATGCTCATACAGGGCGGTACCATCGAAATTAGCCAGCGCAAATTCATCACGCGGGAAATGAGCCGGCACCCAGTCGAGCAAAACACCGATATCATGGCTGTGACAGTAATCAACAAAATAGCGAAAATCATCCGGGCTGCCGTAACGTGATGTCGGCGCAAAATAGCCGGTGGCCTGATATCCCCACGATGCATCCAGCGGATGCTCGGTAATCGGCATGAGTTCGATATGTGTAAAACCAAGCTTCAGCACATGATCAACCAGCCGCCTGGCCAGCTCACGGTAATTAAGAAAGCCGGCCTGCTCACTACGCTGCCATGAACCCAGGTGCACCTCGTACACAGACATCGGCTCATGTTGCCAGTCACAGTCAGCGCGTGCCGACAACCAGTCAGCATCCTGCCATTGAAAGTTATCAGATGCGCACACAATGGCAGCCGTATTCGGGCGCTGTTCATAGCCGCTCCCGTAAGGATCGGTTTTCAGCAGGATATTGCCACTGCTGCGGTTGCGTATCTCGAATTTGTATAATTCACCCGCGGCCAGTTCCGGAATAAACAGTTCCCACACACCGCCGCCACCGCGTACCCGCATCGGGTGTAACCGACCATCCCAGTTATTAAATCCGCCTACTACACTGATGCGCTCCGCACCCGGTGCCCAGACCGCAAACAATACGCCGGTCACACCGTCTACTTCACGCAGGTGAGCACCCAGAACATGGTACACATGCCAGTGCCTGCCTTCGCCAAACAGATGCAAATCATTATCAGTCAGCTGCGGTAAAAACGTGTAGGGGTCTGTATATTGGTGGGTATAGCCATTGTCAGCAGAATATTCGATCGCCGGATGTGCCGGTATTGATGAGGCATCCCCATGCCAGACAAAAAGGCCAGCGCCCTTCGCGGTCAGTGCTGGCCCACCATCCGCCAGGCGAACCGACACGGCGTCTGGCCGGTACACACGATAAACCGACTCACCATTATCTGAGTGCAACCCCAGCACTTCAAAAGGATCGTGATGACGCGCCTCCAGCAAGCTCACGATGGACTCATCTGAAGACGCTTTTGCTGTGAAGGGGACAACGCTTGCCGTCATTATATCTCACCACGGTTACCGAGTGATCCGGTCAACTTTTCCGGATGTCAGCCTGGATTATTACTGCACAAAGTTAATGGAAGTCATGTACCTGTAATACTGGTAATGTACTAGTGGCCTAACAAGGTAACACTATACAACACTGTAGCCTTAATTCATAAACCCCCTGATGAATATGCGCTAATGTTTATGCTCAGAGATATGACCTGAAACAAGTACCTTGAAATATGTACCTGGAGTAGCAGTATGATCGAATTAAAATCGCCACGCTTTGTCAGCCGCCTGACCCGCGACACGCTGGCACTGATTCTGGCGGGTGGTCGCGGATCGCGACTCAAACAACTAACCAACTGGCGCACCAAACCCGCCATGCCTTTCGGCGGCAAATTTCGCATTATCGACTTCCCGTTATCCAACTGCATCAATTCCGGTATCCGGCGCATTGGTGTCGTCACGCAGTACAAATCACATTCCCTGTTATTGCATATCCAGCGCGGCTGGGGACATCTGCGCGGTGAATTTGGCGAATTTGTTGAAATGCTGCCAGCGCAACAGCGCCTGGAAAGCTCATGGTACCAGGGTACGGCCGATGCGATTTATCAAAATCTGGACATAATTCATAGCCATAACCCGCGTTACACCCTTATCCTGGCCGGCGACCATATCTACAAAATGGATTATGGGGAAATGCTGGCCTATCATGTAGACCAGGTTGCCGACCTGACTGTCGGCTGCATTGAAGTTCCGCTTGATCAGGCCCGTGCCTTTGGCGTGATGTCCACCAACGAGCATATGCGTGTCACCCGTTTCCAGGAAAAGCCGGAATCACCTGAGGCCACGCCTGGTAAACCCGGTGTTGCGCTTGCCTCAATGGGCATCTATATATTCAATACAGACTTCCTGTGTGAACAACTGATCAAGGATGCTGATACACCCATGTCCGAGCATGACTTCGGCAAAAATATTCTTCCTGAAGCGATAAACAAATACCAGGTACTTGCCTATCCGTTTCAGGATACCGAATCGAACGAAAATGCCTACTGGCGTGATGTCGGTACTGTTGACGCATTCTGGGCAGTCAACCTGGAGCTGATCGGCGTAACCCCGGAACTGAATCTGTATGATGAACAATGGCCTATCTGGACCTATCAGGAACAATTACCACCGGCCAAATTCGTTTTTAATAACAAGGACCGTCGCGGCATGGCCGTTGACTCGATGGTCTCGGGCGGTTGCGTGATCTCGGGCGCCTGCGTGAATCACTCGCTGCTGTTTTCAAATGTACGGGTCAATTCCTATTCTGAAATAAGAGATTCAGTCATCCTGCCCGACGTCGATATTGGCCGTCATTGCACCATTAACAAGGCCGTCATCGACAAAGGCTGCCGCATACCCGATGGCATGGTTATTGGCAAGGATCCGGCCAGTGATGCTGAACGCTTCCACGTCACCGAACAGGGTGTCACGCTGGTGGTACCGGAAATGCTGGGCCAGGAACTGCACCATGTCCGCTAAACCGATGCTTAATGTTGTGCTGTACTGGCACATGCATCAACCGGAATACCGTGACACCCGCAGTGGTGAATTTCAGTTACCCTGGACCTACCTGCACACCATCAAGGATTACGCCGACATGGCCGCGCATCTGGAAAACAACCCGGATGCCAGAGCAGTGATCAATTTTGTACCCATCCTGCTGGAACAGATAGCTGCCTATGATGAACAGATACAGTCCTTCCTGAATAATACCGGTGTCATTAAAGACCACCTGCTGGACGCGCTGATATCACCGGCACTGCCCGCCCACCCTGAGCAGCGCATGGAGCTGGTACATGCCTGTCTGCGCGCCAACCGCGACCGTCTAATCAATCGCTATGATGCATATCAAGGGCTGGCTGACTTTGCCAGACTGGTAGAAAAGGTACCGGAAACCATCAAATACCTGAACGATCAGTATTTGATTGATCTGCTGGTCTGGTACCACCTTGCCTGGCTGGGTGAGCATAGCCGCCGGCATGACTCACGCGTGAAAGAACTGATAAAAAAAGGCGAACACTATAACCTGCACGATCGCCGCATCCTGCTCGAAGTGATCGGTGAACTCATTCATACGGTTATCCCTCGTTACCGTACACTGTCTGAACACGGCCAGATCGAACTCAGCATGACACCCTATGCGCATCCGATCACACCCCTGTTGCTGGATATCCAGTCTGCACGTGAGGCAATACCCAATATCGATCTGCCTGCACTACAAAATTACCCTGGCGGGTATGAACGTGCCCGGTGGCATATCCAGTATGGCCTCGATAGTTTTGAACATTTCTTTGGTCTGCGCCCGGCGGGATGCTGGCCAGCCGAAGGCAGTATCAGTAATGCAACACTGGATCTGCTGGCAGAATATGACTTCAAGTGGGCTGCCAGTGGTGGCGGAGTGCTGGATAACAGCCTGAACGCCACCGACCAGGAACGCCCACCATGCATACATCGACCGTATCGGCATAACTCATCCGGTATACAATGTTTTTTTCGTGACGATGGCCTGTCTGACCTGATCGGCTTTAACTATTCCGACTGGCACGCCGATGATGCGGTTGCGAATCTGGTGCATAACCTGGAAAGCATCGCCGCCGCCTGCGAAGATACCGTCAATAACACCGTATCCATTATCCTGGACGGCGAAAACGCCTGGGAATACTACCCGGAAAACGGCTACTACTTTTTACAGGCCCTGTACCAGCAACTGGCCGAGCATCCACAACTGAACCTGTGTACCTATAGCGATTGCCTGACCAGCAACATCGAATCTCGTGAGCTACAAAATATCACCGCCGGCAGCTGGGTTTACGGCAGCTTTTCCACCTGGATAGGTGATGCCGATAAAAACCGTGCCTGGGACATGCTCGGTGATGCGAAGAAAATGTTTGATCAGGTAATCGAGTCGCAACAGCCAGACAGTAAACTGCTGGCCAAAGCCGAACAGCAACTGGCCCTGTGTGAAGGCTCAGACTGGTTCTGGTGGTTTGGTGACTATAACCCGTCTGGTACAGTCAGCGACTTTGATCGACTGTACCGCATCAATCTGTCACGCCTGTATCAGATACTGGGCAAGGAACCGCCCGCCTACCTTGCAGAGGTAATCAGTCACGGCAGCGGTGATCCTGCCATGGGTGGCACCATGCGACCTGGACAAGCCAGCACATAACGGACTATTACATGACTGATAACAACCTCCCCGTCAACATAACTGGCCAGCGGCGTGCCGGAATACTGCTGCATATCACCTCACTACCGGGTACCGATGACCAGGGCGACATGGGCCATCAGGCCTACCGCTTTATCGAATTCCTGTCTGCCGCCGGCATGACTATCTGGCAAACCCTGCCACTGGGTGCGGTACATGATGATCGCTCGCCTTATCAATGCCTGTCCGTGCATGCAGGCAACCCGCTACTAATCAGTCAGGACTGGCTTAAAGATCGCGCCTGGCTGAATAAAAACCTGTCCAGAAAAAGTAAACGTGAAAACTGGCTGCGACTGGCTTACGAAGGCTTCAAGCTACACGCTGACCATGCGGCCACGACGGAATTCAAACAATTCTGTGAACAGGAAAAAAACTGGCTGGGTGATTACGCCCTGTATTGCGCGCTGCGTGAACAACACAAGCATCGCCCCTGGATGGAATGGCCGGTGCCAATTCGCGACCGGATGTCCGACGCTCTGGCCAACGCACGTCGCCAGCTGGCAGACGAAATTGAACGCATCTGCTTTGAACAGTTTGTGTTTTTCAAACAGTGGCACGAACTGCGTGATTATGCGCATCAACATAATGTTTACCTGTTTGGTGACATGCCGATTTTTGTCGCTCATGACAGCGCCGAAGTCTGGGCACATCGTGAGTATTTCAGCGTCAACAGCGATGGACAGACCAGTAAGGTGGCGGGTGTGCCTCCGGACTATTTTTCTGAAACCGGTCAGCTGTGGGGCAACCCGCTGTATAACTGGGACACCATGCAAAAGGATAACTTTAAGTGGTGGAAACAGCGCCTGCATTCACAGATGAAACTGTTTGATCTTATACGTATTGATCACTTTCGTGGTCTGGAGGCCTACTGGGAGATATCTGCAGAAGCAGAGACCGCAATTGACGGTCACTGGGTCAAGGCGCCAGGCGATGCCCTGCTACAGGCACTCACCGAACAGTTGCGCGACCTGCCACTGGTTGCCGAAGACCTCGGCACCATCACGCCTGAAGTGGACGAGTTACGCCATAAATATAATATTCCCGGTATGAAGATAATCCAGTTCGCATTTGATGGCGACCCGAGCAATCCCTACCTGCCGCACCAGCACCTGAACGACTATGTGGTGTATACCGGTACACATGACAACGACAGCAGCCTGGCATGGTTCGAATCCCTTGACGACAATGCCAGACAACATGTGCTGGATTATCTGGGACACCCGCAGGAAGACTTCCCCTGGCCGCTGATACGCAGCGCACTGGCCTCTGTTGCCAATATTGCCATTTTACCGATGCAGGACATCCTCGCCCTCGGTGACGGCAATCGCATGAACACCCCCGGTACTACAGCAGGCAACTGGAACTGGCGCTTTAAATGGGAGCAACTCCCTGCTGACCTGGGGGCGCGTCTGCACCACATGCTGAGGCTCTATAATCGCCTGAACTAGCACCTCGTCAAGCAAACTGAACCCGTAATTACCGCATGGCTAGAGCACTGGTCGCTGGCCAAACCTCATTATTTCACCTAGAATAGCCTACTGCAGTTTTAACTATACCGGGGTTGTACCATGATCGTAAAAGCCACACGCGAAGGCCTGGGACGGCTGATTATATTTATTGATTTCATCACACGTCCTGCCAAAATGAAACGCTCTGACGCCGAGCAACAGACTGTTAACGAAGCACTCAGCCTCATGTCCGTTTACCAGTTTTATGCCTGCCCCTTTTGCGTAAAAACCCGTCGCGCCCTGCATCGTCTGAATTTAACCATAGCATTACGTGATGCCAGCAAAGGCTCACCTTACCGGGATGAATTGCAAAACGGTGGCGGGCAGATCAAGGTTCCGTGTCTGCGCATTGATGAGGGCGAAAAAACACGCTGGTTGTATGAATCGAACGACATTATCGCGTACCTCGAGAATCGCTTTGGCAAGGGCCGTGAAAGTCAGGCCTCTGCCTGATCAGGCGGAACCCAAGACACCCTTCATAACCAGATCATGCAGCCGGTTTCAAAACGCCGGCTTAGTAATTCGTGATACGGATACATGCGTATCTTGTAATACTGTAAACCCGGTAGTTCCGGCAAAAAATCCAGCCTGAAATGATGTGACTTTTGGCTGTCCTTTCTGGCTTCAACCCTGAGCTGGTAATGCGTAGCTACCTTGAATTCACGGTTCTCGTCTTCTGTCCCAACCAGTAGTTCTACCACGACATCCTCCGGGCTCAGGCCATTAAGAAATGCGCCCACACGAATCGCGACTTTTTCACCATGCGGCATATGCTCCGCAGCCATATCTTCGCGTTGCACACTGACCGCAGACCAGCACTCACGTACATGTGCCTTCCATTTAGCCAGTTTTACCGACGGCGCACCGTTGCTGGCAGTCAGCTTTTTCTGCTGGTCGCGCGCCGCCGTATAAAAGTAACGCACATAATCCATCACCATGCGCTGCGAATTAAAACGCGGAATAGTCGATTTCATGGTCTCGCGTGACAGGTTGACCCAGTTCTCCGAATAGCCCTGATGACCACGATCGTAATAAAGCGGTATCACCTGGTGCTCCAGAATATCATACAGATCATTTGCCTCTTCATGGTCACGGTACTGTGCATCAAAATGTGGGCCGTGCGGCGCAATCGCCCAGCCATTCTTGCCGTTGTAACCTTCGCCCCACCAGCCATCCAGTACGCTCAAATTGATAACGCCATTAAGCCCGGCCTTTTCACCCGATGTACCACTGGCTTCCATCGGATACTCCGGGGTATTCAGCCACACGTCCACACCACTGACCAGTTTACGTGCCAACGCCATATCGTAGCCTTCCACCATAATGATCTTGCCGATAAATTCGGGTAGTTGTGCGTATTCGTAAATGGTTTTTATCAACTGTTGACCGGGCTGGTCCAGCGGATGCGCCTTACCGGCAAATATTATCAATACCGGCCGTTCCGGATTGTTTAGTAATCTTGCCAGCCGTTCCTTATCAGAAAACAGCAATGTTGCCCGCTTATAGGTGGCAAAGCGCCGCGCAAAACCCAGTATCAGTATATCGTTGTCTGGTTTACTGATCTGCTCCGTCAACCTGTGCAACATGGCTTCACTGACACCATTGCGACGATGTTGCACTGTCACACGCTTGGTCACTTCCTCTGCCATCATCGACTTGAGTTCCTGACGCAGACTCCAGAACCGATGCGCCGGGATTTTATCCAGGCATTGCCAGTAGTTTGTATTCAGCAACTGGTTCCGCCATTCACGGAAACGCATATCAAACAGATTTATCCATTCCAGTGCCAGGAAGGTCTGCACATGCACACCGTTGGTGACATAGGAAATCGGGTTCTCTTCGGGCGGAATTTGTGGCCAGACATAGCTTTCCATTTGCGAGGCAACCGTACCGTGTATGCGGCTCACGCCATTGTGGAAACGTGAACCACGCAGTGCCAGCGCAGTCATATTGAATACGCCGTCGCGTTCGCCGGCCATACCCAGTGCCAGAAAATCCTGCATATTGATACCCAGCCTTTCGACGTATTGTCTGAAATAGGGCTCGATCATCTCGTGCTCAAAGATATCGTGCCCGGCCGGTACCGGTGTATGCGTGGTAAACACGGTGCCCGCTGCTACCAGTTCCAGTGCACTGGCGAAATCCATACCCTGACTCACGCGTCCCTGGCAGCGTTCGAGTATCTGGAACGCTGCATGTCCTTCATTGATATGCCAGACCGTTGGCTTTAGATTCAGCGCATGCAACAAACGCACACCACCGATACCCAGTACAATCTCCTGCTGTATGCGGGTACTGCTGTCGCCACCATAAAGCTGATGGGTAATGAAACGATCCTGTTCGTCGTTATCAGGCAAGTCACTGTCCAGCAGATAGAGAATGATATGCCCAACCTTGGCCCACCACACCTTGAGTATCACCTCACGATCGACCATCTCGACGATGACATGCAGCTCCTGACCCTCATTGTCCAGTGCCGGTTGTACCGGTAAATCATCAAATTGCATAGGCGCATAATGCGCTATCTGGTTACCGTGTGTATCAATGGTCTGGGTAAAATACCCCTGCCGGTATAACAGGCCAATCGCAATAAATGGCAAGCCCAGGTCGCTGGCGGCCTTGCAGTGATCCCCGGCCAGAATGCCCAGTCCACCCGAGTAAATCGGGAAGCTCTCATAGATACCAAACTCGGCACAGAAATAGGCCACCAGATCTTTTTTCGGATCCAGATACTGCTTGGTGTCTGAGCGCATGCCTTCTTTGTTATAGGAGTCATACACCGACAATACGCGATTATATTCCTCTATGAACAAACGGTCTTCCGCGACTTCGTCCAGTAAAGGTTGTGCTACACGGCGCAGAAATACCTTCGGATTATGTCCGCAGCTGGTCCACAAGCCAGGGTCGATACGATGAAACAGGCCCCGGACCTGGCGTTCCCAGCCGTAGAACAGGTCATTGGCCAGCTCGCTCAGGCGCCACAGACGCTCCGGGATACGCGGCTGCACCTCCAGTTTAAATCGTGTTCCAGTCATTTTATCAGGTTCTTTTTTTATAGTGATGTCTGATCAGACAATGTTTATCGTTATTACCAATATACTCTATAGATCCCGTTCAGAGAACCATAAGCGTAGCCCAAACGTCAGGATCTGCACGGCTAGATCCAAAAGCACTTACCTTAGGAAAAATAAACCGTTTTATCATTATTGCCAGCGCAATAATCCAGATGATTCCTCCGTCATTGCTGAGTATTTAACTTGAAAGTTCTCATAATGTTCTCTATGATGAGAATATATTGAGAACTTTAAGATTCATCTGTTCTTTAACGATCAGGAGCCAGATTATGCTGTCTACACGCCAGGAACAAGCCTTCTGTTTTATTCGTGACTATATTACCGAGCACGGCCACGGGCCGCTGCTGGATGAAATAGCCACAGCGCTGGGCATCCGCTCACGCGGCGTCGCCCATCGTTACGTGCAGGCGCTGGCCGATGCCGGCCTGCTGGTGCTCGAGCGTGGCCGCCATCGCGGTATCCACCTGGCCCCTGCTACCGACAGCACATCCAGCACCCTGCCCCTGCTGGGCCGCATTGCGGCCGGCATGCCGATAGAGGCCATCCCCGATCAGGAAGAAATCGACCTGTCGACCTTTTTCATGGGGCCCAGACGCTTTGTGCTAAAGGTGCAGGGCGATTCGATGATTGAGGCCGGCATCCTGCCCGATGACATGGTGATCGTCGAAAGCCGCGAGCAGGCACGCAATGGCGATATTGTCGTCGCACTGATTGATGGTCAGGAGGCCACACTCAAACGCATCCATTACAACAGCGATGGCAGCATTACCCTGAATCCGGAAAACCATAGTCTGTCGCCGATGATTTTTAACGGCGAGCGGGTGCAGGTGCAGGGAGTGGTGGTCGGGCAAATGCGTTCCTATCAATAATACCCTGTAAAGAAAAAGCATATGATCAATAACATAGCAACCCACTGCCCGGTTTACTGGCCGCGAGCGATTATCCATGTCGACATGAATGCCTTTTTTGCATCGGTTGAACAGCGTGATTTTCCTGAATTACGGGGCCAGCCGGTGGTCATCACCAATGGTGAAATCGGCACCTGCATCATCACCTGTTCTTACGAGGCACGCGCCTTTGGCATCCACACCGGTATGCGCTTGCACGAGGCACGCAAACGCTGTCGTCGCCTGATCCAGCGCCCGGCCCGGCCCGAGGCCTATGCCGCTGTATCCATCGATATCATGCGCGCACTGGAAGTGGTAAGCCCCGATATAGAAGTATTCTCCGTTGATGAGGCCTTTCTGGATGTCACCCGCTGTCAGCGCCTGCATGGCAGCCCGGTATATATGGCACAACTGGCCAAACAGGCTATTTTTGATGTCTCCGGACTGTTGTCATCGGCTGGCGTCAGTGGTGACAAGACCACCGCCAAGTTTGCGGCCAAACTCAACAAGCCCGATGGCCTGACCGTGATCCCGCCCTGGGATGCGCGAGAAATCCTGCACGATCAGCCGGTCACCGCACTGTGCGGCATCGCCGAGGGCATCGAACGCTTTCTGGCCGAGCACGGTGCGCACTGCTGTGGTGATGTGGGTAAACTGCCGGTCAGTGTACTGGCACGCCGATTTGGCAACCTGGGTCGCCGTATCTGGTTAATGTGTCAGGGAGAAGACCCGGACCAGATTCACCCGGATGTGCCGGCGCCTAAATCCATCGGCCACGGCAAGGTCATGCCTCCCGATACCCGCGACCGCGATGTCCTGCTCACCTATCTGCAACACATGAGTGAAAAGGTCGCCGCACGCCTGCGCCGACATGACATGACAGCCGGATATTTCACGGTCGGCCTGCGCACCCGCGATGGCTGGCTGGGCGACAAGCGGCATTTGGCCACGCCCGACAACGACGGTGGCAGCCTGTACCGGCTATGCCGCGAGGTGCTCGATCAACATTGGTGCGGTGAAGGCGTACATCAGGTACAGGTCACGGCACTGGATCCACAACCCTGTCAGCAGCAAATGGATATGTTCAGCCAGCACAGCGCACACAGTAGCCAGCTTAATGCCGTCATGGATGATATTAACCGCCGCTATGGTGAACTGACCGTTGCCCCGGCACGCCTGACAAAACGATCAAGCATGCCCAACGTGATTGCACCGGCCTGGAAACCGAGCGGGCATCGGCAAACCATCTAGCCTGCCGCTGTCACTCGGACATCCATCAGACATGTGTGATGCAGTCGAATACCAGCACAATAACAAACGTCAGTTTGTGTATTTCATCAACCCCTATGCACGTCTACCGGTGCGCAAACGCTGTGGTGCCGACACCTTGCAGACTTGGGGGCGTCGGCGCGATGAACCCGGCAGTCTGCCGCGTGGTGGCTGGGCCAGCCATGACAGTATTCATGCCGGCCTGTGGGACCGCTGGTTCCCGCGCCCGGTGCAAATAGCTGCACAGCGATTTCTGATGCGCGATATTCATGGCAGCACACAGTGGTACCCGATCACCCGTGGTCACTGGCTACAGGGCTTGCTTGCAACAGAAGGAGATGAAATCAGATTATATGTTGTAACCCTGACACCCGGCATGCCTGACGCGATACATGAACGCTGGCCGCGCCTGGTCAGCAAAACAGGCAACACTACGCAACACATCAACCTGCCTGCGTCATGAGTTACTCAAGACGTAAATAATATCTGTTAAGCAGAAACAGCGCTTTACGTTCGAATATGTGACTGTTCAATATTATTCAAATACCAGTCATATGTTAACTGAAGGCCTTCTTTTAAAGAAATTTCTGCGGTCCACCCCAGGTGATTCAAGCGGCTAGTATCCATTAGCTTCCGAAGAGTGCCGTCAGGTTTGCTGGTATCGAATAAAATGTTGCCGCTATAGCCAGTGACAGTTTTTATAGATTCAGCTAATTCACGAATAGTGCAATCTTTACCTGAGCCGACATTAATATGTGACAACATAGGCTTCGTATTTTTCTGATAAATATTTCGATCAAGCCCAAGTATAAAAAGAGATGCCGAAGCCATATCGTCAACATGGAGAAATTCCCGCATTGCATTGCCACTCCCCCAGACTACTATCTCATTATCTCCATTCACTTTCGCCTCATGAAAGCGCCGCATAAGCCCCGGGATAACATGCGAATTCTCCGGGTGGAAATTGTCACCTTGTCCATATAAATTAGTTGGCATTACTGAGCGATAATCAGTTTCATATTGACGGTTATAGGATTCGCATAATTTTATACCTGCAATTTTTGCCAGCGCATAAGGTTCATTGGTAGGCTCAAGAACACCCGTCAGTATAGCCTCTTCACGCATTGGCTGTGAAACCCCTTTAGGATAAATACAAGAGCTACCCAGAAATAATAATCGCTTAACATTATTTCGATAAGATGCATCGACTACATTGGCTTCTATTATCAGATTGTTATATATAAAATCTGCCGGGTATGTACTGTTGGCATGAATACCGCCCACTTTTGCTGCAGCCAGAATAACGTACTCTGGTTTCTCTTCCAAAAAAAAGTCTTGGACTTGCTTCTGATTTGTTAAGTCGAGTTCACCATGTGTTCTGGATATAATATTATTTAGTCCATTCTTTTCAAGTTGCCGCAAAATAGCAGATCCAACAAGACCGCGATGTCCTGCTACATATATTTTTGATTCTGGTTGTAACATACAATAATTGCCTATCGATACTTATGTGATCCAGTTAAAATATTATAACCCGTAACAATACCGGGTGTTTGTTCATTATATTTTATTTCTTTAAGAAAATTAACACAGATGCATTAATAGCAAAATATAACTCCTGGCTTAAACGTGCTAAACCACTGAAGATCAACGTTACTCAATCATATTTTTGACCAAATTTCGCAACTGATTCCCTGCTTTTTCGAACAGGTCCAGGATACCCATTAAAGGATGCTTTTTTCTGGCGGCACGTCTGGAAAGCAAGATAAAGTTACCCTCATACTCTAGCTTACTCTGGTGGTATCTGTTTATCTCATCAGTCAGAACCGCAAAGAGATTGTATTTTTCAAGCACAAGTCGACGGGCTTCGAGTATCTGTGGCAGACGTTTTTCGTATTCACCGCTATCGATGGCATTCCTGATTATCTTGTACGAGCCTTCAATGTCTTTTATATCGACTGGAATAAAGCTGTTCTCAGGGAAATATTCACTCGCATTGGGGCACCCATAATAAAAGGGCAGCGTATATCCCAAAAAGGCATCGGACAACTTTTCTGTCCAATGATGTGGCGCATAATGATTTTCAATTACAATATGATATTTATAACCATCCAGAGCCTCGGATTTATCATCCATCTCCTTTACCCCATGTCCATATATCTCAAGCTCAGGTAATCGTTTTTTCATTTCCTGTATGAATGTATAGCGCTTGTGATGCAGAGTATGCTTCTGTTGTTTGGTTGAGCAAACAGCAGATATAACCCCGGGTTTTTCAGGTGTCGCACTTTGACTGAGCGTCTGATAGCCAAGCTCATCTTCCTTGCCTATCCCGTAAAACCAGCGCAAAGCCGGCTGCGAATAAATTCTTCGGGGATGACGCAATGCCCACGGTTCCTGACTGGTCAATATATATCCAAACTGCTCTACGAACACCCTTCCATACGTTTTTATATTTGAAGGCTCCATGGTAACGAGTATGGTGTGTTTTTCTGGGCAGTTCAGTGGCTTTTCACTAAGGGAGGTTTGGCCGGCCCTTTTTGATGGCAGATCATCGTAAACCACTACCCAGTTATAATTATCCTCGTCATGCTCGAAGAGATATTCACAATTTTTCCAGGTGCGATTCGCCGGTAATTGTCGTATAAACCCTCGCGTCTCATCCTTGGTAATAAATTTAACGCGAATATTTCTATCTTTTTGAATGTGATTGCCAGAATCTGTCATTTACTTGTGCTTATGAATTATGTGCATCCTGTGATAACGGGTAGTTTATCATAAATTCATTTATTTAATGGTATGAGCATCATGATCATGCTGAATATAAATCTGGCATACAGGATGTATAAATTACCCTGCTCCCGACAATCAACTACTTCAGAACCTGTCTACAACCGCATAATACCCCCTTCACATTCATAGACAAGGGGAGGATGATGTCAACAAGACCGTCATTACAGAACAGTTAACATCAGAAATAGACACACAATCTATGTGATGTAAAAAGGATCTTTTATGAGTAACCATTTCGACATGATGGCCATTGGAGCCGGCAGCGGCGGTTTGTCGGCAGTAAAGCGTGCCGCTGAATACGGCAAGCACACCGTTATTATTGAAAATGCCCGACTCGGCGGTACCTGTGTAAACGTTGGCTGTGTGCCCAAAAAAATCACCTGGTATGCATCAAACATAGCTCAAATTCCGAACGAGGCTCGCGGTTATGGCTTTGACATTTCGTTAAATAATTTTGACTGGAGTAAACTTGTCGCCACACGAAAAAAATACATACGTAGTATAAATACCTGGTACACCAGTTATTTAGCCGAATCCAGTATCGAACATATTTCAGGTACCGGCAGGTTTATTGATGCCCATACTATTGATGTTAACGGTAAAATCTATACTGCTGATCATATTGTTATTTCAACTGGTGGTTATCCGACCGTTCCCGATTTTCCTGGCAAGGAACATGTTATTACATCCGATGATTTCTTCACCCTCAGAGAACAGCCCGGGCGTATCGCCATTGTCGGCGCAGGTTATATAGCTGTGGAACTTGCCGGCTTGCTCAATGGACTGGGAAGTGAGGTTTCACTGTTGCTGCGCAAGGAGCATTTTCTGAGCAGCTTTGATGCCATGCTGCGCGAAACCCTGATGGAGGAAATGCTCAACGCCGGAGTCAATATTATGCCTCGCACCAGTATTGAAACAATCGAAAAACAGCTAGATGGCACGTTTCGCATGAAATGTGCAAACGGTGTGACTCTGGAAGGCTATGATGCTGTACTGTATGCCGTTGGCCGCACACCTAATACATCGTTACTCAACCTCGATGCCGCCGGCGTTAAAACAGACAAACATGGCTATATAACAACTGATTATTTTCAGAATACCAGCGTTAAACGCATATATGCAGTGGGAGATGTTACCGGGCGCGTTCAGCTTACACCGGTTGCGGTAGCTGCTGCCCGACGTTTAGCGGACCGCCTGTTTAACAATATGCCTGATCGCCACCTTGATTACTACAACATCCCGACGGTTATATTCAGCCATCCCCCTATTGGCACAATAGGATTGACAGAAGGCCAGGCGCGCAAGGAATACGGCACTGCAGTAAAAATATATCAAACACGATTTACCGCAATGTACCATGCCGCAGCTAATACAGAGCAACGTACAGCAATGAAACTTGTCTGTGTTGGCCCAGAAGAACGTATTATTGGCTGTCATATAATCGGCATGGGCTCCGATGAGATGCTGCAGGGTTTTGCAGTTGCAATCAAAATGGGTGCCACCAAAAAAGATTTTGATGATTGCGTAGCGATCCACCCTACCAGCGCAGAAGAACTGGTAACCATGGGATAAAACAAAAAACCTGTTGTTCGAGTTTATTACTCACTATGGTTACCAACCCAGAGCTAACCATCGCCTGGTACCTGACTGCCTTACCCTTCCGGCCTCCTCTGTTATTTCAGTGCTACAAATGTCCCAGAATATTCTTTTCATTATTACTGGTTGCCGACTCAAATATCATATAGAACGGTTTATCTCGCTACAGACTTAACGCCCTCGGCCTTTCTTGCTTGTCGGCTTACCTCGGCGTGGTATCGCTTTCTTCTTCGCCGGGACTTTCTTCTTTACAGCTGGTTTCTTCTTTGTTACTGCCTTTTTTGCGACCACTTTATTTTTTTTAGTTACTGCTTTCTTTTTTACTAACGGAGATTTTTTGGCCGCTGTTTTTTTCTTCTGGGCAGGTTTTTTACTTGTTGATGACTTCTTTGCGGGTGTCGGCTTATTAGTTAATGCCTTCCCTCTGGTCGTTACTTTAGCGGACGAGGCAGTTTTTTTCTTTTTGGTAGCTGCCTGCTTACCGGCAGAAATCTTCTTTGCAGGTTTCTTTTTACTGACAGGCTTCATGCTGCCCTGCGAAGGTTTCGATACCTTGCCAGAATCGGTCTGGTCGTCATCACTGACCAATACCTTAACTGACTGATCATCCTCGTTATATATGGATTCGGTAACCGGCCCCGGATCATCATCCACCGCAAGCGACACCACTGGCATCTTGGCCTGCATGGCCTTTTCCATAATGCGCTTTTCCAGCTCTTCGACTGACAGATGATCATGGCCGGGCAATTCTTCCAGCACTACTGGCATGGGTTGATTCAGGTCTATCTCATCAACAACCTTTGCCATGGCCTTGACGATAATCGCTAAATCACCCAGACCCTGCACTACTCGCAGGTGGCCTTTCTGTTTGTAGTAATCTGCGACCGGACGCGTCTGGCTTTCAAATATACGGATACGGTTGATAATGGTTTCTTCATTATCATCAGAGCGATGATGCAAATCACCGCCACATTCATCACACTGCTCATCCATCTTTGATGGGTTGGTATATATATTAAAGGTCTGACCACAAGAACCACAGACCCAGCGACCGGCCAAACGCTGTATTAACGCATCCTGATCCATTTCCAGTAGTACGCCCATATGCAGGGTTTTATCCATCCCCGCCAGTGCCTGCTCCAGTGACTCCGCCTGCTCCAGGGTGCGCGGGTAACCGACCAGCACAAAGCCATCAGCCGTGTCGGCCTCAGCCAGGCGTTCCAGAATCAGGTCGGGCATCAATTCATCGGCCAGCAGGTGGCCACTATCCATGGCCGATTTGGCCTGTCGGCCCAGACGTGTATCGGACTTGACTGCCTGACTGAGCAATTCGCTGGTCGATATATGGGTGATCCCGTGTTTTTCGGCCAGACGTTTAGCCTGCGTATTGCGCCCCGTTCCCGGAGCTCCCAGAATAACTATGCGCATATCAGATAACTCCACCCCGCAGGGTTCCTCCTGTCCCGAATCCTGTGAATAACTATCCGCAAGCAAAAGGGCAACGGGCATTTCTTTAATGATTGCCGGATTATAGCCAGTGCAGAATAACCCGGTTTGTCTATCCGCCGAAATTAATAATTCGGCAAGTTATTGTAATAATTATATTATTAATTGTTTACGCCATTAGAATCTGATCCTGACTACACCACTGACAGGCATATAACATTTTAATAAATAATGTTATTATTATCCGGATCAGTCCTAAGCTACCCTTATCAGAGTCGGTAAGTCAATCTACAGCCGTAACGGAACAACCTCCAGCGTCAAAAACTGGCGCTGATGGCAGGCTGCTATCACCACTACAATCGCGGCACACCGCAAGGTTCAGCGCAGAAAGGACTGCCTGCTATTGACCTACTCACCATCCCACCATCCTGTCATTTGGCCCACCCATTTAATCCCTGAATATGAAAAAGGCATCGTTTTGCTGTATGCTTACGCGCCAGTTTATCTTGAGTTTACAGCACATGACACGAATCGAAGATTTTAATGAAAATGAACTATGGATTGTTCAAACCACCTTGCAGGAGCGCTATGGTGAAGAACCTGAAATCCAGATGGGCGACAGCGAAATACGCCTGCATTCAGCTGACCGTGATACGACCAGCTGCCCAATCCTGATGTGGGATGATCAGGACTGTCATTTTGTGATACTCAAGTGCGGCGACAATCGATATCGCTGCCTGTTCTACTACCGCAGCTTTGAGCAGTTCGGCACCGGTGTAGAAGAATTCGATCAACTGGCCGAATGCATTGTTACCCTGCTACAAACAGAGGCCGACAAGGCGCGTGACGCCAAACAGGAACAGACGACTGATCAGTCCTGAAGCAAATCATTATCAATAGCAAGCAATTACAACCGTATCCAACCAGAACATTTAATCTCAAAGAGAGGACATCATGGCCAAGAAACCGGCAACAACAAATCTGAAGAACGCCTTCTATGCACAATCAGGCGGTGTAACCGCTGTTATCAATGCGTCTGCCTGTGGCGTCATCGAAACGGCTCGTAAACACAGCGACAAGATTGGCAAGGTCTATGCTGGCCAGAATGGCATCATCGGCGCGCTACAGGAAGAATTGATCGACACCAGCAAAGAGACCCCACGTGCGATTGCCGGCCTGCGTCATACCCCTTCCGGTGCTTTTGGTTCCTGCCGTTACAAGCTGAAAAGCCTGGAACACAACCGCGCTGAATATGAACGCCTGATCGAGGTATTCAAGGCCCATAACATCGGTTACTTCTTCTACAATGGCGGCGGTGACTCGGCTGATACCTGTCTCAAGATTTCACAGTTATCCAAGTCCATGCGTTACCCGATCCAGGCCATTCACGTACCGAAGACGGTTGATAATGACCTGCCGATTACCGACAACTGCCCGGGCTTTGGTTCCGTAGCAAAATATATCGCCGTTTCCACACGTGAAGCCAGCTTCGATGTTGCCTCCATGTGCGCCACCTCTACCAAGGTTTTCGTTCTGGAAGTGATGGGTCGCCATGCAGGCTGGATTGCTGCAGCGGGTGGTCTGGCAACTGATGAAAACTGTGATCTGCCGATCATCATCCTGTTCCCTGAAGTTAAATTCAACCAGACCAAATTCCTGGCACTGGTCAAGGAAAAGGTCAAGCAGTACGGTTATGTCTCAATTGTTGTTTCAGAAGGCGTACAGGATCGTTCAGGCAAGTTCCTGGCAGATGCCGGCACCACTGACGCATTCGGCCATGCACAGCTTGGTGGTGTTGCTCCGGTTATCGCGAACCTGGTTCGTGCCAAACTGGGCTACAAGTACCACTGGGCAGTCGCCGATTACCTGCAACGTTCAGCACGCCATATCGCATCCAAAAATGATGTTGATCAAGCCTATGCGATGGGCAAGGCTGCTGTTGAACTGGCCATTGCCGGTGAAAACTCGGTTATGCCAACCGTGGTACGCAAGTCCAACAAACCCTACAAGTGGACCATCGGCAAGGCGAAATTGTCCCGTGTTGCCAACGTTGAGAAAATGATGCCAGCCAACTTCATCAGCAAAGACGGCTTCGGTATCACCCAGAAATGTCGTGACTACCTGGCACCGTTAATCAAGGGCGAGGACTACCCTCCATACAAGAACGGTATGCCCGTTTACGTGACCCTGAAGAAAAAACTGGTCAAGAAAAAACTGAAAGACGAATTTATCGTTAAATAAACTTCTGATCAAATAAAGGAGAACCCTCAAGTAGGACGGGTTCTCCTTCTATTACAGGCCATACTCATGACACTCGATAAAGCACGTGAACTGATTTCCGTACAAGCCAATCTGGCCGGTGGATACAACCAGAATGCAGCCAAATTAATACTGGCTGAGGTCCTGCGCGAACACGGACAGGAAGCTACGGATCAATTGATACGCGAATTTGACCTGCAAACCAGGTTTGGTTTTAAACCCGGTAGCTCCTTCTAGAACACAGCCTGCACAGATCTCACCACCACACCCTCCGACAATTTCTGCCTGTCATACATTCGCTGTATTCTGGACTCAGTCCAGTAAATCCGTCATAAACCCGACGCTTATAGAACCCCGTTGTATGCACCTTAAAAAAATCGATTACCCCGGCATCTATTCATTGGCTATGATGCAGGCACGGTATCGGACCTGGTAGTCAAGTACTACCCACTCATATACCGCCCGTACCTGAACCCGTGCAATTTTGTACGGCGTTATAAGAACATAACTTCAAAGGAGTTGTCATTGTGACTGCCTTGTATCTATCGCTGGCTTCTGCCGTTATCGCCATTCTCTATGGCCTGATTTCCATTAAATGGATTCTTTCCAAACCCGAAGGTAATGAGCGCATGCGCGAAATTGCCAAGGCCATACAGGATGGGGCCTCTGCTTATCTTAAGAGGCAATACATCACCATCGGCATAGCCGGCGCAGTGTTGTTTGTCATCCTGCTGGTATTTTTGAATACCGGCACCGCTATCGGCTTCGCGATTGGCGCTATCCTGTCGGGCATGGCCGGTTACATTGGTATGAACATATCAGTGCGCGCCAATTCACGCACCGCGCAGGCCGCTAACGAAGGCCTGAATGCCGCGATGCAAATTGCCTTTCGCGGCGGCGCCATTACCGGCATGCTGGTAGTCGGCCTGGGCCTGCTCGGGGTCGCAGGGTTCTACCTGGTCCTGATCAAGATGGGTGTCGAAGACCCGATGCACCCACTGGTTGGCCTCGCCTTTGGTGGTTCACTGATCTCGATATTCGCAAGACTGGGTGGCGGCATCTTCACCAAGGGTGCTGACGTCGGTGCCGATATTGTTGGCAAGGTTGAAGCCGGCATCCCGGAAGATGACCCTCGCAACCCGGCCGTTATTGCTGATAACGTTGGTGACAATGTCGGTGACTGTGCCGGCATGGCCGCTGACCTGTTTGAAACCTATGCCGTAACAGTCGTCGCTACCATGGTACTGGGTGGTTTGATACTCACCGGTGGCGACTCCATGACGGCGGCCATCTACCCGCTGGCACTGGGTGGCACCTCTATCATTGCATCCATCATTGGAACCTATTTTGTCAATGTACGTGAAGGCGGCAAGATCATGAACGCCCTGTACCGAGGGCTGATGGTAGCCGGCGGACTGGCGGCCATCGCGTTCTATTTTGTGACCGATGCCGTACTGGGTGACACTGTCATGCTGAGCAATGTTGCCGTACCGAGCATCAACCTGTTTTACACCGGGCTGATTGGTCTGGCACTCACAGCGGTCATGGTGGTCATTACGGAATATTACACCGCAACCGAATACGGTCCGGTCAAACATATCGCCGAGGCCTCTACCACCGGTGATGGCACTAACGTGATCGCGGGGCTGGGTGTATCCATGAAATCGACCGCCGCGCCGGTGCTGGCTATTGTTGCCAGTATCTGGGGTTCTTATGAACTGGCTGGACTGTATGGCATCGCCATTGCGGCTACGTCTATGTTGTCCATGACCGGCATTATTGTGGCACTGGATGCCTACGGCCCGATTACCGACAACGCCGGTGGCATCGCCGAAATGGCCGATCTGGATGAAAAGATCCGCAACATCACTGACCCACTGGATGCCGTGGGTAACACCACCAAGGCCGTTACCAAGGGTTATGCAATCGGCTCGGCCGGTCTTGCTGCACTGGTACTGTTTGCTGACTACACGCATGGTTTGGAGGCTCGCGGCCTTAACCTGACCTTCGACCTGTCAAACCATATGGTCATCATCGGCCTGTTTATTGGTGGCATGATCCCTTACCTGTTTGGGGCAATGGCAATGGAGGCCGTCGGCCGTGCAGCGGGTGGCATCGTTAACGAGGTACGCCGCCAGTTCAGGGAAATGCCCGGCATTATGGATTACACCCAGAAACCGGACTACTCCCGTGCGGTGGACATGCTGACCAAGGCTGCCATCAAGGAGATGATTATCCCGTCACTGCTGCCAGTACTGGCACCGGTCATCGTCGGCCTGTGGCTGGGTCCACAGGCGCTGGGCGGTATGCTGCTGGGTACCATCGTGACCGGTCTGTTTCTGGCCATTTCCATGACCACCGGTGGTGGCGCATGGGACAATGCCAAAAAATACATCGAAGATGGCCATCACGGTGGCAAGGGTTCTGATGCCCACAAGGCAGCGGTTACTGGCGATACCGTCGGCGACCCCTACAAGGACACTGCCGGACCTGCGATTAACCCTTTGATTAAAATCATTAATATTGTCGCACTGCTGTTAGTGCCGATTCTGTAGGGTAAATCTGGCAACAGTTATTGCCTGTAGACAAAAAAGGCCAACCGTCAGGTTGGCCTTTTTTTATGTGCGCCTGTAGGGCCGTGTAGACCCCCTTCCAGGTAAATAACCACAGAATTAGCATTTTCTTATAAACTGCCGTTATAATAGCCGCCCGTTTGACTCACATCGCGCCGAGGCAGCTCATGAATCTGGACCGAGTAACATCTGGCAAAGACATTCCCAACGAAATCAATGTCATCATAGAAATCCCTGCCCATGCCGACCCGGTAAAATACGAGGTCGACAAGGAAACCGGTGCCATGTTTGTCGATCGTTTCATGACCACCGCTATGCACTATCCATGTAACTATGGCTATGTACCACACACCCTGTCTAAAGACGGTGACCCGGTCGATGTACTGGTTGCCACCCCGGTACCATTAATCCCCGGTTCTGTGATTACCTGTCGCCCGGTTGGCGTATTAAAAATGACCGACGAATCCGGCGATGATGCCAAGATCCTGGCCGTACCGATCGACAAGCTATGCAAGATGTATCGCCATGTTAAGGATATTGATGATATGCCCGCTATGCTGCTGGATCAGATTGCTCATTTCTTTGAACACTACAAGGACCTGGACGAAGGCAAATGGGTGCGTGTTGATGGCTGGGGCAACATCGGCGATGCACACCAAGAAATCATGGACAGCGTTAAGATGTTCAAAAATGCCCCTGAAAAACCGAATTTCTAAGGAACCTGCTCACGCACATGAAAATCTGTATCCTGTCAGACAGCCACGACAACCGTCAACTGCTGGAGCAATCCGTCAAACAGGCCGTTGCGGATGGCGCCGAGACTATTTTACACTGCGGTGACGTGGTTGCAGCAGGCACCCTGTCGGTGCTGTACAAATACAACTTACCGATACATGTGATACATGGCAACAATGCCGGCGACAGCTACACCATGCACCGCGTGGTGGAAAAATCACAGGGACTGATTACCTACCACGGCCAGGATGCAGGCATGGTGCTGGCAGACAAGCGTATATTTATTGTTCACTATCCCCACTATGCCGAGGCCATGGCGCTGACCGGTGACTGGGACCTGGTCTGTTTTGGCCATGATCATGAAGTCGCGGTCCGGACCATCACCAACGTCAAGGGTAAACAGACCGTACTGGCAAACCCCGGTACCGTAGCCGGCATTGGCGCCAACCCAACCTATATCATCGCTGATCTGAACAAGATGGAATTTGATGTTCACGAAGTGACGGTCTGACCTGAGGGTCCTGCCAGCAACAGGTACCAGGAATAATGATGCGGTTCGTTCCTCACCGCTTCCTATGAGCTACGTGTGGTTTCACAGATCAAACATCCGACCAGACCGCATATTCATTCTCATTCGGGTCTGCAAAGTGAAACCGGCGACCACCCGGGAATGAAAACACCGGTTTAATGATAACGCCACCTGCTTTTTCTATCTTTGCCTGTGTTTGCTCAAGATTCTCACTATAAAAAACAATCAGCGCACTTCCCTTTTCAGTCGATACGTTCAAATCAGATTTGAAAAACCCGCCGTCGATACCTGCATTTGAAAAAGCACAGTATTCAGGCCCATACTCTACAAATGACCAGTCAAATACAGTCTTGAAAAACACCCTGGCCAGATCCATGTCTCTGGCCGGAAACTCTACATAGTTGATTTTTTCGTGTTGACCCATTACATGATTCCTTTTTGTTAAGTTGCTTCCATAAGCCTGCAGAACCTGGCCAGGGAATGCCCTTCAACAACCGGGCAATCCTGAACTAAACAGACTATAGTCGGTCTGATCAGATACTGCTAAACTTGTCAGTAAGCCGACAACCCCGTCGTTGAGGTAACCATGGCTGCAAACCCTCTACTCCGCTGGTTTTTTGTTACGGCCACACTGTTGCTCGTGGCACCCGTATCAGCCTATGCTCTGAGCGTCTACGACGTCATTCAGCTCAGCAAAAAGAACTACAGCGATCAGGATATCGTGGGCCTGATCCAGGCCACCGACTCAGCCTTTACATTAAAGGCTGAGGACATCATACGTCTGCAGGGACTGGGGCTCAGCGAACCGGTCATTCAGGCCATGGTGCAAGCCGTTCCTGAGCTAGCAACAGAGCACCTTCCTGCCAGTAATACCCATGCAAGCTCTGATACTGTCCCTGTTACACCTGTAACAACAGTTGCCGATGGGCTCATAACCGTAGAGCCCTTTCAGGAGGCCGGATCTGGCCACCATCACCATAACGCTATCAATCTGGCCGGGGTTCGTCTATTAGTTATAAGAGATGAGGGATTATTTCCCTCGGTGGAAACACGGTCTATCACGATAGCCGAACGACTGGAGCAGGCCGTATCAACGGGCGCAGGGGCTTTCCACCCCGGTCCTGCAACAGCAAGTGACACCGTAATGTATTATGGCCGGAGTACTGACAGACCTATGCTTATCCTGAATGTCTCACCTTCGGATGCCTACGCCTACCAACGTCGCAGTGGCCGCACTGTAACGCCTGCCCTGCTTGCCGCCTATTGGAGCGATCTGTTATCTGATTACTGGTCCATCGCCATTAACCGGAAACCCCCGGAACGACTTTCAGAACTTCACGAAGGCGAGGTATTAAATTCCCTGTATGAACAATGGGGCAAATTGAATAAGACAGAATCGCTACAATTTGCAGATGCCGCCCAACAACTACCACGCCAGCAGCAACAGCATTTGCAACGCCTGGCAATCACCGTGCCTCATGGTTTCCAGATCAACCATTCTCATCTGGCCAGACAACCATGAAGTACCCGTATTTAACCTGGCTGCTCGGATTAACAATGTTTGCCGGAGCTGAAGCCAGTCACCTGCAAGTCAGTCTCGATGATATTGTGCTGTTAAACCACCGCGGTGTGTCAGATCAGACCATACTGTTATTTCTTGAGAACCGTGAGCCGGGCTTTGTCCTTGATAAAGAGGCCATCGACAAACTGCTCTTGAACGGCGTTAGTGAAGAGATCATCAGTTACCTGGTATCAAAAGCCGTCATTGCGCAAGTCCCTGATGATGTCGTCCCTCCGACAGGATATACAGATGCCCCTGCCGATTACCCGGAGGACTACTACACGCCCTATTACGGAGATTCATACTCGGTTGGCTATGTGAGCTATCCCGTTTACTGGTATGGAGGAGGGCATCACTCCGACAGACATCACCCACGCCACAGCGAGCACAACAGCCACCACTCAGGCAACTATCCAGGCCAGCATAATGGACAGGGTGCAACTCACACTACGCAAAATGGCGGGGCACATACTGGTGGCGCAGGTCATACAGCCAATAGCGGCCAACACGAGCCTGCGCACCCCGGCACTAACCACACAGAACACAATAACCCGCATACAGCGATAGCGGGAGGCCAACATAACGCATCAAGTAATGAACAAGCCTCACTCAATGCGACAAACAGTGTTGCCCATAGCGAAACAGGTGTAACAGCAAATGGGAAACCTCATCACACCTCCCGGACTAATCACTCTCGCCCAGGCATGGGTAACAGTAGTAGTCATAACAGCGGGTCAGCACATACTGGCAGTAGTGGCAGCAGTTACTCTGGTATTTTCAGTGGTGGGAGCAGCCACACTGGCGGCCATAGCAGCCATAGCGGTGGACATAGTGGCGGCCACTAATGCCGGGTACAAAGGCTACTCCCGGAGCTTAAGAAATGGCTAGCGAACCTGTTGGCTCAGCCTGACAAGGAGAAAATAATGAAACGCTTCGTACTGCTATTTATAACATCACTTATGATATTCACCGTCTCGTCTGGTTACGCAGGAGGCGGCGGTGGTCATGGTGGTGGACATGGCGGAGGTGGTCACGGCGGCGGTCACGGCTGGGGCGGGCATGGTGGTGGGCATGGCTGGGGTGGGCATGGTGGCGGGCTGTATTTCGGGTTTGGCGGGTACTATCCACGCCCGTATTACTACTACCCCCCTTATTATCCTGTCCGGGTAATCAGGCGCACACCGGCCACATCAACCATTTATGTTGAAAGGCAAGAACAGGTTAAACCGGCCTATTGGTACTACTGCACAGAGCCAAAGGGCTACTACCCTCAGGTCGAGCGCTGCTCTACCAACTGGCTGCAGGTTGTCCCCAAAAGCCCAGACGACTGAACATAACACGGCAGATTCCCAGGCTAGCTTACTCATTGCCCTGAGCGGAAACGTTGTAACTCTGACAGCAACCAGTCTTTTGTCTTTATCGTCTTCTTGCCCGGGCAACTAACGGTGTAATAATCACCACTCATGGTACTTTTAGTTGCCGAGTATTTAATAAAGTCTTCTGTGCTTTCAATATCATCCCTGAAGTAATTATATTTTTTCTCAATGTGTGAGACGCCTTCTGCTGCAGGGTGCCGGGTGCCGGGTGCCATTTCGGTTAATACTACAATGGCTGTTCTTAATATATGATATCAGGTGATTGACTTCTACTATCTGTTCAGATGGAACGTCTGCATAAATAATTCCCACGTCAAACACATATACCTTGGCATGTAAGCCGCTTTTGGCCTTGCGTCCACGTCGCAGGGATTTACTCGCTTTAGTTCTGCTATCCGCTTTTAATTCATATAACTCTACACCTCCCGCCAACAGTTTAATGCGACTTCTCGAATAACCTGACTGCGCTATTACACCATCAGTCGATGACAGGGAATTAGTGACAACACGCACCTTAATGCCTCGCTTGACCATTTCAGTAAGAAACCATATTCCTTTGCTACCCGGCACAAAATAAGGCGAAATCAGTTCAAAGGTGTGTGACACTTCCTCAATTTCCGACTTTAGATATGATTTAAGATACACAACCTCTTTTTCTGACTTACCTTTATTTTTTTTCGGATCATCATATAAAACCCTGACTTCACCCGTGTAATATTTTTCAATATCTTTTGAGAATGATCTACTGTTGAATTCCTTATACATCACTGAGTCCTTCAGGTCTTCCGCATATTCGGATTCCTGTTTTGATTGCAAAAACTCAAACAACTTTTTCCTCAGGTTTTCAAGATCAGTTACAGTCGCCTTATTATGGTCAAAGGCCTTGACCGGATATGCCGACTCGCAGTTCCAGTAGGCGTCAAATTGATCTTCAACCTCCTGAACAACGTATCCAACTGACAGGGCATCCAGATCCTGAAAGTTACTTTCCCTGTCTGCCCGGTATCAGTATATGCATGGCTTACGTCAGCGGAATAATTTTTTGGTAATTGGGCGCAGGCAGCAAGCAGTGAAAAGCTGATTAGCAAGATAACTTGCCTTGCCATTCTCATATTTCTTCCTTGATGCATTCAGCATTACTCCGCAGGTGTATTTTCTTCAACCCAACGCAGACCCTTATCGGTATGTTCCTTTTTCCAGAACGGTGCCTTGTGCTTGAGTTCTTCTATCAGGAAACGGCAGGCGGCAAAAGCCTCAGTACGATGAGCTGACCATACCGCCGTGACTACAATAGCATCGGCAGGATGGATCTCGCCAACCCGGTGACAGACCAGCACTTCATGCAACGTCCATTGTTGTTCTGCCTGCTGCGCAATTTTTTCAAGATAACGCTCGGTCATGCCCGGATAATGCTCCAGAAACATCGACTGCACATCATCGCCCAGATTGAAATCACGCATGCTGCCAACAAATACGGTAGCAGCACCCACTTTGTTTTTTGCATCCAGCGACTGTTGATGGTCCGCTATCAACTGCCACGGATCACAGGGTTGATCAGTCAGCATAATTTTCATCGGGCACCGCCTGTCACGGGTGGAAAAAAGGCAATCTCATCACCCTCTGCTACCGGTTCGTCCAGCTGCACATATTCCATATTCCGCGCACACAGTGTGTTGGCCGGCATGTCTGTTGACCCGGTTACTGTTTCCCAGACATCCGCCACTGTTGCGATGGAACCCAGAGGCAGCTCCTGATCGTCCTGGCCTGTCACTTCTTTCATGGCTGCGAAAAATCTGACCGTAATCGGCATAACATCTCCGGTATCAATAAAATGTGTCATTCCAGCGCGTGATTACCTGATCACCTGTTATGATAGTGATGAGTATGTTGCTTGCCCGGCAGGCTGTTTACTGACCCGCTATAAATACATCCCTGTACGCTCGACGGCAGCATCCCTGCTGCCGACGGTCAGTAAACAGCAGGCCGGTCCAGTAATGTACGGCTTAATATAACGAATAATGGAGAGACGATATGGCTACAGTAACACTTGAAGGGAACCCGATTAATACCAATGGTGACTTGCCAGCTGTTGGCACGCAGGCACCTGACTTTCATCTGGTGGATGGTGATCTGAAAGATGTGCATCTGTCGGACTATGCAGGTAAGAAGAAGTTGCTCAATATCGTACCCAGCCTGGATACCGGTATCTGTGCAACCTCGACTAAAAAGTTTAGCGAGTCGGCAGGTGGTCGAGAGGATGTGGCTGTTCTGATTATCTCGGCAGATTTACCGTTTGCGGCGGGTCGATTTTGCAGCGCCGAAAAGGTAGATAATGTAACCACACTGTCGATGATGCGCTCACGTAATTTTGCCAGGGACTACGGTATGTTGCTGGTTGATGGGCCGCTTGCAGGTATAACAGCTCGTGCAGTGGTTGTGCTGGATGAGAATGACAAGGTTGTCTATACCGAGCTGGTACCGGAGATAGCGCAGGAACCGGATTACGATGCGGCGTTGGCGGCTTTGTAATTAAATGTGTACCTTGCCAGCCCGATTCGTCGTTTACAGACTCGCTGTGGATAATAGAAATGCTATCTCTAGATAAATATAGTTTTACAATGGAGTGGCTTCGTTTATCACGCAAAGAACCCCTTCGGGTCGAGGCACCTCGGCGGCAGCTTCCCTGCTGCCAAAGGGCCATGCATTGTGATGTATATAAACGGTCCGACGGTCAGTAAACAATAGTTCGGCCTGGCAACGTACGGCTTTTTTATTGTTAGTTTACAGAAAAGAGTAAGAGCTGGCATTATCCCCTCTCCCCCAGGGAGAGGGGGCTAACGAAGCAGTACAAGTAAATATGCAGGAATTATTTAATATGTTAATTTTCGAAAAATCTGAAGCAGGCCGCACCGTCGCGGTACAGGCGCCGCCTGGCGACACAGATCACAGTGATATACCCGAGTCGCTGTTGCGAAAAACACCGGTCGGTTTTCCTGAGGTGTCTGAATTACAGGCCGTGCGCCATTACACCCGGCTGTCGCAAAAGAATTTTTCCATCGACACGCATTTTTACCCGCTGGGTTCATGCACGATGAAATACAACCCGCGTGCCTGTAATACGCTGGCGATGTTACCAGGCTTTTTGTCTCGTCATCCACTTGCACCGGACTCACTGGGTCAGGGTGTGCTGGCATGCCTGTATGAACTGCAGGAGATGCTCAAGGATCTGACCGGTATGCAGGCCGTGTCACTGACACCGGCCGCCGGGGCGCAGGGAGAATTTGCCGGTATGGCGATGATACGTGCATACCATGATGCGCGTGAGGATAAAGAACGAACCGAAGTGTTGGTGCCGGATGCAGCACATGGCACCAACCCGGCCTCTGCAGTCATGTGTGGGTACGCCGTGCGCGAGATCCCAACCGCTGCCAACGGTGATGTCGATGTGGATGCACTGCGCAAGGTGGTCGGGCCACAGACTGCCGGTATCATGCTGACCAATCCTTCGACCGTAGGTGTGTTTGAGCGTCGCATCGAAGAGATTGCCGGCATCGTACACGAAGCAGGCGGGCTGCTGTATTACGATGGAGCCAATTTGAATGCAATACTGGGCAAGGTTCGTCCGGGCGATATGGGCTTTGATGTGATCCATATGAACCTGCATAAAACTTTTTCCACGCCACATGGCGGTGGTGGCCCGGGTGCAGGTCCGGTAGGGGTTTCAGAGCGTCTGGTGCCTTACCTGCCAGTACCCATTGTGGATTTTGACGGAAATGATTACAGCCTGCTGACTACTAAACAACGCCCGGACAGTATTGGCCATTTGTCTGCATTTGCAGGCAATGTGGGCGTGCTGCTGCGAGCCTATATTTATGCCCGTTTGCTGGGGCGTGAAGGGATGTTGCGGGTTTCTGAATACGCCACCCTGAATGCGAATTATCTTATGGCGCGTTTGCGTGAAAAGGGATTTGAGCTGGCCTATCCCGAGCGTCGCGCAACACATGAATTTATTGTGACCTTAAAACGCGAAGCAAAGGAGCTGGGTGTCAACACCATGGATTTTGCCAAACGTTTGCTGGATTATGGCCACCATGCGCCGACCACTTATTTTCCATTACTGGTACCGGAGTGCCTGTTGATTGAGCCAACTGAATCAGAAGACAAGGCTACGCTGGATGCGTTTGTTGAAGCGATGGCCAAGATTCTCGTCGAGGCAACAGATAACCCGGAAAAGGTAAAAGGTGCGCCGTATACCTTGCCCGTACGACGGCTGGATGATGTACGGGCTGCGCGTGAACTGGATTTGCGCTGGCAGGGTAGTTAAACAATAATTATTTTTATAAATAAATTAAGGATGTAATACATGTCTGCTTTAATTTGTGGTTCTTTTGCCTACGACACCATTATGGTTTTTCCGGATCAGTTTAAAAATCATATCCTGCCAGACAAGGTTCATATCCTGAATGTATCGTTTATGGTGCCTGAGATGCGCCGTGAATTTGGTGGTTGTGCCGGTAATATTGCCTATAACCTGAACCTGCTCGGTGGCCAGGCGATACCAATGGGTACGGTGGGTTCTGATTTTCAGCCCTATTCTGACTGGATGGACACCTGTGGCATCGATCGCAGCCACATCAAAATCATGAACGACAGCTACACGGCACAGGCATTTATCACCACCGACCAGGACGACAACCAGATTACTGCATTTCATCCCGGTGCGATGGGACTGTCGCATGAAAACAGGGTGGGCGAGGCAGAGGGAGTCAGCATCGGTATTGTGTCGCCTGATGGCCGTGACGGTATGATTCAGCATGCGGAGCAGTTTGCCGAGGCGAATATCCCGTTTATTTTTGATCCCGGTCAGGGGTTGCCCATGTTTGATGGCGATGATCTGTTGCGGTTTATCGATCAGGCAACATGGGTGACGGTGAATGACTACGAGTCCGAATTGTTACAGGAACGTACCGGCCTGAGTCCACATGAAATTGCAGAGCGGGTTGAGGCATACATCGTTACGCTGGGTGGTGAAGGTTCTCATATCTATACCAAAGAGCATCGCTACGAAATTCCACCTGCCAAAGCAGATAGCTTGCTCGACCCGACCGGTTGTGGTGATGCCTACCGAGGCGGATTACTGTACGGCCTGATGAATAACATGGACTGGGAAACCACCGGCCGTATTGCGGGTCTGATGGGTGCAATCAAGATATCGCATCATGGTACGCAAAATCACAAATTCGATTTTAATGAATTTTCGGCACGGTACAAAGAGGTTTACGGGGTCAGTCTGTAGCGGGGATGCTGAAACGTTCAACCCACATAGTACTGGCACCACATACCGCAGCGGGCATGATCAGGAAATTCAGAAAGGGAATCATGGTGGCAAGCAATACACTGCCGCCAAAACCCAGTGACAGGATGCGTTGTTTGCGTAGTCGCTGTTTCATTTCTCGAAACAGAATGTCGTGGTTATCCATCGGATAATCCAGGTACTCCAGCGCATACATCCAGGCGGTAAACAGGGCCCACAGGAATGGTGCGATGATATTAATGCCGGGTATCAGGAACAATATCAGTAACGGGATCACACGTATCAGGTAATAGCTCATCTTGCGTAACTCGGACAGGATGGCCGGGATAGCACCGGCCAGCATTTTTTTCCAGCTTGATGCAGATGGCACGGGGTTGCCCGCCAGGTGATTCTCCACTGCCTCGGCGAGCAGGCCGTTGAACGGTGCCCCAACCAGATTGGCCAGGGTGCTGAAGGTAAAAAACAATATGAGTATGGCGGTGAATGCGAATACCGGCCAGAGTAAATACTGCAGCCAGGCAAGCCAGGAAGGCAGGTAACCCAGCAACCAGCCCATCAGCTGACTAAATTGCTGATAACCAATGACGGCCGCGGCCGTAAACAGGGCGATATTGATCAGCAGTGGTATGACGACGAAGCGTCGTATACCGGGTTCCAGCATCAACTGGTATCCGCGCAGCAAGTACGCGGGGCCGCTCAACTTAGTCATTGGTATTGTTGTTGCTGTTGAGTATGCCTTTTATGACCATGTCGGTGAAGCTGATGATGCCTATCAGCAAGCCGTCTTCTATGACTGGTGCGCGTGACAGACCAAAACGATCGAACATGCGCGCACAATAGCGTATATCCATCTCCGGATCGACCGTCATAACCGGTTTGGTCATGATTTCGTAGATATTGACCCGATCAGGTGATTTGTCCCTGGCCAGCACCTTTCTGGCGATGTCGGACAAAAGTACCATGCCAAACTCATCTTCACTGTTTCGTTTGTCTACCAGTAGCGTCTTGGTCTCTGTATGTTTCATCGCACGTAATGCTTCTGCCACGGTAATCAGGCCGTTGACGACATCAAATTCTTTTTTCATGACGTCTTTTACACGGATAATTTTATTCTCACTCATAGCTGATCCTCCACCTTCTCAGTTAATTCCTGGATCTGATGCGCTACCCCCACTGCATCCTCAACATCGATCTGGAACGCAATGCCTGTTCCTGACTTATCGTCCAGTTTGCCGATTTGTTCAATTTTTTCGAGTATTTTGCGACTGAGGTGTTCCTCAACCAGAAACAGCACCACGTCGCGTTGTGTATCCAGAGAAAGGCCAAAAAAGGTCTTGGACTTTTGCAGCCCTTCTCCACGTGCCTGATTGAGCACTGTCGCACCGGTAGCGCCCGCATCTCGTGCCGCGTCCATAATGGAATCGGTTAGATGATCCTCTACCATGGCAATGATTAACTTGAAATGCATGGTTGTATCTCCTTTTTGTCAATCCTGAGTCTTGTTTTTTCTCTGTCCACGCCATTGACTGAGTTGGGCATAGCCCAGCACAGAAATAATCGGGAAGAGGCTTGCAAATGCTATTAAACCGAAACCGTCGAGCAGAGCACTGCGGCCTGGAACTGTGTTGGCCAGCCCTAGTCCGAGTGCTGTTACCAGTGGTACCGTAACCGTCGAAGTGGTTACCCCTCCCGAGTCATAAGCCAGAGCGATTACCAGCCGAGGTGCCACCAGCGTCTGTAACATCACGACTACATAACCTGTCATGATGTAGTAATGTAGCGGCGTGCCGGTCACAATCCTGAACGACCCCAGGGCTATGCCTATGGCAACGCCAATGGCCACGGCAATACGCAGGCCCCATACACCAATGGCACCCCCTGACACGTTGTTGGCTTTTACAGCCACAGCCAGTAACGAGGGTTCGGCTATCGTAGTGGAAAAACCGATGGCGGCCGCGAATATGTAAACCCACATATAATCGTTCCAGAGTAGTAACATGCCAGGCTTATGCATGCTGCCATGTATAAATTCCGGGTTGGTGAGTTGTTGTGCCATCAGCTTGCCGATAGGAAATAATGCCTCTTTGAGGCCAACCAGAAACAGGGCAAGGCCGATCAATACATAGAAGAAACCAAGCAAAACCTTGCGTAGATTTGGAACCGGGCGTCGTATGACCAGTAACTGAAAGCCCAGGATGATGGCTACAATCGGCAGGATGTCGAGGGTGGTATCCTGCAGTGTCTGCCATAATAGATGGAGCATTTCCATTAGATAATCATCCCGTATATCAGGACAAATATAATAGGGGTGAGCGATGCAAATGCGATCAGGCCAAAGCCGTCTATCATCGGATTACGACCCTTGATGCTGGCAGCAAGACCAACACCCAGCGCGGTGACCAGCGGTACGGTTACCGTAGAGGTGGTAACGCCTCCCGAGTCATAAGCAATGCCGATGATCTCAGGTGGGGCAAAACCGGTCATGATCACTATGCCCAGATAGCCACCGATAATAAAATAATGTATAGGCCAGCCGCGTAATATCCGGATGACACCCAGCATGATAGCGAAGCCGACGGATAGTGCTACCGTCAGACGCAGGCCGGTCGCATATTGTTCAAGTGAATCCGGGGTGTGCGCGATGGCGCCACCCTCGGCAGCAACCAGAGCGGCTTCATCAGCTACTGCAATCAGGGCCGGCTCCGCAACCGTGGTGCCAAAACCCAGTGCGAACGCAAACAGCAACAGCCAGAACAGGCTGCCTTTACGGGCGAATTCGTAAGCCATGGATTCGCCGATCGGAAACAGGGCCATTTCCAGGCCGCGCATGAAGTAAGTCAGGCCCAGTATAATCAGCAGGGTGCCGACCAGTAATTCGACCAGATTGGGAAGTGGCTGCTGCAGAACGACCAGTTGGAAGAATGCAATTACCAGGATAATCGGCAACAGATCCTGGAAGCTGCTGAGCATGCTCCTGAAGAAGTTGGCCAGGTTTTGTTTCAAGCAGAGGCTCCGGTAGGTATTCTGATGATTGCTGTTACGATACGCGGACAGTATGACAGATAACAGTCGGAGGCGGAAACAGGGGGGGTGCCCCGGCCCAGAATGGGTGGGGTACTCATGATGAACCCTGCAGGGTTCTGTGAGACATCAAAATAATCTGCAAAGGATGAGATCATACAGGGAACACAGGCAACATAAGCTGTCTAATAGTCCATGACCATGTGCTCTATACAACGGTGCAGGCAGGGTATGATTCTGTTGATGACGCTGTCGATGTTACTGATTAATCTCCCGTCAGCGAGAGCCAGTACAGACGAGCTGCTGTTGCAGCTACAATGCACATCTTTCCTGAAAAAATTCGACCGCATTGTTTCTCATACGGCTACCGGCGATGCACAGGCCTCACCCGTTACGGGTTTTCCATATCTGCGTACAAGTCGTTTCCTGGTATCATTTCGTGATCAGGTGATGGGTCAGGCGGCATTGCGCCAATGGCTGGGAATGATGCGTCAACTGGACGCACAGGCACGCGCAATGGAATGGAGCCACCTTGATGCGGAATGGCAGGCGTTTATAGCAGCCGCCAAACCGGTTGTGATGGGTAATAGTTCAACGATGGAAGCGATTAGCCAGTGTGGACGCTATCTTGTAACAAAAGATCTTGCTAAACCGGATCGACTGAAAGCGCTACGTGATGTCGTACAGGTAGCGGGTGATTATCAGGTCTGGAAGCGTATTACGGGTCTGTACTACCTGACCCGTTACGCAACATTGGATGGTATCGAGAAGCTGGCTGAATTAACCCATGAACGATACCGCAGCAAGCTTGATGAACTAATGCCCGTTGCAACACGTAAAATATTCACACCGCAAGCTACAAGCTTTCTGGGCACTGATCAATTACGCAGCTTGATGCAAAACATTAGCCGTAACCCGTTACAAATACCCCTGCCTTCAAAAAAACAGGCGGAGCTACTGTTGCAGCACTACGCGCCGGTCTGGGTGCCGGGACAGACTAGTGAAAACGATAGCATTGGTAAACCCTCGTGGTTGACAGATCAGTCATGGCCCTATGTGGACACTCAACAACCCGTTACCTATACCCTGCTGAGCCATACACGTTTTCAGGGTATAACCCTGCTGCAACTGGTTTATACCATCTGGTTTCCGGGTCGCACAGCCGAGTCAGCTATCGACAGCCTGGCAGGTCACCTGGATGGTATAACCTGGCGGGTGACGCTGGACCCGCAAGGGCAGCCTCTGATTTACGACAGTATGCATAACTGTGGCTGTTATCATTTGTTCTTTCCAGTAGCCGATTCAGGACTGGAGCCAGAGCCTGTTAATGCCGATTCGGCGACGGTGGAGGAGAGGGCATTGGTGCCGCAACAGGTTGCAACCCTACAGCAGGGTGAGCGGGTACATTTATACATTACCGCTGGCTCACATGATCTGGTGAGGGTGCGGGTACGCAGACCCGAACCTTCGTCTGTTAGTTACGAGCTGGAAGACTATAATGAGCTGCGCAGCCTGGCGACTGAAAGCGACGTGCGCCGCAGCCTGTTTGATCCTGCCGGGCTGGTACCTGGAACAGAACGCCTGGAGAGCCTGTATTTGTGGCCGATGGGTGTACTGCGGCCGGGCGCCATGCGTCAATGGGGCCACCATGCCACGGCTTTTGTCGGAAGGCGTCATTTTGACCAACCTGATTTAATGGAGCGTTATTTTGTTTATCGTCAATAGAACGGGAAGTGCTGTGCTGCTGTTAGCAGCAACCCTGATCACACAAGTCGTGATTGCGCAGGACAGTCTTGCTGACCGGCGTGTCGTGGGTGAGTTCAGTCAGGGCAAGCTGGAAGGCTGGCAGGAGAAATCTTTTTCCGGCCATACTGAGTATCGTCTGGTTGAACAGGACGGACGTCAGGTGTTACGCGCAGTCAGCCATGCCGCCGCATCGGGCTATGCAAGAGAGATCCGGATCGACCTGAATAAAACGCCGTATCTGAATTGGAGCTGGAAGATTGTTGCGCCTCTGCAAGGTCTTCAGGAAAAAACCCGAGCAGGAGATGATTATGCTGCCCGCATCTATGTGGTGCTTGAGGGAGGTATTTTTTTCTGGGACACGCGTGCGCTGAACTATGTATGGTGTGGTTCACAGCCGGTTGGCAGTAGCTGGCCGAATGCATTTAGTGACCACGCTGTTTTACTCGCTGTTGAAAGTGGGTCAGAGCATGCCGGTCACTGGCAACAATACAAGCGCGACTTGCGCCAGGATCTGAAAGACTATCTGGGGGTAACACCCGACTTTATCGATGCCGTGGCGATTATGACCGATACTGATAATTCGGGTAGAAATGCGACAGCTTATTACGGTGACATCTGGCTTAGTGCAGAGTAGCTTTGAGTGAGTCTAATATCAATGTAGGGTGGGTTACGCAAAAAAACGCTCGGCAACTGCTCCATGCGTTGCTCTACCTCCTGCATCCCTGCAGTTGTAACCCACCCTGTATTATATTAATTTTTCCTTTAACGCATCCAGCGTATCGATAGCGGACAGACACTGCGTCCCTTCACAAATGTAGGCAATTGCATCACCAGCGGGTTTACGCTCTGCCAGCATGGTCGGCAGGTTTACCGCCTCATCCGGTATGCTGAATACCAGACGTTGGGGTGCATAGTCCTGCTGACAGACCTGTTGCCATTCTTTTACTGCCTCAGTCTTGCCACGCAGAATGATGAGTTGTGGCGGGTGCAGCTTTTCTTCCAGTGCGTTTAATAACATCGCGTGTGCATAGGGCAGGTTCATAATCGACGACCAGGCAGCCCGTAGTGTATTTTCGACAGTTTGCGAATAGCGTGATTCACCGGTCAGGTGACCCAGACGACCCAACACCCGTGCGGCAACGCCATTGCCGGCCGGAGTGGATTCGTCGGCCATAGGTTTGGAGCGATCGATCAGTTGCTCATGGTCACTGGCGGTAAAATAAAAACCACCGCGTTTAGTATCGATGAAACGCTCCAGTACCTGATCGGCCAGTTGCAGCGCAAAGTCCAGGTCGCCGTCACGCCAGCGTGTTTGCAAACATTCCAGTATCGCGTCGATTAAAAAGACGTAGTCATCCAGGTAGGCATCCAGGTGTGCGCGACCATCCTTGTATGTAGCCAGCAGGCGATTATTCTTCCACAGTGTAGTACGTATAAAATCCAGCGACTGGAAGGCAGAATCAATCAGCTTATCTTGTTGTAAATGACGCGCAGCAATGGCCATGCCGCGTATCATCAGTGCATTCCAGGAGGTAAGGATCTTGTCATCCCGGTCCGGGTGTACGCGTGCTTTACGTGCGTTGAATAATTTTACACTGGCCTGTTTCAGAATCAGGCGGGCCTGATCGATATCAAGACCAGTCTTCTTGCAAAGTGTTTGCCAGTCGGTAAAGGTATGTGGATACCAGCTGTCTTCAAAGTTGGCCTTGCGGTCAAAGCCATATCGCATAGCGGCGACCTGATATTCCTGCTTGTCTAGCAACTCATGCAGTTCAGCCTGCTGCCAGCTGTAGAATTTACCTTCCTCGCCTTCTGAGTCGGCATCTATGCTGGAGTAGTACCCCCCCTCGGGTGATTGCATGTCCTGCATTACCCAGTTAGCCGTAGCCAGTGCTGTTTGCCGGTACAACTCGTCACCGGTGGCGGTCAGTGCTTCACTGTAGAGGGCCAGTAAGGGACCGTTGTCGTAGAGCATTTTTTCAAAGTGCGGGATCATCCACAGGTCGTCAACGGAATAACGGCAGAATCCGCCTCCAAGCTGGTCTTGCAAACCACCCAGTGACATCCTTTGCAGTGTCAGGTTTACCATCTCCAATGCACGGTCATCCTGTTCCTGTGTTGCAAACCAGTGTCGTAACAGACGTTCAATGTTGGTCGGGTGAGGAAATTTGGGAGCCTGTCCAAAACCACCATGCTTCCAGTCCATACTGCTTTCCAGTTGTTTGCGGGCAATATCCAGTGGTGCAGCAGTCAGCTGTAGATCATCGGATGGTGCGGCTGCCTGCATCGACGCAAAGGCCTCCATGAGTGAATCATTCTGTTTTTGCAGCTCATCCTGTTGCTGGTGATAATAATCACTGATGTGCTGTAACACATCACTGAAACCGGGCAAATTATATTGTGTCTGTACGGGGAAGTAGGTGCCGGCAAAAAAAGGGATCTGGTCCTCCGGCATCAGGAACAGGGTTAAGGGCCAGCCACCTGTGCGCTGGGTCAGCATCTGGTGGGCACGCTGATAAATTTTATCCAGGTCCGGCCGTTCTTCCCGATCTACCTTGACGCTGATGTACAGGCGGTTCATCAGCTCTGCGGTGACCGGGTCTTCAAACGATTCATGTGCCATCACATGGCACCAGTGGCAGGCAGAATAGCCGATAGACAACAGAATGGGTTTGTTTTCAGCGCGCGACTGCTGTAATGCCTTTTCACCCCAGGGTAGCCAGTCTACCGGGTTGCTGGCATGTTGTAACAGGTACGGGCTGGTTTCCCGGGCGAGTTCGTTGGTCATACGGGTTGTGTTCTTAAAGCGTGCTGCGCGGGGTTGATCAGCGTTTGCGTAGTGAGCTTGACCATGACTCGTTTGGTATGCCTTTTGCCAGCTTGATGTAGTTACTCATATCGTTTTCTATCCAGCCCTGTTCGGTGCGCTGTGGTTTCGCTTCAAAGCCCCACCAGAAACCGGTGGCATCCTGTGCGAACCACTTGATGCTGTCCGGGATAGGCAGTCGGTCGAGTAACTCGTTAAATTCATCCGCGCCAGCCTTGTTGACCGTTTTGTTGATTTTCTTGTTGAAGCCCTTGGTTTTTAGCTTTTCTTCCTGAATGAATTTAATGGTCACAGAGCTGAGGGTGATCACGTCACCATCCAGTAAGGTATGCTGGCGTACCCGTTCTCCATTAACATAGGTACCGTTGGTGCTGTTCAGGTCCTGAATATAGGGTTTATTGTAAAGCCAAACGATACGGGCATGGCGGCCGGAGATTTTCGGATCGAGCAGACGTAGCTGGTTATCGTGGCGACGCCCGATCGTGATCGTTCCACGACTCAGCTCCAGCCGTTCGCTATGGTCATCATCAAAATCAATAATCAGTCCGTACATACTTCTGCTTCTTTACCGTGTTTGTCCAGGGTAACCCGTCATGCTGGGCTTTTAAATTTGAATAGAGTACCTGTTGGCATGCTTTTTATTATACCCTATCAATATATTAGATAACTATATGGGTTTTTGCTAAATGAGCAATGAAAAATCACCGGAATCTACGCATAGATTACCAGCATTGAGGCTGAAAAAAAATGAGCACAGGCGCCTGCGTGCGGGTCATTTGTGGGTTTATAGCAATGAAATCAATACCAAACACAGCCCATTAGCTGATTTTAGCCCCGGCGACCTGGTGCGTCTCGAAGATAATAGTGGCCATTTGCTGGGCACAGCCTACGTCAATCCTCAGGCCCTGCTATGTGCGCGCCTGCTAAGCCGTCGGATTGAAGACGTGCAGGACGTGGCATTCTGGCGCTTGCGGTTCCGTCAGGCGCTGGCGTTACGCACACGCCTGTACGCAGAGCCGTGTTACCGCTTGATCTATGGTGAGTCTGACTTTTGCCCGGGGCTGGTGGTTGATCGCTATAGTGATGTATTGGTCGTGCAGACGGCCACTGCAGGTATGGAGCGCTTGCTGGATACCCTTGTGGAAGCCTTGCGCCTGGAGCTGCAGCCCAAGGGTATTTTGCTACGCAATGACAGCAGTAGCCGGGATCGGGAAAATCTGCCCCGTTATCAGCGTGTCGCCTGGGGTGAGGTCGCTGACCAGGTGTTGATTAAGGAAAACGGTGCGCAGTTTTCTGTGTCGATGGAGCAGGGGCAGAAAACCGGCTGGTTTTACGACCACCGGGAAAACCGTGCACGTCTGTGTCGCTATGTGTCCGGCCTGCGTGTACTGGATTTGTTTAGTTATACCGGTGCATGGGGTATACAGACTGCGCTGGCCGGGGCTGAGTCGGTGCTGTGTGTCGACAGCTCAGCCAGTGCCTTGCAAGGCGTGCAGGACAATGCTGTGTTGAACGAGTGTGCAGACCGGGTAACAACCCGACAGGGTGATGCATTTGATGTGCTACGTGAGCTGAATGACGCCGGTGAACGCTTTGATGTGGTGATACTGGACCCGCCAGCCTTTATCAAGCGGCGCAAGGACCACAAAGCGGGCCTTGAGGCATACCAACGCTTGAATGAGCGCGCGATGCGTCTGCTGGTTGACGATGGCCTGTTGCTATCGGCCTCCTGCTCATTCCATCTATCGGCAGACGACCTGACACGGGTATTGCTCAGGGCATCACGTCAGCAGGGTGCCAGGCTGAATATACTGGAACACGGGCAGCAAGGCCCGGATCATCCGGTGCATCCAGCGATTCCTGAGACCTCCTATCTGAAGGCGGTGCTGGCGCGTGTGTTGCGCGCGGAAGCAGGTCGAAAATGACCCATCTATATAGTAAACTGCTGAACCCATGATACGTTACCCAGATATAGATCCCATAGCGATCTCCCTCGGCCCGATCAAGATACACTGGTATGGTGTTACCTACCTGGTCGGTTTTTTCGCCGCCTGGTACCTCGGGCGCCGTCGCGCCAGACTGCCCGGCAGTCCGATGACACAGGAGCAGGTTGGTGACATGATCTTTTACCTGGCCCTGGGTGTGATACTGGGTGGGCGGCTTGGTTATACCCTGTTTTATGGCTTCAGCGGTTTCATTGAAGACCCGCTCAGCCTGCTCAGAATCTGGGAAGGTGGCATGTCTTTCCATGGCGGTATGCTGGGTGTGTTCGTGGCCACCTGGTTATTTGCCAGAAAACTCAATCGTACCTTCTTTGAAATAACCGATTTCATGGCGCCATTGGTGCCGATTGGCCTGGGTATGGGGCGTATCGGTAACTTCATCAATGGCGAACTATGGGGCGGCCCTTCAGACCTGCCGTGGGCGATGCAAGTCACCCCGGCGCTACCGCCACTGCACCCGAACCAGTTATACGAGGCCATCCTTGAAGGGCTGGTACTGTTTATTATCCTGTGGTTGTATTCGGCAAAGAAACGCCCACTTATGGCGGTATCCGGCATGTTCCTGTTGTTCTATGGAATATTCCGTTTTGCGATTGAATTTGTGCGCACCCCTGATCTGCATCTGGGTTACCTCGCTTTTGGTTGGGTGACCATGGGCCAGATCCTGTCGGCACCGATGATTCTGTTTGGTCTGTTTTTTCTGTTTGTCGCCTATAAATACAACAGGAAGACTGCATGAAGTCATACCTCGATCTGTTACGTGATGTAGTCGAGCAAGGTGTGGACATGGAAGACCGTACCGGTGTGGGTACACGCTCGGTATTTGGTCGTATGGTACGCTTCGATCTACAGACCGGGTTCCCGGCACTGACCACCAAGCGCCTGGCCTTCAAGACTATGCTGGCCGAACTGCTGTTTTTTATTAGCGGCAGCTCAGACATCAAAGACCTGCAGAAAAACAATTGCCATATCTGGGATGCCAATTTCGAAGCAGATTACTGGAAAGGGGCCGGCAAGCCACAGTTCGATGGCGACCTTGGGCGCATATACGGCGTGCAGTGGCGTTCCTGGCTGCGACCTGATGGCGAAATAGTCGATCAGTTGCAGAATCTGGTCGACACCCTTAAAAGCAAACCAACTGACCGACGCATGCTGGTATGGGCCTACAATCCCGGCGAAACCGACCAGCAATGCCTGCCACCTTGCCACATGGGTTTTCAGGTATACGCCAATACCCGCGAGCGCACCCTGTCATTAATGTGGTCTCAACGCAGTGTCGATCTGTTCCTTGGGCTGAGTTTTAATATAGCCAGTTATGCGGTACTGACCCATATGCTGGCTCAGGTATGCGGTTATCAAGCCGGTGAAGTGATCGGCAGCCTCGGTAATGTACATATCTACAACAATCATTTCGATGCCGTGCAGCAGCAACTGGCACGTGAGCCAAAAACGTTACCACGCTTATGGCTGAACCCCGAGATTACCCGGCTGGAAGATTTCACCATGGATGATGTGCGCTTGCTGGACTATGAATATCATCCTGCTATCAAAGCGGAGATGGCGGTTTAGCACTCTATTTACTACTGAAGTATGGGGTTGTGTGCCATATTCATGTTCGTTGGACAAATCCGGTCGAGGGGCTTGAATCATTTTCCGGGAGACGCCGACAATCCATCCCTGGAGGCTTGGCGGCAGCGTCCATGCTGCCGACACTCCCGGAAAACGATTCAAGCCTCTCGCCCTTACCGTTTTGGGTCGGTCTGGCTGGGTTAAAACAAGAACCCATACAAGCTATGCTTCTTAATAAATATTAAGCTAAAGTCTAAAATTGGATTAGACTTGATTTAAAAACATACCGGCGAAAAGAATTCGAGTCTGATCCACTACTGTCCCATAAACTCCCTCTCCCTAAGGGAGAGGGTTGGGGTGAGGGGATCAAAATAGATATCTCATTGTTTTATTTACCCCCTCATCCTGTCCTTCTCCCTGGAGGAGAAGGGATTGCTCCGATTAGTATGTTGCGTAATCTCATGTCTTATATGTCTTCGAGATGCAGTAGCAGCTTAAAATAAGGAACATACACAAAATTATGATTACGTTTATGGGACAGTAGTGAACCTCCCCCAGTTTAACGGACACTTTTAATCAGAGACGAAGGTCTCTCAAAGGAGTGTCCCATGACCGTAAAACGTAAGCCCTATACTACTTATACAAGAGAGTTTAAGCTAGAAGCCATACGCAGGATGGACGAGTCAGATCGGCCCGCTAGCGAAATAGCCATGCAGCTGGGAATCAGGAGAAATCAACTCTATAAGTGGAAGGATCAAATGATGAAAAAAGGATCAGTACCCTCTGCTAAACGCGGACGGCCAAAGAAAGAAGACCAAACGGAATTAACTAAAGTTAAACATGAACTTAAGCGCGTTAAAGAGGAGAATGAAATCCTAAAAAAAGCCGCCGTATTCTTTGCAAAGGAACTGGGCTGAAATACGAATTTATTCGAAGCCACCGCAAAGAATACAAATTAGTGAACCTTTGTAATGCCCTGGAAGTATCCGCTAGCGGATTTCATGACTGGCTGGATCGGCCAGAAAGTAAAAGAAGCATTCAGAACAGGGGGTTAACAGAAAAAATTACACACTTTCACCAACAATCGTCTGAGATATATGGCTCTCCAAAGATTCATGTCGACCTCGTAAAAAATGGTGAAAGTTGCAGTGTTAACCGTGTAGCACGCTTAATGAAGGCAGCCGACATCAAGTCAAAGATGGCGCGTAAATTTGTTGTAACAACAGACTCTAAAAACACCATGCAGCCTGCTCCTGATCTGCTTAAGAGGCAATTTAAGGTTGATAGAAAGAACCAGGCCTGGGTATCGGATACCACGTTTATCGCAACCCGAGAAGGCTGGTTGTACCTGGCCGTTATACTGGAACTGTACTCCAGACAAGTAATTGGCTGGTCAATGAGTACCCGTAACAATACAGAGCTGGTACAAGATGCATTAACGATGGCTATCTGGCGTCGTGGGAAAGTAACTGATGTCATCGTGCATTCAGATCAAGGTAGTACCTATGCCTCTGGAGATTATCAGCGACAACTGCTCGATCATCAGCTTCGTTGCAGTATGAGCCGTAAAGGTGAATGCCTGGACAACGCTGTTGCAGAAAGCTTCTTTGGCTCATTAAAGAACGAACTTGTTTATCACGAAGATTACAGGACAAGGGCAGATGCGAGGCAAAGTATCTTCGAATATATTGAAGTTTTTTATAATAGAAATCGCAGACATGCTTTTTTAAACTACATGACACCTGTAGAATATGAAATGAAATATGCAGGTATTTAAATCGTCCGTTTTATTGGGGGAAGCTCAGGTCTTTCCATGCCACTTTAGATATACAAAACTCCAAGCATGACCAGACCACTTAGATTGGAATGAAAGAAGAAAGAAGGTTGAGAAGGGGTCAAATCTTGACTTAACACATTTAAAAAGTGGGAGGTTAACTCTGTCTCATAGCAAAAAATCCGGGTCCGAGCCGATTCTACGGATTAATTGTATTTGCTGATAGGTTTAGTGCATAATTATTACGTACAAATATTAAGAAATCATGTAAATCTAGAGTAGAAAAGGAGTTTCTATTATGAATGAAGATGGATTAACAATAGCACTGTCACCTGTCCAGATGGCAGCCATACTTACCAGTGGTACTATTACGACGCAGGCAACCCTTACTAATCGTCTATGGGGTGGTGCTAAAGTTCTTGGGGGTGTCCTTGAGCTACTTGGCGCAGGTGTGCTCTGTCTGACACCTGAGCCAACAATGGCAACAAAAGCTGGCGATTGCTGGTTTAACTGCCGGTATGATACGTATTGCGTCGATTCAGGGTGGACGATTTAGTTTGGCTGCACATGAGGCTATGGCTGGCAGCCGTGTTGGTGGTCATACCATATCGCGACATATTGGGTTATCAGAGGCTGAGTTAAGAGCACGCCTTGTGGCACAGGCAAGAATACCTGCCGCCAGTACTTTTTCTACCTTAAAGATAGCAGAACAGGTAATTTCAAGGGCACTGAGCCAGCAATCAGCACGAATTATCACCTGGTCACAAACAGCAAGAAGAGGTTCTAAGCTAGTACTGGTAAGTAATTCAGGCAGAACTGTTGGCCAGGGTGTTATTCGCTTTAGTGGCAGGCTAATCAATATGAATAAGATTCGTATTGTTTTAAAATATGAGACTTATAACAGCATGCCATATTACATACTTACTGCGTTTCCAATACCATAGCCGAGTGATATATGAATACTTATCATCAACTTGATAATCTTATTTGTGGGTATTTCAATCAGGATTCGGATCTTGATGGTGATACTATGGATGAGCTCATTAACCAGTTTAAATCCACCAGTTCTGAAGAGCAAATAAAGTTACTGAGTAATGATATACATAGTTTCATGTCAGATTCCGGTGACTATACTGAAAAAATATTTAAAGAAAAATATGGCTTTGATGTAGACCCGGTTCTATGGGGGCATACAGCGATAACATTTTTACAAGAAGTGCAACGACTGTTGAGGTAAATAGAAGAAAGGGTAAGATCCTGACTTATTACATTTAATAGCGGTGCAAAGCTATGCGCTACTTTCTTTATAACTGGATATCATACCTCTGCGCCTTCTTATCAGTTAAAGTATTACTATTGTGTTTCTCTAGCTTCAATAGTCGTTTTTTTATGGGTAATCCACCGCCATATCCAACAAGCTCTCCGTTACTTCCAATAATTCGGTGACAAGGTATTATTATACCTATTGAATTCGCCCCATTTGCGCTAGCTACGGCTCGAACTGCTTTTTCATTGTTTATATCTTTTGCCAATTGAAGATATGTTGATGTCGTGCCGTAGGGTATTTTTATCAACGTACTCCAAACACTCCTCTGAAAATCCGTGCCTACCATCAACAAGGGTAAATCAAAATCTGTTCTATCTCCGTTTAGATATTCATCAAGCTGTCTTCTTGTTTCTACCAGGATTTCATCATCATTTTCTACAAATTTAGCATCCAGTCCTTTCTTAATTCTACTATCTACTGTTGCTCTCATTTTTCTATATCTAAAATCAAGAATACAGAGTTTGTTATCGAAAGAGCCCAATATCAGTTCTCCGATTTTTGTTTTGTAATTCTGGATATTAATATGGTTCATAAATTATAAGTATTCCCTGGTTCACACATATCTATTAGACAGGAGATTTTAACGCACTGTGCAAACGTTTTGTTAGGTATTTTGGCTGAGCTTTAGTCAAGGACACGGAGTCACATTTTTGAAAATGACAGAATTGTCTGATGGCTTTTACGAAAGCAGTAATGACTACTTCTTCATCAAAATTGTGCTGTTCGAAATGCAGTGATTTGATCTCTAAATGGCTTATTTTTCGATGGGCTTTACAATCCATCCACCCAATAAATTCATCGCGGTAAAGTAGCGGTAGGCAAAAATAGCCATACTGACGCCTGGCAGCGGGTACATAACACTCTATCTGATAGTCGTATTGAAACAGTGCTTTGAGCCGTGCGCGCTGTATGACACTGTTGTCGAAGGGAGAAAGAATTACTATTCGGTTGTTCAACCGGGGTAGGGGGCGTTCGAGCGCCCCCGATTCCAGTATAAATACTTCGCCATTGCTCATTTGTACTTGTTCTAAAGTGCGCTGTGCCAATCTTTCGTTTATCAAGGATTTCACCGCTTTGCGTAGTTCAGGATTTCGGCACTGGTAGGTCAGCCCTTTGTGTGAAACAATCCCATGACAGCGTAACTGTTGGTCTACAATGTGCGTCGCAAATTCTTCCATGCTGGGCATTTGTGAATTTACGTGAAGCGGCAGTACCCGCTCGGTTAGATCATATGTTTTCTGGAAATTTTCGCGGTCGCTGACCATTAGATCACCTTCCATATACAACTGTTCGAGTGCCTTTTTGGCTGGCTTCCAGTTCCACCAGCCAGCACTTTTTGTGGTGTTGGTTTCTATATCCCGGGATCGTAGCGGGCCATCTGAACGTATGCGTGCCAACAATTCACCCATGAGCTTCTTATCAGGGTTTTTATACCAGTGGGTCTGGCCGCTTTTAATGGCGTGTTTATAGGGTAAGGAGAAGCGAAAGTCGGCGATGGGTAGAATAGCTGCCGCATGTGACCAATACTCGAAAATATCACCATCGAGTAACATTTGATTAGTCATGGCTGGCTTGAACTTAGGTACTCTAGAGTGAAAAACATGATGGTGTGCTCGTTCCACCACCGATATGGTGTCGATCTGAACATAGCCTATGTGGTTAATAGCGTTACGTGCTCCCGCCAAACCACGCCCATAGGTCTGAGCCTGCAGCAAACCTTGTGCAGCCAGGGCAAGTCGGCGTAAACGCGCCAGTTCTTGTGGACGTTTAATCTCAATCATGGTCATACTTGCTAAAAATCCGTGTCAGAGTTCGTAGGTGGGGTCTAGTCTCGCCTTTTGCTTTCTCAGCTAAATAGAAGACTTCACTCGTAACATACATTAAAGACCAGTCGACCATCTGACTGAGGCATACCATGTGGTTAAATGGGGAGCTATGTAGCCTGTCCCACGCTACCGGTAGAATAAATGCAACTTCACATACCTGCAAGTCTCTGTTTATCATGTCAATAAATAAATTACCGACACTCTTTACAAAAATTCTTCAAAGAATGCTTGACCTGGAGTTAACTCCAGCCTCTAGACTTCACCTCAAGTTAAAAAATATACAGATTCAGGGAACCTGGAGTTGACTCAAGGTTGTCATAACTAAGCACATTATAAATTGAGGAAGGCTTGATGTTAAAGATTACTACCAGAGGCAGCCTGCTAACCGGCCTGCTGGTCCTGGCTTCGGGTACCGCTGTTGCGCATGATCCGGTGTTCGGGCTTGGGCCGCATGTTCTGTTTAAGGGCGGGGTTGAAATTGCACCCCAGGTGCATACCAGTAAACAGGGCGACAAAGAGCAAACAGAGCTGGGTCTGGAAATGACCTACGGTATTACCGGTGACTGGGCAGCAGGGGTTGAACTGCCGTACGCATATAACGATGACGGCACCAACAAAAGTGATGGTGTAGCTGACGTTAATCTGTTTACCAAGTATCGTTTCTGGCGTAACGACAAACTCGGCTCACAGGAGACAGCAGCCATTATGGCGAAGGTCATCACTGATACAGGTGCTGACGACAAAACTCCACCACTGGGCAGTGGTACTACCGATGGTATCCTCGGATTGACCTACGGTTATGAGGCACGTAAATGGTATCGCTGGGCCAGTGTACGCTACCGTTTTAATGACACCAATGATGCCGGAATCGATCGCGGTGACATGATCAAGCTTGATTTTGTTGGCGGTATACGTCCAACACCTACCGGCTATCTGGAACCTGACACGGTGTGGTTGCTGGAGCTGAATGGCGAGTATGGCATGAGGTCATCATTAAATGGTACCGATTTGCTTGATACCGGCGGCACTCAGTGGTTTATTTCCCCCGGTATTTTCTGGACCAAACGAAACTTTGCCATCAAGGCTGGTGTCCAGATACCCATAGTCAGTAATTTAAATGGTAAGCAGGAAGACACTGATTACCGTGCCAAGATCGTATTTGAATGGCATTTGTAATAGTTAATTAATATGCATTGCAGGAGATATTGAAATGAAAAAAGCATTCTTAATCACATTGTTCAGCATCGTATTCATGAACGCGGCATGGGCAGCAGGGACACAGTACATTATGCGTGTTGATGGGCTGGCATGCCCGTATTGCGCTTACGGAGTTGAGAAAAAGCTCAAGGAAATTGATGGAACCAGTAATATCACGGTTGATCTGGACAAGGGCCTGGTAAAGGTTGATGTAAAAGAAGGCATCACGCTTACTGAAGATAGAATGAAAAAACTGTTTCAGGATGCCGGGTTTACCTATCGTAGTATGAAGAAAAGTTCTTTATAGGATCAGCGAGGTAGTACATTGCTTAACCGACAGTCTGTTTACAGACACGCGTAAATACATCCCTGTAAGCTCGACGGCAGCATCCCTGCTGCCGACGGTCTGTAAACAGCCTGTCGGCCAAGCAATGCACTATTAATTTTTGGGAAAAGGATATTAAAACTGGATATTATTTATATGAGTATTGACGCTACCACTTCTAAAGATCGCAGTGTAACTTTTTTTACATTGTTTACCACCACGGGAACACTGGTTTGCTGCGCACTGCCGATCATGCTGGTCACGCTGGGCATGGGCGCGACAGTCGCCGCGATGACGTCTACCTTCCCGTTTCTGATCACACTGAGCTTGCATAAGGGGTGGGTATTTGCCTTTTCCGGGTTGATGTTGCTGGTGTCAGGCTGGCTGATGTATCGTCCGGGTCGGGCATGCCCAACCGATGAGGAGCTGGCACGTGCCTGTAGCTCTGCTCACAAATGGAACCAGCGCATTTACTGGACTTCAGTTTTGATCTGGTCGATTGGCTTCTTTGCTGCTTTTCTTGCCTTACCGCTTCGTATCTGGCTGGATGTTTAACACAGTGAATCCCAAGGATGGGTACATGCTCTACTGAGCTTTGAGGAATAGCTTTATTTGAACGGTATTACTTTTATCAAAAATGTACTGCACTTTGGCGATCTTTTGTTTGCCACCAATCATGGGTTTTAATATGTCTGACTCAAGTGATTCAGGTGCAACAATCAGTAATTTTCCTTTCGAAGAGGCCGCAATATTTCCGATAGATTCAATAACAGATTCATATTTATGCAGGTACACGGTATTAAGGTTTAAAGTAAGTACGGGCTTACTTTCGTAAGCGGGTATTTTTAGAGTGGGTTTAGTTACCTCTTTGAGTTCAACAAGTTTGAACCCGGAATCAGAAAAAACGGTTGAAAGTTTTTTAAAACTCATCTCTGACGAGCTGCGAAAATTTACAATTCCTGATTTGAGATCGACGTTGACAGTTTTTGCATCAACTTCTGGAAGCTGGCCAATGTTTTTGCTAACGCTGTAAACACAAAAGGCACACACCATGCCCTTTACTTTTCCCTGGTAGAGAAATTCTTTTGCGACGGCCTGGGTGTTTATAAGAACGAGCAATAGCATTAATAATGTTTGCTTATACATACTGGTTTCCTTATTGGTAGTTATAGATATCAGAAGACGGTGTAAGTTATATAGCATGAAATCACACTGCTCGATTATCGTAGCCATTCCTTCTCCCACAGGGAGAAGGTCAGGATGAGGGGATATGTAGAACAGTGGGTTACCTATCTTGATTCCCTCACCCCAACCCTCTCCCTCAGGGAGAGGGAGTTAACAGGACAGCAGTGATAGTAAATAATTAATACGATACAGCATTTTCTGTGAAAGTAGATATTTATATTGAACCTGGAGCGCGCTCCAGGTTGTCATAACTTTCGTGACTTATTTGAGCAAGCGCAGATACAAGATAAAGGAAATCAATATGGAATCCAGTCGAAGATATTACAGACTACAGGTACTGGGGATATCAATCTGTTCATTGATATGGGTTCCATCTGTTAATGCGGCACCGATAACCTTTAATACGGCACTGCCTGTGGCGAAAGGGGAGTATCTGGTTCGCGAACAAGTGGTGGTAAACCAGTCGGGTGATGATCCTGGCGGTGCCAATCGGGATCGTAGCGAAACGGCTGCTGTTACCGCACTGGGTTATGGAATTAATCGTCAATGGGCTGTGTTTGGCATATTGCCTTACCGGGACATTGACCTCGATATAGATTCGGGTGGTCAGCGCATTAACCGAAGTAATAGCGGTTTCGGCGATCTTAGCGTTTTCGCGCGCTATACCGCTTACCAGAAAGACCAGCCGGGACAGACATTTCGCGTCGCTCCATTTTTTGGCGTCAAGGCGCCCACAGGCGATGATAATGCCCGTGACAGCCGCGGCACTTTGCCGCCACCGGTTCAAATTGCAACAGGATCGTGGGATTACTTTGGTGGCGTGGTGTTGACCTGGCAAACCCTTAAATACCAGGCCGATGCCCAGTTTAGTTATCGTGTTAATAATCAAGCCAATGGCTTTGAAGCGGGCAACATTGCGCGCCTGGACGGCTCATTCCAGTACCGTTTGTGGCGTACTGCGGCCAGTGGTGGCGTTCCTGATTATCTGTATGGCGTAATGGAAGCGAATCTGATCTATCAGGACAAGAACCAGATCAACGGGAGTGATGATTTTAACTCCAATGGCACACGCCTGTTTATCAGTCCCGGTATCCAGTACGTTACCAAACGCTGGATAGCGGAAGCGGCTGTGCAAATACCGGTGAGCCAGAATTTAAATGGGTCAGCACTGGAAAATGACTATGTGGTTCGGGCGGGCATCCGTTTCAATTTTTAACTTTCTGATCGAGGGCAGGCATCATGCGTAGAATAATGATTAAAACTCTGGCTGGCATTACGGTCTTTTTGCTGGGTCTTGCGATTATCACCTGGCTGGTCTGGATGCCATCGGCCAAAGAGCCGGGTTATGTATTCGTAACGGCATGGGGTGAGTTCGGCACGGCCCCGGGTCAGTTTAATGATCCTACCGGCATTGCTGTGCAAGGTGACGAGGTGTTTGTCAGCGATGCGCGCAACGCCCGTATACAGGTATTTGACCTGGACGGAAAGTTCAAACGCCAGTTCGGTACCAAAGGCGACGGACCCGGCCAGCTTGGCAGGCCGATGAATCTGACTATTGCAGGCAATGAGTTATATGTCGCAGACTACTGGAATGACCGAATTCAGGTATTTTCTCTGGACGGTACGCCTCTTCGTTCAGTCGGCAAGGCTGGTAAAGGGCCTGGCGAGTTTGGTGCACCAGGTGGTGTGGCGGTTGCACCCAATGGTGATCTGTTTGTTGCCGATTTTTATGGCCAACGCATCCAGCAACTGGCTGCCGATGGCCGGTTTATCAAACAATGGGGCAACACGGGTAAAATGGGTATCTGGGCGGGCGAGTTTAATTATCCTATTGATGTTGCATTAGCATCTGATGGAAATCTCTACGTTGCGGATGGTTACAATGACCGGATTCAGGTTTTTGGGCCAGAGGGTCAGTTCCTGCGTAAATGGGGTGGGCCTTTCGGCATGAATATCTTCGGCCCGTTCAACGGCTGGTTTGCCACGGTGACCAGCATTGTAATCGATAAGCAAGGCAATGTGTTTGTTGCCGATTTTTACAACAATCGTATACAAAAATTTACATCTGACGGCGAGTTCCTGACTGCATTTGGCAGTAAGGGCAAGGGTCCGGGCGAGTTCAATAAGGCCATTGCTGTGGCTGTAGCGGGTGACGGTACCGTGTTCGTGGCTGATTTCAGGAATAATCGTATCCAGAAATGGCAATCTAAATGAAACTCCCTGAAAGCAGATTAGGGCTGTGTTTCGAGCAGAATAATAAAGCCCATATTATCAATTAGTTAAAAAATATTGTCATAATACTTGACCTGGAGTTAACTCCAGGTTGTAACCTGAACACTAATTACACACACATTGTCCGGTGTACTGTCGGCATGGGTTCGTGAATCAACTATCTGCAGAGGAATAAGGTAATGAAGCAAACACTACTCACCCTGGCAGGAATGTTCCTGTTTCCGTTATCACTAATGGCCGCCGGTGAACAAGTGGTTGATATCGATATTGAAGGCATGAGTTGCAAGTTCTGTGCGTTCAGTGTGCAAAAGAATCTGTCTAACTTACCGGGTGTCGATAAGGCCGAAGTCAGTATTGACGACAAGAGGGCGCACATTGTAATGGCACCGGGAAAACAGGCTGATGTTGAGACATTGAAAAAGAAGATTACGGATTCAGGCTTTACCCCGGTGAAGGTTACGATCAGTAAGCTTGAGGAATAGTTCCATCACAGGAGACGAGCTATGAGTATCAATGTAGAAGTATTTTCATCTCCGGGTTGTGGCAAATGTGGCCATGCCAAGGAAGTATTGCGCAAACTGGCTGAGGAGCTGGGTGGTGATAACATCCATTGGCGTGAAGTGAATATACTCGATGAGCTTGATTATTCTGTTGAGCTGGGTGTGTTGTCAACGCCGTCGATTGCTATTGATGGTGATCTGGTATTTAGAAGTTTACCTTCTGCCAAAAAACTTCGTACTGAACTGGAAAGCAGACTTAATCAGGATAGCCAGGAAACACAACCATGATTATGACGCTGCTGGTCGCTGCTACGCTGCTCGGTTTGCTGGCCTTCTTTGAGCCATGCACCATCGCTACCCATACCCTGTTTTCAGTACGAGCGCATAAGGCGGCAGATAAAAAGCAGTGTTGCCAAAGCATGTTTACCGTCTGGTTAAGTCGAACGATATTGCTTATCGGTATCTTTGCACTCGCTGTATTACTGACAGAGGCTCCTCAGTGGGGGCCCTATACACCCAGTATCCTGCTGGCAGTCATTGCTGTGATATACGTGGTTTCGCGTTTCACCTATATTCCAGTACCGCATCTTGAATTTTTTAAACTGATACCCGGTGGTAAACAATTACCGTTCGCTGTGCAGCTGGGACTAACCTTGCCGGCCTGTACATTACCTTTGGTGCTTGTGGTTGCCGGCGTTGCCGTTACTGTCGACTCGACAGGTTTCGCGATATTGGCCGGATTCCTGTTCGCGACATTGTTTACCTTACCGATGGTTGTGGCTTCCTATAAAGGTGTCCATGCTGATGCCAGGCAGTTGCTCAACCGGGCCGCAAAAGGCAGCCCTTACCTGACGGCTGTGCTGTTACTGGGCGCAGCCCTGTACCTGGTTATTCCAGAACTAAATATCAATACCCAGATGCTCAAGGATACCTTGCAGACCGCCAGTTGGGCCGGCATTGGTATCGCCTTTCTGGCAGGTTTTATATTCAGCTTTAACCCGGTATCGTTCGCATCCATTCCGGTGATGCTGGCCTATGTCACTAAAGCACACGAAGAACGACGTGCTATCGTGATGGGAGGTGCTTTTGTTCTGGGTACCATCGTCACACATGTGTCTCTGGGTGTTGCTGCTGCATTAGGTGGCGAATGGGTACAAGGTGTTATGGGAAGGCAATGGGGCCTGTTTCTTGGGCCTTTACTCATCATTATGGGATTAATGTGGGCAGGGTGGTTGAAAATTCGTCTACCCTGGTTTGGCGTAAAAGGCCGCAAGGTCACGGGTATCTGGGGTGCATTTTTACTGGGTATTCCTTTTTCGGTAGCCGTATGTCCATTCTGTACGCCCGCCTTGCTGGTCGCCCTGACCGCCAGCGCGGCAATCGGCTCAGTTGGTTTTGGTTTTGCGTTATTGCTGGCCTTCGCGTTGGGTCGCAGCATACCTATTATGTTAGGTGCCTGGAGTATGGGCTGGCTGGAGTCCCTGCAGATGCTGTCACGCCATCAAAGAGGTCTGGAGATTGTTGCCGGTATTGTGCTGATATTGACCGGTCTTTACTTGCTCAACGAATACTTCTTTATTATTGAATACTAGGGTAGATATATAATGCGAGGTTTCTGGTTTATATTATTACTGGGTTTTACGCCTTTTGCGATAGCTGAGCAATCAAGCAGACTGGAAATTCAGCAGGTCACTGATAATGTGTATGCGCTGGTTGGCCAGCGCGGGCCAATGTCAAAGTGGAACTTTGGCACCAATGCGACGTTTGGTGTCATTGTTACTGAGCAGGGCGTGGTACTGATCGATTCAGGAGCCAGTGACAAGGCTGCACGTTATATCCATAAAAACATTAAAAAGATAACAGACAAGCCTATTGTTCTGGTCATTAATACCGGCAGTGAAGATTTACGCTGGCTAGGGAATGGTTATTTTAAATCACTGGGTGCGAAAATAATTACCAGCCGTAAGACGCTTGAACATCAAAAACAACGCGCCAGTGAGCTCCTGTCACGGCTTGATGAATATATTTTCCCTGAATTTTCTATCGGTACAACGGCTGTCTATGCAGACGATATATTCGACAATGAAAAAACCATTACCCTCGGTAACACTAAACTGGAGCTGAAATATTTTGGGCCTTCATATATGCCGGGTGATTTTATTGTCTGGTTGCCTGATCAAGAGACAGTCTTTTCGGGAGATGTTATTTCAACAGAACGAATGCTGGCCGTTTCTCTGGAATCAAAAACAGCATCCTGGATACAGGTGTTCGAGGAGATAGAAAAATTAAACCCGAATCATGTCGTGCCGGGACATGGTCATGCGACCAATATAAAAAAAACACGAGCGGATACCTATGATTTTTTAAAGCTTCTACGACAATCCGTAAAAACCTTTATGGACAATGATGGCCAGATAGAAGATGTCAGCACGCTAAAGGAATATCCTTTGTCTCCCTACGAACGTCTGATAGGTTACGACATGCTGCTGGGACGCAATGCATTGCATGTTTATATGGAAATGGAGTGGGAGTAAGAGTAAGGCAGTTTCTGCCAGGCTTGATCGGTCTTTTAGCGCAGAGGCATACCAGATTTTCCATTTACTATCTTCTGGATCAATCAGAATACTCGGGTCAGTTACGCTGAAGATTGCGCCCACCAGCCAACACCAATCTCGATAACAAACATGGTTGCATTGATGGCCAGTAATGCGATCAGGACACGGCTTTGTTGCCGGTCAGCTATTTCAATATCGCAATCGCAACCGGGCATGTTTGAAGATTCCTGTAATGCAACAAGCAAAAAACTCCCTGTTCCCCGTAGAAGAGTGTTGTAAATGTGTTTTTTTGTTCCTTCTCCCCCAGGGAGAAGGGACTTTTACAACATCCTCCGTAATGAGGAAAAGGGGAGTGCGTAGTTTACTTCATTCTTCCAGTTTATGGCGTGAGAACGACTCGTATAAAGCCGGTATTACAAACAAGGTTAACAAGGTAGAAGAAAACAGGCCACCGACGACAACGGTTGCCAGTGGCCGCTGTACCTCTGAACCAACGCCGGTTGCCAGTAACATCGGGATCAGCCCCAGTGCTGCGATAAAGGCTGTCATCAGTACCGGACGCAGGCGTGAAAGTGCACCTTCGAAAATGGCATCGTGCATTGATGCACCGCCTTCCAGTCGCTGATTGATGGCGTTGACCATTACGACACCATTCAGCACCGCGACGCCAAACAGGGCGATAAACCCGATCGATCCCGGTACGGAAAGGTATTGTCCCGAGAAAAACAGCGCGGCGATACCACCAATCAGTGCCAGGGGCACATTCAGCATAATCAACAGCCCCTGACCCACTGAGTTGAATGCGAAATACAGCAGCAGGAAGATCAGACCCAGAGACAGAGGCACCACGATCATCAATCGCGCCTGAGCCCGTTGCTGGTTTTCGAACTGACCACCATAAGCGATGGAATAGCCGGTCGGCAGATCAATATCACTCTCGATACGCTGACTTATCTCGGCCACCAGGCCACCCATGTCCCGACCTTCAACGTTAACCTGAATGACCACGCGGCGTTGCACATCGTCCCGACGGATCTGCGGTGGGCCGGATTCAATAGCGACGTTGGCGACATCACCCAGTTTTATCCAGGCGCCACTGGCTGACAGGATAATCAGTTTTTTAATCGCTTCAACATGATTGCGATATTTTTCATCCAGACGAACATAAATGTCGTAACGTTCATTGCCGTTAATTACCTGGCCCGCTTGCTGGCCACCAATGGCATCTCCCACCAGGCTCATCACCTGATCCATGGGGATACCATAGCGAGCCAGTTTGTCACGGTCCGGCCGAATGACCAGCTGGGCTTCACCTGCAATCTGTTCCATCGCAACGCCAACAGTCCCTTTGATGGATTTAACCAGTGTTTCAATCTTTTTGCCTTTGGCGGCCAGTACACCCAGATCAGGTCCGAATAGCTTGATCGCGAGTTGTGCCTTGATGCCAGACAGCAGTTCATCAACACGTGTTGCAATCGGCTGGGAGAAAGAAAATAACAGGCCGGGCATGACAGACATTTCCTTTTCCATCAGCACCTGTAATGCCTTTCGATTGCTGGCACTGGTCCATTCATCGACGGGCTTCATGCCTACGTAGATTTCAACATTAGACACCGGTTCAGGGTCGCCGCCGATTTCCGCGCGACCGACACGGCTGGTGGCATAGATTACTTCAGGAAATGCCATCAAGATGCGTTCCATTTCGTCGGCCACCTTGAGGGCGGTATCCATACTGGAAGAAGGTGCCAGTGTGACCCGAATGTTTATTGTGCCTTCTTCCAGCTCGGGTACAAACTCGGTACCCAAAAAAGGCACCAGTGCCAGTGAGGCGATAAACATCCCGACAGCAATTATTACAACCCAAGACTTTTTCGCCAGTGCCTGTTTCAATCGCAAACGATATTGCTTGTCGATGGGCCGTAATACCGGGCTTACTTTCTCGGTCACACCACGTTTGAAAACATACGAGGCCAGCGCCGGGATAACCATCAACGCTACAAACAGTGAGGCGAACATCGCCAGTACGATGGAGATAGCCATCGGCTGGAACAACTTGCCTTCTACGCCTTCCAGGCTGAAGAGGGGGGCAAACACGATGATGATAATCAGCACGGCGAAGAATACAGGACGCCCCACTTCCTTGGCTGCTTCCTGAATACGCAACGCGAAACCGTGTGTATCGTGCCTGGAGTCATAGGGATGCTCGTCACCTAGTGCCTGCTTCTGTTGTTCCCTGTGTTGGGCATCTGCATGGGTCAGGTGGGTAAAAATATGTTCCATCATGACCACCGAGCCGTCCACCATCATACCAATGGCAATAGCCAGACCGCCCAGTGACATCAGATTGGCCGAGATACCCCAATATGACATGGCCATCAGGGCCAGTCCGATCGAGATCGGTATAGACAACAACACTAACAGGGTTGCGCGGAAATTCATCAGGAACAACATCAGGATAATAACAATGAGCACAAAGGCTTCCAGCAGCGCCTTGCTCACGGTATCTACCGCTTTGTTAACCAGATCGGACTGGTCATAAACCGCTTCAATGGTCACGCCGTCCGGTAGTGCCTGCTGAACTAGAGGTAAACGTTCTTTTATACTGTCGATGGTGTCCTTGGTATTGGCACCCATACGTTTCAATACAATACCCGTCATCACTTCACCGAGTGATTCCGGGTTACCGTTAGCATCCCGTCGTGACAGGGTCACCGCACCCTGGCGTATCTCCGGGCCAAATTCCACTGTGGCAACATCGCTAACACGAACCACGGTACCATCTTCTGCTTTCAATGGAATATTGCCTATGTCACGTAGGCCGTCCTTTTCTGAGCGTAGCCAGCCCACGCCGCGGATTACCAGCTGTTCTTCTCCCCGATCCATATACCAGCCGCCCGCATTGCGATTACTGGATTCGATAGCGGTCGATATATCATTAATACTGAGGCTATATGCAAGCAATCGTTTCGGATCGACCTGAACCTGGTACTGGCGTACTTCACCACCAAAAGACAGGATCTCGGTTACACCCTCGACAGGCATTAGCAGCAGTTTAACAACCCAGTCATTCAGGCTGCGAAGCTCCATGATATTGTGTTTTTCAGGATCATCCGCACGCAGGATATATTGAAACACCATGCTCAGCCCGGATGTATTGGGGCCCATTTCAGGCGTGCCTATGCCGTTGGGTATTTGTTCCTTTGCTGCCTGCAGCCGTTCAAACACCAGTTGCCGCGCAAAGTAAATATCCGTGCCTTCCTTGAATACCACGGTCACCATGGATAAACCGGTTTTGGAAATAGAGCGTACTTCTTCCACATCGGGCAGGCTATACATGACCGATTCAACCGGGTAGGTAATCAGCTGTTCTACTTCTTCAGAGGCCAGCCCGTTGGCGACGGTATTGATGGTTACCTGTATATTGGATACATCCGGAAAGGCATCCAGGTTCAGTCTGGGTATGATCATTCCGGCACCCAGCAATGTAGCGATTAAAACCAGAACAACCAGCAGGCGACTGCCGACTGCAATATCAATCAACTTGTTTAACATAATGGCAGGCCTCAGTGGTTATGAATTTCAAAGCCGCTTTTCGCCAGTTCAGACTGGACAAAAAACGCACCCTGAGAGACAACGCGTGTACCGGGTTTGATTCCGGCAATGATGGCCTGGCCATCGATAACGCGCTGTAATTCTATTTCCACCGCCTTGAACTCTCCGGCCTCATCCTGTTCAACCAGCACCTGCCAGTCACCGTCCGGGCTGCGCATAACAGCGGCTTCAGGTAATACCATGCCCTGTTCACTGTCACTGCTGGCAATACGTGCGGTAACAAACATGCCCGGGTGCAGGATATCGTGAGGATTATTAACACTGAGACGTACCGCCAGTGTGCGCGTCACTTCATCCAGTGTGTGATGAATCTGGCTGACCATAGCAGGCAGGGAACGCTTGCCAACGATAACCTGTGCCTTGTTACCAATACGAATCTTTTCTACCTGGTCAGGTGTAATGCGGGCCTCTACCCACATGACCGACTCATCGGCAATAACCATCAACACGCGACCTGGTTCTACGCGTTCACCAATAATGAATTTATCGTGCAGAATGCGACCTGCCTGGCTGGCAAGTAACTGGAACTCACCATCAGCTGCCTTGCCCGACTTGCGAGCGAGAAGGGCGGTCAGTTCAGAATGGGTCATGCCGTAGGCCATTACACGTGATCGTGCCTGTTCTGATTTAACCCGTGCTTCGGTGTAGCGTCTTGCAGAAACTACCTTGCGGCCGAGTTTTTCTACCCGTTTCCATTCCCGGTCGGCTACCAGCAGTTCACCCTGTGCTTCAGCCATTTCGACACTGGACAAGGTCAGTAAGGACTGTCCGGCTTTAACGATGTCTCCCAGGCGTGCATGACGTGCTACCACTTGTGCCGCAATGCGCGGTGTCACCTTGATTGTTTTGTAATCATTTAATGTAACTTCACCTGATGCCTCGAATACTGCCGCGATAGTCTGCGATTGTAGCGGTGTTACTTTAACACCGGCTGTTTGCATCTGTTTGGCGGTAAGTTTTACGACACCGGCTTCTTCTTCGTGCCCACCTTCTGCTTCGTTATGGTCGTTGTGTTTGCCTTCTTCATGTGAAGCTTCTTTTCCGTGGTCATCTGCACTGGCCAACACCACAGAAGTATTGATGGCAAGCGCAGCTAAAACGGCCAGTAAAATTGCTTTAATATTCATCTTAATTCATTTCCTGTGTGTTGATATTTAGCCAGTTATCGATACTGGCTGTGATAGCCATCCACTCAAAACTGCTTTGCCAGAGACGGCCGCGCAGTTCTATGCCTGCGGCCTGGGTCTCGATGGCCTGTTTAAGCTGGACCAGGTAGTCTGTTGTACTCATGTCGCCTGAGCGCCATAAGCGTTTGATCAGATCAAGTTGTTCGCTGATGCTGGTTTGTGCTGTTGCCTGCCAGTTGTTCCAGACCTGTTGTAACAGGCGGAACTGCTCGGTGCTCATTACCACATTAGCTCGAATATCACGAAATTCCTGCAGTGCAGATTGCTTGACGCGCGTAAATTCCTGCTCTGCTTCTTCTACTTCGGCGCTAAAGTCATTGCGTATATTCAGAGGCATAGTCAGGGTGAATCCGATCAGTGTGTCACTATCATCATCGCCGCCGCGCACAGCAACAGTTGGATCCCAGCTGCGCTCACTGCGTCTCAGTTTCACCGTATTGCTTGCCATGGCCAGTTCGGCTTCGCGTGCCTTCGATGCGGGCAGTTTACGCACAAAGGCATCAATATCTTCAGGCATGACCGCTTCAGGTAAATCACTGGGCAGCTCTGGCAGATTGACAGGCAAGTCGTTATACAAGGCACGCAATTTTTCCCGTGCATTGGTTGCGTCAGTCATGGCCTGTGCCTGATTAATAATGGCAGCACTCAGGGCGAGACTGGCAAGATTCAGCTCAACCCTGGACAGGTCTCCTGCGCGATAACGTTTTTCCGAGATAGCAGAAAATTCCTGCATTAGTTTTTTTGCCTGGCTGGATAGCTCGGCAAGATCCTTGCGAGTCTGGTTCTCTGCCAGTGTCGCCAGGAAGTCACGCAACAGGGTATTGGTGGTCTGCGCATATTCCTGCTGAGCCTGCATAAGACCGGCATTGGCTACAGCGGTACGTGAACCACGGCGGTCGCCCCAGTCTATGGTTTGGCTAAGTTCCAGTGTGGTGACGGTGACATCATTGGCATCTTCCGTGTCCAGCTCCAGCTCGGGATTATAAACAGCATTGTCAGCCGCTTTTAATCGTTTGGCAGCTGTCTGGTAGTTTGCTCTGGCTGCCAGGGCCCTGGGGTGTGATGTATAGGCGTTTTGAACCAGAGCAGACAAACGCTCAGGGGCCTTCTGGTCTTTAACCAGATTTTCTACCGCGTAAAGTGGTTGATATGCTACTGCCAGCATGGCGATAGCAGATATTCTCAGTGCTTTGTTCATTAACAGAATTCCTGCGTAGAAATAACAAACAACACATCATTAAAAATACATGATGCGTATATAAGGTATGTTCAGGAATTCAGGCGGTGGGGGGTGGGGTAGGGGGTTGATATGTTTGTGTGATGTTAGCAATGAACGTCACAGCAGAATATCGATTGCTTTCTTGTACATGTTTGGTCGTGATGACTGCTAATAAACCTATCAGGTGGGCGCTGCCATGGCAGCAATGGTCGCATTCTGTTTGCGACTGCTGATTATCCTGGTCAGGACTCACCAGTGAGCTACCATTAGAAGATGTAGGTGAATTCTGCTCATCATAGTCCGCCGCCCAGGCGATATTGCCTGTTACCAGACCGAAAATAATCAATGTCATAATAAAGCGACGCATTTAATAACATTAGCATAGTCAAACAAGGGTTAAAAGGCCTGTTTCTATGTTAGTCAGGTGTTTATGAGAACCAGTCATGTTTACACGAGGTTTTAACGATAATGAATCATGCGGGTTTCTGTGCCTGACGGACTTGAAATTTCGCCATAACGCCTGCAAATAATAAAGAGAACAGTTTGATCAGTTAGAAGGGTGGATCGTATATGCAATTCAGAGACTATTATGAGGTCATGGGTGTATCAAAAGATGCAACCCAGGATGAAATTAAGCGCGCCTATCGAAAACTGGCACGCAAATATCACCCTGACGTAAGTAAGGAATCTGACGCAGAGGCCCGCTTCAAGGAAGTAGGTGAGGCCTATGAAGTGCTGAAGGACCCTGAAAAAAGGACGGCCTACGATCAACTGGGTAAAGGCTGGCAGCAGGGACAGGACTTCCGTCCACCACCGGACTGGGATGCCGGGTTCGAATTCAGCGGTGGTGGCTTTACCGGTGGTGACGCAAGCGGTTTTAGTGACTTTTTTGAATCGCTGTTTGGCCAGCAGGCGCGTGGTGGCGGCGCAGGCGTCGGGGCCTATTCTCCGAGGGCAGGTGGCTACCGTATGCGTGGCGATGATCACCACGCCAAGGTACTAATTGATCTGGAAGACTCCTTTGATAGCGCAACACGCACGATTACCCTGCAGACACCGAAAGTCAGTGCAGATGGTCATGTGCGCACACAGGCACACACGCTCAAGGTCAAGATACCCAAAGGTGTCAAACCAGGTCAGCGTATCCGTCTGGCCGGGCAGGGTAGTCCCGGTATGGGTGATGCCCCGGCAGGCGACCTGTATCTTGAGATTGAATTCAGGCCGCATGCACTCTACCGTGTAGATGGAGCTGACTTAACCCTGGATCTTCCTGTAGCCCCGTGGGAAGCAGCGCTGGGCGCAACGGTTAAAGTGCCAACCCCGGAAGGCATGGTTGATCTGAAAATACCATCAGGGTCTGTTCAAGGTGGTAAATTACGGCTGAAAGGTCGTGGACTGCCGGCTAAACCCAAAGGTGATTTATACGTGGTTCTGGCCATCACATTGCCCCCGGCAAAAGACAATAAAGCCAAAGCATTTTATAAAAAAATGCAGCAAGAGCTGGCATTTAACCCACGTGAAAGACTGGGGGTATAGTTCATGAATGAAAGCAGAAAATCAATATCGATACTGAGCTGTGAGCCAATTGATCTTGAGCAACCTAAAACACTGGTGCAACTATGCCGTGAATACACTGTGCATGCAGAATGGATCGTGTCTCTGGTTGATGAAGGTATTCTGAGTCCTCAGGGGGAAAAGCAGGAGCAGTGGCTGTTCCCTGGCAACAGCTGTTACCGTATCAGCGTTGTAGTGCGCCTGCAGCGAGATCTGGGGGTTAATCTGGCTGGTGCGGCGCTCGCACTGGATTTACTTGAAGAGCTACAGATTTTACGACAGCGGTTGCATAAGTAACTATATGTTTTTATTGGTAAATGTACGAATGAAAAGACGGTAATTGTGTGTTTTAGACAAAAACCCTGTTCCATTGTATAGTTAATTCGCAAAATTTTACAAGGAACGTAAATATGATTGGCACAAAATATACTGTCAAAGAGAATGACACGCTCTGGGACTTATCAGGTAAATTTTTTGGTGATTCTGGAAAATGGCCGTTAATCTATAGCCATAATAACTCCCCCGCAATTATAAAACTCACTGGTAGCGCCATTCCTGAGCAGGATGTTATCCATGTAGGGCAGGTACTGTATATCCCGGATGCAGTTTCAAAAAAGGGGCCTGAACGTATACGTTATGTTTATGCCCAAAGCAAAGCATTACAGTATGAGGAGTTAAAGGATTCAGTATTTTTGAAAGGCATTTCTGCCCCTGCAACAAAAATGCGGATCGATCAGATTACAGAAGCTAATTTCGATAGAAAACAGCATAAACAGCTTACGCTTAGATATCACCTCGCACGTAAAATAAGCAATGAAGCAATGAAGCAATACAGGAATTGTATAAAAGAGTTGATAGAATACCGGGGTTAGTGGGTGCAGGTGTAATCTACATGGATAGAAATTTTACACTAATAAAAATAAGGCCCACGATCAGGCAAGACAGACTTAATGTGCTTGTTCGGGAGGTCAATCAGTATGACACTCTAGCTTCTCTGGAAAAATCTGCTGCTAATCGAAGAGTCATACGAGAGCTCCTGTATGCGGGTTTAACCTGTGCAGGTGCCGCTTTAGGTTATGTTGCGCTTACTGCAGAAGGCCTGGCTGCGCCCGTAACTGCCGGTGGTACGGCTTTATTAATACCTGTCACAACTGCTGGTACGTTGGCTTCTTCTGCTTCCTGCGGTGTTTATACGGGGCGTGTGATAAATGAGTTTACCGGAAACACGGCTTATAATGAATATCTTGATGATAGCCTGGTATTTGGTTCTGTTATGAATGCATTAGACGTAATTTCTTTATTGAGAGCTATGGACACACCAAAAATATTTTCTCAAGCTCGAATCCGTAAAGCCATGTATGGTGAACTTGCTGGTGCAATAGGTTCTGCTTTTAGTGCTAGTAGTAGTGCTGCAGATGGCGTAATAGGAAATCTTGCGGTAGCCATTTTGGCTGATGAGCGAAAGGATTAATATTTGTAATGTGTATGTTATGTAGGGGAATAAATATTCTTGTATTTGGAGTATTACTGTTATTGACTGGTTGCTCTACAGATACCGATATCGCTAAGACAATTCAAGACCAGCTAAAGAATGGAGAAATGGCTCCTGTATTAATTGTTATTCCCCCAGGAACAAATAATTTGGGCGATATATCTGGTGCTGGGTTAAACAGCGAAAGACCCACCTATAAAGTGTCTATTTCTAGTTCATTTGCTATCGGTAAGTATGAGGTTACTTTTAGAGAATATGACCATTTTTGTGATTTAACTGGTCGAGTTAAGCCGAACGACGAGGGGTGGGGAAGAGGACTGCGCCCTGTTATTGATGTTACCTGGGATGATGCGCAAGCCTATGTACAGTGGCTTTCAAAAAACACCGGTCAAGAATATTACCTCCCATCTGAATCTCAGTGGGAGTATGCAACAAGGGCAGGCACAAAAACCAATTACTGGTGGGGAGATCAACCTGGCGACAAGTTAGCACAATGTGTAAATTGTGCAGCAATTAACAGATGTGACACTTGTACCGATATTCCATTGATTGATGATGGAACAGTTGAGGTCGGTTCATTCCAACCTAATCCTTTTGGACTATATGATGTCCACGGGAATGTGATGGAATGGACTGCAGATTGTAATAATAAATATAATTCAAAAACACCGGGGGATGGAGCACCGCGTTTATCTGGTGATTGTGACAGGCATATTATGAAAGATGGATCCTGGTGGAATAATGTTCGTTTTATTCGCGCTTCAGTCAGGGGAAGCGCAGTTGATGGTAGTGACTACAAGAGCCAACATGTCGGTTTTAGAGTAGCACGCCGTATAAAGTAGTCGCCTCATAAGAGTAGGTAGAATATAATATGGCTGATTATATATGCGTATAATGTATATTATGTTAAATAGTATAAATATGAGAACGTGTATCCATGGATATCGATATACTGACCATTATCTGGCTATAAGGTATTATTAATTAGTCACTTACAGGATTTACCTAAGGCTATTTATAGATGTACTGTTACCCGGTAATTACCTTTGCCAATAAATAACATGTAAGTTATCTCTTTCACCCTCTCCTGTATTTATTCACCAGTACGCCAATGATTATTGGAATGGCGGTTATACCTCCCAGCAGCAGAACGGTAACAACCATGTTCGGCAAATCACTGGTGACCAGCTCATTGCCAAAATGCGCCAGCAGGAAACTGGCCGGGATAATACCGAGCAAGGTGGCGACAGTAAATTTTATATAACCCAGGGATGTCAGACCTGCCGCATAGCTGACAATATCAAAAGAAATAAAAGGAATTAGCCTGGAAACGCCGACTACCAGCATCAGTTGATTTTCGGATTGCAGCCATTTGATTTTGATACTGTCTCCAAAACGCTTCTGCATGGCCTCGTATCCCAGCATACGCGCTAGACTGAAAGCAATAACGGCACCCAGTAAGGAGCCGATCAGTATGTAGACCGTACCCCAGATATGACCAAAAGCTGCACCTGATACCAGTGCTATTGGCGCGCTGGGCAAAGGGCTCATCACTATAGCGATGCACATCAGGATAATAATCAGAAACGGACCCCATTGTCCGTAATCATTTACAATGTGTTGAAGTGTCTGCTGGTTAAACAGCACAGCAAAGGCGCCTGTCTGTTGCAGGTAGAGATAAAGGCCTGCAAGCGACAAGACGAGCAGGAATCCTGTAAGGGTTTTGATCAATTCAATGAACCTGTTGATTGCATAGCTGTAAAGTAAACTGGATTATTTACTAATAATTTAAAACCGTATCGCAAACCCCGCACCAATAAAATCACTGGCGTTACGGTCTATTGAAATCCCGAAATTAATATCAAGTTGTATATCGTCGGTTAATAGACAGGCCACACCTGACGGTATTTTGCACCCACTAATACGTCACTGGTTGTGGTGTTCGTTTCATTCCCGGTACTTTCACGGCTCCAGCCATTCAGAAGTATATTCAGCTCGGTTGAGGGAGTAAGGCCAACGCGTAAATTTAATAAGGGGGCAGTAAGAATGTCTGGTTCGTTAGCTTTATTACCATAATCAGACTGAAACCCCAGCTCAAGGTGAGCCAGGCCCGGTTCTACCGTATAAGTCCCTGTACTAAAACCCGGTCGATCGGGCTGGATTGGCTCGGCAGATACTGTAGACGGCAAGCCAAACAGTACCATGACAGGTATAGAGTAAAGATAGAATAACGGTTTCACTTTCAAAAAACCCGGGGCAAAGAGCAATTGTTGCTAATATACTAGATAAGCAGGGTAATAGCTTGTTGTGCCCTCCTCTACACCAGGCATGATCGGTTTACCAGGGCTGGCTGCTGACCGGCCAGCCGGTTGTTGCAGATACCTATCCTTGAAGTAGGTACGGCCCATCACAAGTTCATCTACATTAATCTTGCCCGCAAGATAGAATAGTATCGTCAGGGCAATACATTAGCGGACGAGAATATTAGAAACAATTGCGCTCAGACATGGTTTCTAGTAATTTAAGGCATTAAAGTCTCGCGGAGCACAGGATGTTCCACTATCATTTTGTATGGGATACCAACAAAGCGGGCACCACAGATTTTCTGATTTTTTTGACAAGGACGAATGCGGCTCTGACGAGGGTTTGAAGCTGGAATTTGAGGTTTTAAGCCAATTCGACCTCGAAGATGTGGCGATTGCCAGAAAGGTCTTACAGGGCCTGATTATGCAGCACCAGCCCAAACGTGTACCAGTGCCGTCAGCGGCTATACCAGGATAACGACGGAGTATCGACGATGCAAAATGCGAAAGACGCCGCCCGGCAGATCATTGATCACCTGCCGGAGCAGGCCACCTGGGATGACATCATGTACGAGCTATACGTGAAGCAGAAGATTGAGACCGGGCTCAAAGCCGCTGATGAGGGCCGTACGGTGTCTCATCAAGAGGCTAAAAAACGACTGCTCGGCAATGCTGATTGAATGGGCCGATCCGGCGCTGGATGACCTGGAGGGGATCCGTGATTATATCGGCAAGGACTCGCCCTATTATGCAAGGCAGTTTATCGAGCGCATTTTCGATGCCGCCGAGGCACTACTGGAACAGCCAAAGATGGGCCGACCGGTTCCGGAAGCTAACCATGAGGATGTGCGAGAGTTGATCTTTCAAGGATACCGGATCATCTACCGAGCCAGGCCCGACCGGGTGCAGGTCATCACTGTTATCCACGGTAGCCGCAACCTGGCGGCAAAAGAAGTGAAGCCCTGGGATGTCGTTTAACAACAAGCCCCGCATCGCGGGGCTTGGGTGGTGTTCGCTGCTAAAAATAATAATGTAAAATGTAAGGCCTGACCCCCATCACCTCTAAAAATAATAATGTAAAATGTAAGGCCTGACCCCCATCACCTCCTTAAGTCAAGATTTTCTCCTTTTCTCATGTTTTGTTCTTTATATTTTAAATATCGTGTTGAAACTGTCGGGAAATTTAACACCTCACACATGTCTTGTGTGTAAGTCAATGTTTTTATTAGATGGCATTAAATATGCATGCTACTAGTTTACTGACACACAAGACAATCGATATTAACTAATGTTAATAAAAGGGGTCACAATGTTTAAAAAAAGTGCAGGGATATTAGCTGTATTGGCGTTTGCAGGGTGGACTGGCTCGGCGAATGCGACACTGATTATTGACGTAACCGAGGTAGGAGGCGATGTAGTATTTACGACTACCGGTAGCCTGGATCTCACGGGGGCGACCTCTGTTGGTAGCTATTCAAATTATGGCTTAGGGTTCATTGCTGGTGGTTCAAACTGGTACGTAGCAGGGAGTTCTCAAAGCCTAATGTACGGCTACGCCATGACGAGCTACGATGGAGCGTTTGGTACAAGCACGAATTACTTTGATAGCCCTAGTTCAGTATCCGGTGATGATTTCTTTATCTGGGGCCAGTATGGAACTACTGCACAGGTTGGATTGACGAGAGATTACGTGTCCAACAGTACCATTAGTTCTCTGATGACCTTCAGTAGCGCAACAATCGCTGGTTTCACTATGATTGAGGGAACATATAACTACGCTATTCCCAGTGATAATATTATATTAAAAATTGGGAAAACCGTAGGCGTCCCCGAACCTGCCTCACTCGCACTATTCGGCATCGGCTTGGCTGGTTTGGGATTTTCCAGAAAGAAAATGAAAAATTAGTATAGCTTTTACAAAACCCGCTTAGGCGGATTTTGTACTGCCATTGAAATATAACTGACAAATACCAAAAAAGTAAAGGGGTCAAGACGTGCTCCTTTTTTTGACCTTTCAACGCTGGCTTATATGACACCGATGGATTATGAAAAAATACTTAACGAAGTGTTCGGAAGCAGTTAACCACTATTAAATTATCTCAGTTACAGAATGTACAGCTACCAAGGTAGCTGCAAGTTTAAGAGTATTTTTTCCTGATTAATCTAATCAGTATGAAAAGAACTTCGGGGCGGGTGCGGCATATGCAGTAATAAACCGGAGCAAAATACCTCCGGTTTATTATATTTAACAGTGTTAAAAACCTTAATCATCATCCCCCAGATTATAAACTTTCAAATCCTTCGCCTTTTTGATCTTGCCGGTAAACCCGGCACTCTTGACGATAGACTTTACTTCATTCAGACGCGGTTCGGTTACCGGTGTGATATGGGATAAAACCAGTTTCTTTGGTTTTGCAGTTGCGGCGACAACGCCCATACGCGTTGGTGTGGTATGCAGCTTGTGGAAGATGCTGTCGAGTGGCGGTGCATCATCCATGATCGCGGTGTCGTAGATCAGTATGTCCGCACCAGTTGCCAGTTTGATCACGTTATCTGTTTTTGATGTGGTGTCACCGGTGTAGACGATGCTGTAACCGGCGTAGTCTACGCGGTAGGCCACGGCGGGTACCGGGCCATGATTGACCGGTATGGAGGTAACGGTCAGGCCATCTGGGTCAGAGAACACGGTAGTAATGGTATTGTCAGAAACGTCTGACGGCAGGTCGCTTACGGTGTATTTGAATACGCCTGCTTTGATGCCCAGTGTAAAGACATTCAAATAGCGTTCCACCCCGGTTTTGATATTGTAGTGGCCATCGACATAAAAGCTGGTGTCCGGATACTGTGAGACGCCAGCACCGCCGGCCAGTGGGGGTGCTGGCGGGAACGGTACGTTGTTGGTTTGTGGACCATAAAAATGGATTGGGCTGGTACGGAACTGCCCTGCCTGTAAATTATGGAAATACAGTGTTTTGACTATCGCCGACATGTCAGCTGTGTGATCAAGGTGCAGGTGTGTCAATAAGAAGTTGGAAACATTCGGTATACGTGCCCCGCTTTCGGCCAGGCTTTTGAATGTGCCGCCGCCGGTGTCGATAAACAAACGTGGTTTGCCGTCAGCAAAGATCAGATAACCTGAACTGGCACGTCCACTTGGTGTTGCAATTGGGCCACCCGAGCCCAGTACCATGACGGATAGCTTGCCTTCAACCTTGTCTACGGGCAGTTTGTCGTCGTCTGAGGAAGACGATAGCACGGTGAATGAGTAGAACAGTAAGCCGGTTATGGTTGATAATAGAACGGTGGATTTGAATAACTTCATGTTATACCTTCCTTGCTTTTTTTGTGTGTATTTTGAAAGCGCTACTAAACTTTTAATGACTCTTATAATTTCGTGGTCATACTATACTATTTATTTTAATACTATGTCCTAATGATTTTTATGTTGTGTACCCAAACACACACAGCATGATGATTACATAATTTATCTATACGTGGATTATATTCCCTCACCCCTAACCCTCTCCCTGGGGGAGAGGGGAATGTGTAACCAGTTTGTTACGAGGTATTATATGGCTGTAAAATCGGTACTACGCATGGGTGATCCGCATTTGCAGTGCCCTTGTGTTGAGGTGACTGATTTTGGTGATCCTGCATTAGCGGGTTTGATTGTAGACATGTTCGATACCATGTGCGCTGAAGAAGGTGCTGGCCTTGCCGCAAACCAGATTGGGAGTGGTTTACGTGTGGTCATTTTTGGTTTTAAACATAACCCACGCTACCCGGACTGCCCTCCTATACCCGAAACGGTTCTGATCAATCCGGTGATTTCGGCACTGGACCAGGAACAAGGGCTGGCATGGGAAGGCTGTTTGTCTATACCCGGTATGCGCGGTCTGGTTCCGCGCTATAAACACATACGTTATCAGGGGTATGATGCCCAGGGCAATGTTATGGATGTGGAAGCTACTGACTTTCATGCGCGCGTGGTACAACATGAGTGCGACCATCTGGATGGTATTCTTTACCCCTACCGAATTAACGATATGAGCCAGTTTGGTTTTATAGAAGAACTGGAAAAAGCCGATGCGATGGCGCAGGCTGGCCTGCCTTGTGATGATGTTGGCAAAGACCTTACGGAATAATCTCTGTGCCACAAAAAAAACCGATACGAATACTGTTTTTAGGTATGCTGGGTGAATTTTCGCGACAGGTACTGGAATCGCTACTGGCTATGCCACAAGCTGAAATTTGCGGTGTTATCAGTACCGGTGGTATGCCGGCCACAGGTCATTTCGATGGTGACCTGCCCGTTAAGATTTCGTGTATGCCTCATATCGGGGAGCTGGCCGAACAAGGAAACCTTCCCTGGCGGCATGTCGATCAGCTCTCTGACCAGAATACCGCAGACTGGATTACAGCTCGTACATCTGATCTGATTCTGGTCGCCTGCTTTAGTTACCGCATACCTTCATCGATTGCCGGGTTGCCTGCGTTGGGTAGCTACAACCTGCATCCTTCACTATTGCCTGCTTATCGTGGTCCGATGCCTATGTTCTGGCAATTTCGTAATGCCGAAACGGTCTTTGGCGTGACCTTGCATAAACTTGCCGACAAGCTGGATGTGGGGCCTGTATTGCTTCAGGCTAGTCACAAACTGGTACCGGGATGTACTGGCATACAGATGAACAAGGAACTAGGCATACTTGCCGCAACGCTGGCCGAGAAATTTATTGCTGAGTTACCCGAACTGCCAACGTTACAGGATCAGGATGAAAGTCTGGCCAGCTACCAGGGATATCCGACTGCACATGATTTCATGCTTAATGCAAAATGGTCAGCAAAACGCGCCTACATATTTATGAAGGGCACACAGCACTGGAACCAGACATATAGTATCAGTTTGAATGATGAACAATACAAAGTAGATGAGGCGCTGGATTTTAGTGAATCGGGCAGACAGGACGGTGCGGTTATCGAAATGACGAGTGATTACTCTATCCAGTTTAATCAGGGACTGCTGCGGGTGCGGAAGGTACGAAAGCTGTAGAGTGGTTTACTTGTATATAGTTTTTGGCCAGGTTTTTAGTAGTCATTGCGTTCTACTCCGGATGAAATGCTGTATGGATTCCCACGCAGAGCGTGGGAACCAGTAGAAGTTTGTCGCGCGATTACAATCTTTAACGCAGTGCAACAACCTCCAATGCATCACCCACGCTGAGTAGCTGCTCTGGTTGCAGCTCATGAACGAGATTTTGGCCGAAATATATCTTGTTATCCACCCTTCTGTATTCCAGTAAAGTTCGAATCGGCTCTCTCCCCTTCTCGGCTGTTTCGCGATCAATCGTCGGGATGACACAGCGAGAGCAGGGTTTAACAACATGAAACCGGCAAGAACCTATGTTAATCGTTTGCCAGCTGTCTTCTTCATAGGGTGCGCAGCCGCTAATAACCAGGTTAGGTCGGAAGCGATGCATCGGTACGGCGGCCTCTCCTTTTTGTGCCAGTCGTTTGTTCAGGTCTTCCAGCGAAGCTTCCGATATCAACAGAAAGGGAAAGCTGTCGGCAAAACCAACCTGATCATATTTACTAATCTTGTAGCCCTGATCAATCAATCTGACTGTGCTGTCAGGCATATAGACCAGACGGGTCTTGCGTTCCAGAAACTGACTCAGCCAGCTATCGATGTCCTGGCTTACCACCATCGCTTCTACGGTATCTTTCCAGACCTGAACATCCAGAACCTTTGTCGTCTGTGGTTGCAGCGGTATAGTGCAGGCTGACATACCCGGGGCACTTAGCTCCAGGCCTCCATCGGTAAGCGTGACCTCAACCAGCGCCATACGAGCTTCCTGACGCTGGGTCAGGAATTTATTCTGTTCATCAATCAGCATCCAGCGTCTGTCCAGGTGTAGTCCGAAGGCATCAAGCTGTCGGCTATCGACTGTTATGCCGCGCAGGGATTTGACCGGGTAGATGTTTATTTCAGTTAAGCGGTACATGGGGCTAATTCTATCATACTGCTCTGTTTGAATGTTTTCGCAAACCGGCTGTCATACAATCAAGTCCTGACTGTAACAGGCAAGCAGGTAAGCTATGCTCAGGACACACTACGTCAGCAAAAGGATTCGGATATGTTCAGTGCAGTCGAATGGGGAATTCTGGCTTTTTCTGTGCTGATCATCATTGCCTTGCTGCTTGAGCCACTTTCCTCACGCTTTCATCTCCCATTTAACGCGGTGCTGGTGTTAATTGGCTTTGGTGGTTCTGAGGCACTGGTGCGCTCTGGTATTGATCTGGGTTTACGTTGGTATCATTTTCGTGATCTGGTGCTTTATATTCTGGTGCCGGTACTGGTGTTTTCAGCTGCGCTGGAAATTAATATTCGTCAATTTTTTCGGCAGCTTTATCTGATCATCATATTGTCTGTTCCCTTGTTTATGCTGGCGGTAGCCATCATTGCCACGCTGCTCTATTTCGGTATAGACAACACCACAAAATTCCCGCTCATTGCAGCAATGGTAACGGCAGTATTGCTGGCAGCTACTGACCCGGCCTCTGTTATCGCGCTGCTTGAGAAAACCAGTGCACCACCCCGTATAGTCATGTTACTGGAAGGTGAAAGCCTGCTGAATGATGCCACTGCTATCGTGTTATTCGGAATATTGATTAGTGCCGTTATCATGCCAGACGCGCCACAATCAGCCGGTTTTGTGGTGCTTGAGTTTGGCCGGGTACTGGCAGGCGGGATAGTCACCGGGCTGGTACTGGGTGGATTTGCAGGACTGTTAATACGATATTTTACCCAGGCTTTACACCACACGGTCGTTAGCCTGGCATTCGCCTACCTCAGTTTTGTACTGGCCGACTCGGTGTTCCATGTCTCGAGTATTATGGCGGTACTCACCGTGGGCCTGACCATTGCGCATTTTTTGCAAAGCAGCCAGGCTCGTGACCGCAAGGCAGCTATTGATACGGTTTTACCATTTTGGGGTGTATTGAAGTATATTGCTGGTGCATTGGCATTTTTACTGGTGGGTGTGACGATCAATCTGTCATTTTTCACCGACCTTTGGATACCCTTGCTGGCTGGAATATCGGCCGTCCTGGTTGCCCGGGTAATAACGGTATATATGGTTTTACCTGTATTTACCATCGGACAACCATCAAACAAACTGACATTACAGCACAAGCATGTGTTGTTCGGCGGTGGCGTGCGGGGTGCCATTACTGCGGCACTGGCGCTTTCATTACCTGTAGAGCTGGAAGGCTGGTGGATTGCTCAGTCGATTGGTTATGGTGTTGTGATATTCAGTTTGTTTGTTCAAACACCCCTGCTGAACCGGTATTTATCACGCCAGAGATGGAAATAGCTGGTGTGTTTGTACTGTGCCCTGCAATCTATCTGGCTGCTACGGATTCTGCTTAAGAAAGGCAGCGGCACGCATCAAACCAATAATGGTTTTGCCATCTTCTATACCACCTTCCATACAGCGCATCACCAGTTTGTCCAGTGGTTGCCAGTGTACCTCCATGCACTCACCCTGCTCTTGTGCGGTAGCTATCTGTTCCAGACCGGTCGCCAGGTAAAACCAGACTCGTTCTGTGAATACACCCGGTGAGCTAATGCTTTCTCCCAGCGTATGCCAGTGGTTGGCAATCAGTCCTGCTTCTTCCTGAAGCTCCCGTTTTGCTGTTTTAATCGGTGCTTCATTATTATCACATTTCCCTGCTGGCAACTCCCAAATCCAGTCATTGAGAATAAATCGGTACTGGCGCAATATACACACTTCCTGTAAATCATTAATCGCCACGATAGCAGATCCACCGGGGTGGTGAACGACCTCAACCGACAAACTGTGACCATCCGGCATGGTTACCTTCCCTGTTTCCAGTCGAATAATAGAACCCTGATATAGCGTTTTCATGGATGAACTGCCTGTCTGTTTGGTAATTTAATTAACCATATATATAGTATGCCATATGATGGCTAGTGCTTTTGTTGTCCTATTTTGCCTCAGACGGTATGAAATTTGTTAGAAAATCACATTACTTAGTGATTGTCACTTGCACCGGTGTGCCGTAATGTCGCAGAATGGGCTGATCCGGTGATTTTGCCCGGGACTGGTCAGTCTGTCTGGCTGATTGCGACTTAATACAAATTGGAGATAGTACATGTTTGCGCGTATTGCACTGGCAGCAACCCTCGGCTTATTTGCTATTTCGGCTATCGCGGCCGACAAGAAAACCGAGCTGAAATCGGACGAACAGAAAGCAGGTTATGCTATGGGATTCCAACTGGGAATTAACCTCAAGAAAAAGGGACTGGAAATTCCGCCCGATGCATTTGCACTGGGTGTTCAAGATGCTCTGAAGACAGCAACGCCACGCTTACCGGTTGAAGAACTGCAGTCAGCACTGGTTACCTATCAGCAAAAAATGATAGAAACCAAAAAGGCCCAGGCAGCCATTAATCTAAAAAAAGGTGAAAAATACCGAGCATCAAACAAGAAAAAAGACGGTGTTGTTGAATTGCCCAGCGGTTTACAATATGTCATCGTGACGAAGGGCGATGGCCCCAAGCCAAAGGACACGGACACCGTTGTTGTACATTACCAGGGCACACTGATAAATGGCACTATTTTTGACAGCTCTATTAAGCGCGGCACACCTGCCACCTTCCAGCTCAACAAGATTATCCCGGGATGGAAAGAAGCGCTGTTAATGATGCCATCAGGCTCCAAATGGAAGGTAGTCATACCGCCTCATCTGGCCTATGGTGCAAATGGTGTCGGAAATTCAATCGGCCCGAACGCAACCTTGTTGTTTGATATTGAGCTAATGGAAATAAAGAAGCCTGGTAACTGATACCTGGTTGCAAAATCTTTAGCAAAACAGAAGGCCTTCTCAACCGAGAGGGCCTTATTATTTGCATGTTACTAAATATAAAAATAGCGCCAGTTAATACCACTGCCATTTTTAATTGTGCTGATCAGCTCATCTGCCGGAACGGCTTCGTGTGGGAAAATATTGTTGATAACCAGCGCAACACGAGCCATACCGATGGTTTTATTCCATGTGACATCAGACCAGTTTAACTCTGCCTGACATTGGCTGCATGTTGGCAAGCGCTGCTTTTCAATACAACCAAGCAACCGACTGGTTTCTATTGGTGCTTTGCACAGGCCACATCGAGCAGGCCGGGATTGTGAACCTGCGTAGAGCTGGCCTGGCGATGGATGTTGCTGGAGGCTGATATAACAATGTGCACTGCCCTGCGCACCCGGTTCCAGCTGAACAGCTGGTGAGCAGCCCATGAATATTATCAAATCCAGGAAACGATCACCGGCAGGAAAATCTGTTGCACAGCCAGAAGAAGCCGATGATGGGGTATTCGAAATCAGCCCGATCTGTTGCAGAGCTGCTAGCAGTGTGCCCTGATTAAATTCCAGCAACTCACCCGGTTCGGGACAGAAAACCAGACTATGCATGGAATCAGGCGCGCGAGCCCATGGTCTCCCACATGAATACACAGTCAAGTTGCGAGCGTATAGAAATAAGGTTTCCCAGTGTTCCCTCCTTTAACATGGAAATGGGCGAACGCTGGTTAAGCTTTTGGTTCGGTTTGCTCATCCATTGTGTGCCCATGCGCTGATTGGTTGGGTAGGTAGTACGCAGGGCGTCGGCGATACCGAGCAGATGCTCAACGCGTTCTGTGACAACGGCATCGACAGGCAGGGGTGTGTTGTCCTTGTAGCGACTGATTGAGCGCTTGGGTGTGTTCTCGGGTAGGCCCAGTAAGGTGATTTTCTGTGAGTTATCAAGTTGCCATGCATCCAGCATCAGTACAACTGATCTTGATATCTGTAACCACTGTTCTTCAGTATAAGATGGCATCTGTCTTGTCTCACTAGAGCCTGAATCAAAGACTCATTCTAACATATTGAAAATCAGATTTTCGAAGACTATCTCCAAGTGGATAGAATCAACCGATAGAAATATATAAAACTATATTATTCATTATCTTATAACTATTATAAGGTGTTAATCGTGACCCTTTGCAGGCAATCATGTCCCATAACCTGCTGTGTTACATCGACCAAGTCACCTACCGCGTACAATTGACTAAATTCATGGATTAGCTTGTTAGCCTGATATGGAGAGCACTCATACAGGCGTTCTATCATTGCATTGATTTCTATTCGCTCTGGTGTACATGCTTTGTCAACACGCACTTTTACTGCACAGTGGTCATGTTGCAAGGCCTGTTCGAAAAACAGTTTACGGCTCTCATCTGACTGAAATTCACTATCGGTTACCGACAGAATCTCGAACTGATGTGCTTCGGTACCTGGCCTTTTAAACATATAGACGACCATTTCAGCATTCTCGCCTTTACGAAGCCGTGTAGACAGCTCGGCCAGGCGCCTGGATACATTCAGGGGACTGAAATCATATTCATCAGGGTTGGTCTCAAAAAACTGCAGAAAAGTTGAGTGCTCCGTAGGCAAGGCAACACGAATAAAGGTATTCATGGCCTCAATATCCTTGTATACGAGTATGGGTATGGTTGCGCTGTTTTCTGCTGCCAGTGACGCAAACAACCGGGAAATGCCTGCATTGATCCAGTCTTCCATATCTATTTTGATACGTTGACTGTTGCGCTTAATCAGGTCCTGAAAAAAATCAGTATAGGCACGCCCGGCATTGCCAGTCCTTTTTAAATTCATCAGGTTATTTTTGTCTTTGTACAGCTTGCAAATTTCATAAGGAATATTCATCAGGTCTGGTAATTTACTGCGTTTGGACAATGCAGGAAGACCGATGCGTATCACGTCGCCGCAATTTACTCCAACTGGCATGGGCTGCTCCAGGATGACACTCATACCCTGAATGGATATATCGCGCGTGGTGCCAGAAAACGATTTTTTCCCAAGGCCAATTTCTGTTTCCAGCGCGACGATGTAACGGTCTTCATGTCGATGTTCAACATAGCCAAACTGAATAATTTCAGGCTCAGGGCCAGTACTGGCTGCGAGTGATTTGATGACTGATACATAGTCATCGGCCAGCTGGCTGGATGCAGGAATTCCATCGTCAGCCCAGCTCAGCACTTCTTTGCTTACATCGATCAATACACCCATAGAGACAATACCACGGGCCATTTCGAGAACGTCTTCAGCATCGTCGATAGATTTTTCAGTAAGTCGCTCTATCCTGTGCAATATCTTCCGCGACTCAGGCATGCTGACCGGGCGCAGCAATACCTTGAAAACATGAAAATGGTTGCGTGAACCATAGTCTTTTACAAATTGTTTCCAGCTGGCTGTATCAGCCAGCTCGAAGTCAAATAGAACGGACGGTGCTGCTTTATTGTTCTCACGATATACTGCCATTAAAGGGTCACGCTGCCCGTCTTCAAGGGCATGCTCATGTAATTTTTTAACCCGTTGTGGATGAGACATGTGAGAAAAAGCATGGTTTTTATTGGAAAGGCTGAATAAATCCAGTTTTTCCTGATTATTTTTATTGCCGCCAATAGTGCATATCTTTACATCACCAGCGGATGCAGGATCAGTGCAGATGAACAGAGGTACCGCACCTGAGGAGAGAATGTAATGCAGCTCGGTTAACATGGAGGCTGCGGTGATTTGCCTGTCCTGTGTGTCGAGTTTTCTGCGCCCTGCACTACTTAAAACACTGTCAACAAAATCATCCAGCGCATTTCGTGCGGGTAGCTGCCCATCGCCACATGACAGACACATACGATATTCTTCATGATGTTGTGCAATGCGTAGTACGCGATAACTTACCTGTTTCAGTTCTGCTCCGTATTCTTCAACCAGACCTGGGAAATCAACCAGAACCTGTTCACCTTCGACGAACGGCAAAGGATGCATGGCGCAAACCTGTATCCCCTGACTGGAAATATCGCGTGTTTTAAGGGGCATGGACTTTTGGTCGCCCATAACCAGCGTCTTGATAACATGCTGTATACGTGCTTCCTGTCTCCGCTCATAATAACCAAGCGGTATGATTTCAGGTGTGGGCGCATCGGTTGTAAATATCTGCAGATCTTCGTTGATCTGCTGCTGCCGGGCAATAGACTGCTCGGTTGGCTTTACCTGTTTACCGGCATATTCGACCGCAGATATTTTCTGGGCTTGCATGCCCCGGTAAGTGTGGGATGCATTAAGCATGTCTTCGAACATGCCCACTGTGAACAAACCATTATTTTCATGGATGCCATTTTTAAAAGCCTCGTGACTAATATCATCCATCCAGAACTGGCGGTTGCGGTAGGTGACGGGCTTGCACTCGTACGGCACTTTACCGCGCATATCCACATTCATTACGCATTCCTGTTTGCGGCGGCGGGTTTTCATCCGGTCCAGGAATTCAAAAGTATGTGAACCAGACACCACATGCTCGATAACCAGGTGTTTACTGCGCGCATTCTGGTCCGTACGCATGTAGTGTTTTAGCGTGGCAACATTATGTTCTTTATAAGGTTTTTCCATTCGTCGCTCGATATTTCCAAGTCAGGATTGTTACATTCTCTCCACTAATGTGGCTTCTCCAGGATATATCGGCAACCAGCTTAGTGGCTTAAGGGAAAAATCTTAACAAACTGGGTTAAATACCAGTGGCTATGTTATTGAATGGTCTGGCTAATACTTGTCTCAATCGCCTTGATGATGATAGATTCGACCTCTGCCAGAATCGGATTTGCCGGGCTATTGGCAGCAGCAGCCGTCGGTCGCACAAATAGTATGCGGGTCTTGCCGCCTTTTTGTACCAGCGATATACGCAGTGGGCACAGTGCCAGCATATCCGGGTCTTTATTGGCAACCTGATTCACATACCAGACATTACAAACAACCAGACTGCGTATATCCTCCAATTTGTTGCGATTATAGTCTTCTCCCCAGCGTTCCTTGAAACGGGCCATGGTTTCGCTGATATGTGGTTCCAGCACGACAAAGAAGTTACTGGTCTCAAGATTGTCATACAGTTTTTTGTAAACGGCACTTACCGGCTTATCGATAGTGGCGATGTATATATTCGGGTTCCCGGCGTAGCTACGGGAAAAAGTTAAAACCGAAAAGAAGACAAGCAGTGGTATTAGCAATCGTTTCATGATCATCCTTTGAAAATACAGGTCAGGGCAAATTTATTCATCTTCACGAGTCACAGTGGCTGTCAGTTTATTCGCGGGCATTGACAGAACCAGTATCATCGGTTGGCAGCAGACTTCGCAATCTTCAATATACTCACCTGTCATATCCGCCAGATCAACCACTTTAACCTGGGACTCACCGCAGTATGGGCAACTTATGGTTACCGGTTCTTCAGGATTCATATGCAACCGCCTTCGATCAGCATCATTATTATGTGATAATAGCGTGAATATAACTATAGGCCAGTGTCTCAGGCAGTTAATTGAGCCAAATCCAGCGGAAAACAAATGACAACAGAATATATTGACAATGATGCGACACTAAAAAACTTTTGCGATGAGTTACAACAACACGATACATTATTTCTGGATACGGAGTTTATCCGTGAGACCACTTATTATCCGGTTCTGTGTCTGATACAGGTCGCTACTGCTGAGCACTCCGCCTGCATTGACCCAATAACAATTAACGATTTAAGTCCGTTAATGGATGTGCTGTATAACGCGAAAATCACCAAGGTCGTACACGCAGGACGGCAGGACATGGAAATTCTGTTTCAGTTAAATGGCAAACTCCCCTCTCCGCTGTTTGATACCCAGATAGCGGCAGCATTTCTGGGCTATGGTGAACAGATAGGTTATGGCGAGCTGATAAACCGTGAGCTTGGAGTGCAGTTGGACAAGTCGCACAGTCGCACAGACTGGAAAAAACGTCCATTAAGCACGGCGCAAGTGGAGTATGCGCTGGATGACGTTCGTTATCTGGCAAAGGCATACCCCAGGTTGGTAGAAAAACTGCAATCATTGCGCCGTCTGCAATGGGTACAGGAAGAATCTGCTGGCCTGGAACAGTCAGTATTATATACCAACCCACCTGACAAAATGTGGCTAAAGGTCAAGCGTGCCAGCAGCTTACGTGGCAAGGCATTGGCCGTGCTGCAGAAATTGGCTGCCTGGCGTGAGCAGACGGCTGTTGATCGAGATAGTCCACGCCGCCGCATCCTGGCAGACGATGTTTTGCTCACACTGGCGCGACAGCAGCCATCAGATATGGATAGCCTGACCAGAATTCGTGGTCTGCATCCGTCATTTCTGAAACACTATGCCAATACAATTATGGAAATCATTCAACAGTCACCTGATAAACCAGATACCAGTGACCTGAAGGAAAAACCGACAAGCGCAGTAGATTCCGCCCTGCTGGATGGGGCCAGTGCCTTACTGCGCCTGTGTGCGGACCGCGCAGGGATCTCTACAGGTGTGCTGGCCAATCGTGCTGATATCGAGAAACTGGTGCGCGATAAGGATGCTGGGATAGCACTGATGCAGGGCTGGCGCTTCCAGATAGCTGGACAGGAGTTGCAGCAGTTTCTTAACGGCAAAGTTTCACTGTCGGTAACGGATGGCAAACTAGTATTTAGTGAAAGATGATAGTAATTATATTTAATAAAAACAGTATACTAATCATTATATCTAATTTTATTTCTAGTTATTAACCAACATTTTCTGTACGCTATCAAAGCGCCTGACCCATGGCTGTTTTGCCAGCATGCTCTCAGGCATGGATTTGATTGCACGCTGTGCCAGCGCGGGTGATTCGAAGTCACCAATCACCAGACCATGCCAGGTACTCTGACCATGTTTGAATCGGAAAATGGCGGCGGGCTGATTAATTTTGTTGGCCTGCCAGAAACGTTTGATGTTACTTTCTGATGGGCCCGCCATCATCTGTATGGTGAAATGCCGGGCGGGACGATCCCGGAGCCAGCCAGAAGATGCAGTCAGGCTGTGATAGTTCCGTATGGCGGTAACCTCAGTCTGCGAGTTCTTCCCGTTTATCTGGCTCATCACTCTTTGTGCCGGGGCATAACCACTGTTTGCGGCCTTACTTAACCAATCCAGCGCCCGTTTTTCATCGATGCGGGTACCGCGTCCAAACAGTAGTGCGATACCATAATTGTACTGAGCCGGTTCATAGGATTGTAATGCCGAGCGTTTCCACCAGGTTAATGCCAGCCAGTCGTCTTTTTTCACACCGCGACCATGCTTGTACGCATTACCAAGGTTGAACTGAGCCTTGGCGTGGCCCTGATTGGAGGCTGCACGGAACCAGTATGCAGCTTGTAGATAGTCCTGCTCGACGCCCTTGCCTTCATGGTACATAGTGGCCAGATAGAATTGCGCATCTGCATGACCCTGATCAGACAGGATTTTGAGTTTGCTGGCAGTATTCTCATAGTCGCCCTTCTGGTATTGCTGTATCGCTTGCTCAGGAGCTGCAGCCTCTGTGACAGGCGTTGCAAGAAACCCTGTCAGAGAGATCAGACTGTAAAACACTTTCACTATCTTCTTCATGCTGTTGTAATCTGTTTTTTATTGAATGATAGAGGTTCGATAATTCTGTTCAGACAGCCTAAGGTATTCATTTGGCCATTTGCCTGTTCAGGTCAAAATAAGCTTGATATCAGGTTCAGACCTTATCACACGCTACACTGTTCATATACCAACCAGCCCGAGCCTTTAAAGTTATCATTATGTTATTACTCGTCTTTACCGCTGTCACCCTCATTATCCTGCTGTTACTCAGCGCTGTCCAATGTATACGACGGCTAAGGCGTGGAAAACTGCTGGCCGCCAGTCGCTCAGCTGTCATTAGCCTGATACTACTGAGTCTTGCTGCAGTAGCCGTACTGGCAGGTATGAACATATTGACCTACCAGCGCCTGCGCTTTGAGCAGGCTGTCGCCACGCTATCTTTCATGCAGCTTGGGCCCCAGGCCTATCAGGCACAGATTCGTATGGCAGACACGCAGTCAACGCACACATTTACGATTGCCGGGGATGAGTGGCAAATGGATGCGCGAGTAGTTATCTGGCAACCTATGGCCAACCTGCTTGGTCTGGATGCCCTGTTCCGGCTTGAGCGTCTTGCAGGTCGCTACCACAGGCTCTCACAGGCCCGTAGTCAGCTCCCCTCGGTTCACGATATGCATATTTCTGATTGGGTGGATTTCATAGCCTTGATCAAGCGTCTGCCATCAGGGATGGACGTCCAGTTTGGCAGCAGTGCCTACATGCCGATGGCAGATCGGGCTCGCTACGAGCTGCGGCTAACACAAACCGGGTTGATTGCTCGACCGGATAACCAGGCCGCAATCGAGGCCGTTGATAACTGGGCACCCTGAGTCAGACCGCTTTTCAGAACCAGTCCAGCTCACAACTTTAAGCAGTAAAAGCACTTTCCGTATGGTTTTGTGATGTCCATCACATTGCAGTAATCAAGAAGGCCCTGTAGATGCCGCTACCTTTTGTAAGTAGGAGTCTGACCAGGTGATCGCCATGCTGCAAAAAAAGAATATAGTCGAAATGCATCAATATGCCCGTAAATTAAGCCCTCGAGCCTGCGATATTATGCAGCAAACAGAATTGCTTGCGATATCGAGTACCGATATGGCCATAAAATCCATGATGGACAAGGCGGATGATACTTTATTTGATCTGGCCAACAAGGCCGATAGTAACGTAAAACAGCAACTGTATTTTGATGCGATGCGCGATATTCGTCTACGTCGAAAACATATAGAACAAAAATTTATCGAGCTGTACAAGAAACAGTTTGAGCTGTTTGCAGCCGGTAAACCACTGGGAATAGACCTGCAGGAGATTATCCCTGACCAGGAAATCGCACTGGAGCTGATTGACGACAGCAATATGGAAGAAGATATCGCTCTGGCGAATATGGCAGCACGAAGCGCGCGTGAAAACTACCAGGCACTGTATGAACTGACGATACGCTTGTCTGCACTGAGTGGGCGCGAAAATCTTGATGCGACCAGCCACCCGTTAAGCCCGAACTCTGTCGCCCATGCGATCGGTGCCTGTCTGGAGCATATGGATATCGAGTTCCAGGTCAAGCTGATCGTATATAAATTATTTGATAAATACGTTTTTGCCACCATGGCAAGTGTATACAAGGACATCAACAGCCTGCTCACAGAACACGGTATTGTCCCGGTCATAAAACACAAGGTTAAAATCAATCCGAATGCGGCGGACTACCGTGGTCACCCAGGGCCTGCGCAGGCACAGGGCGACCCGGTTACCGAACAGAATATGGGTGGAGTGCAGCATGGTGCTCAACCCGGAATGGGTCTGCCCGGTGGGCCAATCCCCAGCGTTGGCACGCAGTATGGTGGTTACGTCAACTATGCGGGTAACAATTTTGTAGCAACTGAGGGCAGCAACCTGCTCGGTGCGCTGACCGCGATGCAGGGATATGTTTTGAATGATTCGCCAGCGGCGCTGGATTCACCTGCGATGATCGGCGGCCAGGCGCTCAATCTGTCCAGCCAGATTGCCAATTTACATGGTAGACCAGGTGGTCACTCAAGTGATGATGCCTCCATTAACATGGTTTCATTGATATTTGAATACATTCTGGAAGATCGTAATATCCCGGATCAGATAAAGTCTCTGCTGGCTCGTCTGCAAATTCCGTTTCTTAAGGTTTCACTGCTGGACAAGACCTTCTTTGGCCAGAACAAGCATCCGGCACGAAAACTGCTGAATAATATTGCTCAGTTCTCTTGCAACTGGAATTTCGATGATGACTCTTCTCAGGACGCCCTGGTACTCAAGGTTCGTTCAATCGTTGAACACATACTTGACCAGTTTAGTGACAACCTTGGCCTGTTTGAAGAAATGCTGGATGAGTTTGAATCTTTCATACAACAGGAAGAAGCACGTAATTATATCTTTGAGGAACGGGCACGTCGTACCCAGGAAGGGAAAGATCGTGTTGAGATGGCCAGGACACGCGTTAACGTATGGTTACAGACATGGGTAAGTCGTAAGGACATGCCAGAATTTATTAATGATTTTCTGCGAGTTACCTGGCGAAATATCCTGCAAGTCACCATGTTAAAATATGGTGAGGACAGCGATGAATGGCAGACCCATGTCAAAACCATCAATACCCTGATCTGGAGTATCTCACCGGATAAAACAGCAGAGGATGGCCAACGACTGGTTGAGGTGTTACCCAGCCTGATCAAGTTTTTACGCAGCGGCATGGAGGCTGCATCGGTACACCCGGGTGTTGAAAAAATATTCTTTGAACAACTGGCACAATTTCATGTACAGGCCGTTAATGGTGGTCAACCTCGTGAGTTGCGCGACAGCGGAATTTCAACGTCGGCCAGACCGGATAAACAAGCGGTTGCCCAGGAGTCCGTCAGCCCACAGGAACCGGCACTACAGGCCCTGCAGGAAGAATTGATATCGGAATATGAAAAAGGGGCTGAGCCGTCTGAGGTTATGACGGATGCTTCAGACTTGCAGCAACTGGAGGCGGTAGCCGAAGAAATTATTATCGAGGCACCGCTGTCACAGGTGACCACCAACCTGTACGATTATGAAGATGAATACACGGAAATAGCAGACCAGCTAATTGTAGGCGACTGGGTTGAGTTTTACGATTCAGAAGGAAAAAATACTCGTGCCAAATTATCATGGCAGTCCGAGATGAGTGGTACCTGCCTGTTCGTGACACGTAAAGGAACACGTTTTGCTGAAAAATCCCTGACAGGTCTGGCTGCGGAACTGCGTTGTGGCAGAGCCCAGGTAATGGACACGGTGCCGGTTATGGACAAGGCCATCAGCGCATTATTGGGCCGAACCAGAAAATAATTCGATATACAGCTTAACAGCTTTCGCGCTGCTAATGCTTCAATCCTGTTTGCGATTAGCACCGGGATGAAGTATTTGCAGTGTGGCGTCGAGCTCTTCATTTAACCCTTGCATCAACTCTTCTGTATTATCCGGGTCCACTCTGACCATCTCCAGAATATCAGGCTGCGGCAAAACGAAATCGGTTGCCGGTTCCTGCATAAATGAACCCAGTTCACTGCTGTTGGCAAGCCAGTCGGCCACATGCAGGATAGCACACTCCATTACTCCCTCGCCGGCCTCTGCAGGGGAATGGTGCATTGCAATGGTATTGATTAATGTTTGCGGTAGCTTCCAGCTGTGGAACAGGTGGGCGCCGAGGGTAGCATGATTAAATCCGAACAGATCATTCTCAGCCTGGTACAGAATGTTTTCATCACCATTAGCAATCATCAGTGCTTCGCTCGCTTTTTCCGGGCATGCACCATAAAGTAACAGGCTACCTATATCATGCAGCAGCCCTGCTACATAAAGCCGTTCTATATGCAGGACCCGGCATTGTTTTGCCAGACGGCGAGCGATCAGCCCGGTGCAAATACTGTGACGCCAGAATGTTTCGGTGTTGGTCAACTGATTAGGTATATCACTAAAGACTTTTGACGCAACAACGGCTGTTGCAATACTGTACAGGTCGTTCAGTCCGATGATGGACACGGCACGCGTCACCGTATCAATACGTTTGCTAAAATGATAAACCGGACTATTCACAATGCGCAGGATATTTCCTGTCAGTGCGGTGTCCTGCATCACCACATTGGCCACATCATGGGCAGATGAATCCGGGGCGTTCACCACCTCATTGATTCGGAGCCAGATTGTCGGCGGCGAAATCAGGGCTGCCGCATTATTGATTATATCTTCTTCTGTTTTTTTATTTTTCATTAGGGATTAGTGCATTTCGTTCTGTTTGATCAAATCTGCCAAACCAGGCTGTTGGTGAATTTCTATAACTATAGTCTCCATCAGCGGAATTTCACCAGACTGGATATGTGGTAATAACTGCTCCGCGATCTGAAGTATCGTCATTATACCTTGCTGTTCAGCGCTATCAGCATCAGACTGGCTGGATTGCTGTTTAAGCCTGTCGACATAATTACTAAATTCACTACCCTGCTGTTCCAGTGCCAACGACTGAAAATCAGGGTTAAAAGAAATATGCAATTCACGCTTACCGGGTTCTTCCATTTCAGTAACGCTTACGCTGAGTGGGCCCTCAATAGACATTATACGATTCCTCTTTTACTCATCACCTACCCAGCTCTGTAAAGCAGCGATGACCTTACGTGCCTGATCACTGCTGGAGATATTGAATTTGGATTTCTGTACGTACTCGCCATTACGTTTCTGGTAACGTCGGATGGTGTACTTTTCAGGGCCATAAACCTCTTTGCTACGATCCCAGTCCTGAAAACGGTAGATGATCGTAGACCACGCGCCCTTGGTTAAAACGACCTTGTCCAGCTCCTTGACGACCTCTTTTCCATCTTCTGTATAAGAAACAGTTAATTCATCGATCGTTGTTGCCATCTTTTCCCCCTTTTATAATAAGTTATTTCTATACCAGGCTGCTCCTGCCATGTTAACGGTATATCAAAATTATACTTTAATATTATACGCTTACTAATCAGATGGTATATATCGAGCAAAAATTATCATTATAAATCAAACTGATAAGGACAAAAATGCCAACTGTGTCATGAAAGTAGAGCGTTAATCTGCCGATAATAACAGTAATGGTCACGTTAAGGCACCGGACAGGAGCTTTTTTACATGTGCAGGGTCTATAAACAAATCATGTTGGTTACTATGGCACTGCTGTCTTCGACGGCGTCTGTACTGGCAGATACCTCGGTAATAGAGAAATCAGCTATTATGAGCGAGTTTACCGCAGGTTACCAGTTGAGTGAGAGCGGTTACATCCAGCATATTCACGCCAAAGACGTAGCATCCTTGCTGGGTCAGCTAGGCACAACTTATCGAGATTGTCAGGGTTACCGTAGAGAATTGTCGGTCGCTATCGAAGATATGCAGATTAACGCCGGTGATATCGCGATTACCGTCATCCTTCCTGGAGGGCTAATCTACCTGGGGCAAAAGAAACTACGCCTGATGGCGATGGAATCTGACCTGGATAGCATCGACACCGTGTTGGAGGACCTGGAAGGCCACGTAACCAGACTGAGCGATGACAAGCAACTGGCTAAAACGGAACAGATAAACTGATTGAGCTTTGCCTGACTGGATAAGTATGCACATCACATATTAGTCAAATCTGGCTCAAGGGCAGGATCTGCAGGTGGTAATTGCAGAAAGAATCCATTTGTTTCAAGCGCTGAAATGACATCCTGCGCATCGTATCGAGCCAGCCGTGATTCAGGTGTCAAAATCAGTTCAATAACAAACTCAGCTTGCCCGAACGCATCGCGCAAGACTTTATCCATCTCGTCAAAACCATCTTCCTTGCTCAGGTAGATATACATACCAGCTTGCTTGAGAGATTTAAATACATAGCACTTCATATTAATCCTGAAATCAGTGTCTGTAATTTTTTACAGATTAAAATTGTAGCTTGTGAGCCTGTTCATAGTACGCCGTACCACCCATTTCATATAAACGACTTTCAGTCCGCTTAAATTCATCTGCAAGTCGCTTGCCTTTATACAGGTTTTGTATGGACACTTCAGCGGTTAGCAGTAACTTTACCCGGTGATCATACAATGCATCGACAAGGTGAATAAAGCGCTTGGCAATATCAGAAATTTCATCGTTCAAGGGTATAACAGACGACAGCAGCATCATATGGTATTCACAGGCAAGTTCCAGATAGTCCGATGAGGATCTGGCCGAAGCGCATAACACCATAAAATCAAACCACACTACATCATGGCCAAAAGCCCTGACCGGTATTTGTCGATGACTGATATTGATGTGACTGTTGTGCTGTATGCCGGACTGATCGAAATCAGACAAGTGTTGTTTAATGTAAGCTTCGCCGGATTTTTTGTCCATTACATGGTAATGCTTAAGTTCAACCAGCTTTCCGCGACGATAATCTTTACCTGTTCCAAGGTTGCATAAAAGTAGATGTTGCTCAACAAGACGAATCGCAGGCATGAATTGTTCTCGCTGCAAACCTCCCTTGTACAGTTCGTCCGGTTTCAGATTGGATGTAAATAGCAGTGTAATACCTTCATCCACCAGTGCTCGTAGCAAGCCAGACATAAGCATCGCATCTGCAATGTCTTGCACATTGAATTCATCTACGCACAATACCTTGTACTCGCGTGCCATAGCTGACGCCAGTACAGGCAAAGGATCAGGCGTATGGGGTAGTCTATCCAGACGATTGTGGACATTGCGCATGAACCGGTGAAAATGCACCCGCCGTTTCCGGCTAAAAGGCAGCGACTGGTAAAACTGGTCCATCAAATAGGTTTTGCCACGCCCGACCCCGCCATACAGGTAGATGCCACCAGGGTGGGAGGTGGCCTTTCTACGCCAGCGGCTAAAAAAACCATTCCGCGTGACCGGGTTGACCAGTTGCTGGTAGAGTTGTTCCAGCATCTGTACTGCGTTTTCCTGGTAGCTATCGGTGTGAATAGCTCCTGATGCCAGACCTTTTTCATACGACCGGGCTGGTGTGACAGGTAGCATAGCGAGCTGACTGGATTCACTGTTCATTGATACATGCTACGATAGCTGTATGCCAATTAACAGCTTCACATACCCTGACTGTATCTGATAACAATCAAATCATGAAATATTGTAGCGAATGTGGTCAGGCCGTATGCCTGGAAATACCGGAAGGTGACAACCTGCCCCGTTACATATGTAAATATTGTCAGACTATCCATTACCAGAATCCTAAAATTGTAGCAGGATGCTTGCTGAGCTGGCAGGACAAGGTTTTGCTATGCAAACGCGCTATCGAGCCACGTTACGGTAGCTGGACGCTTCCCGCCGGTTTTATGGAGAATGACGAAACAACTGCTCAGGCAGCCGCGCGAGAAGCCAGAGAAGAGGCAGGCGCACGCTCACCCACACTCGAACTTTATACCTTGCACAATCTTCCTCATATTAACCAGGTGTACCTGATGTTTCGTGGAGAACTGATGGATGGTTATGCAGAGGCAGGTGTTGAAAGTCTGGAAGTGGGTCTGTTTGCCGAATCAGAAATCCCCTGGGATGACATTGCCTTCCCTGTCATACATGAAATACTTGAATTTTACCTGCAAGATCGTAAAACCGGCCACTTTCCTGTACGCATGGGAGATGTGATTCGGGACCAAAATAATGTTGTACAAATCGTCCGATACCAGGAGTCGTCAACGATTAAGCCTGATTAACAGTGCAGATCTTAATGTACGCTCGGTTCATCCTCATGCATATCCAGTAAAATCTTGCGTACTGTTTCAGTATCTTCTGCATTGGGTATCAGTTTCAGGTAGCGGGTTAAATCCAGTATGGCCGGTTCCAGTCGCTCCATATGATAATACAGCAGGCCGCGATCACGGATATCATCGGCGCTTTCCGGATCCATTTCCAGAATACGATTAACCGTATCCAGAGCCTTGTACTGATCACCCTCACGGAAATAGATATCCTTGAGGTTACGTAGCATACGGGTAAGAATATCCGTTTGGCTTGCTGGCATCAGCCACTTGTTGCGCTCAGCTTCGCCAACAGATGGCGTATCAAATACCTGCTCAAGCAGGTTATTAAGATCAGTCGTCGATAATTCTTTACCTTCATCATAAGGATCGAGATAGATAATTCCGTTGTCCAGCTGGCAGCCAACCAGAAAATGCCCCGGGAAACATATGCCGTAGGCATCCAGACCAACTGTTTGCGCCAGGGTGAAATAAATAACACTCAGCGATATCGGGATACCGCAACGTGTTTCCATGACCGCATTGACACAGCTGTTACGGGGATTGTAATAGTCCTCATGGTCGCCGATAAACCCTAGCTCTTCAAAAAACAACCTGTTAAACGCCTCCAGGCGTTGCTGATCTGTTCCGACTTCAGTCAATTCATTGTTTGCCAGGCTGACCAGTTCCTCAAATTCAGCAAGCTCAGCTTGTATGTCCAGTGACGGGAACTCCACCCTGGCAATCGACAGTGACTGTAAAATTAATTCGGGGTAATCAGTCATGAAATAACCTAATCGAGTTTAAAGATGAACGACCGTATCGTGTGACATACACCACTTGTATGGAAAGTTATTGATTTTTCAATATCTTACACTAATCAGTAAAATGGGCAGTCAGCTAAGGTCGGATACTGGAATAATACATGTTTTTCATATTGTTACAAACTATTACTGCATTACTACCAAGGATATTAGCGTGAAATTTTTTAATCAAAATAGCCGATAATTCAAGGATTTTCGCAAGATTCCGCTATTCTGTGTAATGAAGAAAGAATCGCCAGCGTCACCCTGGTATGAATGCCACCTGGGCAGTGATCCAGGCTGGGCAATTGTTAAACATGAATATTTAACCTGGAACCCGGTATGAAGCATCGGCACAACACAAGCATGACACTCCTTCTTCTGTCTTTGAGCTGTTTAGCTGTAACAGTTTCTGCAGCTTTACCGACTTCTCCTGTTGCTGATATCCGGGTCCTTATTGATGTATCCGGAAGCATGAAACAAAACGACCCTGTCAATTTACGCAGACCAGCTTTAAAATTACTCGTTGGACTGCTACCGGAGAATTCGCGTTCAGGAATCTGGATGTTTGGAAAATACGTCAACATGCAGGTCAAACTGGGTACAGTTAATCGGCTATGGAAGGAGCAGGCACGTAAAGCAGCCGATACTATCCATTCGCGTGGTTTGTACACTAATATCGAAGATGCCATCCAGCGGGCCAGTACTGACTGGACGACAAACGACCCCGCCTATAACCGAAACCTTATCCTGCTAACTGATGGAATGGTGGATGTATCGAAAGACGAGAGCCTGGATAAAGCATCACGTCAGCGAATTCTGGAAAAATTACTGCCACGTCTGCGTAAGGCTGGTGTACGTATTCACACGATCGCATTGTCAGATAATGCAGATGAAGAGCTGCTTAAAACACTTTCACTGAGCACAGGTGGCTGGTTTGAAAAGGTACTCGATGCCAATACCTTACAGCGTATTTTCCTCCGGCTGTTTGAACAATCTACCCAAAACGACACCCTGCCCCTGAGTCAAAACCACTTTTCAGTGGACAGCAGCATTACAGATATGACCTTACTGGTGTTTCAGTCAGACCCGCAATCACCCACGCACTTGTCAGGGCCGGGAAACATCAACTGGTCTGCAGAGCAACACCCTGAACGGGTTCAATGGTTCCATGAGCAAGGGTACGACATGATAACCGTTCCCAAACCCGTAAAAGGTGACTGGGTAATTGATGCGCCCGTCGATGATGATAATCGTGTCATGGTAGTCACCAATTTGAGGTTGGATGTAAGCCCCTTGCCTGCTCACATCCTGTTGGGCGATAAAGTCACAGTTGTTTCCAGCCTGTCAGAAAACGGCAAGAGAATAAAAAGAGACGATTTCCTGAAACTGATACAGTTTACAGCCAGCCAGACACTTGCAAAAAACTCACCCGCTTCGATCCACTTGCTGGACAATGGTGCTGAACCTGATACCCGTGCGAATGACGGTATATTTATGGCTTCTATGCCCAGAGTTATGACGCCAGGCGATATAGAATTACAGGTCGATGCTCGCAGTTCAACATTTTCACGACAGTGGCGTCATCAAATCAAGGTATATGAGAGTGCTATTAAAATTGATTTGCGCAAGCATGCCGGGAATAAAGGAAATCTACTCACTATTCAACAGGAACCGGGCTTGTTACAACCAGAATCCATCAAGATAACGACCCTGTTGTCTGGTAGTGAACTCCAGCTTACGCTAAATGACAAAGACAGTACCTGGCAAGCAACTATCCCTGCTCTAAAGACCGATCAAAAGCTGGATATCCTGGTTCGTGGTCTGGATTACAATAACAAGCTTTACGAGGCACGTATTCAGAGAACCATAGCGGCGGCTGGCGTACCATCTGTCCCTTCGGATACCACACAAACTGACAAAACTGGTAACCCTCAGGCTCCGGTTGCTAACGAACCATCTGGTGAGCTAGCAATGCCTGACTCAGCCACGATTAAGACAACTGCCGAACCAACAGCAACCGAGCAGCCAAAATCATCCCAGTCAGATAAGTCATCAAGCAGAAAATGGTGGTTGGTAACCATTCTGGTCATCAGCATTAATCTGCTTCTGGCAGGTGGTGGCTATTTGCTCTGGAGTTATTGGCGCACTAGAAAAAATAAATTCGATAATGATATCGAAGATGAGCTGGAATACAGTACTTCCGAGACTGTGCTAGCTTCAGAGGATAGCGATACACTCACTCAAGAGAGTATGCCAGAAGAAGCTGATAAGAAGAATTCTGAGCCAGAGGCAGAGCCAGAGGCAGAGGCAGAGCCTTCCGCAGCACCAGCCATACCAGACGCTGCGGAACTGGATAAATTCCTTGATTCGCATAAAGATATGCTTGGTGATCCTGAGGTCGAAACAATTTCTGTACCTGAAGGATCGGATACAATTGAAACAACAGTTGAACCTGAATCTGATACGGAATCCGGAATAGAACAGACATTACCAGACGAGGGCCAGGACACACATAACGAGGAAGCCTCTGTTGTTACTGATCCAGCTGTTGAAGATAGTGCTGATCTACCCGTTTCTGATGAACAATCCGTCAGAAAAGATGAAGAAACGAAAAAATGAGTAGTCTGTTTACAAGTATTCTCGTTTTCACAGCTGAAGCAGGTGTTGTGCTGATGATCCTGTTTGCGGTATATGGCTTCCTGTATCTCAAGCGACGAAAACACGACCGGCACATCACCCAAAATCTGGTTAAGGATTTTCGCGAGGAGTTGCCCGACCGACGCGACCAATTGCATACAATACTTGCTGAATCATCTGTAGAGATGGATGGCGAAAAAGCAGAGGAAAAAGTCAATTATATCCTGAATAAGGAAAAATCTATTTACTTGCATGCTATTCAGGCCTTTTCCGGAAAACACAGGAGCATGTTACGCAAAATAAATGAGGATGTAGGTGAACTTGGGGGGGCATATCGAAACCTGGTAGCCTACCTGAACGAAAATTCAGCTTCCGCAGAGCAATTACAGGAACTGAATGACAAGATCGAACAACTCGAGCAACTCAACAGTACCGTTCAGAAAGAGCTTGATGATACCAATGTAGAACTGGAACGCATTATGAGTGAATACACGGCTTTATACGCCCGTTTTAAGGACGAAATCTGACAAAATCAGTCACTATTTAACATATTACCAGTATGATTATAATAGCTGAGCTATTTTGGATGAAATATACTCAAGAAATATGCCGATCTGCCGTAATAAAAGTCATAAGGAAACTTGGTCAGGACAGAAATTATGGCAAATTTTATACAATCGGTAGACGAACGCACACAACTGGCAGGCGCTAATCGCCTGGAGATTCTGTTATTCAGTCTTGGCTATAGTGAAGAAAACGAGCGTGAAGAAGTATTTGGCATCAACGTCTTCAAGATTCGAGAAGTAATGAATCTGCCTGAAATCACCCGTGCACCGGATATGCCTCCCGGTGTAGTTGGTTTTGTAAGTTTGCGTGGGCAGATGATCCCGGTAGTCGACCTGGCTCATTTCTGTAATATGGACATTGATAAACCACCCTCAGTACTGATTATTACTGAATACAACAAGTCTATTCAAGGGTTTCTGGTTAACTCCGTAGAACAGATTCTGCGTATGGAGTGGAATGATATCAAGGTGCCACCTCCTATGTTGGCTCATCGTTTGGGTGGTCTGGTGACAGCCGTATCCGAGCTACAGGACAATCGTATCGTAATGATACTGGACGTGGAGAAGGTTCTGGCCGAAACCAATACCTCAGAAGAGGACAAACATCGCTTTGAGGGTATCGATCCTTTGAACGTAGATGCAACAGTTGTTTATGCAGATGATTCATCCGTAGCACGAAAACAGATAGAACAAACACTGGATCATATTGGAGTGAAACATCTTGGTGCAAAAAATGGTATAGAAGCATGGGATAAATTACAGGAGCTGGCCACACGAGCGGATAAGATGAATATCCCGATGCACGAAATGGTCAGCCTGATTTTGACCGATATCGAAATGCCTGGCATGGATGGATATGTGCTGACCCGTAAAGTCAAAGACGATACCCGTTTCAAAGGAATTCCGATTATCATGCATTCTTCTCTGTCCGCAGATGCCAATAAGAACCTGGGTAAAACGGTTGGTGCCGATGGTTACGTAGCCAAGTTCGATCCACAGGAACTGGTTTCTACAATCAAGCCTTATCTGGTAAAAGAACAGTAGAACGAATATTGTCAAGCAATGCCCCACTCTTTTCCAGATACTCACAGGTCATATCGACAAAAAGCTCGGGGCCGGCAATGTAATAATCACATTCTGACACCGGTAGATAATCACGTTTGGTACCGGTCAGCAGCTTGTGCAGATCACCTTTTTCTGCTAAACAATCCAGCTCTTCTGGCAGGATCAGTGGTGTATAGCTGAAATCATCCAGTGCGTCATGCCATGCCCGACACAGGTTTGACAAGTAGTGGCCGTCGGAAGTCCTTGCCACCCAAAATAGATCTATTCTTTCGGACATATTCAGCGCGATTGCATGTTCAATAAGACTATTAACAGGTGCGAAGCCGGTTTCATAAGCTATAAACACAGATGCTCGGGACGATTCCGTGTTGAGCACAAAATCATCATAGGGCCCTGATATTGATAAGTGTTGACCGGGGCGTAGCGATGAAAGTGCAGCCACAAGCTGATTATCAGCATGATTAATATGAAACAATAATTGTCGCTCATCACAGGGGCAGCTCGCCAGAGGCATTGTTCGTATCAGATCTTTGCCAGGTCTTAGCTCAGCCCGCTGTCCGGCCAGAAAACGGAACCGATTAGACGGAGGAGATAGCACGATTAACAGGCTGACGTTGCTGGAAAGTGGTTTATATGACTTGAAATCTGTTTCGACAGTCTGGAATGGCAGGTCGTCCGGTTGAGTAATCTCTTCAACTGCTATTTGTATATCACTTACTGCTGTATTAGCGCACATGAGTGCATAGCCCGCGACCTGGTCTTCTTCCGGGATAAGAAAAGAGTAATTCATGATTTTCTTTATATGACCTTCTGTAATACGTGCCTTGCACAAACCACAGCTACCATCAACACACCCATAGGGCATGGATAAGCCTGCCTTGGTGGCAGAATCCAGTATGCTATTGTTGCCTTCGACAAAGAACTCGTGACCACTGGGGCTCAATTTTACGTGTGCAGTTACCAGGCGCAACAAGGAATTCTGGACCAGCAGCGGCACAACCATCTCAGCTTCCTGAATGACCGGGTCCAGTTCACGACTAACCCATTCATGCAAGCTGGTTGCAAGCCCCCGCTCCTGCTCACTTTCGGTACTTTGGGCATGTAGCAGCTTCGCCTTGAGCATTGCAACTATTCTTTTTATGCTACTAAACTGGCCTCGCGCATTACTTAATTCTACGGACAGTTCATTCAGGCGCTCAAATAAGACCTCTGCATCGGGAAGCAACAGTTCGTGTACTCTTTTGGAAAATGCCTTTGATTTGATTTCTCTGACGCGGTCGTATTCAGTATCATGGTAAGGATCAACATCAGGGAACACCCTCTGGAGATCTGCCATTTGCACATTTCCTTCAAATGTTCCCAGTTCACCCATACGAATTTTTTTCTGTAACTGACCCCGGCTTACGCCTACAAGTCTTGCTGCACGGGAAACGGATAGATATTGTTCCATAACGACTGAACCGGCCATTTTGCTCTGTTATAAATGAATAACTTATCTTTAAGATAAAGATAACAGGCAAATATTCATCGCGCCAGTCAGAAATAACTATTTCTTATGGATAAAATATAGTGACTATAATTTATGTGCTATAAATAACTATACCCTTGGTCATATACCGTTTGGTAGTGAGCCAACATCAGAAAATCAAATCAGGGCTGTTATGTATGACCACAATGGTAAGACTGGAACCCAGTGGACATCAATTTGAAGTTGAAACAGGTGAAACCATACTCGAAGCGGGTTTGCGCGCCGGCTTGCCGATACAGTATCACTGTAGCAATGGAACATGCGGTGAATGCAAGGGCATCATTATACAGGGTATTGCGCTACCGGCCCTGCATCATGATTATGTTATAAAGTCGGCAGAAAAGCAGGCTGGAACGGTGCTGCTATGCAGAACAACAACGAATCAAGACCTGGTTATTCAGGCCAATGAGGCCAGGTCTGCGGAAGATATACCGCAACAAAACATTATGACCAGGGTATCAAAGATTGATGTTATTCATGACCATACACTTATTTTGAATTTACGCACCCCTCGCAGCCATACTTTACGTTTTCTGGCCGGTCAGCACGCACAGCTGGAGATCAAGAACCACCTGTCGAGAATAAAAACCATAGCCAGCTGCCCATGTAATGGCATGATATTGCAATTCCATTTTACCCACAACGCGGGCGATCCGTTCACCGATTATATTTTCAACAAGCTGCACACCAGGGAATCAGTATATGTAAGCGGGCCCTTCGGAAAAGTTAGCCTTGAAGAAGACGATGACCACCCGATTATATTTATAGTGTATAAAACCGGATTTTCTATGGTGAAAAGCCTGGTCGAATTAGCTATATCATGGGATAAAGCCCAGACTATGCATCTGTTCTGGATTACGGACAATGAGGCAGAATTGTATTATGAAAATTACTGCCGTTCATGGGCAGCCGTACTTGATGATTTTCAGTATACTCCTTTCCTGTTGAACGGTGCTAACAAAAGAACCGATGTCATATTAATGGATAGCCTTGAAAATATATGTGACTTGTATCCTGATATATCGCGTTACAGGGTCTTTCTGAACATACCGCGTCGTGTCGAAAAAAAAGGAAAGTCGATGTTACTTGGCAGAGGTGTTGAGGAGAATCTTTTACATATGGATGATATATTCGAATACAGGTAGATTATTCTGGAGAGGGGGTGACATACCTTATTTCATTGAAGGAGACTCGTTTAACATTAACCAGTACATACCCAGCTGTCTTACTGATTCGACGAACTGATCAAAGTCTACCGGTTTTCTGATATAGCTGTTAGCGCCATCTTCGTAGCTTTTCATAATATCTTGCTGTTCATTTGATGTGGTTAATACAACAACCGGCACGAATCGGGTATGTTCACTTTCACGTATTCGTTTTAACACCTCCAGCCCGTCCAGTTTGGGGAGCTTCAGATCCAGCAGGATTAACTGCGGCAGTTCACTACTATCCATGTCGGCGTGAGAGCCGGTACCGAACAGGTAATCCAGCGCTTCGACTCCATCACGTTTGACAACAATATCATTAACGATATTGTTTTTCTTTAACGCGCGGATGGTCAATAACTCATCATCCGGGTTATCTTCGACCAGTAATATTTTGCCTATCGTCATATTATCTATACCAGTAAATTTCATTTGTTGTTTTTCTCTATAGAATCAGATTATAACCTGTGATTCGTTATTTCAGTACTTGTTGTATGGGTAGTATGTCACAAATACAACATTGATCACTACCTAGTTAGCTGTATCCAGTTTTCTTTCAAATAAATGAGTAGCCACTTCGGTGTTTATATGTGGTTCTGGCTTACCAATCGCATAACCCTGCACATAGTCCACCCCCATCTCTTCGAGTAGTGCAAGGATGTCTTCATTTTCTACAAACTCGGCAATTGTTTTTAGCCCCAGAGTATGGCCAATCTCAATGATAGATTTGACTATCGCCTTGTCTGTTTTATCGAAGGTGATATCTCTGACAAAAGAACCATCTATTTTCAGATAGTCAACCGGCAGGTTTTTCAGGTAAGCGAATGACGATAGCCCGGATCCGAAGTCATCCAGTGCGAATCGACAACCTTTGTGCTTCAATGTGTTTATAAAGTTTAGCGCGTTGGAAAAATTTGCGATGGCGGCTGTTTCTGTGATTTCAAAACAAATCCTGTCTGCAGGCGAGCCATTATCTTCAATCATAGTCAGAATATATGACAATGTCTGCTCATCGCCCAGTGTGGAGCCTGATAGATTAATAGTATAAAAACTTCCGCTATCTTTAATCTCCTGTGCATGTAATGCTAACCAGGTCATTGCCGTATGCAACACCCAGTTATCGATAACACTCATCATATTGTATCGTTCAGCAGCAGGAATAAATGCTCCAGGCAGGATAATCTGGCCATCAGGTGAATACATACGAAGAAGTAATTCATAATGCATTGCTTCGTCTGTATCGCTTAGTGATTTAATGGGTTGTCTGTATAGTACAAACCGGTTTTGTTCAACCGCCAGGGATATCTTTTCAACCCATTGCATTTCGCCTTGCCGTTTGGCCAGTTCACTGTCATGTTCCGTGTAAACATGCACACGGTTACGGCCTGATTCTTTAGCTGCGTAGCAGGCAGCATCGGCAGCACTTAAAACACTGGTAGGACTGGCTGAATTGGCATCAATCGGAACCATGCCTATACTCACGCCAATGCGAAACGTATGGTCACGCCAGACAAAACGAAAATCATCAACCACTTCTGTCAAGCTGGAAGCAACGGATAAAGCAGATTCCGTTGTGCAATTCTCAAGCAGGATGCCAAACTCATCACCCCCTATTCTTGCCAGTGTGTCGACCTTGCGTAACTTGCTTTTGAGTAATGAAGCTATCTGGCACAACAATTGATCACCAGCCAGATGCCCGCAAGTATCATTAACAATCTTGAACTGGTCAAGATCCATATAAAGCAATGCGGCAATCGCTTTTTCATCCCTGCAACGCATGAATACCTTTTTCAGCCGATACTCAAATTCTGCGCGGTTTACCAATCCGGTTAGCGCGTCATGATAAGCAAGGTGTTGTACTGTTTCTTCAGCACGCCGTCGGGCGCGACGAATATCAGCTTCTCTTAACTCACGTTCGATTGCAGGCATCAGGCGTGTCAGGTTGTCCTTCATGATGTAATCATGAGCACCGGCTTTCATGGCCTCTACGGCTATGTCTTCACCAATACTGCCTGATACGATAATAAAGGGTACGTCCATGGCATACTGTTTTACGATACCCAGAGCTTCCTGCGAACTGAACCCGGGCATGTTGTGATCCGTTACAACGACATCCCACGATTGAGACATGATCGCATCACTCATTGTTATCGCTGAATCAACCCGTTTGCAATCTGCATCCAGGCCGCCACGTCGCAGCTCGCGTTCAACCAGCAGTGCATCATCTTCTGAGTCATCAACTATCAGTATTTTTATTGTCTCGCTCATATCGATGGCTGGTTAACCTACCGGTCTGGTCTGGATGATACGGTAGTCAATTCTGAAGGTCATAATCAAAGTAATTTACCGTTATTATAAATACACAGGCAAGCACATATCTGGCGAAGGCTGTGCTTTGCAAAACATTTATTAAGAATAGCTTAAGATCCATATAAGTCACGCCTGATATTTATGCGTGTCAGAGCTTAAGACACTATAAATATAATTATTTTTCTAATAATAACATTAATTTACCAACAGGCCAGGCTGATTGTAAAATGTATTGTCACTTACAGTATGAGGGCACTAACAGGAAATTTTATGTACATCCCTGCAAGCGTCGCAGCCACCAGAATTAACGTAATACTTAGAAAAATAAAGAATCATCCGCCACGAACAGTCATGTACGCTTATAACCTTTTGCTTTATATGATGTATTAGTCTATAGGGTAGTTATTCTTCAATACCGAGCATGGCCTCTTTCAAGGAGCTGTCAGCAGGTGATTCTCCCAACCAGACCGATAACAAGGCCCGGTTGAAATCCTTACCTGTAATATCTCCCTTCTTCTGGCCGTTAATCGTCACCGTGACGCCCATAGCGGGAATAAAGTCAAAATCGATTGAATCCCCTTTACGCACATCGGTAAACAAATTGTTAAATTTTGTTAACCTTTCCTGTAGTGTCGCCATTTTGCTTTCGGTAAGATTGTTTTCAAAACCTTCCTGCCATCCGTCAGTCAGTTTTTTGCTGCTTACTTCATCATATAAAAAATGCATATGAACCCGTTTCGGGTTGGGGTCATTCAGTACCTGCACGGTCGATGACAGAGGTGATTTCAGATACAACGCCCCTATATATATCTTAAAAAAGAACTTTCGTCTGATACCGGCACCATTCAATGTTAATGGCTGATCGCCCACGGTTACATTGTTGGCAATTTCAACATTGGCAATTTCCAGGGCATGGCCAGTCAGTGGCATACCGATAGCCATCTGAATAATGAAAATGAATGCGAGTTTTCTGCTATGGCCCAGGTATAAATTTAGCGATGTTTTCATGTTTATGACCTCGTGTGATAATGCATAATCAGGTGTCTATTATGTACAGAAGCTTAACTATAAGCCAGACCATCATCCTGTGGACTTTTTTTGCCATACCAGAATCCGGTTATTGGCCGGCATTGGGTGATCATCCTTTAAGAGTAGACTCGCTTGCGCGGCGTTACTATCCAGTTTTTCAAAATCCGGAATCCCGCTTAAGGGGTCACGGTTTTTTAGCCAGCCATCAAAGTGGCGATTGCTTTCGCTGGTATATTGTTGATTATAGTTTATTGGGCCATACAGGATAAACAGACCGTCTCCAGCCAAAAGCCTGCCCACACCGGCCAGCATCGCCGCAACATCCTTATCGTGCATAATGTGCGCCGTATTCGCAGTAAATACGACATCGATAGTCAACGCAGGCCAGTCTGAATGTGACACATCCAGTGTGACCGGGTCAGGTGTATTATCCAGCCCGGTTTCGTGAAGCCACTGACAGATACCGGCATGATATTCAGCCCTGTCACTGGTGTGCCAGATCAGATGAGGTAATTTTCTGGCAAAATACACGGCATGTTGTCCAGTACCACTGCCGATTTCAAGCACGGCCTGCTTGTCAGCCAGCAGCGTTTGAATAACAGCCAGTATTGGCTCGCAATTCTGATCACAGGATTCGGAATAAGGTTTTGTCATACATTTCGTATGCTACAGGATAGCCGACTTTCGTTCCATTGAAGGGCCATACCTGCGTTCTTATCAGTATGTTATAATTCCACTGGTTGCCACCCGGTATAGTTAGTTTGAGGTTGATTAGATGGTCGAAATTGGAAAAAAAAACCGTCTACGGGTAGTCAAGAAGGTTGATTTTGGGCTTTATCTTGATGGTGAAGACCTGGGTGAAATACTGCTGCCAGGCCGGTATGTACCGGAATCCTGCCATATCGGTGACATGCTTGAGGTATTCGTGTACACCGATAGCGATGACTTACTCATTGCCACAACAGAAACTCCGCATGTCATGGTGAATCAGTGCGCCTTGTTAAAAGTCGTTGAGGTGAATCAGGCCGGTGCCTTTCTCGACTGGGGACTGCCTAAAGATTTAATACTGCCCTATAGCGAGCAACAGACCCCCGTTGATGCAGGCCAGTCCGTGATTGTGTATGTTTTTCTTGATGAGTCAACAGACCGACTCGCCGCCTCAACAAAACTGGGTAACTATCTGGCTGAAACATCTACCTGGTTTAAGCCCAACCAGGGAGTTGATCTGTTGATTTGCGGGCAAAGTGATCTTGGATACAAGGCTGTTATCAATAACTCCCACCTTGGGTTGCTGTTTAAAAATGAGGTGTTCACATCACTGGAGATCGGAAAAAGGACGAAAGGCTATATAAAATCAATGCGGGATGACCACAAGATTGATCTTGCTCTACAGCTCAGTAATCAGGACAGTCGCGAGGCCTTGTCCGATAAAATTCTATCCTATCTTAAAAACCATGAGGGTGTTTCCACGCTGACGGACAAAAGCCCTCCCGGTGAGATATACAGGCAATTCAGTGTCAGCAAGGCAAGCTATAAAAGAGCCCTTGGCAGTCTGTACAAACAAAAACTGATAAGAATAGACAAAAAACAGATAACACTTTTGTAAAAAGAGAATGCTATGCACATCCAGTGGTACCCAGGCCATATGCACAAGGCCCAGAAACAAATCAGGGAAACCCTGGCCAGGATTGATCTGATCATTGAGGTTCTGGATGCGCGCATCCCATACAGCAGTGAAAATCCTATGCTGGCCACCTTGCGTGGAGACAAGCCCTGCATCAAGATCCTGAACAAGCATGACCTTGCTGATCCAGACGTAACGCAACAGTGGCAAGACTGGTTTGAACAGCAAAAAGATGTAAAAACCCTGGTTACTACTACAAAGAAACCGGAACAGATACGACAGTTGACGGCTTTGTGTCGCAAAATCCTGCCAGACAGGATTAATAGTAACAAACCGGTGAAGGCCATGATTATGGGTATTCCCAATGTTGGAAAATCCACGCTTATCAATATTCTTGCCGGAAAGATTATTGCGAAAACAGGCAATGAGCCTGCCGTAACCAAAGCACAGCAACGTATAAACCTGGATTCCAGCATAATTCTGGTCGATACACCCGGGGTGCTTTGGCCCAACATTGAAAACAGACACAGTGGATACCGTCTGGCCGCTACCGGTGCGATTCGCGATACGGCTATTGAATCAACGGATGTTGCATTCTTTGCGGCCGAGTATTTGTTAATGACTTATCCGGACAGACTAAAACAGCGTTATTTACTTGACCCGCTACCGGAAACAGAGCTCGAACTGCTTGAGGTAATTGGCGCAAAACGAGGGTGTCTGCGTCCAGGTGGACAGATTGAACTGGATAAGGTAGCTAAAATATTATTGACAGAATTACGTGCCGGAAAACTTGGACAAATCAGCATGGAGACTCCCACAATGGTGGAGCAGGAGATTATTAAAGTAGCCTTGACACGCGAGAAAAAAGCAGCCAAAAAATCCGGCCACAAGAACAAAAATCAACCTGGGAATAAAAAACAATAGATCGATATTAGATACTATTCCTCCTTGAGTATCCCCGCACCTCCACTAGATGCTGACTTTATACAAACCAGTCTTTGTTAACGTCATCTTCAAGACCTGAAGTTTCCTCATCGCTTAATTCGATAAACCCAACATGTTCTTGATCATCGTCTACAGAGGGTGGGCAGCTATCGTCTTCAGGTATGGTAGATTCGTTACGAAAAGCGGTAAAAAAAGGCTGGAGGTTTTCTTCGGTCAGACAGATCATTACTTTTTCAAGTGTACATTCGTGGCGAGCATCCCAGAATGAGAGTATGGATTTAAACAGTGCCTGGGCAGATATTTCCACAGGTATTCGAAATTCCCCAGTTCCGATTGCAGGAAAGGCAATCGATCGCCATTCATTAATTTCACATAATTGCAGGCTGCGCGATACTGCCAGCTCGATTATCTTCTGTTCGTCACCATCACCAATAGGAGAAGCCACTGCATGTATTACCGCTTTGTAAGGTAACTGCCCGGCTTCGGTGAATACCGCCATGCCACTTTCCAGCGCACCATGTTCTGCTATCAGTTGCTGGCAATCTTTTTGCAGCTGCTCGCCAGCTTTTCCCAGTATCTGTGCAGCCAGACCGTCTTTAATCAGTAAATCCTGATTGTTCGGGCTGACAATCGCATCAACTGGTGCGGTGAGTATATCCATCGTACCAAGCCATAATTCCCGGTCCCCATACTGAAAGTTCATGGATTGCTTACTAGTCATAATATATATTTATAATACGTTTTATATTATAGGGTAATAGGAAGATAAGTTCCGGCCCAAAGTGGCAAGCTGCAAGTTTTTGCCGGCAATACCATGCCGCCTGATCACAAATCAACATGTTATCATGGGCTTATACGCCAATGCTTAGCGTTGTAATAAATTATTTTTATGCCATGAAAATATCATGCCTGATTGGCATAACTGGAAAAAAAGTCAGCATAAAGAATACCCACAATAATATTACGAACCGCTTCACGGTTTTCATCGAAAAGCTGTGCAATCTTTAGTTGTATTGATCTAGATACACGCACTAGCTAGATAAGTACTTATACTAGCTAGTAGGCATGATCCTTGCCTAATAGAGATCGAGTCCACAAATAAATAGATGTTAAGGAGAATACTATGACTTCCAGTAGTGCATTAATCAATTATGCAAACCAGGGTTTAGATACAGAATACAGTCAACTTGTTGTTCACTTCGATAAAGGACGTCACACTATCCGCAGTTCAATGAATTCTAACCCGCGTCCCTGCTTTACTCCTACCTTGTTGCATGAACTTAAATCATACCTGCAAACGGTAACTGAATATTTTGAAGCGTTGCAAGAAAATGAAGAGTCGGAAATTCACTACATGGTACTTTCATCTGAAAACCCCGACGTATTCAACCTGGGAGGTGACCTCAATCTATTCAGGGCTGCCATACAAAATGGTGAGCGGGATGCATTGGTGCATTATGCTCATGCTTGTATTGATGTGCTTTATCCGAACATCATTAGTCTGAACAGTCCAGTAACCACCATATCGCTGGTACAAGGGACTGCTCTGGGTGGCGGTTTTGAAGCGGCGTTGTCAGGTAATGTGCTGATTGCTGAACGCAGTGCGCAAATGGGTCTGCCAGAAGTGATATTTAATATGTTTCCTGGTATGGGCGCCTACAGTTTACTGGCAAGACGCATTGGCATGAATAAGGCAGAAGAACTGATATTGAGCGGAAAAGTTTTTACTGCTGAAGAGCTGTTTGATATGGGCATAGTCGATGTACTGGCTGAGGACGGAGAAGGTGAGCAGGCACTCGAAAAATACATCAAACAACATAGTCGTACCCGTAATACCCGGCTGGCCTTGCAGAAAGTAAGACAACGTTATCACCCGGTTGAATATGCCGAGCTAATTGATATCATTGAAATCTGGGTTGATACGGCGCTGAATCTTAGCAACAGGGATTTGCGTATGATGGACAGGCTGGTAAGGGCACAGAATAAACTGTAAAAATATAGTCTGTCAGGAGATTTAGTTACGTCTGTTTTTCTTCACCTGCTTCGAATACTCAATTAGTTTTGAACAGGCGACGGAGAACTCTTGTCGGATAGTTTCCATGTTGTTGCTGCCAAGTGCCTGAAATTCGTCAGGCTCCAGCTTTTCGCAATTAAAACACGCCTTGAACAGGCGTATGGCACCTACTGTGCCTGCATTACCCTTCAGCGCATGGGCATTGTGCTTGAAATCGATAATGTCACCATTATCCAGCGCCTGCTGTAAATCATCGAGCAGCGTATTTCCGTCACGAATAAAACCCTGTAACAGCTCATAGACAAAAGTGTTGTCATGGTCCAGTAATTCAAGGTCCCTAAGCGCGGCTATGTTAAGAACTGGTTGATCATCCAGATTAGCCTGTTTGATCTCGGTAGATCTATCAGACCGCGTCTCAGTGATCATTACGGGTGTTTTATTCATGGTTAGTTTATCAATGACATCAAGCAAGGTGCGTGTTTCTATCGGTTTGGTCAGGTAGGAATCTACACCTGCTTCTTCGCATTCTTTTTTTGCCTCGGTGGTGGCATTGGCCGTTAAGATAACGATTGGTGTCTTGATATTGTCCGGGTGCATAAAACGATACAGCTTGGTTGCCTGAATACCACCCATAACAGGCATTTGCATATCCAGAATAATCAGGTCGTAGCGTTGTTGTTCAAGCACATCCAATGCCTCTTCACCATTATTGACAAGGTCTACATTATGTCCGGCACGCTCCAGAACACGTTCAATTACTTTCTGATTAGTCATGTTGTCTTCGGCGACAAGTATCTTGAGGTTATGGGCACTTTTCTCACTCGCAATACGTGCGCCAAAGTCCACAATTCGATTATCACGACAGGATGCCATCTGAGCTGCTGCATGAATGGTATTAAACAGCAGGGTTTTATCGATGGGCGTTTTAAGAATACTGGCATAACCAACATTCAGTAATGATTGCGTTGTCTCACTATCAATCCCGTGGGAAACCAGAATCAGAGACATGTGTTTTAATATAGACTTATGACGTAATGCTGAGGCAAACTGAAAGGCATCAATGTCCAGCAATGGCTTGTTAATAATGATGGTAGCAAAAGGGTTCTGTTGTCTGAGGCCATCATTAATTTGTGAGAAGGCTTCCGTTGCACTGGTTGTAATGACAGCTTGCATGTCCCAGCCGTCCAGAACGTCTGTAATCCAGTCCTGTTGCTTACCCGGGTCGGAGATCAGCATTATACTTGATTGATTGATATCACCGGCAAAAATTTCAGTTGCGGAAGCCTGGATGGAAAATGGTAAATTAAACCAGAAGCAACTCCCCTCACCTGGCTGACTTTTAACCCCTATTTTACCTTGCATTAGCTCAATAAGTTTTTTTGAAATTGTGGTGCCCAATCCTGTGCCACCATATGTTCGTGTGGTAGAAGAATCTGCCTGAGTAAAGCTTTTGAATATCTTCTTCTGTGCGGTTACCGGAATACCAATCCCGGTATCCACAACTTCAAACCGAATCAGCACATTATCATCACCATGGCTGAGCATAATGGCATTGATATCCACCCTGCCCTGCTCTGTAAATTTGATGGCATTGCCAATAAGATTGATAAAAACCTGCCGCAGATGGTGCGGGTCGCCTGTTAGTCTGAACGGAAGCTCTGGCTGGATATGAAGATTAAGACCCAGTTTTTTCTGCTCGGCCTGAACACGCATCATTTTGTATGTGCTACCCAGGAGCTCATGTAAGTCAAAATCAGTATTTTCAATTTCCAGCTTGCCGGCTTCAACCTTGGATATATCCAGTATATTTTCAATCAGTGATAACAGGGTATAGACAGAATTGCTGATCGTTTCGGCAAATTCCTTTTGCTCACTATTTAGTGGCGTATCCAGCATGATGTCGCTCATGCCGATGATGCCGTTTAAGGGTGTTCGTAGTTCATGAGTCATATTCGCTAAAAACTGGCTTTTTGCCTTGTTGGCCTCGTTTGCTTTTTTAACAGCCTCGTTTAACCTTCGTATTAATTTCGAGGCGTACATAGGCAACACAATTAACCCGGCCAACAAACCAACAGACAGGTTAGGAATACCTTGCCAGAATTCATTTGTGTAAACAATCAGGGAAAAGCCCAATACGCTAAGAAATATACTGGCATACAGGTAATTGATGCCGAAGCGAAAACCATTACCCATTGTGATCCATAGATAGAGCGGAAATAATGCGGCGCCATACTCTCCAGTAAGGTATATACTGACCGACAACGTTCCATTATCAACAAGCATGGCTACCATACGCCGGATAATCGACTTTTGTGGCCTGTAGATTATGACAGCGAGATTTAAAACCGAATACAGAAAAAAGATTGAGAACAGCACAAACATACCCGATTCAATCAACCCCTCGACAAATATGCCTTCCTGGTCTGCATGCAGGTGTGTAGCGATAAGGTAGGTAATAATCAGTAAGGCTATAATTCCCCTTAACAGTGCCTGTTCGTGCTCCTTGCCCGGGCAATCCTGGCAACGTTTTTTAACTTTACTGATTATTCCCGTTATTGAGCTCATAGGTATAACACCGGGAAAAGACTATTTGTCTTTTTCATCTCGCAAGTTGGTATATATGTCCATAATCTTTTTTTGATTTGTGAAAAAGGCATTAACACAATCAGGGCAAAAGTGCTTATCCTGTTTGGCGCGGATGTAATCAAACGCATCCTTTGCAGACCACGCTTTTTTGTATGGACGTATAGTGGTCAGGGCATCAAACACATCTGCAATGGCCACAATTCGAGCCTGTTGCGGGATATCACTACCCGATAGCCCCTGAGGGTACCCGCTCCCATCAAATTTTTCATGGTGTCCAAGTGCAATGACAGCACCCATTTGCAGGAAATCAGATGGGCTATCCTTCAGAATTTCATAACCTATTACAGTATGTTTTTTCATTACTTCAAATTCTTCTTTGGTATGCTTTCCCGGTTTAAGTAATATGGCATCCGGCACGCCAATTTTTCCAATATCATGCATGGGTGCCGACATTTCGATCATTTGACAATCATGCTCAGGCAGGCCAAGCGCTTCGGCAATCAGGCGTGAATAGCGCGCCATCCTGATAACATGATTACCGGTCTCTTCATCCCGATATTCACCTGCCTTAGCCAGACGCATCAAGGTTTCCTGTTCCCTGATACGGACATCCTGAGTGGCCTGTTCAACCAGGTGTTCCAGTTCTTTTGCCCTTTTGGCAATAAATTTGTGCTGATGGTGCATCAGTAACAGGTTACGTATGCGAACACGGCATTCCTGGTGATCAATGGGTTTGATCAGGTAATCGGTAGCCCCGGCTTCGAATGCCTGGTAACGAATATCACGATCCTCGATCCCGGTAACAATCACCAACGGAATATCATGACAACCAGAAAGTTGCCGGAAGCGACGGGTAACTTCAACGCCATTCATTTCAGGCATCCTGTAATCGGTAAGTACAATATCCGGAGGATGGTTTGAAATCCAGTCCAGCGCTTCCACCGGGTTATCGAAATCAATAATTTGAAAGGTAGGATCCATGCTACCGAGCAGTCTTTGTAACAGGACACGACCCAGCCTCTGATCGTCAATGATGACGATACGGCTGGCGTTCCGCAATCCGGTCATTCTGGTGATGCCAGAGTCGTTAATTGAATTTAGTGTTTCCATCAATACCAAATAAGTAATATTGAGTACGCGTCTGAAATCGTTCCAGTTTCTACAGCCCTGGAGCGGGTTATAATATATCGATTTCACATTCCCGAAGGTTACATAATGTAACGACTACGACACTTAGAACTTGAAAAATATTCCGGGATTTATGGGCCAGCTTACTGGCCATTTATACATAGTTAATAATATAGAACAAACTTCCGAATTTTTCTGTGTGCTGTCACCAATGCCGATTTATCAGTTAATGCTTATAATAATATACATAATATAATAGCTTAGGCAACTCTTTTTAGGTCATTTCTATTATATGATCAGCATCTGCCTGGTGTTGGGCAGGATTTACCCCGGGTTGGCCTGACAGCGTCTTGTCTCCGTCAGGTGATTGATAATTATAGGAATAATGCTGATTAATATTGCCCATCTAGCTTAAAATAGAGTAGCAAGGTTTGTATTCCTTACCCGGCAGCTTCATTCGATTTTGTGCAACAAAAGTGGCCAGTAAGGTATCTACCGGATCCATAACACTGGTATCACCCTGGATCTGGAAAAGGCCGTGCTGCTCTATAGCCCGGATGCCTTCCGCTTTTACATTACCGGCCACCACACCGGAAAAGACGCGGCGTAGATTAGCGGCTAGTGTGTGAGCCTCCTGGCCTTTATGCAGGGCCAGATTACTCATGTTTTCATGGGTGGGTATAAAGGGTGTCTGAAATTCCTTGTCTATTTCCAGTATCCAGTTGTAATAGTATGCATCACCCTGTTTTTTTCGGTACTCGCGAACCTGCTCAATCCCGGAATGTATTTCACGCGCAGTCTGCACTGGATCATCGATTATGATCTTGTATAACTGCTGTGCCTCTACACCCAATGTATCGGCAATAAACCGGTCTATACCGATAAAGTATTCGCGGGCACTCTCCGGGCCAGTGAACACCAGCGGGAATGGTACATCTTTATTATTGGGGTGAAGTAATACACCCAGGATATACAGAATCTCTTCTGCGGTTCCAACCCCACCCGGGAAGACGACTACCCCATGCCCGGTTCGTATAAATGCTTCCAGCCGTTTTTCAATATCCGGCATAATAACCAGATCATTCACTATAGGGTTGGGTGACTCGGCGGCGATGATACCGGGTTCTGTAATACCCAGATATTGGCCTTCACAGATGCGCTGCTTGGCATGTCCAATGGTGGCGCCTTTCATAGGTCCTTTCATTGCGCCTGGACCACATCCTGTACAGATATCAAGACCACGCAGCCCCATCTCGTATCCTACTTCCTTGGTATAGTCATATTCATTTCGTTTTATGGAATGCCCTCCCCAGCACACCACAAGACTGGGATTGGGGCCTACCCGCAATACATTAGCGTTGCGCATAATATGGAAAACGGCATTGGTAATACCTTCTGATGTATCCAGATCAAAGGTCTGGTTATCATTTATGTCGTCATTGACAAACACAACATCACGCAACACAGCAAACAGGTGCTCATTGATTCCCTTGATCATTTTTCCATCAACAAATGCATGGGCAGGGGCATTCCTGACATCCAGTTTTATGCCCCGCTCTTCCTGAATAATTCGAATATCAAACGTCGGGTAGCGATCAAGCAGTTCTTTGCCATCATCAAGAGAGCTACCACAGTTCAGCACTGCCAGCGAGCAGTTGCGAAACAGGTCGTACAGACCACCCTTGCTGGTATCAAGAAGTTTGGTGACCTCAGTCCTTGACAATACCGCCATCCGGCCACCAGGGGTTGCCTGCGCATCTACAACATCATATTCCATAGTAGTCCTTTATTTTTTGTTTACCAGCCTGCATGGACTGTTAATCGTGATCTTCGCCTTCATGCTCTTCTTTGTGATCCAGTGACTGGTAAAAGGCATTACCAATGATTGCATGCACTCTTGCTGTCGGATGAATTTCATCGAAGAAGATGTATTGGTCGAAATTTTGTCCGAAATTACACCCCGGATTAAAGGTAAATGTAATGCTGCTGAAGCAGGCATCAGTGGTATTGCTAAAACCAGCTTTCGAACCTTTTTTGATCAGCTTGTTGAAGAATTTTAATAAATTGAACTGGGTAATATCCATATCCAGCTCGTCAGATTCATCGCTTTCATCCCTGTGTTTTATGGCTATTTTAAGTTTTTTACTAAAGCGCTTACTGAGTCGGGTGGCGCGTGCGATCATGCCTGGGTCATTAGTTAGCTGCGCCAGAATTCTGGTCTCCGGTATAGCACCAATATCAGGTGCATTGATCAAAAGAAAGGAGTGTGCGCCAGAACGGGCTAACTGGTTTATCGTTTGTGATATTTGCATAATAGCGGCATCTACGATGGTATTGGCTGTATTCGTATCGGTAACACCTCGAGCCGAACGTATATCGTTTCCACCAATCAAAATGACATAGAGCGCATCTTCCGGTGCGGCATATCCGTGGTTGGCCAGAAAAATGCTCGTCTGGGCAGCCAGGTCTATCGGCTCTGTTCCGGCAGCATTCGCCCTTGCTACAGCATAGTTCGTTCCTGCCTCTGGACCAATCAAATGTAACGATGCCTGTGCAGATAAACCCAGTTTATTAGCCATTACTTCTACTGCCACAGCACCATTACTGACACGATTCATATAAAAGGGTGGTGACGGAAAATTACCGGTTATCGATGCAAGATTTCCGGTATCTGACAGACTGTCGCCAAACACGTATACTTGCTTAAACGACGAGTCGGCATTTACCCATGCTGAAAATACAAGTAAAACAGGAACCAGTAACTTTATCATTATAGATTTATACATGTCATTACTCCCAATTTAGATCACTACCGCTCATTTTTACCCACCTGATAGGCTTCTATCAGGGCACATTTTAATTCCGGATGTTCGTCAAGATTATCTATATTCATGGTTCTACGGACGATGGACTGCAAGATATCATGGCATTTCGCTTCTTGCCATTTTCCCTGAAAAATCTCTACATCGAATTCGCCATTAGTGATGCATAAGGTGGCCAGGCCCTCTGCCTGGGTGCATCGTATATTCTCAAGTAACATAATTTCATATTCATAGGAATACAGATCTATACCATTTTCCTGTGCCAGCAGCATATGTAAAGAAGGTATCTGGCCTTTGCTGTCCATGTATTTGAATAGTTCGATAGTTGCCGACGGTATGAACTTCTCGCCCTTGTAGTAGAACTCAACACTTGCGACAATTTTACTTTTCATTCCTCGGTCTCATTCTGCCAGCTATCTTGTTCGCATCATACCACTATGGTGTGACAATAAAAGTTACTATCGACACATGTCATTTCCGGTATTTTTTCACCCACGCCCAATCCTCTGCAACATTTTTTAGGGTTAGATGGCCACCATTATTACCTGTTACTCACATTGCAGGAAGATGCTGTCTGTATGATGTTGTAGTTCGCCTTGACATATCGTCCTGCGTAGCATATAGCATGGAGTATCAGATACATTTTCATATGAAAAGTGATGCATAATAGCCCTCTTATAGATAAACGCATGTTCCTGGGTTCAAACCCCCTGTTTGAGGACTTACGTGAGGATGACCTTGGTGATCTGGTAGCCATTACGCGCAGCAAGCAGGTCAGGTCTCAACAGACCATAATCAAGCAAGGCCGTTCTGGCGATGAAATGTACATTATCGTTAGTGGTAAGGTTCGTATTCACATACATATCGCTGATGACGAGGATTTAACAGTAGGTGAGCTGGTGGCCGGAGAGGCATTTGGTGAAATCGCGCTTTTTGATAATCAGCCCAGAACCGCTACTGTCACAACGGTTGAACCCAGTCACTTTCTGGTTCTGGGGCGTGACAAGTTCAAGGATTTCCTGCTTAGACACCCGCATGTCTCCATTCAGCTGTTGACGGTTATGTCGAAACGACTGCGCTCATCCAGTGACCTGCTTAAGGATTCACTGTATTCAGACGTCTCTTCACGCCTGGCAAAAACCCTGTTTGACATAGCGCAGGCATACGGGCAGCAAACCCGAAGTGGTCTTAAGGTGAATATTGCATTTAATGACAGGGAACTCGGTGAAATTGCCGGGGTACCCGGAAAAGTCGTCGCAGCCCAGTTACGCCATTGGAAAGAGGCCGGTGTTATTCAGGTGGATCATGGATGCCTCACTTTGCTTAAGCCTGAGGAACTACATTGAGAAGCCTGTGATCTATTTATGAACTTGTATCTAACCTGTCCAGAATAAATCAGAGATTCCTTAACCCAGTAAAAAGCCCGGCTGCTAGTGCCGGGCTTTTTACTGAATACGCAAGGCTGCAGCAGGGTTTAGCCCTTGCCCTTGCCTTCGCGCTCCAGCGTTTCCTTAATGACTGCCTCAGCCACATTCTTCGGACAAGCCTTGTAGTGCAGGAACTCCATCGAGAACTGTCCGCGACCGGATGTCATGGTACGCAGGTCGCCAATATAACCAAACATCTCGCTCAGTGGGCATTCTGCCTTGATACGTACACCCGTAGAGTTGGGTTCCTGCGACTTGATCATGCCGCGGCGACGGTTCAGGTCTCCAATCACATCACCCACATGAGCTTCCGGGGTATACACATCTACCTTCATGATCGGCTCCATCAGCTGCGGACCCGCTTTTGGCATCGTACCACGATAGGCTGCACGCGCTGCCAGCTCATAGGCCACGGCCGAAGAGTCAACCGGGTGGTAAGCACCATCCGTCAGAGTAACCTTGAAATCGAGGCAAGGATAACCGGCTAATACGCCCTTTTCCATGCTCTGTGCAAAGCCTTTTTGTACGGCAGGCCAGTATTCACGTGGTACATTACCGCCGGTTACTTTTGATTCAAATTCGTAACCACTGCCTGGCTCGCCCGGTTCGATGGTGAAATCAATCTTCGCATACTGCCCCGATCCACCGGTCTGCTTCTTGTGCGTGTAGGTGTCTTCGACTCGCTTGGTGATGGTTTCGCGATAGGCTACCTGTGGCTTGCCCACCTCTACTTCTACACCGTGGGTACGCTTGAGAATATCAATCTTGATATCCAGATGCAGTTCACCCATACCTTTAAGGATAGTTTCGCCACTGTCTTCATCTGTTTCAACACGGAAGGAAGGATCTTCCTGAATCATTTTACCTATCGCCACACCCATCTTTTCAGAAGCAGCCTTGTCTTTAGGCGAAACAGCAATAGAGATAACCGGATCAGGGAACACCATCGGCTCCAGTGTGGCTGGATTCTTGGGGTCACACAGGGTGTGGCCGGTCTGTACATTTTTCATACCCAGTACGGCAACAATGTCACCCGCCTGTGCACTGTCCAGCTCGATACGTTCGTCGGCATGCATTTCTACGATACGACCAATACGTTCGGTCTTGCCGGTAAAGGTATTCAAGACTGTTGTACCCTTTTCAATCTTGCCTGAGTAAATACGGATAAAGGTTAACGCACCAAAACGGTCATCCATAATTTTGAATGCCAGTGCGCGTAAAGGTTTGTCTGGGTCAACGACTGCAAATTCACCCGTCTCATTACCTTCCATATCCACTTCGGGCTGCGGTTTAACTTCCATCGGGTTGGGCAAGAAATCTACAACCGCATTCAGAACATTTTGCACGCCCTTGTTCTTGAATGCAGAACCACAATAGGTCGGGAAAAAGTCCAGTGCAATAGTGCCCTTACGGATACAGTACTTGATCTCATCAATGGTGGGCTCTTCGCCATCCAGATATTTTTCCATGATGTCATCATCTTGCTCAACGGCGG
>ENA-ORDP01000004-ORDP01000004.1-marine-sediment-metagenome-genome-assembly--contig:-NODE-4-length-119362-cov-4.134770_pt1 | contig 119362 bp, 122 predicted proteins | sample MGYA00248627_ERZ508539 | MGnify/ENA primary metagenome ERZ508539 (study PRJEB26208, sample SAMN05571518) | marine sediment metagenome | biome: deep sea; feature: Hydrothermal vent; material...
GAGCGGGAAACGGGACTCGAACCCGCGACCCTCAGCTTGGAAGGCTGACGCTCTAGCCAACTGAGCTATTCCCGCATTAAAAACTATATAAAGCCATAATCATGGTGGAGAGGGGAGGATTCGAACCTCCGTAGACTCGCGTCGACAGATTTACAGTCTGTTCCCTTTAGCCACTCGGGCACCTCTCCGCTTTTCCTTTATTATGGAGCTGGCGATGGGAATCGAACCCGCAACCTGCTGATTACAAATCAGCTGCTCTGCCATTGAGCTACGCCAGCCTACAAAATCCAAAATAATACCAAAAAACTTGCTGTAAGTTTAGAAACTTTAATATTAACAAAATATTAGATTATTTGTCAATATTTTTTTTACGTTTATTTGTATATTTTACATAAGGAATTATTTCCTTGCTCTCCGCGTTATTTCTTATTAGAATTTCTTTAAACGGAATAAAGTTAAACGCAATTACAAGGTACAGCGCATGATGGCTATAAAATATGAATTAAAAACCTGATTCAACGTAGTTTTTAGTGCCGATTGCCGAATTTTGCGAGATGTATCTTAATCCTAAAAAAGAAATTTCTATATTTTAATAAGTATTATAGTCAACATAAAAATTCCTAAGAAGGCTTAAACACTGCGTCTTTAAATGGGGTGGATGACAGGGTTTGAACCTGCGACCACCGGAGTCACAATCCGGGGCTCTACCGGCTGAGCTACATCCACCGTAAATTAAAAGAATATATTGCCTTTAACCTTGTATATCTTATCAGAATTTGACTTAAATTTAAATATATTTTTATTTTTAGTCTTCATTTTATTCAAAACAATGCGTCAATACCCAGCGTTTTTCCCGAATCGGTAAATATAATAACCAATTCGCACACAATTAAAGTGAGATTGATTCCCAATTCCAACGGGCTAATCCAGTACATGGCAAATAAGTAATTTATATTTAGAAACAACCCTACAAGTGCCGCAGCCTTAGTAGCAAAACCCGCCGTTAAAAAAATACCGGCGAATAGTTCTCCCATAATTATTAATAAGGCAAACAAAAATGCATTCGGAACGGCAACATGAGTTAAAAAAGCATTATAAAACCATAAGTGACCATGATTCGCAAAAAATAACAGTTTTCCGCGAAGATTCGCAAAAAAAGCCGGAGTTAATTTGAAATGAACATCGTAAAGAAAAAGCAAGCCCACGTAAATCCTCAAAAAAGCATTCCATATATTTGAATTTCTATAGCTCATTTCTTTAGTTCCGCCACATGCGTTATAGTTATTTTCAATTAAATTATGAAAATTCTATCACGAAAATCCACTTATGTCCACTTACAATGAGACAATTTTTATGATATAATTTTTTGATAAATGCTATATTTTGCAGTTAATAGAAAATAAAAAATTTGCGGGAGGCGAAAAAATGAAAATTGATTTTATCGCATCAAAAAGCGAGCAATTCAAAAAATTAACATTTTACGGCCAAAGCCCATGGTTGGATAATATTTCGAGATGCATGATAAATTCGGGCGAGCTTGAAAAATTGATCCGGAATGGCGTAATAACGGGAATAACATCCAACCCTTCAATATTCGAAAAAGCTATTAACTCCGAAAAATGCGGCTATCCCGAAGCAATAAAGAGCCTTTTGCAAAAAAACTTAACACCTTTTCAAATATACGATGCAATCACTAGAGACGATATAAAATCTACGGCCCTTCTTCTTAAACCGGTTTATGAAAAATCCGGCGGCCGCGACGGATTCGTCAGCATTGAAGTTGCGCCGAATATTGCTACAAACGTTTCTACGTCAATAAGTGAGGCGCAGAGAATATTTTCTCTCATAGACGAAAAAAACGTGCTTATAAAAATACCCGCTACTAATGAGGGGCTCGAGGTCATTTCCGCCCTTATATCCCGGGGCATAAATGTAAACGCAACACTGATGTTTTCACGCAACCACTACATAGCGGTTTCAAATGCATATATCGGGGGACTCAAAAAGGCACTTGAGTCCGGCTTAAATTTAAGGGATATTCACTCGGTTGCAAGCATTTTTATCAGTAGGGTAGATACATACGTAGATAAACTGCTGAACGAATTAATAACCGACACGGACACCTCAGCTTCCGCAAAAAAAGAAAATATCATGAATTTGAGAGGAAAAGCCGCCGTTGCTAATTCCAAGATAATTTTTAATGAATATAAAGAAACTTTTCACGGCGCCGAATTCATGACACTGAAGGCGAAAGGTGCTAACATGCAACGCCTTTTATTTGCCAGCACGAGTACGAAAGACCCTTCATATTACGACTTAAAATATGTCGAACCGTTAATAGGCAGAAATACCGTAAGCACGCTCCCCGATGAAACAATCGAACATATTGCGGACCACGGCAGATTGTCTCCGGATACCGCATCGCAAGAACTTGAAAATTCAAACAAGATAATAGCCGAACTGTCCGAATTAGGAATAGATTTAGATGAAGTGGGCGAAAAATTACAAGAAGACGGCGTAAAATCTTTTGAAAATTCCTATGATAAACTTCTCGATTCTATAAAAAATATTTCAAGAAATATATAACCGTCATCTCGGTTATTACTAAAATGTACTCTTAAAAAATAAATGATTATCGTTATTACATATAAATATATACAATAATGCAGGAGGAAATTAATATTATGAATATCAAAAGGACATTCGACAGAGATAGCCTTACGGAAGAAGAAATAGAATTTCTGAAAAGTTTTACCAAAAAATGCCGAGGTGATATATTGAGAATGACTACCCTTGCAACTTCTGGTCATCCCGGAGGCTCTATGTCCTCTATCGATATTTATGCTATTCTGTACGGATTTTGCAACGTATATCCCTCTGATCCTTTTAATCCCGAAAGAGATAGGATCATTATAAGCCACGGGCATACGACTCCGGGAGTATACTCCGCCCTCGGAAATTACGGGTTTTTTGACATGGAAGATGCCGTATTGAACTTTAGGACAGCAGGTTCTCCGTTTGAAGGACATGTGGAAAAATCGGTGCCGGGGATAGAATGGAACACGGGAAATCTCGGACAAGGACTTTCCGCCGCCTGCGGATTTGCGTTAAATTCCCGTTTAAACAATCTCAATTGCAATATCTACTGCGTTATGGGAGACGGGGAGCAGGCAAAGGGTCAAATAGGAGAAGCGAGAAGGTTTGCGGTAAAATATAAATTAAACAATTTAACCGTAATAGTAGATAAAAACGGATTACAAATAGGCGGCAAAACATCCGAGATAATGCCGGATAACATAAAGGGAAATTTCGAAGCCGACGGATTTCATACTATAGAAATAGACGGCCACGACTTTAATGAAATATATTCCGCGGTAAAGAAAGCTCATGCTATAGATTCTCCGGTCGTCATTATCGCAAATACTATTATGGGCAAGGGTGTTTCGTTTATGGAAAATCGGGCCAAATATCACGGCTCTACTTTAAATACGGAAGATTGTAAAAAAGCCTTAAATGAACTCGGCGAACGAGATGATATAGATGAGCTCATAAACGAAAAAAAGCTGAACAAACCGATAAAATCGTTAAATAAAAGAACCGATAACCGCTTTGTCTTAGAACCGGATAACAAAAATATAATCTACACAAGGGATAAAAACACGGACAACCGCTCTGCGTTCGGCAACGCCCTTTTTGACATAGCAAAAAGTTATAAGGAAAAAACCGATTCGCAACGTATACCCTTTGCAGTTTTTGATTGCGATCTTGAGGGATCGGTCAAGACCGGTGCTTTTAGAAAGGAATTTTCGGATAATTTTTTTGAATCCGGCATAGAGGAACATAATGCCGCCGTGATATCCGGGGCATTATCGTCCGAAAGCATACTCACGTTTTTTGCCGATTTCGGGGTTTTTGGAGTAGATGAAGTTTATAACCAGCAACGGCTAAACGATATAAATAATTCAAATCTAAAAGTAGTGTGTACTCATTGCGGCATAGATGTAGGGGAAGACGGAAAAACTCATCAGTGCATAGACTATTTCGGCATTATTAATTCTACATTCGGATTCAAAGTCATAATTCCGGCAGACCCTAATCAAACGGATAAAGCGGTAAGATATATTGCCTCTCATAAGGGCAATTTTGTTTTAATAATGGGAAGGTCGGTTATTCCGGTTATTTTAAATGAAGAGGGCGAGCCATTTTTCGGAGAAAATTATGAATTCAAATACGGAAAGACGGACACTGTGAGGAAAGGAAACGATTTGACGATTATATCAACCGGAAACATGCTTACTCATGCATTAAAGGGATATGAAATGCTTAAGGAAGACGGCATAAACCCGACGCTTATCAATATCTCTTGCCCTAGCGACATCGATGTAGAAGATTTAAAGTCGGCCGCAAAAACCGGCCTTATAATCACGATAGAAGATCATAACGTAAAAACCGGTGTAGGCACCGCTATAGGAACCCTTATTGCCGAAAACGGCATTAACGTAAAATTCAGAAAATTAGGCGCCACATCCTACAACTCTTCCGGAAAATCGAATGAGCTATACAAATTAGCGGGGCTATCGCCTCAAGATTTATATAATGCGGCTAAAAAGGAAATATAAAATTCAGTTATTGTTCCAAACTCTGCCGTCGGCGTTAATTAGTCTATCCGCCTCTTTTGGACCCCAAGAGCCGGCTTCGTAGTTGGGAAATACCGGCGTATCTATTTTACGCCATCCATTTATTATGGACGTAATAAATTGCCATGCTATCAGCGTGCTGTCGTATCTTGCAAAGAGTGTCTGGTCGCCTATAATTATATCGTAAATTAGCCTCTCATATGCATCGGGAGGAGATAATTTGAATGAAGATTTATAATTAAATACCATACTTACCGGTTCTATATCCATTTCAAAACCAGGCATTTTAGCGCCAAAATTTATTACAATCCCCTCATTCGGTTGAATGGTAATAATTATGGAATTTTGTTTAATCTTTTCTATCCCGTCTCTTCCGTAAAGGCTATAAGGCAGTTTTTTAAAGTAAACGACTATCTCGGTCTTATGTTTTTTCAATCGTTTACCCGATCTCAAATAAAAAGGTACCCCTGCCCATCTATAATTATCTATAAAAAGTTTTAGCGCAACATACGTATCGGTGATCGTATCCTTAGGCATCCCCGCCTCTTCCTTGTAACTAACCACCTGTTTATTGCAGACTTCTCCCCTATCGTACTGCCCTCTAATTACAAAATTTTTTACATCGTTTAGGCTATAAGGCCTTATGCTTTTCAATAACTTCGCTTTTTCGTTTCGTATATCGTCGGCATCGAAAATAGCCGGAGGTTCTATGGCAACGGCCGATAACAGCTGCATCATATGATTCTGCATCATATCTCTTATAACACCGGATTCGTCGAAATATCCCGACCTGGAACCCACCCCTATAGACTCCAATGCGGATATTTGGATATGATCTATATATTTATTGTTCCAAATGGGCTCAAAAATAGCGTTAGCAAACCTGAAAGCAAATATATTCTGAACGGTTTCTTTTCCGAGATAATGGTCTATCCTATAAACCTCTTTTTCTTTAAACACAGAAAGAATTTCGCTGTTTAAACTTTTTGCGCTATTATAATCGTATCCGAAAGGCTTTTCTACGACAAGCTTTGAAAAACCGCCCTTTTTAAAATCATCGGCAGTGAGATTTGCACTCTTAATCCCATCTATCACGTTAACATAAATACTCGGGGGGATAGAAAGATAATAAACTATATTCTTCGGTATCTTATACTCTAATGCCTTAGCTTCAACAAATTTACCCAATTTTTCATAACTGACTTTATCGTCATATTTTGATTTCAGATAAAATATATGTTTAGAAAAATTAAGAAAATCATTTTCGTTCACGGGTTTTTTTCTACAATTTATGTTTAAGGCATCTAAAATCGTTTTACGAAAAGTTTCATTATCCATTCCCGTTCTGGCAAATCCTACAATAAAAAAACTATCCGGAAAAAAACCTTCGCTCCACAAACCATACAATGCCGGAAATATTTTAATATGTGCCAAATCCCCGCTTGCACCGAATATAACAATAATAGAAGGCTCTAATTCCCCCATTCTACCCTCCTTTTTTTAAGATTTTTCTAAAATTACCCTTGACGGAGCCCCATCGGAATTTTTAATCTTAATCGGAAGAGCAATCAAGCCATACTCGCCCGGTTTGACGTTGAAAAGGTTTAAGCCCTCTATTACAACAACCCCGGCGCCCAAAAGCGTTTTATGGGTATCATGACCTATATGATAACCCTCTACGGAAAGATAATCGACACCGACTAAAGCTATGTCGTTATCAACTAAATAAGATGCCGCATCCGCGCCGACGTAAACATAATCCTGATGAAAATTTTTATCTTTATTACTTATCCATGAAGAATTCTTAGTCTTAAAAAGCAGTCTCTCGCCTGCTTTTATATCGTAGGGCAAAAGAAATTCTTTAGATATTACTTTTACGGAATCACCGGCTTCTATAACCCTGCATCGCCCTATTAACACATTTATATTTAGCTTATCTATCCCTATTCCACTTTCTACAAAATGATGCGGGGCATCTATATGTGTTCCGGTATGCGTCCCGCAGGTAATTTCACTGTTATTGGCGCTATCCCCGTTTTTAATATTAGAGAAGTGCTTGACCGTAACGCCGGGATCGGTAGGCCAGTGAAGCATACCGCCTTCTATATCCATACTTACATCTATAAACATTTCGATTACCTCTCATTACTTATCATATAATGCTAACATCAAATCAAATCTACTTATGAATCGGGTGTCCGCCGAACTGATGTCTTAATGCGGCTAACATCCTTGCAGCAAACGAGTTCTCCTGCCTCGACCTGAACCTCATAAACACCGCATCGGCTATAACCGGAGCAGGAATCGCTCTATCTATCGCCTCCTTAAGCGTCCATCTTCCTTCGCCGGAATCATCTACTATAGGCTTTAAGTTGTCAAGCTCCGGATCACCCTTGAGCGCATTATATGCCAGCTCCAAAAGCCATGAACGAATAACGGATGAATGGTCCCAGAGAAAAGCAACCTTTTCCAAATCAACGTCAAAATCGGAAGTCTTCATTATCTCAAATCCCTCCGCATAAGCCTCCATCATTCCATATTCTATAGCGTTATGAACCATTTTTACAAAATGTCCCGACCCGTATTTTCCCGTATGCAAATAGCCGTCTTTAGGTGCGAGTGTTTTAAAAATAGGCTCGCAACGATCGAATGCATCATCATCGCCCCCGATCATAACGCAATAACCCTCTTTTAATCCCCAAATACCGCCGCTTGTCCCGCAATCCAAAAATTTAGCTCCTTTTTTGCTGCAGGTTTCATATCTTCTAACGGAATCTTTATAGTATGAGTTGCCTCCATCTATTATCACATCATTTTCCCGGACATATTTTAATACCTCGTTCAACATATCGTCGGTGGGTTCTCCGCTCGGAACCATTAACCATATAACCCTTGGAGGTGCAAGCTTTTCTATTAATTCTTTAACGGAATTAGACCCTATGGCACCCTTATTAATCACATTTTCTTCTTTAGAGACAGTTCTGTTAAAAACTACTACCCTGTGCCCGCCTTCAAGAAGCCTAAAAACCATATTCATTCCCATTTTGCCTAATCCGATCATTCCTAATTCCATTTTTTGCACCCCCATTTCTTCAAGGTTTAATTATTTTACACGCTCAACTGTTTATTATACCGCTATTTAGGTACGGAATCAACACTGCCGACGGGATTACCGGCCATACTTTTTCCTACCTCCCTTATAACGTCTAGAGGAACCGGTATTATCATCGTAGTATTATTTGTAGAGGAAATTTCATTTAATGTTTGCAGATAGCGAAGTTGAAGCGCCATAGGGTTTTCCGCTATAATTTTTGCTGCGTCGCTTAAGCGTTGAGATGCCTGGAATTCACCGTCGGCGTTAATTATTTTTGCTCTCCTATCCCTTTCAGCCTCCGCCTGTCTCGCCATTGCCCTTTGCATGTCTTGCGGAAGGTCTATCTGCTTAAGTTCTACCACGGTAACCTTAACACCCCATGGACCGGTATGCTTATCCAGTATATCCTGAATTTCCGTGTTAATTTTTTCTCTTTCCGCCAGAAGCTTGTCAAGTTCTCCCTCACCACATACGCTCCTTAAGGTAGTTTGAGCAAGTTGCGATACTGCATAATTAAAGTCCGCGACCTTAATTATCGCATTCAGCGGATCGACAATTTTGTAATATACCACCGCGCTGATTTTAAGCGTTACGTTGTCCTTCGTAATAACATCCTGAGGCTGAACATCAAGGGTAATTATCCTTAATGTCACCTTTGTCATTCTGTCGATGATAGGCCACAAGAGTATCATACCCGGCCCCTTAACCTTAAACGCCCTACCCATTCTAAAAATGACGGCCCTGTCATATTCTTTTATCACTCTCATAGCATTTAAAATTATAATAATCGCGACAATTATTATAATAGCAAAAAAAACGGCATCGAAGCTCATACAACCTCCAGTTAAACGATTAAAAAATTATTAATCGTTGCATATTATGTATTTTTTCTAAAAGGCTTTACCTTAAGCCTTAACATATTACCCGTATCTATTATTACCACCTTTGAATTCTTTAGTATTTCATAATCGGAAAAAGCGGTCCATAGTTCACCGTTAACAAGCACTTTCCCTTCACCCTCCGGTTTGATATCTCGAGTGACCTCTCCGACTTCATTTAATAGGGTGACCATGCCTACTTTTACCTTTGACATATGCGTCCTATACCCGAGATAAGCTGAAACCAATACGAATATCGTTATGGTAATATAGGTCGGCAGAACGATTCTTACAAAAAAACCGGGTACGTTAGGCATGACATAGAAGAGAAGTATTGAGCCTATGATAAAAAAGATAGCCCCCGAAGCAGTAAAAATGCCGTAGCTCATTGCAAAAAAATCTACAACAACGAATATAAAAGCAAAAAATATTAAAATATCGGCAAAATAGACCATAAATTCAAATTTTCGAACATAAATTTCTTATTTTTTTCATATCTTCCCAGGTTTGCCTTTTAGCACTCTGATTTCTCAGCAAATAGGAGGGGTGATATGTCGGAATAACGGTAATGCCGTTATAATCAAACTCCTTACCCCTTACCGCCGATATAGTTCCCTTATCCGTTCCTATAATAAATTCCGTAGAAAATTTGCCAAGGGTACAAATTATTTTTGGTTTAATTATGGCTATTTGCTCTCTTAAAAAGGGGGCACATGCGGCTATCTCGTCCCTTAGCGGATTTCTATTTTCCGGAGGCCTGCATTTAATTATATTTGCTATATAAACATCTTCCCTCTTCATGTCTATGGATTCTATGATTTTTGTTAAAAGCCGTCCCGCTCTGCCTACGAACGGCCTTCCCGTATTGTCTTCCTCGGCGCCGGGAGCTTCCCCTATAAACATTAATCTACTTTCAGGGGAGCCTTCTCCGAAAACTATATTTTTTCTCGTTTTATTCAGTTCGCATTTTATACAGCCGTTTACATCGGATTCATTTAAATGCATCAATCTTTCCGTTCTCGAATCAGTCTTATTTTTATTTGTCATTTTATTATTTATCCTAAACGATTCTAAATCGGGCAAAGACCCTTTGTTCGATACGACGGACATTACGGTAAAATATCCCCTATAGCGGGACATAAAAGACTTAACGTCTTTAAGAAGCCGTTCTATCTCCGAACCATCATCGTCTATGCCGTTTGTTAACATATTTATAGATATTCAAAAATTCAGCCCTAAATTAAAAGCCTTTAAATTATTGTCGGCGCTTTTACCCTCCAATAAAATATTCTCTATCGTTTTCGGAGATATGGGAATACTTGTCTTTGCAAACAAGATACCTAAGGCAATTATATTTCTTTGGGTAAGCGAGTTGAAATTATCGGTAGAAATTTTATCTAAATCGTAAAAAAATATATTTTTGGTGATCTTTCTAAGTTCTGATACTATGAAGGAAATATCAGGGTATGAAGCCTGCCCCATCCTGACGCTTATAGGAATATAAGGCCTTTCGTTGAAAATTACGATCGAGTTCTCGTTTAGATAGCGCGCCCCCCTCAGGGTTTCTATCGGTTCCAAAGATATCAAGACATTCGCTCCGCCCGCTTCTATCATCGGAGAATGCATATTTCTTCTTGAATCATTAGGCTCCGACTCATTCTCATAAAAAATATATTTAACAAATGTCTCGACATAACCCTCACGTTGTGCCCCCCCTCTTCTTTCCGAGCCGGATACCTCCTGCGAATCAGAATTCAACGCAGCATTCTTCAGCACCGTTCCCATCGTTATGATACCCTGACCGCCAAGACCTATTATTGCAATATTGAATCTCTTCATTTAAACATTAATCCCTGATAATCCGTTAACTTCTTTGTTACTTATTTTTTTACTTAAATTCAATTTCGAACCAAATTCTACTTTACGTATAGCGCTGTTGGGGCACACCTCGTAACAAACTCCGCATTTTACGCAAGAAACGGGGTCAATATAATAATATTCCATGTCTTCATTCTCATCTTTTTTAAGAATAATGGCCGGACATGCAAGTTCCACAAAACACTCGTTGCATTTTACGCATCTTAATTTTTGAATCTCATAAAAGGATGAGGTGGTTTTCATAGCTGCCGCATCCTTTTTCTTTAAAAGCTTATTTCTTCTAATCTCTTGAAGAATACATTCTCTTTTGGCAATCAGCACCTTAACCCCCTGCTCCTTCAAGGCACTTTTTACATGTAAAGCAAACCTTTTTACGCTATTAGGGTCAAGGCTTTTAATGTATGTTACTCCCAAAGATTTTATTAATTCCTTCAAATTTAACGGATTGGAATAAGGCGTGCCGTCTACATCCCTTTGAGTAGAAGGCGTTTTTTGGTGCCCGGTCATAGCGGTCCAGCTATTATCAAGAATAATATAGAGAACATTTGCACCGTTTTGAACGGCATTAAGCAAAACGGGTATGCCGGAATGGTAAAAAGTCGAATCTCCGACAAGCGCTATAACCTTTTTCTTCTTATCAAAAATGCTTATTGCCTGACCGATTCCGAGGCCGGCATTCATACACGTAAGAAAATCCATCGCATTATAGGGCGGCAAAAGACCGAGGGTATAACACCCGATATCTCCGGCTATAACGACATCCCTCTCTTTTGCTTCGGTATTTGAAAAACCTACTGCTTTAAGAATAGAATAAAATGTCGCTCGATGGGAGCACCCTATGCAAAATGTTCCCGATCTTGAAGGCAGTATCCCCTGCAATTCCTTGTCTCTTTTAACGGCAAAATCAAAAAAAACGGGAAGGGGTTTCTCTAAAAATTTACCTACACCGGATATAACGTCGTCTAAGGTTAGCTCGCCTGTCTGCTTAAATATATCCTTACCGTGAATTACACCCCTAAAACCCAGCTCATAAGCTATTTTCTTAATCTGAAACTCTAAAAAACCCTCTGCTTCTTCAACAATCACGACCTCGTCGAGTCCGTCAAAAAATTTATTTAAAAGTTCATTCGATATCGGAAAAGTGAAGCCTAATTTTAATATCCTATGGTCATAAATATTTAGGACATCCATCGCTTCCATTAAATGAGCATAAATGACGCCGGAGGATATAAAGCCGACTTTTGACGAATTTTCATTAATAATTTTATTAAAACGGGATTCCGCAAGATAATTCTTTAACAACTCATTTTGTTTTAGATACTTAGCGTGGTTTTTTACTGCCATATTAAAAAGGTTCAGGTAGTTTTCTGGGTCCTTTTTGAAATCTCCGTTAATATTCCTATCCCTCAAATCGCCGAAATAAAGTACCCCCGCATTATGACATAACCTCGATGAGGCTATCAAAACAATTCCAAAAGAAAACTCTTCCGATATATCGAAAGCATCCCTCGTATAATCCTTCGCCTCTTGAATATTAGACGGCTCTATTATAGGCATGTAAGTGTGCATGCTGTACCATCTATCGTCCTGCTCATTTGAACTGCTCGTTGCACCGGGATCCGACCCTACGGCGATAACAAGACCGGCCTTCACACCGGTATAGGATAAAAATTGCGCAGGCTCGCTCGCAACGTTAAGACCTACATTTTTCATGGCACAAAGCGCCCTTACGCCGGACCATGAAGCCCCCACGGCACCGTGAAGAGAAACATGCTCATTTAAGCTAAATTCCGTATATAAATCTTTTATATTTCCTTTATTTTTGTCAAGCGCCGCGATAATCTCCGACGCAGGGGTACCCGGATACATAGAGGCATAACCCACGCCTGCCTCTAATGCCCCGCGGGCTATAGCCTCATTTCCAAGCATTATGCCCTTATCTCCGGCGGTTCCGTCAATAAATAGATTACTTTTGTTCATATCTCGTTTTTTTCAAAATATTGCGTAAATATATTCGACTTTTCACTTACGACTTTTACTATAATTCCGTCTATATTCAAATCCTCATTGCTTTTTATAAAATCATCCAACGGATATTTTATATCCGACTCTTTAATGTATAAAAAAACTTCCTTATTCTCAGATTTGATATAGTTAACCATATTCACGTCCGGATTTTCTCCGGTATAATTTACTATCAGCCTATCCACGCCCGTCTTGATAAGTTTTTTGGCCTTCAACTCATCGGCAAGAGTGGACGCCCCTATAACTACCCCAAGATTAAAAAAATCAAGACCGTCGATGCCGTGCAAACTATTCATGAAATCCCTCTTTAGTATTAAAGCCAAACCGAAAACATCTATATCGTAAACCGGTTTAGCGGCCTTAAACATCGTCTTTAAGGGGTGCAAGCCCTCCGAAACGATGATATCCTTAACACCTATCCGCTTGAGGGTCATGAGATCGGATATTATAGATATTCTATTTTTATCCCTCATGTTAAATGCATACGCCGTATTAAGATTTTTATATCTATCCTTCAAATCTTTACACAATATCAAGGTGTTTATTCCAAAATTCTGTTCCAAAACTACCGAAGGCAAACCCTCCGGTCCGTCAAGTCCGCTCAAGCCGGACTTTTTCATTCCGTTTATTATTTTAATTAAGCTTCCTTCAAAACTCGCATAGCTTTCACTTGCGGGGGTTTCTATCTGCGGTATTATTCTCATAAGAGTTGGTATAAATAAATAATACTTATATTTTTATTTGTTTTAATAATAAGCCGTAATCTCTGGGGAAAAATACCCGATTCAAATTTTCTTCTTCCGAATATTTAGACAGCAATTTATACGACTTCATAAATACGCATTCGCTATCCTCATAGACCTCGCAATGAACACCGTCGTGCCCCTCACAGGGACCATTCAGCAAGCCCTTCGGGCATAGCGTAATAGTACATACGCCACCGGTAAAATTAAGCCTGCATTCATCACATCCGCCACACAGGGCATTATATTCGCCTATATGCTCCGTTTTGGCAATATACCTGCTGTCGGTACCGGATATAACCTTTTTTTCTACAAATTCGCCTATAGTTTGAACGCCCGTACCACATGACAAAACCACTACGGCTTCGGTATCATCCATTTCATCCTCTACGAAACGAATATCTTCCCTAAGAACTCTTTTGTCGCAAGGCTCGTCTATGGAAATAGTAAAAGTAACCTCCTTTTCGGAGGCCGTTAAATGCCTCTCCATTTCTTTAACTTCCCTACTCCCGCCTGTCAAACAAACGGAGGCACAGGAAGCACAGCCTACGATTCCAATCTTTTTATATTTGCTTAACGCTTCGTCTATCTCTTTTAAATCCTTCTTCTCGGTTAAAAACATAACGTATAATCCCTATAGCTAAATTTATTTGATTTAAGGCATACCGGTCAATCTTATTTTAACAAATTTGATCGTTTTACCCCTATGAATCTTAAGAACAATGATTTGCCCCGGTGTAAATGTATTAATAAGCTCTTCGAGACGAGAAAACGAATATACCTTTTTGCCGTCTATTCTTGTAATAATATCTCCGCCCACTATATAGGTAATATTTTTCATCGCTATTATTCTACTGCCTGCCCTGAGACCCGACCTGAAAGCAGGACTTTTGGGGAAGACCTTTTCTATCAAAAGCCCTCTCTTAACATATTTAATACCTAAAAGAACGGAGAGACTTCCCGTTAGTTTTATCGCCTCTATACCGAGCCAAGGTTTTATCACTCTTCCGTATCGTATCAGTTCCGGAATATCCTTTTTTGCAAGATTTATAGGGATGGCAAACCCGATATTCTGAGCATGGTCTGCAAGTTTTGCGGTATTTATGCCGATAACTTCACCGTTATAGTCCACTAACGGCCCTCCGGAGTTACCGAAATTAATTGCCGCATCGGTCTGTATTATATTTCTATAAAACCTGGCAGAAGGAAGGAAAAGAGACCTTTTGAGACCGCTAATGATTCCCGTAGTGACGGTTTGATAAAGGTCGTAAGGATTACCTATCGCCATAACCCTTTCTCCAACCTCTAAATTGTCGGAGTTCCCTAAAATTACGGGATTTATGACTTTTCCGTTCGGATCGATATGAATAACCGCTATGTCCGATGTAGGATCCGTCCCTACTATATTCGCCGATATGTTTTTATACTTCAAGAAGCTTATATAGATTTTGCCGGCATTTCCGATAACATGAAAATTGGTGAGTATATCTCCGTTCTTATTTATGAAAAATCCGGTCCCTATGTCTTCTTCCGGCATTAAAGCGCCGTTTTTAAGCCTCGTAACCCCCAGCACCTTGATATGTACGATACTCGGCTTAAGTTTGCTGAAAAGACGCTCAATAATCGACCCGCTTTTACTTATTCCCGTATAACCGGCATATGCGTACGGCTGCCAAAATAAGAAAAAAACAGAAAAAGATAAAATAAATACGCCGACAAATAGGGCAATATAATAACTAGGCAGTCTCCTAAAGGACATTCTTTGCCTCCATCCGCTGCTTCGCCTGATGCATAAATGCCTCTAATCTCAGCATTAGACTCGTGCTTTCCTGCCCGTCAAACCATAAATTTATCCAAGGAAAATTACCGAGGTCTTCTTTAAACCTTTTAGAAATGGTTTGAACTATAGAACCCGGCATACAATGAAACGGATGAATACTGACGACACCTGAACAACCCTTTTTTGCAAAATCGATCGACTCGCCGACAGTCAAAATTGCTTCCCCGCCGAGAGATAAATCTAAATATTTTTTAGAATAGGAAAGTATATCTTTTATATTGGTCTCTTTGTGGTTTCTAAGTAAACTCTTAAAGGGTTTGAATATATTCGATTCATCCTTTTTTTGATAAAAATTTACAAGAAAACTCAAAAAAATATCCTTTACTTTCTTATTTTTAAATGCTCTGACCGCATATTCATGAGTAGTAAACGTTATCCACTTATAAGCCGGAACAACGGAAACTTCCCCGCCGAGAGATTCTATTTTTTCTATGGTTAAATTATTGGTAAATTTATTTAATCTTAAAAATATTTCGCCGACAATGCCTATAAGGGGTTTGTTTTCGTCTTTCCTAGGGATTTTTTCAAACTTTTCGGCGCATACTCCCATGGTATCATAAATATCCTTCCCGTTTTCTAATGCGTCTACTATCAACTTAATGCATTCTTTATAAACCGCAACAGTGTCTCCCTTGTTCAACTCATAAGGCCTGACCCTGTAAAGCGCTTTTTCTAAAGTATCAATGGTAACGCAACCCCCCCAGGCTACTTTTCTAAAAAGAGTCGCCTTATCCCCCACAAAATCCGTATAGGATTTTTGAGCGCTCGGCACTAAAAATTCAACCTCTTTATAGCCCATATTATTCAATACTAATTCGTGAAGCCTGTTATACTGACCGAATTTACACGGACCGGGTGATGTAGGCATGAAAAATACGGATTTTTTAGCATCGAAACCCGGTTTCTCAATAACCTTAACGATATCGCCGGTAGTCACGAAACACGGCATGCATTCATTGCCGTTCGTAAATTTAAGTCCAAAATCAAGGGTTGACTTGTTGGGTTCATCCATAACCTCGGAATCTACCCCGCATCTTCTGAATGCAGCGCTTAGGCCATAAGCCGTATCCGTCATGTAAGGTATGTAAACCTTCTTATCTAAAATACTCGGGTTAGTGTGGTGCATAAGGCCTCCGCATATTCACGCAATTTAACAATTTAATTTTATTGATTCTTCACTAATTATATCATATATTTTTATACTACAACAACCTAACAAAGTCAATAAAACAAGTAAGAAGTGATAAAGAGAGAGAGAACGGATTCGGCACCGGGCATCAAATTTTACGCAATTTAGAAATAATAAAAATCAATACGGGCGCTCATTAAAAAAATATGCCGATAAATTAAGGGCTCGCGCAACCCTATCCCTCACATTTCTGCGTCAATTTCATTTTCGGTTATTGAATTTATTTTCAATATTTAATAAAATCTAAAGTTAATGAAATCTAAACCTTACAACTTAAAGAAAATTCTGATTGTTTACAACCCGAAATCGGGGCGTTTTTCCGAAAAAAGGCTGTCGTTTATCATAAGCTTTTTAAAAGACAAAGGGATTGAAAGTAAGGCGCTGAATATGATAACCGACGATATAGATAAAAATTTCGCATCCTGCTTTGATGCCATATTCGTTGCGGCGGGCGACGGAAGCCTAAATCATGTGATAAATCATTTTGCCTTCACGGATATTCCCATAGCCCACTTGCCCATGGGAACGGTTAACCTTTTTGCGTTGGAGAACAAAACTCCCCGTTCATTAAAGGGGGCGTTGAATGAAATATTAAATAAGTATGAACCGGTCAAAGTCAATCTCGGAAAGGCTAACGGGAGATATTTTCTTGCCATGACCGGAATCGGCCTCGACGCATTTATCGTAAAAAACATCGAAGAAAAGATAAGAATTAATAAAAAGAGAATGTACAATAATACGATAAAATACCTGAATTACATATTCAATATAATTAAAATATCCGGAAATTATAAATATCCGGATATTAACCTAAATGTGAAAATCATTAAAAATTCAGCCGACAAAACCTCGGACGGGCATGAACTGTTCCGAGAATACTATGGCGTGAAACAGATTATAGTATCCAACATAATGCATTACGGCGGACCGTTTAAAATATTTCCGAAAAACTCCCCTTTGAGCGACAAGTTCGACATAAGATTGATTAGTGATGTAAGCGGCACTATAGACGTAGTTTTTTCTATATTAAAATCGTTATGCTTTCATCGAAGACACGCCGATAATGCCGATTTTTATTTAAAAACCGATACAATATCAGTCTCGGCTTCAAAACCCGAGCAAAATGAAAATATATTCTACCAGTGCGACGGAGAATTTGCAGGAACACTTCCGGTCGAGATAGAAAAGGTGAGCAACGCCGCGACTATGCTTGCAAATCCGTCTTTAATCTTTTAGATTCCTCAGGCTTCGGGCATAAATACTTATAAGGTGATCAACCGGTATGACTTGTTTTTCCTTTAAAATTCCCTTTTGATCACTCAAGGAAAAAATACAGCCGGAACACGACGTCAATATGGTTTGGGGAGATGTTTCTTTAATTTCCTCAAACTTTCTCCTCGTAATCTCTTTGGACAAGCCGTAGTGCCTTATGTTAAACATACCTCCGTTACCGCAGCAATAGTTATGTTTCAACGACTTTAATTTTAAACCGCTAATTTTATCGGCAATAAATCCCGCTTCACCGATTAACATCTCGTTATAGGAAGAGGGTTGAAATCCCGGGGAATTTAAAAGATGGCACGGTATATGAAATACCGCATCGGTTTCCTCTTTTAAACGCCCCGTTTTTATCGTGTCGACACCCTTCTTTTCTAATATCTTAAAAAACGACCAGATATTAAGCAATTTTTCTGAAAAGTTTATAATTTCCTCATAACCTTCATCGTTTTCATTAAAATATAAGGGATAAAGATTATTTATAGAGTAGAAACAGGATGCGCAAGAAGTGATTATATGATCTATATCCTTATTTTTAAAGGCATTGGCATTATTTAGTGCAAGGTCTTTAAACGAACCGATATCTCCACTCGATATAAAAGGCAACCCGCAACAACCCTGCATCTGCGGAACAAAAACCGAAACCCCGTTTTCTACTAAAGACGATACCGTATCGGCAGATATTCCGGAATATATGCCGTCGAATACACAGCCGCTAAAATAGCCTACCGCTTTTAAATCATTTCCGCCTTTAGACTTGAAGTATAAATCCTCAATGCCGATAAATGGTTTTTCGTCCGGCTTAGGGGTATATCTTTTTTTTAAGCGTTCTATTATAGGCATATTTAATAATTTCAACGTAGACTTTAATAGAACTTTTCTTTTATTTTTCAGTACCGTCAACGCTATCTTATCAAAAGAAAGTTTATTGCCTTTAAATCTATCCAATCGAACCTTTTCGTTTATTATTAAGCTACCTATTTTAACATCGTTAGGGCAAATTTTAACGCATCTCTCGCACAAAAGGCAGGCGGAAACGGTCTCTTTGACCTTTGAAGCCTTTAAGGGTAAAACACCGTCGTTAAGAGCCGAAATTATCCTGATCCTTCCCCTCGGGCTAAAAAACTCGTTTAAGCCGATATTATACGTCGGACAAACAGGCAAGCATTTGCCGCAGTGAACGCAATTAAGGTAACTTTTATCTTCGTTTTCCAATAAAAACTCCTTTTATAAATATTTATCGGACTGAAAAAATAATTTAGGAATAGAGGCGGGTACGGTATTTTTAAATAAGAAAAATATTTTAAAATATTTTTCCGGGATTGATTATATTTTGAGGGTCGAATACCTTTTTTATATTTTTTAAAATATCCATATGGTAATTGTTGTATTTTAATTTCATGAACTCCTTTTTTTCTAATCCTATCCCATGTTCTCCGGATAAACTTCCGCCCAATTCAACGACCTTTTTTAAGATATCGCGTTTTGCTTCCTCTCCCTTTTTGATCATATCATCGTTCTCTTTATCCAACATAATGTTTACATGAATATTGCCGTCTCCGAAATGACCGAAATTTATTATCGGAATATCGTATTTTTTCGCAATACCCTCTAAATAAAAAAGCATATTTTTGATTTTACCTATCGGAACCGCTATGTCGTTATTTATCTTAAGGCTGCCGTATCTTCGCAAAGACGGAGAAATTGCCTTTCTTGCCTCCATTATAACCCTTTTTTCTCCTTCATCATTTGCGATAAACAGAGAAATCGGCGAAAATTCCTTCAACACTCTTGAATACTCGGCAACCGATTTTTCGACATCCGACTTGGAACCGTCGGCTTCTACTACAAACAGAAGAGTCCCGTCTATTTTTATTATGTCACTTTTAAAATAATTCTTCACGGATTCTATGGAGAATTTATCCATAAATTCCAGCATTGACGGTCTGTTTCTAAGTTTCAACAAGGCTATCGCCGCTTTAACACCTTTATCCATATCGTCGAACGATACGAGAATCAACGAATTACTCCCAATCTTTAATAAGAATCTGAGCGTAATCTTTGAAAAAAGACCGAGCGTCCCTTCGGATCCTACCATTAGCTGAGTAATATTATATCCCGAAACATCTTTAATCGCTTTAGAACCGCTATTTATTATCTCACCCTCCCCTGTAACGATCTCAATGTCAACGACATAATCTTTCGTAACACCATATTTAAGTGCACGGGGTCCGCCGGAACATTCGGCGACATTGCCGCCTATTGTGGAAAATTCGTAACTTGCCGGATCGGGCGGATAAAAATAACCTTTATCCGCAAGATAAGATTTAAGGTCCTCATTTATAACACCGGGCTCAACCGTTACAAACATATTTTCTTCGTCTAATTCCAAAATACGGTTCATTTTCGTAAATGAAACTACTACCCCGCCCTTCAAGGGTAAACTGCCGCCGGAAAACCCGCTCCCCGAGCCCCTTCCGACAATGGGAGTGTCATATTGCAAACACAGCTTAACGATGTCTGAAATTTCATTTGAATTAAGAGGAAAGACTACAACATCCGGCATAAACTCTTTTGACGTGGCGTCATAAGAATAGCATAAAAGTTCTTCCGTTTCGGATAAAACCCGGTTTTTCCCCAACATTTTTTCAAATTCTTTTATAAGTTTTCGATTCATAGGTTGGACCGCTTTCCTTTATCGTTTCCGCAAGCATCCTAAAGGCAATCGACCTGTGGGATATTTTATTTTTTTCCGAAGCATCAATCTGAGCAACGGTTTTATTGAATTCCGGAACAAAAAATATAGGGTCGTAACCAAAACCCTTTGCGCCGCTTACTTCTTTAGATATCAAACCGTTTAGCTCCCCCCTGAAATAGTGAAACGAATGTTTTTTTACATCATACATACAAGTTAAACAGACAAATTTGGCATGCCTATTTTTCTTAGATTTCATTGCATTAAGCAATGCATTGATATTATCAGTGTCGGAAGCGTTTTCTCCGGCATATCTTGCCGTAAAAATACCCGGGGTTCCATTTAAACAGTCTACTTCTAACCCTGAATCCTCGCTTACTATATAACTCAAATTAAGTTCCGACTTCAATCCGGGGTTTTCATCTAAAAATTTTACATAGCCTTCCGTTTTAATTTTAGCGTTCTCCTCGTAGGTTTCCCCGTCTTCGACTATTTCTATCTGAAAACTCTTATCCAAACAGACAATGTTCAATCCCGCAAAATCACCCATTATAGATTTAATTTCTCGAAATTTATGCGAATTTCCCGTAGCTATCAATATATCGACCATCGAAAAATTATATCACATTATATTTTGACCCGCAAATTTAAGTTGGAAATGCTTCAAATCCTATGTTTCTTGACAATTTCGTGCTGAGAAAGTTATAATGTGCAAATATATCAGACTCAAAAAAATCCAAGAAGACGGAGGGTTATGCGGTGTTTAATATCAACTCGTTGACGAATCCCGACGCTTCCGCTTTTATCACTGCGAACGTTAATTATACAGCCGAAACGAAAGAGGTTATAAATTATTACGACAAAGAAAGAACTAAAATAAAGTCGATATACAGGCTTAACATGGACGGCAGATTAAACGGAAAATCAGAGGGATGGTTTAAAAACGGCAATAAGCATTTCGAGCTGAATTACATTAACGGTTCTCTCCACGGAACACAAACTATTTACTGGGTAAACCGCAATCCTTTTTTAGAGTTTAATTTTCGTGAAGGAAAACTCTTTGGCTCGCAAACGGAATATTTTATTAACGGCACAGCTCAATTCGTTACGGTATATACCTGCGAGAAATAATGACGGCTTGCCGTTTATTCCTTAAAATTACGCTATACCGTTAATCGTCTCGTTTTGCAGACTCGTGATTTTTGATACGGCAGTCTTAGAGATATCATAAAGCTTGGTTAATACATCGAATTGAATCGGGGTCTTTTCCGCACACCCCTGTATTTCTATTATCTTTCCTAAACCCGTTAAGACAAAATTAAAATCCAATTCGGCAACGGAGTCCTCCGAATAATCAAGGTCAAGCAATATTTCTCCGTTTACTATGCCTATACTGACGGCGGCAACGGAGTCGTAAAAGGGCATCTTTTCGATCTCACCCTTTTTAATAAGATTTAAAAACGCCAGATAAGCCGCAACATATGACCCGGTTATTGAAGCCGTTCTCGTTCCGCCGTCGGCGCTTATAACGTCGCAATCAATTACTACGGTAATGTTGGGAAAATCAGAAAAATTAGCAGCCGATCTCAGCGACCTGCCTATTAGTCTCTGTATTTCCTGCGCCCTTCCGTTAACCTTTCCCTTTGCCGAATCCCTAGGTATCCTGTTTCGTACAGACCGGGGAAGCATGGAGTATTCGGCGGTCAACCATCCCTCTCCTTTATCTTTAAGGAATGGGGGGACCTTATAATCGACGGATGCGGTACAAATAACCCTTGTATCCCCAACCTCGATTAAACATGACCCCTCCGCATATTTCATATACGCAGGAGTTATCGACATACTCCTGGACTCATCGTGCATTCTATTTTTCTTCCTCGTCAAAGTATTTCCTCCCATTTCTTATTTTTAATGAAAAATATATAAAGGTCTTTTAGCTCGATAACGTCTATCAATCTCACGTTAACAAGCGAACATAATGCAGGAATATCGTTTAACAAAGAATCCTTATCCGAAACAACCGTTAAAACATCGTCTTGATTCAATCCCTTAAGCTTACGGACGACCGCCCATACCGGCGGCCCTCAGCAAAGGCCTCTTATATCAAGAGTAGCGGTTCTGCAATTTAAAACCGACTCCATCCCCATTTTGAACTCCTTACGATTATTTGTTTAAACAACCTTGATTGCCGCATCCAAAATGCCGTTGATAAAAGAGGGCGACTCATCGTTCCCGAATTTTTTAGCTATTTCTATAGCTTCGTTAATAATTACATTCTTAGGAATTTCCGGATGGAACAAAATCTCATAAACGGACATTCTAAGAATATTTCTATCTACACGAGACATCCTATCTATCGTCCAGTTTTTAGATACGATTTTAATAATATCGTTTATTCTATCTAAATTAGATAAGGAGCCGCGTGAAATATCGGAAAAAAAGCCGAAGATCTGCTCCATGTCTTTTTCACCGGTCAAACTCTCTTTAGATTTTATAAATCCATCTCTCATAAGACTCTCTGAAGCAAAACAATTATAAAAACTCCTCATTTTATAATCTAAATCGTTTATATCTCCATCCATCTCATATAAAAACTGCAAAGCAAGCTCTCTCGCCTTTCTTCTTTTCGTCATAAAATTAGGTTAACCTAAGCCCCGTATATTTCTCATATTTAAACATTTCTGATTTTCACGTAAAGGTTTGCCATTTCAACGGCGGACATTGCGGCGTCGAAACCCTTGTTTCCCATCTTAGTACCTGCTCTTGATATCGCCTGTTCAATAGATTCTGCCGTTATAATTCCATAACTTACCGGTATATTATAATGAATAGAAAGCTCCGATATTAATTTAGTAACCTGTGCAGAAAGAAGGTCAAAATGTGCAGTTTCACCCCTTATAAGCGTTCCAAGGCAAATCACCGCATCAAATCTTTTCGTATCCAGCAGCATTTTTACCGCCATAGGAAGCTCAAATGCACCGGGAACTTTAACGACCGATATGTCGTCCTCATTCGCACCGGCTCTTTTTAAATAATCTAATGCACCGTCTAAAAGCTTGCCGTTAATAAAATCGTTAAACCTTGATATAACGATGCCAAATTTAAAACCTGCAGCTTTAAGTTCGCCCTCGACTAAATGAAAATTGCTCATTTTTACACCCCTACTAATTTAATTTTACTATTTTATCTTTAGTATATGACCCAATTTTTCTTTTTTAGTTTTAAGGTAATGCTTATTGATTTCATTCGGGCTAATCTCTATCGGAACCCTTTCAACTACGCTAAGCCCGTAACCTTCAAGCCCGATTATTTTTTTTGGATTATTGGTCATAAGACGCATTTTACCTACACCCAAATCTACCAAGATCTGAGCTCCGACTCCATATTCTCTTAAATCCGCCCTAAATCCCAGTTTTTCATTCGCTTCAACCGTATCATACCCTTCGTCCTGAAGATTATATGCTTTTAATTTATTTACAAGCCCTATGCCCCTACCTTCCTGTATTAAATAAAGAATAACACCCTTGCCTTCTTTATCTATCATTGACATAGCGGCCCTCAGCTGATTCCCGCAATCGCATCTCATAGAGCCGAATGTATCTCCCGTAAGACACTGAGAATGAACCCTGACAAGAATCGGTTCCTCGCCGTTGATTTCTCCCTTCACGATAGCTATGTGCTCTTCAAAATCAATATCATTGGAATATACTATAATCCTGAATTTACCGAATTCTGTAGGAATTACTGATTCCACGAGCCTTTTGACATGTTTTTCATGCTTAAGCCTATAGTTTATTAAATCTTTAACGGTTAATATTTTTATATTGAATTTTTTTGAAAATTCTATTAAATCGGGCATTCTCGCCATGGTTCCATCGTCCTTCATGATTTCGCATATAACTCCATAAGGTTTTAATCCGCTGATTCGCGCTATATCTATAGAGCCTTCGGTCTGACCCGTTCTCGTTAAGACCCCGCCGGTTTTTCCCCGCAAAGGAAAAATATGCCCGGGCCTAACTAAATCCTCCGGCATAGCATCGTCTTTTATTGCCGTCAGTATGGTTTTTGCTCTGTCATGAGCGGATATACCCGTAGTGACGCCCTCTTTCGCTTCAATGGATACGGTAAATGCCGTGGTAAACTTAGATTCGTTATTTGCAACCATAGGCGGCAAGTCCAAACTATCGGCTTTTTCCTCGGTTAACGTTAAACAAATCAACCCCCTTGCGTATTTTGTCATAAAGTTAATTATTTCCGGGGTTACATGCTCTGCGGCAACAACCAAATCACCTTCGTTTTCTCTATCCTCGTCATCGACAAGGATTATCGCCTTGCCGTCTTTTATATCATTTGCAGCTTCTTCTACTGTTGCTAAGTACATAATATTATTCACCTTCTTAAATTATTTTTTTTATCTTTATGCTATTTAAAACCATTTTTAGCTAAAAATTCATAGGTTAAACTACCTTGAATTTCCTCTCCTTTATTCCTGCATAGAATCGCCTTATCGTTCATGCGTATAGCAATCGTTTTCTCAATTATGTCGGATTCAAGATTTACATAATCATAGATTGCCTTAAATTTCAGATTTGTCTCGTCATACGTCAAGGGAATTACGCTTACAAAAAATATATCTCCTTTAAGTTCGTTTACGGTTAAGCTTATACCGTCAACACTAATAGAACCCTTTTTTATTATATATTTGCCAATATCTCCGTCTATAGAATCAACTATTTTTATACCCACTATGATAGAATTGCCAACCCGTTTCTTAACGACTATTCTGCCTATTCCGTCTATATGCCCAAGCACGAAATGCCCCGATATATCGGAACCGACTGAAAGAGCCGATTCCATATTGACTTTTTCACTTATTCTTAAATATTTTAAAGCAGAAGAACGATAAGTCTCCGGCGTAAAGTCAAAAAACAAAACGGGGTAATTAATTTTTTTTACGGTAAGACATAAACCGTTCACGGCTATACTTTGCCCGATATATGCATTTTTCCCCGCAATTTCGGCGACTATCGATAGAACACCGTTATTTATAAATTTAACGGTCCCCTTTTCTTTTATTATGCCGCTAAACATAAGCAATGAAAATTATGATTCAATATTATTTACGCTTCAGGATAATAAGATAAAAACAGTTCGTCGTTTATATTCTTAACACTTAAATCTCTAAATTTCAACATATTTTTATCTCTCAAAGATAAAGATTCAAACAAACCGAGACCCTTTTCGTATCCCAAAATATACGGCATCATATTAATTACCAGTTTATCGAAAAGTTTTTCGCGAATTAAAGAATTAAAAAGAATCGGTCCCGCTTCTACAAAGATGCTCGTTATTTTAAACTCGCCGCACCTTTTAAAGACTTCTCGTAAATTTAAAAATCTTTTACCCTTTATACTCGTGCCATTATAATATACATCGCATATAATTGCACCTTTTTCTTTTAAAAGCAATCTTTTTGCGCTCTTTTCTTTATCGTATTCAATAGAAGCAAATATTAAAATATCGCCGTATGTATCAAAAATTCTTGAATTTAAAGGTATGGATAAATCCGCATCCAATATTATTTTAGTATACCTTTTATTTAAAAGCTTATTTTTTATACCTCTTCTATTTAAACGAATGTCTAACATAGGGTCATCTTTTATTACGGTTTTTGCGGAAACCATTATCCCGTCATTAATGAATCTTAAGCCATGAGTGTATTCAAGCGATTTTTCCGACGAGATATAAGATTTACCCTTATCATCTCTATATCCGATTTTACCGTCTAAAGTCAATGCTTCTTTGATAGTAACAAAGGGGGAACCACTCGCTATATATTTAAAAAAAACCTCGTTGAGTTTTTCGGCTTTTTCCTCTAAAACTCCGCAAACCGTTTCAATACCGTTATTATGCAAATAATCTAAGCCTTTTCCCGATACCAAGGGATTCGGATCGCTAACCGCCGCCACTACCCTTTTTATTCCGCATTCTTTAATTTTATAAATACATGGGGGCGTTTTGCCGAAATGACTGCAGGGTTCCAAATTTACGTACAGCGTGGCACCCCTCGCATTTGATCCCGCTTTTTTTAACGCCGATATTTCGGCATGGGGCAACCCTGCTTTTTTATGATATCCGGCTCCTATAATTGTCCCATTTTTAACTACGACGGCACCTACAAGGGGATTAGGGGACGTTAATCCACGGGCTTTTTTTGCAAGACTCAGGGTCTTAGCGATAAAATACTCGTCTATATTTTTGTTTTTGTCGTTAAGACTGCTTCCTGATGAGTTCGGAGACATTTTCGTAAAGTTCATTTATATCTTTAAAAGAGAGATAGACAGAGGCGAAACGGATATAGCTTATTGCATCAAGGCTTTTTAATTTGTTAAGAACAAATTTTCCTATATCTTCGCTCTTTATTTCCTTCAAATTTATTTCGTCAATCCATCTCTCGACGGATTGCACCATTTCTTCGATGCCGTAATATGGAACAGGTCTCTTTTCACAAGCCTTTATAATGCCGTTTAATATTTTCTGCCTGTCGAACGACTCCCTTCTTCCGTCTTTTTTAACTATTAAAGGAGATAAAACAACGACTGTTTCTACGGTAGAAAACCTCTTATCGCAAACATTACACATCCTTTTACGTCTTGTCGATTTACCATCCTTAGACACTCTTGAATCAATAACCTTATCGTTATCGTTAGAACAGAATGGACACCTCATATGCAATGCGCAATATAAAATAGTTCAAATATTTTCATAAAGAGGAAACCTATCGCATAGCATTTGAACTTCTTTTTTTACATTATTTTTAATCGTTTCATCATCGGAATTTTGAATAATTTCGACTATCAGTTCGCCTATTTTTACCATCTCTCCTTCTTTCATGCCTCTCGTGGTGACGGCAGGAGTTCCTATCCTTATCCCGCTTGTCACGAACGGCAATCTTTCATCAAACGGAATTTTATTCTTATTGACGGTAATACCCACCTCGTCCAAAAGCGCTTCCGCCTGTTTACCCGTCATTTCTGATTTTCTGAAATCAATAAGTATGAGATGATTGTCCGTACCACCGGACACTAATGATAACCCGTTATTTTTAAGCGTATTTGCGAGGGCAGCAGCATTAAAAACAACCTGCCTTTGATAATCTTTAAATTCCTCGCTTAAAGCCTCTTTAAAGGCAACAGCCTTTGCAGCTATCACATGCTCAAGCGGTCCCCCTTGAATTCCCGGAAATATGGCGGAGTTCAAAGCCTTTCCGTACTCGGCCTTTGCCAAAATCACTCCCCCCCTTGGACCCCTTAAGGTTTTATGGGTAGTAGTAGTAACGAAATCGGCAAACGGAATTGGGCTTGGGTGTAGACCTACCGCCACAAGTCCGGCTATATGTGCCATATCGACCATAAGATAACACCCTACTTCATCTGCAATATCTCTAAATTTTTTGAAATCTATAATCCTCGGATAAGCACTGGCACCCGCTATTATCATCTTTGGCTTATTATCTAATGCTAATTCTCTAAGCTTGCCGTAGTCTATCGTTTCCGTGGATTTATTTACGCCGTACGGCACGATATTAAAATATTTTCCGGAAAAATTCACGGAACTTCCGTGCGTTAAATGACCGCCGTGCGATAAATCCATACCAAGAACGGTATCCCCCGGTTTTAAAAAGGCATAAAAAATAGCCATATTCGCCTGCGAACCGGAATGTGGCTGGACATTTGCATATTCCGCTTTAAATATCTCTTTAACCCTATCTATCGCAATCTGTTCAACACCGTCTATGTAATTACATCCACCGTAATACCTCTTTTTAGGATATCCTTCGGCATACTTATTGGTTAAAACAGAACCCTGCGCCTGCATTACTGCTTTAGAAACAAAATTTTCGGAGGCTATAAGCTCTATCGAATGCCTCTGCCTGTTAATTTCTCCATCTATAAAATTATAAATGTCGTCGTCAAAATTCTTTAAATCTTTACAATTCAATTTATTTTACCTGAAAGTTTAAGTTTAATTTTATACCGCAATATACATCATATATATTATATCTTTAACATTCTGATTTTTCTATGAAAGTAATTTTAAAAATCCTGTTGTCATGCCTTCCACCTTCGTACTCAAACGACATAAACTTGTCTATAAACCTTTCCGCTTCGGTAGGTGTGGTAGTCCTGCCGCCCAAAGTCAAAATATTCGCATTATTGTGTCTCTTGGCGACTTCCGCCGTATATTCATCGTGCACTAAGGCCGCTCTAATACCGTCTACTTTATTTGCGGCTATTTCCATACCGATACCGGTTCCGCATACAAGTATGCCGAAAGAACTTTTATCGCTATCCTCCATTAACTTTTTTGCCGCCTTAAGTGCATAATCCGGATAATCGACACTCTTTAAAGAGTTCGTTCCGACATCGAGATATTTTAAGCCTTTTTTCTCAAGAAAGTTTTTTATAAACTCTTTCAATTCGAAACCGGCATGGTCCGAACCTAAAAATATCATTTTATATTAACCCTCCCATTTTTTAAAGACTAACGTGGCATTAGTTCCGCCAAATCCAAAAGAATTAGATATCGCATATCTTATATCCGCTTTTTGCATAACGTTAGGAACATAGTCCAAGTCGCATTCTTCATCCGGGTTATTCAAGTTTATCGTAGGGGGTATTATTCCCGTGCTTACCGTTAATGCGGTAGTAACTGCTTCTATCCCGCCGGCAGCGCCAAGCGCATGACCTATCATGGATTTAATAGAACTGATCTTAAGTTTTTTAGCTTTTTCCTTAAAAAGTTGTTTAATGGCTTTAGTTTCGTTTAGATCATTGTAGTAGGTTGATGTTCCGTGTGCATTTATATAGTCTATATCGTCCGGTGTTAAGCCGCCGTCGTCTATTGCATTCTTCATGCTATAGTATGCACCCTCGGCATCAGGAGCGGGAGTGGAAAGATGATAGGCATCCGAAGATACGCCGTAACCTATCACTTCGGCAATAATTTCCGCACCCCTATCTATTGCGGAGTCTGCCTCCTCTATAATAACTATACCTGTCCCTTCGCCTACCACAAAACCGTCCCTATTTTTATCGAACGGCCTTGAAGCCTTTGACGGTTCGTCGTTTCTCGTCGATAATGCCTTCATCGCATTAAACCCTGAAATGCAAAGCGGGGTTATCGTAGATTCTGTCCCCCCTGCTATCATAGCATCGGCATCTCCTCTGGCAATTATCCTATATGCATCCCCAATGGAATTGGTTCCGGTAGAACAAGCGGAAACGGTGCTTGCATTGGGACCTTTAGCACCGGTCATTATAGAAACCTGTCCCGGCGCAAGATTTATCAAAAGCATGGGTATAAAAAAAGGAGAAATCTTTTTAGGTCCCCCTTTTAAAAGCATAGTGTGATACCTTTCGATAGTCGCAAGGCCCCCTATTCCGGCCCCTATCCAAACACCCACCCTATGTGCATTGGCATTTGTAATCTTAAGCCCGGACATATCAAGTGCCATTTTGGATCCGGCAAGGGCATAGTGTATGAACCTATCCATTTTTTTGACTTCCTTTTTCTCCATAAACCTTTCCGGATCAAAGTTCTTTACCTCTCCCGCTATTTTGGTAGCATACCCTTCGGTGTCAAATCTGGTAATATAGTCTATGCCGCTTTCACCGTTTTTCATTCCATTCCAGCAGGTCTGTACATCATTGCCCAGCGCTGAAATCATCGAAAGTCCGGTAATTACGACTCTTCTATTACAATCAATTTTCGCCATAATAAAAAACCCGATATAATATTAAACTATTTTGTATGTTCATCCATATACGATACGGCATCATTTACCGTCTTTATTTTCTCTGCATCTTCATCAGATATTTCTATTCCGAACTCCTCTTCAAATGCCATAACCAATTCTACGGTATCTAAAGAATCGGCACCCAAATCTTCAACGAATGAAGCCTCATCCGCAACCTCACCGGGTGTAACCCCAAGTTGCTCTACGATTATTTCCTTAACTTTTTTTTCTACTGACATCTATTTTTCACCCCCCCCCATCTTCCTATTTAATTTGAATTTAAAAACTAAACTGCATGTGTTACATAAACATTCCGCCGTTTACGTCAATAACGGAACCGGTAATATATTCGGATAAAACCGACGATAAAAAAAGCACAGTATTAGAAACATCTGCTGATTCCCCAATACGGTTTAAGGGAATGACCTTTTTTATTCCGTCCTTTATATCCCCCGACAATTTATCCGTCATGAACGACTTTATAAAACCCGGAGCTACGGCATTTATAAGTATCCCCCTCGCCGCATATTCCTTGGCAATAGATTTGGTAAAAGCAATTATCCCCGCCTTAGATGCGGCATAATTCGCCTGACCGACATTTCCCGTTTTGCCGATTACGGATGCTATATTTATTATTCTTCCGCCTTTAACCCTTACCATATATTTTAAAACATTTTTAGTAATATAAAACAAGCCGTTTAGATTGACATCTATTACGTCAAGCCAGTCTTCATCGCTCATCCTTATTAAAAGCGAATCTTTAACAATACCGGCATTATTGACAAGAACGTCTATTTTAGACTCTTTTACCGCAATTTTTTGAATAACGTTAGTCACCTGCTTAGAATTTCTAATATCAAGCTCGTAAAAGTCGAAATCATCCGATATCGCCTTAACTTCATCCCTAACAGCCAAAAATTTATCATGAGATTTGCCGAGAATTATAACCCTTGCCCCTGCCGAAAGCTGAGTCTTGACTATGGAAAGTCCTATTCCCGCATATCCACCCGTAACAAGCACCGTGATGCCGGTTAAATCTATACAATAAGACATAAGTTTGCTTAACTTAATAAAATAATATAATTTAAAATTAAAATGTTTACCGACTGTTAATCAGCAATTTTTTCTCCAATTCTTTTAATGCCGAGATGGAATTAACGGAGAACGAACCGGCACTTTTATCTATTCTTTTTGTTAGACCGCTCAAAACATTTGACGGACCAATCTCAATGAAAGTTTTCACATTAAACGATTTTATCATATTCAAGACGGACTCGTTCCACCTCACCGGGGAAGTCATTTGCTCTAAAAGAAAATTAATTACGTCATTTTTTTTAGAATAATTAAATGAGGTAACATTTGAAAATATTTCGCAATTTGCATCCGAAAACCAATCTCTATTCATATAGTCTGATAGATTTTTTCTAGCTTCCTTCATAAAAGGCGTATGAAACGGAGCACTTACCGGTAAAATTGCGATCCTTTTGGCTCCCTTCTCTTTTAAGATGGCGCATGCCTCATCGACAAGCAAAGATAAACCGGATATAACGATTTGAATAGGAGAATTAAAATTTGCCGCAAATATGCCGTCTTTATCCTCGGAACCATTGATATCGCTTAGAACGGATTTTATGATATTTTCTTCAAGCCCTATTATGGCCGCCATTTTGCCGAAGAGGGGAGGGCAAGCATTTTGCATAAAAAAACCCCTTTTTTTCGTGATTAAAAGCGCATGGTGAAAATCCACAGAACCGGCAAAAACATTGGCGCTGTACTCACCGAGACTGTGACCCGCGGTACAAACCGGTTTAATGCCGTATTCTTTCCGTATTACGGTAAGTATAGCCATACTCACGGTTAAAATAGCCGGTTGAGTATTTTCGGTCATATTGAGCGCTCTTTCGTCGTCTCCGAGTATCAATTTTTTCATGTCGATACCCAAAATATCCGAAGATTCCTCCAATATATACCTCGCTTCCCCGAAATTCTCAAAAATATCCCTACCCATACCTACATGCTGAGAACCCTGTCCGGGAAAAATAAACGCAATATTAGAATCAACCGACCTTTCCGTTTCCATTTATGTTTATCCTTTTATAAATTTAGACATATCGCCAATTAAATCTTCTGCATCGCTAACTATTTCCTCTATAACCTCTTTTACCGTTTTTTCTTCTCTTATCATTCCCGCAATCTGACCGCTCATAAAAGAACCCGTTTCAATGTTGCCGTCTATCGAAGCGGCTTTTAAACTTCCCATTCCCAATTTTTCATATTCGGCAAGGGGAGAGCATTTGCTTTCCAATTCAAGAAACATTTTTGCAAGCCTGTTTTTTAATACTCTGACCGGGTGTCCGGTCGGCCTTCCCGTAACGACGGCATCTCTGTCCGATGCCTTTATTACCATATCCTTCCAGTTCTGATGTATATGACATTCCTTAGTCGCAAGAAATCTCGTACCCATCTGAATGCCGCTTGCGCCCAGGCATAAAGCCGCTACAAATCCCCTATAGTCCGCAATACCCCCTGCTGCTATAACCGGTATATTAACGCTATTGACTACCTGCGGCACTATTACCATAGTGGTAAGCTCGCCTATATGTCCTCCGGATTCCATCCCCTCCGCAATCAAAGCATCCGCTCCGGCCCTCTCCATTCTTTTTGCAAGAGCGGTGGAAGGGACAACCGGAATTACCTTTATATTCGCATCGTGAAATTTTTTTATGTAAGTACCCGCATTGCCGGCTCCGGTCGTAACGACGGAAACGCCTTCATGTATAATGGCGTCTACAAGCTCATCTATATAAGTTAAATAAAGTATAATATTGACTCCGAAAGGCTTATCCGTATTATCTTTGGCTTTTCTAATCTCCCGAACAAGTAATTCCGGCGGCATCTGTCCGGCACCTATTATGCCGAGACCTCCAACGTTAGAAACGGCACTTGCAAGGGCATAATCGGATGCCCATGCCATGCCACCCTGAAAAATAGGATATTTTATCCCAATCTTATCGCATATAGGGGTTTTTATCATTTTATCTTCTCCATAAAAAATATAAATTTACCATTTTATTATAGAAGATGCCCACGTCAACCCTGCGCCGATAGCATCTATCAAAACGAGCTGTCCTTCTTTCAAACGACCCGACTTATACGCTTCGTCAAGGGCGATAGGTATCGAGCCGCTTGAGGTATTTCCGTATCTTTCCAAATTAACAAAGACTTTTTCCATAGGAAAATGTAACTTTTTTGCCGTAGCCTCTACGATTCTAATGTTTGCCTGATGAGGAACGAATAAATCAATATCTTCGGGCGTTAAACCGTTAAAATTTATCGCTTCCTCCGCCACCGCCTTAAGATAATTAACTGCATATCTAAAAAGTTTGGAACCCTTCATCTTTATATAATGTTCATGATTAGATACGGTTTCGAGGCTCGCAGGCATGAACGAGCCGCCCGCCTGAAGTGCAAGGATATCATTATGCCCGCCTTCCGAATGCAGATGTGTCGATAAAATACCCCTATCGTTTTCGAAATTTGCGGTTAATACTACGGCTCCCCCACCGTCTCCAAATAATACGCATGTAGATCTATCCGTATAATCGGTAATTCGAGAAAGTAAATCTACACCTATCACTAATATGTTTTTATATTTTCCGGATTTAATAAAACTGTCGGCAATGGATAGTGAATAAATAAAGCCGCTACATCCGGCACTCACATCAAAGGCCGCCGCGTTTGTAAGCCCCAGTTTTCCCTGTACTATGCATGAGGTGGACGGGAATGCCATATCCGGTGTAACCGTCCCTACCAATATAAGTTCTATATCCGCAAGATTTAAACCGGAAAGCTTAATAGCTTCTTTCGCCGCGGCAGCGGCTATATCGGATGTCATCAAACCTGACTCGGCAATGCGCCTTTCCCTTATACCCGTCCGCGAAGTAATCCATGCGTCGGACGTATTCACGATAGAAGAAAGTTCCTCATTTGTAAGCACCTTCTCCGGAACGAACGACCCTATCCCTATAATTTTAGAATATATCAATTTTTCAAACCTTCAATTCTATATTTTAATCATTTGCCGATATCTCATCGGCGTTAATGACTTATATTATTTGCATTAGCTTCTATTTTACAACCTATATTGGAATTTATCCCTTTTTCAACAAAATGTTTTGCAACTAAAATAGCACTCGTTACCGACCTTGCGCTAGCACCGCCGTGGGCTATAAATGCGGCACCGTTAACACCGAGAAGAGGCGCTCCTCCGTATTCGTTATGATCGACAAGCTTCTTGAATTTTTTTAATGATTTTTTTGCCATAAAAAAACCTATCTTTGCCATAAAGTTTTTATTTATTTCCTCTCTTAGCAAATTGAATATCATTTCCGCTAAAGATTCGGATGCCTTTAAGATAACATTGCCGGTAAATCCGTCACAGACCACTACATCTACTCTTCCGTTAAATATCTCTCTGCCTTCAACATACCCGTAGAAATTTAAATCGGTATTTTTTATAATCTTATAAGCCTCTCTCGTAAGCTCGTTACCCTTAGAAGACTCTTCACCGTTACTCAGTATACCTATTTTGGGATTTTTTATATCCTTCATAAAGGCTGTATATTCTGCCCCCATTATGGCAAATTGTGCAAGATGATGAGGCTTAACATCGACATTTGCACCCGCATCTATTAAAACCGTATAACCTCCTACCGAAGGCATAACCGTAGCTATTGCCGGTCTATCTATGCCTTTAATACGCTTAAAAACAAACATTGCTATCGCTAAAGACGCTCCACTATTGCCGGCGCTGATAACGGCATCCGCTTCTTTATTCTGGACAAGTTCATAAGCAACGCGCAATGAAGAATTTTTTTTATTCCTTACTATAGAGGAAGGAGAATCCTCCATGGTAATTCGTTCCGAAGCATGCACTATTTTAATTCCGGATACCCCGCGATTATTCTTTTTAACCGTATTTATGGCATTTTCTAAGATAGTTTTGTCCCCGGTTATTATTATCTCTAAGTCTCTGCTGGATTCCGCGGCGGCTATTGCCCCCATAATCTCAGATTCCGGTGCCCTATCCGAACCAAAACCGTCCAGAGCTATTCTAATCATTTATAGTCTCTCCAATTGCGATAAAAGCCGGCATTATTGTAATAAATCAAGACTTTTCCGACGTTTTAAGGGCTATAATCTGCCTGCCCTTATAGGTTTTGCAGTTAGGGCACATTCTATGCGGAAGAATCGGCTCCCCACAGTTCGGACATTTCGAATAATTCACCGGCGTAAGCCTATCATGCGTCCTCCTTTTATCTCTTCTGCATTTTGAATGTCTCTTTTTTGGATTTGCCATATAAGCATCTCTCCTTTTTTTAAATTATATGCTATATTATTAAATTAAAATTTATAAAATGTCAATTTCATTTTTCTATCGATATAAAAAGAGCGTCGTCTCCGGTTTTAAAATCCGCCTTATCTGAGAACACAATGCGCCTAACTCTCGCCGCAGACATAATATCGCCCGATATTTCATTTATAACTTCAATATAATCCGGATTCAGCGTTTTGATTAAAAGCTTGCTCGCCCTATGATTTTGATGAAGATTTAATCCGGTTCTTAATTTTCTAGAGGCATCCAAAATATTTAACAAAATACCGACAATTTTTACCGAGTCGTCGAAAACGAGCCCTTTATCAAACTCCGGCCAAGCGGATAAATGGATGCTTTTATCGTTCTCAAAGTTTTTATAAAAAGATAAATATAATTCTTCTGTGATAAAAGGCAGAAACGGCGCAAAGATCTTCAGCACATTCAGCGAAACAAAATACATAACATTTAACACTGTATTCTTCCTATCATCATTTTTCCCGTCTTCTTCCCAGAAAATATTTTTTATGATCTCTAAATAGTTATCGCAATACACATTATAAAAAAAATCGGTTGCAGTCCGTAAACTTGACGAATAATTATAAGATTCCATATCCGTTTCGCAAATCTTCAGGGTGTTTTCAAGCTCCGTTATTATCCATTTATCTACTTGACCTATTTTAATCTCCGTTATGTTTTTTTCATGCGGATTAAATCCGCGGTGAACATTAGTGATGAGGAATCTCGCGGCATTCCATATTTTTATTAAAAGCCTCCTGCCGTTTACAACGTCTTCTTCGTTAAAGCGCAAATCCTGCCCTAATCCTGCCTTAGAAGCCCAATATCTTAAGGCGTCCGCAGAATATTTTGCTATAATATTTTCCGGATCTACAAAATTTCCCTGACTCTTGGACATTTTTTTACCGTTTTTATCCAAACCCCATCCGCTTATCATAATATTTTCAAAAGGAACGATATCGGTATGATAAATGGATTTTACGACCGTATAAAATAGCCACGTACGAATAATCTCCTGAGCCTGCGGACGCAGGCTCATCGGATAAACCTTATTAAATAGGCCGTTATCCGCATCCCGACCGTAAGCCCAGGAAGTATTTATAAACGGAGTCATTGAGGATGTCATCCATGTATCCATAACATCGGTTTCCGGTTTAAACTCTTTTCCTCCGCATTTAGGACATTTATCAATGTGTGGCGGATTAGTAACGGGATCGACGGGAATAGAGGCTTCATCTGCAACAATAGCCTCTCCGCAATCGGAACAATACCAAACGGGGAAAGGGACACCGTAAAATCTCTGTCTTGAAATGTTCCAGTCCCATTTTAAATTATTAATCCATTCGTCGTACCTCGTTTTCATAAACTCGGGATGCCATTTCATAGCATTGCCGGCATTTATAAACCTTTCTTTATGCTCTAATATCTTCACAAACCATTGCTTTGCTAGGATAAACTCTATCGGCGTTTCACACCTGTCGTGGACACCTACGTGATGTACCAGGGGTTTTTCTCCTTTTATTAGAGACAACTCCCGTAAGTCGCTCACTATAGCCTTTTTTGCATCTTTAACGTTTAGCCCGCTATAATTACCGGATAGTTCATTCAACCTTCCGGCTCCATTCACTATCATAAAGGTGTCAAGTTTATCCTCTTTCCACTTTATTACGTCGGAGGCATCTCCCCACGTACAGACCATCATGAGCCCTGTTCCGTAATTTATATCTACCGATTCATCATATTTAACCGGAACATCTCTATCGTATAAGGGAATTTTGATACGGACGTCTTTTAACGACTTGTACCTTTCATCACCGGGATTAGCATATATTGCAACGCACCCTCCGAGCAATTCCGGACGTGTAGTAGATATTATAAGACTTTTACCCGACATCGAATTAAACTCTATATCATATAAAACACCGCCGAATTCCTCTATTAAGACATCCGCCTGTGCAAGCGAAGTGCGGCATTTAGGACACCACAATATAGGCTCATTACGTTTTTCTATAAGCCCTTTGTCATAAAGGGCCAAAAAGGATTTTTGCGAGGTCTTTCTGCTTCTTTCGTCTATAGTAGAATACGACAATCCATAATCTGCGCTAATTCCTGCGGATTTCCACAGAGACTTATATGTTTCGATACCCGCTTTAGTCTCTTTTAAGCACAAATCGATAAAATCTTCCCTTGTTATCTTGGACTTATTTATCTTATATTTTTTCTCTACATATCGTTCCGTAGGGAGACCGTTATCATCGAATCCCATCGGATAAAAAATATTAAAGCCCTTCATTCTCTTATATCTGATAATAAATTCCGCCTGAGAATAACTCATAACGTGGCCGACGTGAAGATGTGCGGATGAAACATAAGGCGGCGGCGTATCCACCGCATAAATTTTATCGTTACCGGCTCCGTGTTTAAATTTATAAATCTCGTTATCTTCCCAGTATTGCGCTATTTTTTTTTCTACCGTCGGATAATCATATTTTTTTGGGAAATCATTTGAGTTCAAATCGGTAAAATTATCAATATATTTAGATTTTTGCATAGATTATAAAGTTTATCAATTTTTTATATAAAAATCAACTTTACTTGTAAAATTAAAGTTATCTTATGGTATAATAAAAAAATGTATCAAGTACTGGCGCGAAAATATAGACCGAAAATTTTTGATGAGGTTATCGGCCAGGATTCCATAATTCAAACGCTTAAAAATGCTGTAATCAACGACAGAGTTTCACACGCCTACATATTTTCGGGAACAAGGGGCGTGGGGAAAACTTCCATCGCAAGAATACTTGCAAAATCGATTAACTGCATAAACGGTCCTACGATTAATCCGTGCGGAATTTGCCCTGCCTGTGTTCAGATTCAAAATGGAAATTCCGTCGACGTTATGGAGATAGACGGTGCATCCAATACGGGAGTAGATTCCATTAGAGATTTAAAGGAAAATATAATATATTCTCCGCAAAGTTCTAAATTTAAGATATATATAATAGATGAAGTTCATATGCTTTCCAACAGTGCCTTTAACGCTCTTTTAAAAACCCTTGAAGAACCGCCGGTCCATGCAAAGTTTATCTTTGCTACCACCGAAATCCATAAGGTTCCGGAGACTATTCTTTCAAGGTGTCAGAGGTTCAATTTTAAAAGAATACCGGCTAAGATTATTTACGACAGGCTGAAAAAAGTGTCTGCCGCCGAAGGAGTTTCCATTACCGACGAAAACCTTATGATTATTGCCTCGTTGGCCGACGGTTCACTGAGGGATTCTCTCTCCGTATTTGATACCGTAATATCATATTACGGTAAAAATATAAAAGAAGACGTATCGCCGGTGCTCGGATTGACAACTAAAACGATAATATTTAATCTCATCAAGGCTATTTTTCAAAAAGATTATGAAAACTCGGTAAAAACCGCAAAAGAAATATACGACTCCGGAACAGACATTAGGCAGTTTATGAAGCAGGCGGCACTCCATATAAGAAACATTTTAATAATAAAATTAAGATATAAAGACTTAGTTTACGATTTGACTAATGAAGAGATTAATGCGCTTATACCATTTGCCGAACAAAAATCGACCGAAGAGCTCTTAGACATGATGGACATTATGCTTAATGCCGATATTAAATATCAAAGGGTTTCCTCGCCCTTATTAATGCTGGAACTTACTATCTTCAGACTTTTAGATATTCCGTCGAAACATAGTGTTGACGAGCTTATAAACAGGCTTGATAAATTTACCACCCATAAAAATAATCCCAAAATAACCGAGGAAACATTTACCTTACCCGATTTTAAAAATTTAAATAACGATAAAAATAAAATTATGCATAGTCCCGACATGCCTCGCGAGCAGAAGGAGCTATTTGAACATTTTTCTAAAACCGACGAAAAACTGAACGGACAAAATGACAGCGACGAGATAAATATCACGGAATCCGCTGCCATAAACAACATAAAGGAAATATTTGGAAATAGTATAGAAAGGATAGATAAAAAATAAAATTAGCTAAAAAAAATTCAGGTTATCTTGTTATTTTTTTTAAAAAAATATAAAATATATACATTAAATCAAAAAATTTGGAGGAATAACGAAATGCCGAAAAATATGGCGGGAATGTTGAAACAGGCCCAAAAACTTCAATCCGATATGCTTAAGATGCAGGAAGAATTAGGTTCTAAAATTGTCGAGTCCAGTTCCGGAGGCGGTATGGTTACGGCAAGGGTTAACGGAAAACAAGAACTTGTTGAAATAAAAATAGACAAAGCGGTAGTCGATCCGGAAGACATAGAAATGCTTCAAGACCTTATAGTCGCATCTATCAACGAGGTCCTTACTAAATCAAAGGATATGGTTTCAGGTGAAATGTCAAAATTAACCGGAGGGCTTAACCTGCCGGGCATGTTTTAACTTACCCGTTATTCATAATTATGTCTATAAACCGATCCAACCATATTAAAGATATAGTCTCGGCGTTTAAAAAACTCCCTGGAATTGGTGAAAGGTCTGCAAGAAGGCTTGCTTTCTATATATTATCGCAGGATGAATCGGTCGCGTATAATCTTGCAGAAGCCATAAAAGAGGCAAAACATAATATTAAGCTTTGCAGGGATTGCTTTAATCTAAGCGAGGAAGACCTTTGTCCGATATGTCTAAGCTCGTCCCGCAATCCCAAGTTGCTGTGTGTAGTGGAAAATCCTGAAATAATATACGTATTTGAAAAAAGCGGTAAATACAACGGTCATTACCACGTATTGCACGGCGTAATAAATCCGCTGGAGGGAACGACTCCCTCGGATATTAAGATTAAAGAACTCGTCAATAGGGTGGAAAACGGCAATTTTGAAGAAATAATTCTCGCCTTAAACCCTAATTCCAACGGGGAAGCCACATCTATCTATATACAAAAAATATTATCTCCCTATAATATTCATATCACTGCCCTAGCAAGGGGGATACCCATGGGCTCAGACCTTGAATACATCGACAAGGATACGCTTTCGGAGGCCATTAATTATAGAAAAAATTTTGGAAAGCCTTGAATTATTCTTAGATTATACGCACGCTAAAATCTATTCCTTCCCACCCGGCTGATAGTTGCCAGTAAAACGTGAATGTTATTTCGACATCCCTATCTATATCGGAAGAAGGTAAATCCGCATAATAAACCCCAAGACCGGTTTCACGGGTTTTAGTATCGTTAACACTTTGCCATCCATCAAAACTCCAATGAATAATTGCAGGAGATAAAGCTTCGATACGCAATGTCTTGCCGGATTCTAAAGAACGTATTTTATGATTAAACCGCCATTGTACTATATTCGATACCGTTTTATCCTCGAGATACCGTTTAACGGTTTGAGGAGGAGTGTCAAATACTTTTTCTTCCGTAATTGAACGGACAAGCTTTAGATATTCGGCATGCGCCCAAACCAAAGGCGTCGCCGAACCGGAAGGCCGACCGAAGAAAAGGGAACTTTCGGGAATATCGGCAACGTCCCATATCTGCTCGGGCAGTAAGCCGCCGTCATTGGCTAAATTCTCCATTGTTTTAAGCAGTTTTTCGGCACACTCAAGGTTGCCCGCGGCTATATCGTAATGCGCCCTTTCTCCCGTCAATAAAGGCCAGATTCTGCCGATACCCGTTCCGTCAAAAGGGCCGCCGTCGGAATGTTCGCCATAACCGTCTCCATTGTACCTGTGCCAGCACGAACCTAAAGGGGTTTCCGTTTTGAGTATGCCGTCAATAACCTTTAGCGTATTAAGCATCCTAATATCTTTTGCTTCTCGCAATCCAAAACGGACAAAGGATAACGCGTCAGTACATATTACGGCGGAAGCGGGCTTATGACTGCTTGAAGGAGGGCGGTTTTTTATAGGCACAAAATTATCCCCCTCCTCAAAATCGGGGGGAGTAACCCTCACGTAATAACCGTCGACTCCGATTCTGTCCGAAAATTCTCCGTTTTTAATATAAAGCCACCTGTCGATAGATGAATACCATGAGTCGGCGGTTTCCCGTAAATAAGGAGCTATGCTTCCGTCTCCGGCTAATTCAGCCAGTTCGGCACCGATAATAAGCGCCGATATCTCTGCGGCAAGCGTAAAAGGGGTATAGCCCCCGTCTTCTTCCCATCTATCCTGCTGTGTAACCGGGCCGTTCCTGACTATATATTTTAATGCCTTTTTTAGCATATGCCAGAAGCGACCGATATCTTCATCTAAAAGCGCTTCCTCCCTGCGCGCAAGGTCGAAAAGTATAACAGGCAACGCTGTTTCGTCCATTTGAATTCCGTGCCAGTAAGAGGTTCCGTCAATCCACATATTTTGGAGCCAATGTCCGTCGTTTTCCTGAGTTGCTTCAAGGTATATAAGGGATTTCCTGATTTCGCTTTTACTACCTGCGGCAAGAAGCCCTCCGGCGGCTTCAACCATATCGCGCGGCCATACTAAGTGATAGCCCCCTAAGTCGTCGTCTCCCTTAGAAAACCCCCAAGGCACCGCAAGACTTGCAAGAATCGCACCCGGAACGTCTTTAGAACTATGAACTCGTATGACCATGGCACTTGTTGCGAATAATTTTCTTTTACCGGAAGGAATTAATCTTTTCAACCATGCTTTCCATGGTTCGGAATAAGAATTCAAAAGCTGTCCAAAACCCTCGTCGAGCGAAGCCCTTGCTTGGTGTCCCGCCTCGGTAAAATTACGACTAAATCCTAAAGCCAAGACGAATTCTCCGCCTTTTTTTAGGTCTATTTCACCGATAAGCGCAACATTACCATTTTCAGCTCTCGTGTAAATAGACGAAAGACGGAGATTACGCTTTAGATCCTGCCATCCGTCGGAATATCCGACAAAACCTACGGAACTATTCTTAAAACCGATATCGCTCATAAGGCAGAGGGAGGTTTGATGCCTTGACGCAAAAAGCCCCGACGTTCCCTTATAATTATCGATCCATGCGGTATTTCCCGCCCCATGATTTCCGATATGAGACGCTAAAATCGTAAAAAGCCTATAGTTACCGGGTCTAAGAGCGACAAATTTTACCCTTAGCAATACGACCGGCCTATCCGGATCGCAAATAATATCTTTTTCAATTTTATATCGCCCATTCAAACACACACTTTTAATATGATAAGCCGGTACGCCGTCATAAATAAGATTAGATGAATGCCCTGCATGACGCTTTTCTTCCGAAAAAAACCCGTCGTCTTCGGTAATAATAAATCCAAGATCACGAATAGCGGCTTCATCCATTCCCGGATAATAAACCTCGTTCAATATACCGTGAGAAATGGTAAACCATACCGGGCTCCCATTCAGAGCCGTTCCTACACCGCTTTTATCGGCGCTTGTCCACCGCCCCGGAATGCCGGGCCATCCCGGTGCACAAATTGATTCAAGCATCTTTATATCTCCCGAATATAATATGTATGATTAGCCTCCGTGAGTAAAATTGGAATAGTCTATCATTGCACCGTCAACAAATAAAGTGCTGCCGGTTATATAAGACGCGCTGTCAGAAACTAAAAAAGTAGCAGTTTTTGCGACTTCTTCTCTTTCTCCCAATCTTCCAAGCGGTATTTTTTCGATAAGATCGGCAAACGTTTCGGGATTTTCCCAAACGTTTTTGTTAATGGGAGTTTTAATAGCTCCGGGAGCTAACGATATTATTCTTATCCCTAAAGAGCCTACCTCCTGTGCCATAGTTTTTGTCAGCATCGATAATCCTGCTTTCGCAACGGTATACGAGCTATATCCTGCCCACGGAATATTTTCGTGAACGGAAGTTACGTTCAAAATTACACCGCTTTTTTGATTGACCATATGCTTCAAGACTTCCCTTGCGCAATAAAACGGACCGAATAGGTTAATTTTAACCACCCTTTCCCACTCCGAAATGTCGGACTCCCATACGAGGGCACGAGTGCCATCTATTCCCGCATTATTGACAAGAATATCAATCCCGCCCCATTTCTTGACAAAGTCATTTACCATGACTTCAACCGATTTCCCGTCTGAAACGTCGGATTGCAAAATAATAACCTCGGAACCATTATTCCTAATATCCGATGCGATTTTTTCGGCTGCATCTTGATGCGAGTGGTAATTGAGGCCTATTTTTGCACCGCAGGCGGCAAATTCCTTAGCAATAACTTCGCCGAGTCCGGAACTCGCTCCCGTTATCAAAGCCCTTTTGCCTTTTAAATTTATATCCACGTCAAACCTCTGCTTAAATATTATATTCAAAACACATAATGCCTATACGGACATCGGCAATTGACCGAAGTACCATACCGGCGTGCATAAATAATAGGACTATTTAATTCGTTTACCGCAGGCATTTTGAATCATTGAGGATTGCTTCTTGCTTTTGGTATTCTGCATAGCTTTGGATTGCTTCCTGCTTTTGGTATTCTGCATCATTGAGGATTGTTTTTTACCGCAGGCATTTTGTATACCGGCAATATTACTATTACCGTAAGCCATTGCATAAGCATTGCCCGTCAGCGTCATTCCAAAAAGCAAAAAAACCGCTGTTATCACCAGAATAATTTTTTTCATTTTTCATCTCCATTTTTTATATTTTAAAACACTGTTTAAAGTATTATATCATAACAAACGGATGACGGAGGGGGTATTTCCTTATTACTCAAAATCACGATAAAATGATATAAGCCCGTATTTTATTTTTTCATCATTTTCATAATCTTCATCATTTTCATTCGCATAAGACGTTGCGAAACGATATTTAGCACCTCCTCATACATATAACCCTTCCAGTGGAACACGATTATGCCGCTTTTAGAGACAAAAAAGGTTTGCGGAATTTCTTTTATGCCGCCGTACTCGCTCAATACTTTGTTTGTTGCGTGAACCACCGGATAATCCATTTTATATTGATGTGTAAATGCCCTCACCCCTTCCGTTGTGACGTTTACGTTTATACCTATTATCATGAGTTTCTTTGATTTATTTTTATTATAAAAACTTACAAAATGAGGTATTTCCTCTCTGCACGGAGGACACCAGGTCGCCCAAAAATTTATAATTACGGTCTTTCCCTCTAAAGATCTCAAGTCTATGTTCTTATAACCCGAAAGATCAGGATTTAACACTTTCAAGCTAAAATTAGGAGCCTTTTTAGATTTAGCGAAAGATATCTCGGGAAATACGAATATCGAAAATATAACGATTAAGGCGATTAAAAGTATCACGGCTGATTTTAATCTTTGCATATTATCATTTTATCTCAATTTACGATTAAATTTATAAATCATCCGTTATAAGGAATGTTGTAACGAAAAGTGTTTCCGAAATATAAAGAAATCACCGCCAGATAATTAAAAAATATGAGTATTCCCGCAATGATTAAGATAATACCCCCTATAACGGAAATAATTTTTATGAACGGCCGAAGCTTTTTGGATGTAGATAGAAAAATATTCAAAGAAAAAGACGCCGCTAAAAATGGCACCGCAAGACCCATAGCATACACGAACAATAACACGCCCCCCTCGCTTGCGTTATGCATAGTCGAGGCAATAAATAATATTGAAGCAAGTATAGGACCTATACACGGCGTCCATGCGGCGGCAAATACGATACCCACTAAAACCGAGCCGATTAACCCCGCCGGTCTATTTTTTAAATTAAAATTTGCGTCGGAAGACAAAAAAGACAAAAATTTTATTTTGTTAAACGCCCCCAGTATAAAGAATCCCATAAGGATAATAAAGATACCCGATACTCTCATAAGCCATATAGAATGCAACAGGCTTCCCACCGCGCTTGAAAATACGCCGAGCAGGACAAACACGAGCGTAAAACCGAGAATAAACATCAGAGAATGCTTAATTGCAGTCAACTTTAACCGCGTCGTTTTAGATGCGGTAAGTTCATCCACCGACATACCCGATACATAAGACAGGTAAGAAGGTATTAAAGGAAAAACACATGGGGAAAGAAACGAGAAGAGCCCTGCCAAGAATGCGACTATAAGAGAAACATTGGGCGCAAAAAAAGTACCTATATCCATAATAAATAGACCTCCATTTTTTTAGGATATTATATCACAGTTATTCATTGCACCATAATAGCGCACGACCAACCCTTCTTCTCCTTCATCCCGATATATGTTCGATTCCCGTTATCATCGCCCGAAAAGGCCGCTTAAAAACATAATAGGTATTATCAATTTGATTTTAAACGGCATATGAAAGTATAGTTTCCTCCCATTGGCAGGAGGAAACTATACTAAAGTAATTGTTCTTCCACATGGATTACGGTTTTAAAAAGGAATAACCCTGCGTCTCCCTTCTTACGATCTCGACTACGCCTGCAGGCACTACCTTTACGAAAGGAAATAACGACTCAGTCGTGGCGTGAAAATGTAACATGGTATTATGACATGCCCTTAACATTAAACCGTAGACCGCTAAACTTTGTAATATAGGCTCGTTTTTTTTATCGAATTTTTTCATAAGAAGCTTTAATCCCGGACCGAATACAACAATCTCTATGCTATATTTAAACGGGTTATCTCCGAATGTCGCCATAACGTTTCTAACATTGTTTATCGTCTGTCTCCATACTTTAGGATTGGCAGAATCAACCTCTACAACCATCTTAAAGACCTTATGCTTAAAAAACACAGGCGGCGGTAATCGGTGAGTATTATAATAAGCAGGATAAGAACTGTAAGAAGATGGGCCGTACTTTAGCGCGTAAGCATTGTTGCCGTAGGACGACAAAGATGCAATGATCAAAGCAAACGCTGCGATTATCAATAAAAACAATATGTTTTTTTTCATTTTAATCCCTCCGATTTTTTTAAGTTTTTTTTATTTTTTATTCAACTTCTTTTTCTTTATGGGAACGTTAATTTTATGCCCGTTAGATATATACGCAAGATAAAGATATAAGTATTCGACATACTTTGAATGAGGACCGTATTTGAAGCCGTCTTCTCCTCTCAATATACAGTGCCTCAACTGGTCTTGTATGGAGTAGGGAATTTTTTCATTTGAATATACGTTCGCTTTTTTAAATTTTGGATAGTAAGTAGCGGGGAACGGGGGGATCGGAACTAACGAACCCATTATCCCTTTACCCGTAATATCAGCAATTGTATGGCAGGTTTCACATGATTTACCATTTGCCCCCAGCGGAGTTTCATAATATTTTTTGCCTAATTTAACACCCTGCATAAAATTTTTAGGTTGTCCGGCAAACGCATTATTGACGGCATAAAACATCGGAACGGCGGCAAAAATAAGCAATAAAGCGAAAAACCCGGCATACTGTGCGCTATTATTCTTCTGCATCTCAATCCTCCAATATTTATTTATATATTACCCTAGTTGGTTTTAATATAACTAAACCCTTCTCTTTCTTTCATGGCTATGTAGAAAACCGCTCCGGGATAAGCTATTTTTACAAAATTAAACAATTGTTTAGGTTTTATATGGAGCGTCTTCATCGTGTTATAGCATGCGATAAACTTTACTCCGTAAGCATGCAGACTCTGAATCGTCGGGTAATTTTTCTTATCATACTTTTTCATCAAAAATCGCATCCCCCCGGGGGCATATGCAACTACGTCTATCTTTAAATTTATAAAATGCGGATTTGACAATATTATCGCATTTGAAACATCGGATAACGTTAATGCCCATTCTTTAGGATTAGAACCGGTTATGACATATATCTCTTTTAGCGGATGATGTGAGAAGTACTTATAAACGTTTATAATTCTTCCCTTTGCATACGAATTAATCGGAAAACCCGTCGAAACAAGTACCGCTAATATGGCAAATATAAATAAAATTTTAATCTTCATGATAACGCCTTCCCCCGTTTTTTTATAGTTTATGATTAACGTTATATCCCGTATATTTCATATATAACCTTAACCTGCCGTCCTTGAATGCCTATATGTTACGCCTTCTGTTTTCGCGGGTTTAATATTTCCATGTTTTCTAACATAATCGGCTATAACATCATAAGCCTTATATTTTGTTAATCCCTTATTGTCAGGATTCATGTTTTGCATTTTTATACCGGTGGACACCGCCCAATACTTTTTATTTAAATCCAAGGGTTTTCCGTTGATTTTCCATGTCTTAATTCTCTTATTCAGCGACTCGTTCAGTAATAAATGAAATTTTGAATTGGAAACGCGCGTCACGTCGCCCCCCATTTGCAGATACGGGTCTTTTGCAAAAACATCGCTTAAAACGCTTAATTGAGAAAATAACAGTTGCCTTCCGGTCAATCTGGTCTTATAAACCTCCGGATAGGTCGTACCGTACCAACCGTAAATATTTTCCATAGTGATATCGGAACCCGGAACAAGCGTTTCTCCCCAACGCCAACCCGGGGCAAAAAATAACGGCATATCGAATAACTCCGTAAACGCTTGTTCGGCAAGGCTATCAACGGGACATGCAAAAGTCGCTCTTCTATAAATCAAAGATTCGGCAATCCCCAATTTTTCATTAAGCAGGTCATTATATGGGGCATGTTCCTCGTCAATTATCTTTTGCACTTTTTTATCGGGATTAATCCAGTTTGTAACAATAGGTATTAATTTATGATCGTAATCTGTTATTCTTCTATTCTTAACGTTTAAATCGATCTTTCCTATAAACTTACCGTGCGTACCCGCCTGACATATAATGGTGTTATTAATAATATCGGGAGCGGGGAGTATATCATGGGTATGCCCGCCTATTATTAAGTCTATACCGTTAATTAAAGCCGCAAACTTCCTGTCTGCCTCTAGACCGTTATGTGAAAGAACGACGACTAAATCTACCTTTTCTTTATTTTTAAGTTCATTTACCATTTTCTGCGCATGATAGGTGTCTATTCCGAAAGTCCAGTTCTCGACAAAATGGGCGGGGTGAGCTAACGGAACGTACGGAAAAGCCTGACCTATTATGCCTACCCTTAAGCCGTTTATCTCTTTTATCATGTATGGCTTGAATATAAGATTGCCCCATGTTGAATCCTTGACATTTTGGGCTATAAACGGAAACTTCAATTTTTTGATGTTGGATAAGAGCTGCTTCTTGCCGTAAGTAAACTCCCAATGTCCCGTCATGGCGTCATAACCCATGGCATTTTGAGTATTCACTACCGCCATGCCTTTGGTAAGAAGGGCTATCCCCGTACCCTGCCATGAATCTCCCGTATCAAGCTGTATGGTCTTATTGTATCTTTCGGCTTTTATCTTATTAAAAATAGATGCCATATGGGCATAGCCGCCCATATAACCATACCGTTTGTTTAAATTTACAAAATCAACGTATGAGCAAAAATACCCCATGGCGGATTTTGGGTTGATATCGTAATAAAGATTAAACGAGTCTCCGACCAAATGCCCCGGTTTGCCGTTCATGCTATGACAGCCTATGTTAACGGAAGGCTCCATATATAAAGTAGGTTTTAAATGGGCATGCGAATCGGAATTCCATGTGATAGTCAAATTGCCTACCGATTTAAATTTTAAAAGGTTCACAGGGTTTATTGCGACCCCGGCCGCAAGAACTGACGATGTTTTCAAAAAGTCTCTCCTGGATAATTCGCCGGACATAATATTTGATATCTCCTTTTATACTTTTAATGTTTATTAATAAACATCGACAATTATTCTGCTCTCTTATAACAGAATGACGTCGGCGTTTTTTATTTCACTACCTACCGCAACAGAGTCAAGTAACGTTTATGGAAACCGATTTCTTATAAATATTCCCTTTGGTATCGTACATCACGAAATCTAACGGCGCCGTTTTATTTCCGGCTTTTACGTCAAAAACTAAAAAAGGATTAGCTGATATTGCTATTCCGTAATTGCATCTGGTAATTAGCCTTTTGTCGTAGTATACATCAACCTTATTTATTATCCATTTAGGGATAATTTTACCTGTTTTTTTATTTTTTCTAAGGCCGGTATCCATTGGATGATGAGTCAACGACATTACCTTGAAAATCTTCCCCTTCTCTACGCTGCCGGGCACCCTGACTAAAATAGTACCTATTTTCATAATTATGCTCCTATTTTTGGTTATATGACTACATATGAAATTAACTTATTCGGCCTATATTCCCTAACAACCGCCGAGTGTAACTTTAATTTTTCTTTTATAGCCGTAAACATCGCCGTTGGAATATTCCGCTAAAACCTGGACGTACGATTCCTGTTGCAATTTAATCCTTGTTTTAATGAAGGCCGTGCCGTTTCCCGGGCTTAAATCAAATGAAGCGGCACGGGGAAACGGATTGTTGAGATCGTAAATATAAAAAGTTTTTAAGTATAATTTATCGGTTTGTGGGTTTTTCACTTCTATCGTTATCGGAACAAAGGCTCCGTTCTGGGCAATTAACGGAAGACGGACTCTTGGAATAAATAATTTTTCTTCTTTTGTCGGATGATCGATCCATTTTACTTTTTTGCCGTTAACGGTTTCAATGTTGCTTAAAATAATAGGAGGAAGCTTACTCGTTATTTTTTTAGCAAAAGAATCTTTTGGAATACTCATAATTGAACCTGCACCTACGGTGATAGCCGTGACAATCGCCGTTTTTTTAATAAAATCTCTCCTCGTTACCCTTAACTGTTTACTCATACTTCTTCCTCCCCATTATGAAAGTTTTATTATTTATTTTGAATGATTCTTAGTAAATGCAATGTTCATGCCGTAAATTAGATACAATTACATTGTCTCCGTATCTCTTCTGATATTAGGGCAATAACCGCGTATATAGGGCATTTTACTTTATGAATGTAAAATTATTATGCTAATGAGGGGTTCTGCCGGGCACAGATACAACGGTAAAGGACAAAAACAGACAGACGGCTGTCCGAAAACGGACAATTTTATATTTATCAAGAATAAATTCTTTCACTTGCCCGGCAGTTTCTATTGCAGGATGGATAGCTTATTCTTACGTAATTATTTGTTTAACTGTTTGCAGTATATCCATGATAAACAGATTTCAATATTTATCCGAAAAGATTATACTTCTTCATTTTCGTTATAAGCTGTTTCCTGGATATACCAAGCGCGATTGCTGATTTGGTCTGATTATAATCATTTTTTTCAAGTGCATTTTTGATTACGTATATTTCCACATCCTCAAGCCTCAAGTTGTCCGACGTTAAGTTGATTATGCCTTCGTCATCCTTGTCTCCAAGCCGCTCGGATGTTATTGTCCTAGGAAGGCTTGACGGTTCCAACACGTCATAAGGAGAAACAATGACGGCTCGCTCGATAAAATTCTCAAGCTCCCTTATGTTGCCCGGAAACGCATAATCCATTAATATCTTAATTGCCTCTTCCGAAATAGATTTTATATTCTTCTTATTGAGCTTGCCGTATTTTTTAACGAAGAAATTTGCAAGCGGAGCTATGTCCTCTTTTCTTTCCCTTAGACGCGGAATCTTAAAATGGAGTACGTTTATCCTGTAAAAAAGGTCTTCCCTGAACTTTTTCTCTATAACAGCTTTTTCAAGTTCTATGTTAGTGGCACAAATGATTCTTGCATTAAGTCTAATTTTTTCATTTGAACCGATTCTCGAAAATTCTTTATCCTGTATCACCCTTAACAATTTTGCCTGCATAAATAGAGGCATATCCCCTATCTCGTCTAAAAAAAGTGTCCCGCCTTCAGCCGTTTCAAATTTGCCTATTTGCCTTGAAATTGCACCGGTAAAAGACCCCTTCTCATGCCCAAAAAATTCGTTTTCCATAAGGTCGATGGGCACTGCGCTGCAATTTATCGGAATAAACTCTCCACTTCTCCCGGAAAGATCGTGCATTATTCTTGCGACAAGCTCTTTTCCGGTACCCGTTTCGCCGGTTATTAAGATGTTAGACTTGAATTCGGCGGCCAAATAGGCCTCATGTAAAATTTCTGCCAATGCGGGGCTTTCAAATATGAAATTTTCCTTAATTTTTGACATATAATCCGATTCTTCATTTTTCGATTCCAAGTTATTTATTTAATATTACCTTTAGATTTTCGGAAAGACCTTCTATGTCTACCGGCTTAGAAATAAAATCGTTAGCCCCCATTTTTATAGCGTAAACCGCCTGCTCAATACTACCAAACGCCGTGATTATTATGAACACAACTAGTTTATCAAAATTTCTGACCTTAAAAAGTAATTCTATCCCGTTCATTCCCTCTAATTTTAAATCGCATAAAATTATATCATATCTGTTTTTCAGAAATAGATTAAATCCCTGCTCTGCACTAATAGCCGTATCTACTAAAAATCCCCGCTTAATTAGATTTAAGCTTACGACTCTTAGGATATTTTTCTCGTCATCCACCAATAAAATTTTAATCAATATGGATTACCCGTTTTTAAAGATAAGATTTACGTTAAAGTAGCCGTAATAATGGTATAACAAGCGTAAAAACCGTTCTGCTTTCGTCTCCGCAAACATTTATCGTCCCATTATGCAGTTTCATTATACGCAGGGATATCGGAAGACCAAGACCGGAACCCGTATTTTTAGTCGTAAAAAAAGGTTGAAATATTTTGTTTAAGTTTTCTTTTGGTATAGGACATCCGTTATTACTGATTTCTACATTTACAAAACCATCTCTAACCCTCGTCCGCACTTCTATCACCCCGTTTTTTGACACGCCCAATGTACAAATTGAGTCTATCGCATTTACTATCAAGTTGAGAATAACCTGTTTTAATAATTCCGGATCTCCTTTTATTAAAACGACATCGTCACTTATTAAATCTTTAATTAATTTTATGTTTAAACCGGATAATTCAAGTTCCGATACCCTCAAGGATTCGTTTATCAATTTGTTTATGTCTATCGTCGTCAGCTCCGGATCTCTTTGTCTTGTAAAGCTTAAAAAATCTATAGTCATTCTATTTAGTCTTTTTACCTCTTTGCCTATAATATTAGTAAGCTCTAAGACAATTTTATTTTCCGATTCATTGGCTATATAAGTGTTTGCGGACAAGATGACATATGTCGTATTTTTTACTTCATGGGCAATATGCGCCGACATTTCTCCCATAACAGCCATACAGTTCAATTCGCCCTTTTCTTTATTTACGGAATCTATCTTTTTCGTATAATCCTCTATAGCCCGTGCCATTAAATCAATAGCGTTTATCACGTCTCCTATCTCATCGTCAGACCTATTCTTAAAGACTATTTTGTAATCGCCGTTTTTTATTTTCTCTATATTTTCTTTTATTTCGGATAACGGCTTCATCAGAAAAATAGTCATTATATAAAACATAAGAAGTCCCAGTATAATAAATACGACCGCTATCGTTAAAAATCTGATTCCAACCCAAAAAACACGACTATCGGTAATTTTCATCTCCTTTTTTATATTAAATTTAATAGCAACAAAACCTAAATTCTTACCGTTATATCGGAGATTTTTAGTCAAGATAGAATATTCTTCATAGGCTTTGTGCCCATGGGGGTAACTTCCTAATAGTGTAAACTTCGTAGCCAAATTTTTTAGATTATTGAATAATCTAAAAAAAAATCCAGTTCTGTTACTATTCTTTCTTATACAAAAAATATGTTGAAAATCATTTGTTAAAAGATTTTTCCTAACGACTATTAGCTTTTTCTTATTATTATATAACCAAACGCCTTCCACCATTCCATAATTATTTATATTAGAATATAAATATTGCTTAACAAATTTAGTTTTACCCAAACGATAGAGATAACCTATTTCCGAAGCCAAAACATTAGCCCACCGTTCGTTGCTTAAATAATTCCTATAAGACAATGTTCTGTATATGGTAAAAAGAAATACCCCGTCACTTATAAATGCCGTAAAGAAAAAAATAGCGAATGCACTAAGCAATACTTTCCATTTTATACTCAAATTTTTGAAGAAGCTCCTCATCGTAACGATCTTATCATAATAGAATAAAAAATGCCCCGGAGATATTCAAATATCTCCGGGGCATTTTAATCTTTGGTACTTAAATCATTATCTAAATCAGAAGTTCCATATGAAGGCGCTTCCTAATGCTGTAATGTCTTTATGCTCGGCACCTGCGAAAGGCTTTAAGGGGTTAGTAGCCGTAGGAGATTCCGATTCTACACCACTTCCAGTCCATACGTAACCGCCCCATGCCTGCCATGCAAGCGTTTTCGTAAAGTGATGGGTAAAATTAACATCAAACTCCGTTCCGATAGCCTTACCGCCGAATTCCTGCTGTCCGTTTAAAGAATCCTGCAACCATGCAGCGTAAATCAATGATTCCTGCAACGTGTTGCCGGAAGGAAGAAATTCCTGGGCATCTACCATAATTCCATACTTATTCGCTAAATTAGAACCAAGCGGGGAACCGTATATATAATGTTCACCGGGGGCTTTAATCTGAATTGCCTGCCAGTTAGAACCTATTACGTTACCGAATAACGTTCTGGTGTGCTGTACCTGCGAGTAGTAGGTGAAGTTAAAATGACCAGCCGCAATAGGAGCTCCGATACCGAATTTAAATCCTACAGACACGGGAATAATAGGCGTCGATAACATTTTGGAGCCGGTTAAATACAAGTCGTAAGCATTTACCGCGTCGTATTGATCACCACTCGATGGAGACACGGGTAAAAAATAAGATAGAGGTAAACCGGTATTTATTGCCTGATTTGACGCAATAATTCTACCCTGGAAGTAATCAACCTCACCCGCCAATTTTGTTCCGGCTTTTGAATACGTTGCCGATAATCCGCCGAATGTAATATTTGCTGTCGGATAATAGGAACTTATGGTGCTTGTCGGGCTATAGACGGTAACAGTACCGACCTTAGTTATTTCAGAAAGTTGTGTACCGAATTGATTTAAATGCGCCTCGGTTAACCATGCGCTATAACTTATGTTATTGATAGGCTTCAAGGTCATAACTTCTATGGTCGGTATGGTACCTACCTGCATGTGTGTATAACCCTCACCTGTGGGGGGATAAATCCCGACATTGTATATATCATTGCTGCCGTTGCTTTGCGGTGCGTTATAGGCACTTACTTCAGAACCGAACAATACTCCCGCAAATACGCCTATATTGCCTATGGGCATAAAATCACCTAAGCCGTCGGCATCCGTGTTAACCGCTATGCCGAGACCGAATTTGACGGGCATACGGCCTACCATAATAGCGCCTATCGGCGTTATAACCCTAAGATAAGCCAGTCTTAAGCCGAATGTATTAAAATCATGATTAAAACCGAGAGGTGCAGGCGTTCCGCCAAGGGCATACCAGCCGTTACTCCCTAAACCGTTAGTAATTCCGTTATAGGCATTGGTTAAATCAAATTGAACGGCAAGCATGGCAAGCGGCATACCGTGGGAAAGCTTGTCATAACTGATCTTTGAGTTTATTCTTACCCTCTGAAGAAGGGTCTGAAAGGTATTGCGACTCGCGCTCTTCGGACTGTTAGAAAATACCTGAGCCTGATTCTGCGCCCAAAGAAGTTTGCCGACATATTGCCCGCTAAGTGAAAAGCTGACCCCCGCCTTATTTGCCTGCGAGGCGGCAAAAGACGGCGAAGTCGCCGCTAATGCTAAAAAACCGGCAATTGCAAATACAAACAATGCCAGCGCTAAAAAATTTTTTCTCATCTTTACCTCCATATTAAATTAAATTTTTCCAAAAGTTAAAAACTTTGACTCAGATAATTGATATCCCTCTCTCTAAATCACGCACTTTAAGTTAAAAATTATCATATATTAAACGCTATTGTCAAGAAAAATTATTCATTTTTTATAAAAATTTTATTTTAATACATATTAAACTATTCAAATATTCTAATATAGCGATATTCCCCTATGTCTTTGTATAATAATTCCTTAACAATACTTAATGTTTGCAAAAAACATGCCGCTAAAAAACAAAATTGTAACGGACCGGATCCTCTTCGTAATAAATTCATTGAATTTTATAGTAAAATAAAGCTATTAACGTTTTTATAAGACCCCAAAAGACTTAACGATAATTTCTATTTCATCGGTTTAGGGTAACATTTATCAGACTCTTTGTTCACAGCGGTTGCAAACAAAAATTCACATATTTATATTTACAAAAACAAAAAAGTTTGATTTAATACACTTAATGAGTTAAATATTATTTTATCATATCAGATTAAAGCAAAATTTCGAACATCTAAATTTTGGTATATTGATTATGGCTGATAACGACGGCATAAGAAACAGAATAATAAAAAAAAGTTATCTCCTTATATTGAATAAAGGATATAAAGGTACTACGATAGACGATATTTTAAATGAAGCAGGCGTATCTAAGGGCTCATTCTACTACTATTTTGCATCAAAAAGGGATATTGCAAAGGCGATTATCGATGAGATAATAAAAGAGGAGTTTCTCACGGTTTGGCGCAATGTTCATAAAGGCGAGGATCCGGTTAAAAATATAATAAAAAAAATCAATATGTCTTACGATAAAAAAGGTAATCATTATTCATCCACCGGATGCCCTTTGGGTAACCTTATAGTAGAATTTTCTTCAGTAGATGTCGAATTTTCCAAAAAGACCGATTCCATCCTTAAAATGTGGTCGTCTTATATTAGGAAAGCCTTAGATAAATCATTAAGGCTCGGGATTTTAAATGCTAATTTCAATCCGGAGAAGGTAGCCGATTTTTTGGTCGCCTCAATGGAGGGATGCATTCTTGCGGCAAAATCATCTCATGATAAAAAAAAATTAAGGAATTGTTTCGATTCTATGATAAACTATTTAAAATCAATTTCCGACAACTGATTTTTTTATCTTATTTATGTATAAAGGAAAAAAATTATATCTGCCGATAGCTTTAGCTCTGGCTCTGCTTGTTTCCTTTTTTGTTTTGACCGCCTGCGCAAAAACAAAAACCGAATCTAAGGGGGTTAATAAAAAATATTCATATTTAAAAAATCTTTCCGAAAATAAAAACACACATAAATTTCTAGACGCATACTGGAAGACCCCTGTCAATGAAGGGAAAACACCGCTTAACCGGCCGAAGATCCAAGAATCTCTTTCATCTTCTTCCTGTATGGCGTGCCATTATAAGCAATATACGGAATGGAAAAAATCAAGAATGGCGCATTCAATGGACGCCGGTGTAATAGGGCAGCTTTTATTGAAAAAGATGACCTCAAAACACTGGAGACCGTGGGTACTTAGCTGCCTGAGCTGCCATTCGCCGCTTGCCGGATATTACGTGCTGCATCCTGCCGAATATAAAGGACCGAGTGCAAAAGAAAAGAAAATCCTGCAAAGCGGCACGAAAGAAGAAAAGGCAATGGTTATAGCGTTGAATGCCTTAAAAATACCGATGGAAAACGGCGACTCAAGTGTTAGCTGCTCTTCCTGTCACGTCAGATACTTCCGCAGATTCGGTCCTCCGGTAGCAAAATACATTAAAGAAGGAAAGATTGCCCACAGGGGATTTGTTTCCTCTAAGGCCTTTTTAAGTTCTTACTTTTGCATAAAATGCCATCAACTTCCTCGGGATAATAGAAGGCTTAAAGGAAAATTATTCGAAAATACCTACTACGAATGGAAAAAGAGTATCTATGCAAAAAAGGGTATTTCATGCGAGACTTGTCATACTCCGCACGGTTCAATGGCTTTTAAAAGTATTTATAACAAGGATTTCATATTAAAAGCTATAACTATACGTCTTAAAAGGGTTAAAATTTATTCGGGCAGGGTAAATACGATTTTGAGCGTAACAAATTCCGGGGTAGGACATGATTTTCCCACATATACTACGCCTAAGGTTATTTTAAATATAGCGCAGGAGAAAGTAAACGGAAACATCATAGGTAAATCGGCCAAACATTACGTAATAGGCTGGAGCGTAAGTTTAAATCTAAAAAAACAATATTTCGACACACGGTTAAAACCTTTTCAAACCGGTATACTGATATATGATTATCCATTGCTTAACGGCTCTAGATATTTAAAGGCATGGATTACCGTTAAACCGGAATCTCACTATACACGGTTCTTCAAGGCATATTTAAAGATGAAACGGTTGCCTGAAATCATAAGGATCATGTTCTTGAAAGCCTTAAAGGGGGATAAGAGCAGTAAATATCTACTCTGGAGAAAACGGGTAAGAATACCTCTTCGATAAAAGAGGGGGTCGGTTAATCCCCCCCCTCTTTACCTTTATTTTTTAATGAATCATTTTCCGCATTTTTGCCGCCTTGATTTTTGCAAGCTTTAAATACGTTATTCTTTGAGATGTGTCAAGCAACCTATATGCTTTAATATGGGAGGGTATCATTATGTATCCGAGATATGTTTCCGCCTCCCCTACTGCTTTGGTACGGCCTATTAATTTTTTTATACTTGGATTTTTACGCATAGCCGCGGTTCTATACGCAAGTATCGCCTTTTTAAGTGTCTTGATGCCTTGTTTTGTATCGTTCATCATCTCCTTTGCAAGCATCTTCTCCTGTAAAACTTGCACCGGCGTTAACTTCAAAACCTTGGCATTTTTGTAAACCCAGAAAGGACCCGGATGAAATATGTAGAAATTAAATCTAAAGTTTAACGAATGCATCCTAAAAAATCTCTTCATATTCCGCGTTTTTTTTGTTTTGCTCATAGCACACGCATTAATAGGCATATTTGCACTTGCTCCGCTAATATTGAAACCTAAAAATACGGCCAAAAACAAAAATGCGGCCAAAAAAATCTTTTTCATACGGTTTTGCTCTCCTATTTATTTTTTATAATTATGTATGTGTAAATCCACTATGGGAGCGTTGGGGAGCCTGGAATATTGCGTCCATGAACCGTTATAGTCGGCTACATCATTTTTCCCGATCAAAAATTTAGTCACAAACCAGTCGAGGCTTGCCCAGTATCCCGTATTACAATATGTAATTACCGGCTTTCTAAAACTTACTCCCGCTTTTATCATTACAGCCCTTGCTTCCGCAGGGGTTACAAACTCATAATAGCCTGCACTATTCATTCTTTCAAACTTTTCAAACGGAACATTGATTGCCCCGGGTATGTGTCCGTGCTTCACGAACCTCTTATCATGGTCTATCCCCTCATACCATGCCGAGGGGCGGGCATCTATTAAAACGGCATCGCGGGTCTCTAAATATTTCCATATGCGTTGATACGGAGCACGCGAATACAAATTAATATCGGCGATTTTAAAGTTACTTTCCGTAGGATGCGAAGGTTTAACGGTAATAGGCAGCTTGTCGTGCATCCACCTTGCTAATCCGCCGTTTAATATCGCCGTGTTTCTTAATCCGTAAAACCACGCCGTCCATAGCGCCCTGGTTTCACTGCTGTAACCGAGCGGAAATTCGGATAAGCCGCCCCCGGTGAAAACGATTATACTGCGGTCGGTTATACCGGCATGCCTATAAATATCGGCCATTCTTTGCGGACTTGCAATGTTTCCGAGAACCTTAATGCCGACATAATCCTGCATTATAGAAGGAAACGGTATGTCTACCGCCCCGGGGATATGTCCTGATGCATAGGCTTTTGGAGCCCTTATATCTACTATAACCATATTCTTATTATTTATATGGTTATAAACCCAGTGCGGCGAAACCAAATGATTCTTCGGAACATTAAGGGCGTAAATGCTACCCACCCATAAAAACATCACCGCAAAGGCAATTATTAAAATTTTTAACTTTTTCATGGCACTTTTCTCCTAAATTAAAAATTAAGTTTAATTACTTACGTTAACGCTCTCATAAACCCTTAACGACGATAGGAACGTCGCTCCATAAAATCTCATCTAAAATCATACTTTCGTCATTATTTTTCATAATCTCTTTAACTTTCAAGCCTCTTTTTTTCAAATTTTCGGCTACCTTATGCATGATATTATCCCTCTCAATCTCCGAGCTATCAACGTATAGAAACAAAAATTTTTTATTCATAATATATACACCACATCCGCATTTTGTACTTCATCGGTTAAATTATTCAAATCAGAATCACTATCGGGATTTACGTACTGCAGCGGGATTTCACAGAACTCAATAGTCTCAAGTTGAATATTTATATTTTCGTTTTTTTCCAAATCACCGACAACAACGACCCTTACTTTGTCGTCCAATAACATTAAACCGTTCGCCATTCTCAACCCTTCATACTTTTTAAATTGCGATATTACCAATATATGTTTCGGCTCTTTATTTTCCATAATTTATCCTTGTTTTATCGTATAATTATATGAATTTAGAATACGATTATCTTATCGGAGCGGTTAACCAATTCGGCATCCTGATATTGTCCGCCTATAACCGTCTTATCTTTAAATTTTTCAATATTTTTAGTTTCCCCCAACCTATCAATAGAGTATTCGCAAACTGAGACCTTGCAACCGATCTGATCCGTTAAATCGGTAAAATTCGCAGAGTTCAGCAACAGAATACCCCTATCCGTCAAAAAACATTCAGTCTCAAAACCCTTTAAAGATGCTGTTCTTAATAAGTTTATCGCGTTATTCATATATCTATCGTCGGTTATTACTATGCCGATGTGCATATGAAACCCCCCTCTCTATATTATGATGCAAAATTCGTGATATCTTCATTTCACGATCTCAATAATATAAATACCCTTCTCCAATATTTCATTCGCAACGGAATGGTCTTCGTTTTTGCACATCTGCAGTATGCTCTCGTGAGAGGAGGGATTGCTTATTTTAATATTTACATGATCGCCCTTATTTATCTTTTCTAAAACCTTTTTAGCATACATTTGAGGAACGGGACAAACATAACCCGTAACATCCAACACATAGTTGTTATCGTCTATTTTTTCGAATTTTACCGCCATGATGTTTTATAGCCCCCTTTTTTAATTTAGTTTTATTCCTTGAGAATCTCATATGTATACACTCCTTTCTCGTCGGTAACGCCTATTAATTCACATTTTTTTTCGACTTCGCACAATCCCGTAATGCCGAAACACTCGCCGCACGACGAGCCTTTTACCATTACCTTTAAATGAAATCCGCCCTTGAGTTTACCTATCGCATTTTTAACATATACCTGCGTTCTTTTTTCGCTCATCTTTCTGCAATCAAGCACGTAAATATATTCGGATTGTTTTCGTAAGACCTCGCTCATAATTTTTATCTCACCGTTGCATAATTACATAAAACCTTATATATTATCTAATCCCTTCAGCTCTTTGGCACTCTTATAATTAATCCATTTACCGATTGTTTTAACCGCAAAATAACTTCCTATTATCATGCCGACAAAATAAAGCCAGCCGCTTGGGTCTCCATTGACAACGGGAACAAAGAATGCTCCGATATTGCATCCTAATCCGATTCTCACGCCGATGCCCATAAACCAACCGCCGAATGTTGCAAAAGCTATTGTTTCGAGATTTGGAATTTTCCAGCTAAATTCTTTAAAGGAAATCGCCATAATGGCCGCACCAATAATCGTTCCGAAAGACATTAACAGGGGCGGGTTAAGCAAGGGGTTAGGGATTCCGTTTACAAAACCGAAGGTCATGTTATTCATTAAATTCCATCCCAATTTTTGAAATATCCATGCCAATCCTTGAGCCTCCTGAGTTGCAATATACCAGTAACCCGGGTCAAACACGCCTTGAAGTGCTATTCCATGGGTATAGCCTAATCTCTCAAGTACCTGTCCGAAATTTACAAAATGATATACTTTGCGAAGATCGCTCAGTACAAACATATTGAGTCCCGCAAAAACCCCAAGACCGATACCACCGTACACGGTCTTTTTAGCCTGTACGAGCATTGACCACATTCCTTTCAACTCATTCTTAAATCCTATTTTTTTTGACGTAAATTTATTCTCGTGTATATAATGTTTTCTATGATACAAATAATATATTACGATAAGAACGATTACACACGGGATAAAAACGTTAATAAAAGTATTGCTGATAAAAACGTTTGCCCATATATTGTGAAAATTGAGCAGATCCGCTATCGTATAGCCTTTATGCGTAAAAACATAACCGGCCATAAAATAATCGTACCACGTGTGTAAATATTCCTTAGGTATTCCCTGATGAATAGCGGCTACCTTCCATGCTTTAGGAATAAAATAATTCAAAAAACCGAAACTGGTTGCCGCAAACACGATCTGCGACAATGCCAAATTGAAAAGGACTATCCACGAAGCCATGTTCCCTTCTCCCGACTTGTACAGCGTACCGGATGAACAACCCCCGGCAAAAACAATACCGAACCCGAATATCGCCCCACCGATTAATTCGCTGACGGCGAATGGATTAGGCGAAAAAGTAAGGAAATTAAATCCCGTAACTATTGCCGAAATGATACCGTAAACTATTATGGCGATCATCAGCCCCGCAGCAACTCTCACGACCTTAACGGCGAATATGTCTCGAACGGCGGACGCCATGCAAAAATGGCCGTATTGAAGAAATAATCCGAATATTAACCCAAACCAGTAATAAGCGAGAAGATATATAAACACATGATGAACGTCATACATTATTACCGAACCGATTATGCTTAAAACCAATAATGTTATTAAGCCCACCGGAAACTTTTTAATTTTAGGAGACTGCATGGCCCCAACACTGCAAGAACTATTATTTGACACGACAAAACCCTCCCTTAGATTTTAATCATCAATATCTTTAACGTACATTGCAATATTTATCAAAAAACATCTAATCAACCCTTAAGTTTCGGGGCATTTGGATGCGCCGCGTAAAACGCCTTTTCTTCAGATTCAGCTTTTTTAACTATTTGCGAAAGATCGGAGGCATGACATGCTTCGCACGAGAACTTAGGTGTCTTAAGGGGATCGGTTATTAAATTAGTATGCGCCATACCTTTCGCGATTGCAAAATGATTCCCTTTATGACAGGTAATACAACTTATATTGCGCACCGGACGATGAACATGGTGTATCGGCCCGAGATCCTTTTCCGCTATGCCCCCGCTATGGCATTCAACGCAGCTTGAGGGTGCAAGTCCGCAAGCGTTGGCAACGGGAGACTTAAAACCCTTTAGAACTTTGCCGGAAATAAGACCCAACGAAAGACTTTTAGACCGGGCTTTACGGCTGACCGCGACGTGTGATTTGACGGAGTTGCTCATCCATAACCTGCTGAAAATAACCGCGCCGAAAATAAAAGGCACTACCAACGCAAATAAAAAAACTTTTTTCCATTTAATTTTTTTCATCTATCCGCCCCTTATTTAAATGTGATTACAAAATTTTTATCTGCACCTAAAATGTAAACCGTTTAGTCTAATTTAATTAAAATTTAACATATTACGATTATGTATGTCAATATAAAAATTTATTATTAAAAAATTATAAAAATAAAACATATATTTATTATAAAAACCTTTATTTTACCTGAATATTAGTATACAAGTATATTCATATGATAGAATATTCTTTAATCCTCATATATCTGCATAACGCAAAAGAATATATCAAATTAAGGCCCTGCAAGAATAGGAAATTTTTATACTGACTTGACAAACAACAGCGACGTATGGCAAGATTATTCTCAATAAAAGATTCACTATATCACGTTAATATATAAACTTTAAAGAAGATTTGATTGAGCGCAAACACGTTTTTGTATAATTTCTATGGATTCATTAAAAACATTAAAGGTTTTGGGAGTTACGGGAAGCATATTAATCTTTCTGGGGGTAATACCCTATTTTAGCGATATATTTAATTCGATAGGCGGTATATTATTTTTTATAGCTATATATAAAACCGGAAAGATTTTAAAAGATAAATCTATATTCCATAAATTTTTCACGGGGTTTGTTATAGAAATTTCAGGAATTTTTTTTGGGGTAGCGATCGTCCTTATCTTTTTTCCTAAGTTTTTTGAATTCAAATCATATATATCCGCAATAATCGGCTTCCTAATAATTTATCCCTTTATAATAATCGGCTCTAATTTTTATAAAAAAAGTTTTGCTTTAATTGCACTTCATACAAATAATAAATTTTTCAAATTGGCAGGGGATTTTATGCTCTGGGGTGCAGTGGGAATCATATTCTTCGGCCTGGGTTTGATTTTAATTTATGCGGGGTGGTTTATCCTTATCAGGGCCTTTTTATCTTTACCGAATACGACCCGAAAAGAAGAATCGGGGCGTGCCGATGCCAATACAGCTGTTAATACTTGATTCTACCGGTAACTTCAGGGGTATTCTGCGGGCTTGACATATTTTCCGAAAAATAATAAAATAGCAGTTTTAATATCCTTGACGTTGTTTGTATTTAAACTTATATAAAATATCAAAATGTTTGATGGATTAAGTTCAAAGCTCGAAAGAGTATTTAAAAATCTTAGGGGTTACGGAAAGCTATCCGAGAAAAATATTGAAGGTAGTCTTAAAGAAATAAAACTATCTTTATTGGAAGCCGATGTAAACTACCTTACCGTAAAAGAATTTATTGAGAACGTAAAAAATAAGGCCTTAGGCGAAAAAGTTGCTGACAGCTTGAACCCCGCCCAGCAGATAATAAAAATAATAAGAGACGAGATGGTCGTTCTATTGGGCGGCAACGAACCCCTCAATATTAAAGCTAAACCGCCTGTAATTATCATGCTTATAGGGCTTCAGGGCTCCGGTAAGACTACTACCGCGGGCAAGCTTGCATTATATCTGCACAGAATGAAACGTAAGGTTTATTTGGTTCCGGCGGATGTTTACAGACCTGCCGCAATACTGCAGTTAAAAAAAATAGGTGCAAGTATTAATATACCCGTTTACGAACCGTCCGAAGAAAACGGAGAAGTTACACAAAATCCGGAAAATATTCTGCAAAATGCATTAAATATTGCCGAAAAACAGGCTTACGATACGGTGATAGTCGATACGGCAGGAAGACTTGAAATCGACGAACCGCTTATGAACGAGCTTAAATTGCTTAACAATAAATTTAATCCGCAAGAAATTTTATTCGTTGCGGATTCCATGCTGGGTCAAAGTGCCGTCACGGTAGCAAAGGCTTTTAACGATGCACTGAATATTTCAGGTATTATCTTGACTAAGGTTGACGGGGATTCAAGGGGCGGAGCGGCACTGTCTATTAAAAAAACAGTGAATAAACCGATAAAATTTATCGGAACAGGTGAAAAATTAAGCGATTTTGAGGTTTTTTACGGTGATAGAATTGCCGATAGGATACTCGGCATGGGAGATATTATTGGCTTGATAGAAAAGGCGCAGGAATCTATAGACGAGAAATCCGCGCAATCTATCGAGAATTCTCTCAATAAAAAAAACTTTACCGTAAAAGATTTTGCGGAACAGCTTAAAATGATGTCTAAAATAGGTGGCATTACTAAAATAGCAGGAATGATTCCGGGCTTTTCCAAAATAAAAGATAAATTTAATCCCGAATTAGCAGAAAAAGAAATATCTAAAATTAAAGCGATAATAAACTCTATGACCGAGAAAGAACGTATAAACCCGGGCATTCTTAACGGTGGCAGAAGGAAAAGAATTGCAGCGGGAAGCGGAACGGCGGTAAGCGACGTCAATATATTTATAAATAAGTTCGAAGAAGTTAAGAAAATGATGAAAGCATTTAAAAAGAATAAATCGGGTTCTTTAAGAAACGTAAATAATATTAAAAACATATTTAACAAGGGAGATTTCAAGTGACGGTAGCAATTAGGCTTACGAGAGTAGGTTCTCACAAAAAACCTGTTTACAGAATTGTAGCGGCTTCAAAAGAAAAAGCGGTTCAAAAAAAGTTTATTGAGATATTGGGCGTGTATAATCCGTGCTCAAGCACTAATCAATTTACTATTAATAAAGATAAATTCGACAAGTGGATAAGTCTGGGGGCAAAACCTAGCGATACCGTTATGTCTTTGGTCAAAAAACAAGGAAAATGAACGACAACCGTGAAAACGGCGATAATTGTACAGGCGGCTATATAAGTATTGGGGAGTTTGCAAAACCACACGGAATTTATGGCGAGCTTCTGTTTATCCCCTATAATCCCGCAACGGATGCAATGGGGTTGAATGTTTCTTTATTTATAAAAAAAACCGCCTGTTACTCACTCATAGACATCGAAAAAATAAGACCGGTAAACAAGGGATATCTTATTAAAATTTGCGGCGTTAATTCTATAGAGGAAGCTGAAAAGTTTAAAAAAGTTCCGATATTTATAAAAAAAACAGATATTATCATCGATAAAGACGAATATTTAATTTCCGATTTAATCGGATTAAACTGTTATAACGAGACCGGTAAAAATATCGGAACCGTTTCGGAAATTTACCCCGGCGAAACCGATGTTGTAGGAGTTAAGTCGGATAGAGGCATATACTTGATCCCCATGACTGAAAATAATATAGAATCCATAGATATAAAAAGTTTAGAGATAAACGTAAAAAACGAAGAAGACTACAAAATATGAACGATAAGAGTAAGGCGATCCAAAATATAAAAGTTATTGATATAATTTCGATTATGCCCGAATATTTTGATTCTTTTATGAAGGTCGGGCTTATCGGAAGGGCTGTTAAAAACGGCCTTATCCGAATAAATATTATTAATCCGAGAAATTTTTCGGAAGACAGGCACGGAAGGGTAGACGGCAAGATTTACGGAGGGGGTGCGGGGCAGCTTTTAATGGCAGAACCGATTATCAAGGCATACGAGTATTCTATAAACGAATACAATAGACACTATTTAAATGATTGTGAACTTAAAGATGATAAAATCATTACCGTAATAATGTCGGCTTCGGGGAGGCTGCTAAATTCAAAGATAGCACGTGATTTTTCCGACTGCAACCATATTATAATAATTTGCGGAAGATATGAAGGGATAGATGCAAGGGTGCCGGAGATTGTAAACGGAATGGAAATATCTATAGGTGACTATATTTTATCCGGAGGAGAAATAGCCTCTATTATTTTAGTGGAGACGATAAGCCGTTACTTTAAGGGATTTCTCGGAAATTCAGAATCGTTAAAAGAGGAAAGCCTTTCCGGAGATATTGAAAAAATGTTAGAATACCCTCAATATACAAAACCGCCGGTCGTAAAAGACTATGCCGTTCCGGATGTTCTTCTCAGCGGAAACCATAAATTGATTAACGGATGGAGAATGAATGAGGCTTTAAAGAAAACGGCAGAAAACAGGTTGGATTTGCTTGACAAAAAAACGGAACAGGTTTAGTTTTCGCTATAAATATAAAATAAATACGAAAGGAGACTTAAATGAATATCATTGAAAAAATTGAAAGTTTATCTCTAAAAACAGATATTCCGACATTTAAACCGGGAGATACCGTAAAGGTGCACCAGAAAATAAAAGAAGGAGACAAGGAAAGGATTCAGGTTTTTGAAGGCGTAGTTATAGCAAAAAAAGCCGGCGGCCTGCGCTCCTCTTTTACCGTGAGAAAAAACTCTTACGGCGTAGGTGTAGAAAAAATCTTCTTAATTCATTCGCCCTTAATCGATAAAATAGAATTACTTTATCGCGGAAAAATAAGGAGAGCAAAACTGTATTATTTAAGAAAGAAAAAGGGTAAGGAAGCCAAAATAAAGAGATTGGATTTAAATACATACGCCAAATAAAAATATTAACTTATACCGATAGACAATGGCTGTAAAATCATATAAGGCTGTAATAAAAGGTATCGTCCAAGGGGTTAATTTCAGAAATTTTACCAAACTTGAGGCAGATAGAATAGGTATAAAGGGTTATGTCAGGAACACCGCCGACGGTCATGTAGAGGCTTTTTTAGAGGGCGAAGAAGACCTGATAAGAGAAATAGTTTCCATAGTTCATACGGGACCGCTTCATTCTACAGTAAATGAAGTCAAGCTTTATGAACAGAAAAATCTGTCGAACTTTAAAGATTTTAAAGTTATTCGATAAACCGCCGCGATAAGGCCTTATTGAAGAGGTTCTATAAGCAGCGTTATTTCTCCCTTCAATAATTCGGGAGAGTTCCTAATTTCATCCTTTAGCGTTTCTATATCTTGGGTTCTTATAAATTCATAAATTTTAGTAAGCTCTTTAGCATAACAAATTTTTACGTTTCCCAATATCTCAGTGATGTCTTCAAGTAATTTTTCGACGCTTCTTGCGGGTTCGAACACGATAAAAACCCTTTCTTCTTCTTTAAGTTTGGCAAGAAATTTTTTTCTCTTGCCTCTCTTTTTCGGCAAAAATCCTACAAACGTAAACCTTGCAACGTCAAGACCCGATACCGACAGGGCGCTCAAAACGCTTGAAGCACCGGGTATGGGGATGACTTTAATGCTTTGTTCCACGCATAACCTCACCAAATATGAACCCGGATCGGATACTAAAGGGGTTCCGGCTTCGCTCACTAAGGCGATGTCTTTCCCCTTTTTTATATTGGCAACAATGCCGTCTGCCGCCTTTCTCTTATTGTACTCGTGATAAGCAATCAAGCGTGTTTTTATGTGATAATGCGAGGTCAATATTCTTGTTTTTCTCGTATCTTCGCAGGCTATAAAATTTACCCGTCTCATTACTTTAAGTGCCCTTATAGTAATATCCTCAAGATTCCCTATGGGAGTGGCAACAACGTATAAAGCGGACATCCGATTAAGACCAGTCCCTTAAATATCTGAAATCTATATTTATAGTTCGTTCCGATATTTTGGCTATTATCGGCATGCGCCTTTTATATTGAGACTTTTTTATTTTGCGGTATATTTTATTTACAAGATTTTCATCATAACCTAAAGATACTATAACTTTCGGCTTATACATCTTATCTATCAAAAGATACATTATGCCGTCGGCAAGTTCGTAAGAAAAACCTAATTCTGCTTCATCCGACTGCTCAGCCCATAAATCTGCTGAAGGCGGTTTCTTTATTATGCTTTCCGGAACCCTCAGATGTTTTGCAAGCCGATATATCTGAGTTTTATAAATATCTCCGATGGGATTTAAAGCCGACGCCATATCACCGTAAATCGTACCGTAACCCAAAAGCAATTCCGATTTATTGCTCGTTCCTAAAACCAAAGATTTTAATTTATATGAATAATCATATAAAACGGACATTCTTTCCCTCGCCATCTTATTTCCTATCCTGACCTTGATATCGTCCAAGGGAGTATCGTTTTTTTCTGCCGAAAAATAACCGTCTATCTGTTTTGTGATATCAATCGTATAATAATTAATTCCAAGTTCATCCACTACCTTCAACGCATCTTTTAAGCTTGCCTCGGAACTGCTCTTATACGGCATAAGCAGAGCGGAGACATTATCTTTTCCAAGAGCGGCGGAGGCCAAATAACAGGCCACAGCGGAGTCTATGCCGCCGGAAAGCCCTAATACTACCCTATTCGTCCCGGTTTTCAAGACCTCATCTTTTATAAAATAAGCAAGATGTTTAAAGATAATAGGAAAATTATGTTCGTCTATTTCAGGAAGTTCTTTTTTCATTTAAGATACCTTCGATTTCTTTCATGGTCAAATTTAAATTTTCATCTCTTATCAGGGGTGTTTTAAATCTTTCAATATTTAAAACGTCCAAATTTATTTCGACTTTCATCGTTCCCTCTTCAAGATAATCCATCATCCGTTCCATTTCTCCCGAAGGATTGAATATACATGAACCGCCCGAAAATCCGATACCGTCTTCATAACCTACCCTATTAACGTATATTACGTAACTTTTATAATAAAAAGCAATTACCGAAAGCAATTCCTCCCACATATTTATTGAGCTAAACCTATTTAAGCCCTCCACAATACCCCTTGTCGGAGAAGCGGAGTTTACTATAATAACATGTGCGCCCTTATTAATGGCTATATAAGACGACGAAAGATGCCATGCATCTTCACATGTCAAAATGGAGGTCTTAATGCCGCCTATGTCAAAAACGCCAAACTCTCCGCCCGGCTTAAAATATCTCGACTCTTCGAACATTCCGTATGTAGGCAGATAAACTTTCCTATGAACATGTATAATTTTTCCGTCTGAAACGCAAAGAGAAGAGTTGTAAAAATTATAATCCTCGTCTTTTTCGATAAAGCCGGCAATAATGGACATATTCAGGTCCATGCTCGCCTTAAAAATGGGCTCCAACACTAATGCATCTTCACGGTTATTAATATTTATACCGATATCGTAAACGCTATCTTTTAAAAAATAACCGGTTAAAGAAAGTTCCGGAAAAACGACGAGGCTTACCCCTTCATCTTTTGCTTTTGAAATAATATCAAGATGATTCTCTATATTTTTCTTTAAATCTCCAACTACCGGACTTGTCTGTGCAAGCAGTATTTTTATAGAATTCATTATTCAAATATATTTTCAAAAAAAATTAGTTTGATCGAATTGCACTCTATATATTCTATAGAAATAATACCGTAATTTATGAGTCTTTTTTCTCTGTCGATATTGTAATTCATCAAAAAAAAATTAGATGCGTTTATTATTCTATTTAATCTCTTTTTATCTGCCGATTCATACGGTTTTCCTAATTTGCTCTCAAACCTTGTTTCAACTTCTATAAAATTCAGTACTCCGCTTTTGCTTTCCGCGATAATATCTATTTCACTGCATCCTTTTCTGAATTTTGTTTTTATAATCTTATATCCTATTTTTTCTAAAAACCCGGCAGCTATTATCTCGCCATTATCTCCTTTAGCTTTATTTAAAGATTTGCCGCTGATTTTACTGTATTTATTCATTTTCTACAGGTTATGCATATTAAAATTTAAAAGTTTTCCTGTGAATTTCACTTAATCCGTATTTCATTAGATTTTTTTTGTGCTCTAAGGTTGCATAACCTTTATGTTTCTTAAAACCGTACCGCGGATATTTTTCGTCTAACAAAAGCATTATTTCATCTCTGTACACCTTGGCTATTACGGAAGCACAAGAAACCACCCTAACCCTATCGTCTCCTTTAATAACCGAAATAGCCTTTAATCCGAAAACATCATTCAAACCTTCCGGTATAGTCGGGCCATCTATAATTGCTATATCCGGTTTAACGGATAAACCGTCAAAAGCCCTTTGCATAGAAAGCATAGCCGCTCTTAAAATATTAATTTTATCTATTTCCACATGAGATGCAATACCGACGGAATAAGAAACGGCTTCCGAAATAAGTATTTTATAATATTCGTTTCTTCTCGCCTCCGTCAATCGTTTTGAGTCCTTAACGCCGGAAGGAATTTTATCTTTATCGATTATTATTGCCGCCGAAACTACCGGACCGGCAAGGCAACCTCTGCCTGCTTCATCTATACCGCATATTTTTAGGGGCATTTTAAATTTAAGATATAATTTGGTTCATTAACGTTTAATATCTATGTAATCGCAAAATTTATCTATCCTTCGGATACACCTCTCTTTTCCAACAGCAAATATAACCTCGTATAACGGCGGACTTATTTTTTCTCCCGTAAGAGCCAATCTTATTATCGTCGCTTTTTCCTTCATAGTCCAACTGTTTTTAGACAAGAAATCGTTAAACTCCCCCTTTATGGATTCTACGGAATTCTTCAGCATTTCGAGGGCTTCATTCTTCTTGCTCAAATCGACATCGCATTCAAAAATTTTAGAATTTAATCCATTTAAAAAACCCTTAAATGCCTTCAAGAAAATAAGGCTATTTTCGTCAAAAGTAAATTCATTCAAGATTTCACTTTTATATTCGATAGATTCGTTTATAAAAAAGTCCAATTTTTGCCTAAGTTCTACAAGCGTTTTAATCCTGGATTTAAGAGATTCTACAAGTGCAACGGTTCTTATATCGTTAACTAAAGGTTTTTGGGAAATATCTCGTATATCGTTTGCCAGGTCTATTAAAACAAATGGGTCTTTAGATCTTATGTGACGAGAGTTCAACCATAAAAGCTTTTCAGTATTAAATACCGCGGCAGACTTGCTTATATTTTTCAAATCAAAATATTTTATCATATCATTCATGTAAAATATTTCATCGTTTCCATGCGACCACCCGAGCCTTATCAAATAATTGTTTAGAGCCTCCGGCAAAAATCCGTCTTTCTTATACTGACTTACGGAAGCGGCGCCATGCCTCTTAGAGAGCCTTTTCCCGTCCGAACCGAGTATCATTGAGACATGCGCAAACTCCGGAACATTAAACCCCATCGCATTATAAAGCATTATCTGTTTAGGGGTATTGCTTACGTGGTCGTCGCCCCTTATAATATGCGTTATTTCCATAAGGGCATCGTCTATAACGACGGCAAAATTATACGTAGGAATACCGTCTCCGCGAACAATTACAAAGTCGTCTATTTCATTATTATTGAAGTTTATGAACCGGTTTCTCGCCAAGTCCTTAAAGCCGGTCCTGAGACCTTCCCCTCTTTCCGCCTTAAATCTTATAACATGAGGCATAGAACAATCTTTTTCCTCAGGCCTTAAGTTCCTGCATCTGCCTGAATACATAGGCTTTTTTCCTTCAGATGCAAACCTGTTCCTATCTTCTTCTATGAGTTCTTTAGAACAAAAGCATAAATAAGCCTTGCCCTCTTTCAACAGCCTATCCGCATAAGATTTATAAATTTCAAGCCGATTGGATTGATAAACGGCATCTTCGTCCGGAGTAATCGAAAGCCATTTAAGGCTGTCTAATATATCGAACTCAAACTCCTTCCGAGAACGGTCCAAGTCAGTGTCTTCAATTCTTAAAAAAAACTTTCCGCCGAAATGTTTTGCGTAAACATAGTTAAAGAGTGCCGTCCTCACCCCTCCGATATGCAAATATCCTGTCGGACTCGGAGCAAATCTTGTCCTTACTTCATTATTATTGTTCATTTATTTCACCGTATCGTTAAAAAATGATTTAATACACGACGATAGAAGAATATCCGACGACGCTCGTATAATCCCCGGTAACTTCCCCTGAATTAGTATATTCTATCAGTCTTGCATTAGTACGGCCCGCCATTTTGGCAACATTAAGCATTATAGCCGCCGGAATAAAGCCGCACATGGAAATTTTATATTCTCTCACTTTATCGTATAAACCGGAAGGATTTAAATCCAAAATTTCCTTAATGGCTATATCGTCTTTAAGTTTGGCGGACTCCGCAGGTTCATAATGAGTCATATCCGAACTTGCAACTATTAAAACATCGCTTAGCAGATCTAACCTTTTTATTGCGTTAAATATTGCCGCAGAAGCATTTAATACATCGCTGTATCTCATAAAAGAGACTATGATGGGAACTATAGAAAAATCTTTTTTAAAATTATACAAGAGCGGTATTTGTACTTCGACGGAGTGTTCTTTTGTATGGGCAATCTCATCAGGAACAAACGGACTGCCTTTATCCTTTATTACGGCGTCCGCCAACTCGGAATTAATGGAAATATTAAAGTCTCCAAAACCATACTTACCCTCGTCCATCACCGAATAATCGGCACCCATACCCGTGTGATTCGGGCCTATAATGATAATATTATTTTTTACGTTAATCTTTGAATATCCGGCGTAAGCAGTCTTTCCGGAGTATACGTAACCGGCATGCGGCGATATTACACCGAAAGCATCTATTTTTTCTTTTGCCGGGACAACGTTAAAGGAATCAAGCAAATTTCCTATATTGCTTAAGCCTTCAGGGTAAAAATAACCCATTGCAACAGGTTCTCTGATCAAATCGCTTTCACCTCCCTTTTTTATCGCGCATAGCGGCAAACGAGACACGCACGGCAAAGCTCTTCGGCACTTTCACTATTCACGCACACCATAAAACCGTAAAAGGCAAACGTATCCTGTAAACATATTTATTACGTATCACACGCCTTTACGTAAATTAAAGTTTCGTCCGGATTAACACTATCTCCTTCTTTTACATATATTTCTCTAATTATGCCGTCAATAGGGGTATGAATTTCATTTTCCATCTTCATAGCCTCAACAATCAAAATCGTATCACCCGTCCTTACAGAGTCACCCTCCTTAACCATAATTTTAGTAATCCTACCGGGCATCGGGGCATAAACATCCCCTTCCCTCTTAGGAGACGGTCTCTTAGACCTTGCAATGCTTTCTCCGACTATTTCGCCTCCCGCGCTGGGAACTATCTCCGTAAGAGATTCTATAATAACCTCTTCCAATACTCCGTCGACATTCAGGAAAAAAGGCCTTTTTTGATCAGACTTATGCCCTACGCCCGCAATCTTTATTTTATAGCTTTCGCCGTGAACGGTTACGTTAAACTCACTCGGCGCAAGTCCGCCGTCTTTTTTTAATTCCTGAGGCAGAGAATCCTGCAAAACGAATCCCTTTTGGGTAGGCTTAGAGTAATCCGGAAGTTTATCTTCCTTCCTATCCCTAAAAAATTCTAATGCAACATTCGGAAACAGGACATAGGTGATAAGGTCTTCATCGGATATGCTATATTTCTCAATTTCTTCATATTCGACAGAGAGCTCTGGCGCAATAAGATCTGCCGGCCTTACTTTAATGACATCCTCTCCGCCCAACACGGATTTTTGTACATCTTTATTGATGGGTGCCGGCGGTTTGCCGTAATGACCCTTGAGATAATTTTTAGTTTCGCTTGTCACCACTTTATATTTTTCACGCGTAATGACGTTAAGGGCCGCCTGCGTTCCGACGATTTGAGAGGTGGGCGTAACAAGCGGAGGAAAGCCAAAATCCTCTCTTACCTGCGGAACTTCATATAGAACCTCGTCCATCCTATCTAATGCATTTTGTTCTTTGAGCTGGCTTGCCAAATTGGACATCATGCCCCCGGGAACCTGAGTCACGATAATGTCGGCGTTAATACTCGTATATTCACTTTCCAAAGAACGATATTTTTTTCTAACCTCTCTAAAATAATCTGCAACTTCCTTTAACTTTTCCAAATCAAGGTCAATGTCGTAACCCATCTCTGATAGGGCAAAAACCATCGACTCGGTAGGGGGATGAGATGTTCCGCAAGACATTGAGGAAATCGCGGTGTCAATGATATCTGCCCCGGCTTCAACCGCCTTTAGCAAAGACATTGGGGCAAAACCGCTGGTAGAATGAGAATGGACGTGGATAGGAATACCGACTCTTTTCTTTATCATTGACACAAGATTATAAGCATTGCCGGGAGACAGAAGCCCTGCCATATCTTTTATGCAAATAATATCCGAACCCATTTCTTCAAGTTCTACCGCCATGTTGGTAAAAAGTTCGTTTGTATGAACCGGACTCGTGGTATAGCAAATTGTCGTTTCAACCGTTTTCTTTTTCTTCTTTGCAGTTTCTACCGCTTTTCTAATATTCCTAAAATCATTTAGAGAATCAAATATCCTAAAAACATCTATTCCGTTGTCGGCGCTTAGAGAAACAAATTTTTCTACTACATCATCCGCATAATGCCTGTATCCCACGAGGTTCTGTCCTCTCAAAAGCATCTGCAGCCTTGAATTCTTGTAAGCCTTTCTAATTCTCTTGAGTCTTTCCCACGGGTCTTCCCTTAAAAATCTTAGACATGAATCAAACGTTGCACCTCCCCATACCTCTAACGACCAGAACCCTATATTATCCAAAATATGCGCTATCCCAAGAATATCAGGGGTAGTCATCCTCGTAGCCAAAAGAGATTGATGGGCGTCCCTTAAAACCGTTTCCATTATGTCTACTTTTCCAATATACTTTTTTTCTTCCATGTATGTACCCATAATGATTAAATTACTTACTTTATGTGTGCACTAAACAAACTTAATCGGACCCGTGTCTAAATCCCGTAATAGGTAGCAATAGACGCAGAAATTGCAAGTATTTTATCGAACGGGTCTCTTTGCAACTTATAATCTCTTAAATACAACCTCTCATCTACAAAGTGCGTGTCGAAATTACCTTTAATAAAGTCTTCGTCCCGAACTATTTTAAGATGAAAAGGAATTGTAGTTTTAATACCTTTTATTACAAACTCATCCAACGCTCTTTGCGCCCTTCTAACCGTTTCTTCCCAAGTCCTTCCTCCGACGGTCAGCTTTGCAATCATTGAATCATAAAACGGCTGAATAACATAGTCCTTATAAACCGCGCCGTCTATCCTAACACCTATGCCGCCCGGTGAATAATAAGCGGTGATTCTTCCGGTATTCGGAACGAAACCTTTTCTTGGGTTTTCAGCATTTATCCGACACTCTATGGCATACCCCCTCATTGAAACGTCTTCCTGTTTAATGTCAAGCTTTTTGCCCATGGCTATCTGAATCTGCTCTCCCACGATATCGACCCCGGTAACAATTTCGGTTACGGAATGCTCTACCTGTATTCTGGTATTCATCTCCATAAAATAGTAATTGCCGTTCTTGTCGACGATATATTCTATCGTTCCCGCATTGCTATAATTGCACGCCTTAGCCGCCTTAATCGAAGATTCTCCCATTTTTTTGCGAAGTTCATCATTCAAAATGAGAGATGGGGCTATTTCAATAAGTTTTTGATGCCTTCTTTGAATAGAGCAATCTCTTTCGCCGAGATGTATAATATTCCCATAATTATCGGCAAGTATTTGAAACTCTATGTGATGAGGCCTTTCAATATATTTTTCTATAAAAACTTCCGGATTGCCGAATGATTTTTCTGCCTCCGAACGAGATAAGAAAAATCCTTTAATCAATTCGTCATTGTTGAAACAAATTCTTATGCCCTTCCCTCCCCCGCCTGCAGAGGCCTTAATCATAACCGGATAACCTATCTTTTCCGAGATCGAAATTGCTTCCTCCTCAGATTCCACACCGCTTTCGGAGCCCTCAACCACAGGAACACCGACGGACCGCATCAGCCTTTTAGACTCTATTTTATCTCCCATCATCGCAATAGTTTTATGCGACGGACCGATAAATATTACGCCTCTTTTCTCGCAAACATCCGGAAATTTAGGATTTTCGGATAAAAATCCATACCCGGGATGTATTGCATCCGCACCGGCATTAATTGCTAAATCCACGATTCTATTAATATTTAGATAGCCCGATATAGGCCCCGGTCCCACGAGATATGCTTCGTCGGCTTTTTTCACGTGCAAAGCATGACTGTCGGCTTCGGAATAGATTGCAACGGTTTTAATATCTAACTCTTTGCATGCCCTTATTATCCTTGAAGCAATCTCTCCTCTGTTGGCTATTAATACTTTATTAAATTTTTTCATAAAATTACAAACTTACGGTAATGTTTTCTTAGTAAACGGCAAAGACAAACTGCACTGGCAGAAAATAAACGGCAATAAGCTTTTTATAAACAATAGTCTATGACTAATTTTAAACCATTTCTTAAGAAAAGTCAATTAACCGCTAAATCCTAACCGTGATAGTTCCCCTTTCGTAGATTCATAATCAATGTGCCTAAAGGCATTGAACCCGAGTTTGATCGCCGTTTCCACGTTAAAAGTTCTATCGTCTATAAAAATGGATTCTTCCGGTTTTGTGTAAGATAAATTCAAAGCAAGCTTGAAAATGCTTTCATCCGGTTTTCTTATGTGGACGAAACATGACGTTATGAAAAAATCAAATAATGTGTCGAGAGAAAATTTGTCTACCCTGTAGACCGATAACTCAAAACCTTCATTATTAACCGAAACCAATTTAAATTTATATTTATCCTTTAGACGGGTAAACAGGTCTATCATTTTCGAATACGGTTGAGACTGGGCAAACATAAAGGTCTTAAACTCATCTGCGGAAAAAGAACGTTCTTTGTAAAATACGGTTTTATCAAGGTAATAATCTAATGTAGCCTTACCTTCTTCATATAAGGCAAATATATCTTCATGTCTCGGTTCAAAATCTTCGCTGTTCAGATTAAATTTTTCTAAGGCAAGTTTTCTTGATTTTCTATCCCATCCGTTAGTAAGCAATACGCTCCCGATATCTAAAAAAATCGTTTTTATATGCATAGACATTTTTGCGCCTCCCTGATTTTGACCCTTCTGTTATAAAATTAGTTTTGCCGCCGGTATATCGAAACACTAATTTTATGCAATTATCTGCCGACACATATTTATAAAAGCGGGCATTATCCTACCTATCGTTATTAAATAATTTGACGGTTTCTTCTACGGTCAAAAACCTTTCCTCTCTCGTTTTTAAGTTTTTTAGGGTAAGTTTTCTTTCAAAGGCTTCTTTTTCACCTATTACGGCAACGTATTCTATCCCTTTCTTATCGGCATATTTTATCTCTTTTCCGATATTAGGCCGGTTAGAGATGCATAATTCGGTATTTATCCCGTTTAAACGGAGGGCTTCGGCATTCTTATAGGCGTACGACCGTTCGTCTTCGCTTAAATAAATAACATATAATTTTACGGGAAAAGCCTGCAACTCAAGTGTTTTTCCATCCCTTTCCTTTATTATATCTATTATTCTTTCTACACCGAAGGATATCCCGCAAGCGCCTTCCGGACGGGCGCCGTATAATTCTACTAAATTATCGTATCTTCCGCCGGCGGCGAAACTGCCGATACTTACGTCTTTAGATTTGATTTCAAAAATAGGCCCCGTGTAATACCCGAGCCCCCTGACTAAAAGAGGATCATACGTTATAAAGTCTAAGCCGATTGCCTCTGCATTTTTCAGTATTGATAAAAGTTCCTCAATTCCTTCTAAGGCTTTATTTTTAATAAATTCGTCCTTAACGGCGGCGTTAATGCGTCCACCTAAAGCAGATAGTTTTCCTATATCGCTCAGGTCTTTATCCAATTCAATAAATTCCATAAAAGACTTATAATTATCCTCGGCTATACCGTTTTCCGCAAACTCCTTTATTACCCCTTGTTCCCCTATTTTTGCCATTTTATCTACCGCGCGAAGGGCTGTATCTTTTTTATCTTCGCCTATTCCTGCGGCATTAACGATTCCGTCGAGTATCTTTCTGTCGTTGATAAAAATTTCGTAATCGCCGAATCCCAATTTAGACAAGGTAAAAATTGCTAAATTTAACAGCTCAAGCTCTACGTTCATCGAATAAGAGCCTATAATGTCGGCATCCGCCTGATAAAACTCCCTATATCTTCCCGCCTGAGTATTTTCGTATCTATAGACTTTGCCGATTACGTATCTTTTAAACGGCTTAACGAGTCTGCTGCGATTAGCCGCATAATACCTTCCCAGCGGAGAAGTAAACTCAAACCTTAATCCCAACTTTCTTTTAGCCTTATCATCGAAAGTATATATCTCTTTTTCTATTTCACTGCCGCATTTCCTTGAAAGAAGCTCAAAGTATTCAAAAACCGGAGAATCTATCTCAATAAAACCGTAAAGTGCAAAGCACTCCCTTAGGGTCTCAATAACCTTTCCCCTCAATAACATTTCTTCCGGCAGAAAATCTCTCGTACCCTTTGGGGGCTGAACGGGTCTATTCATGAATAAATAATTTAACTTAATTTTATAGGGCTATATAGACACAACCTTCTTTGGAAAGTTTGGCGATTTTTTCCACACCGGCGGGAACTACCTGAGCATAATCCGGAATATCCCCGTCCTTAAGTTCAAACATATTCATCGCGTTACGACAAACAAAAACATTTACCTTATCCGTAATAACGACCCTTAACTGTTCTTTGAGCTTAGAATGGTGAAGAAACGAAACGACGGAGGGACCGAACATTACGACGTTTACCTCTTCCGTTTCATCAATTGTGCTTATGTTTTTAATTACGTTAATCAAAAGACCCGGCATTATCGTTCCGTTTGTGAACTGAATGACATACTTCATTTGGATACCTCCTTTTTATTTTTTTTGTTAAATAATATATCTCGTAAACATTAAGCATTGGAGAGTCTGATGATATTTAAAAAAACAGAGGGGTCTAAACTTGCTCCGCCCACTAATACGCCGTTTATATAAGGCTCGTCCATCAACTCTTTTATATTTGATTCCTTAACGCTGCCGCCGTATATAATTCTTAATTCATCAACCTCATAATTTGAACTGACATAATCGTATATAAACCTATGCATCTTATCGCCGTCTTCCGGTCTGATCGGTAAATCCGTCCCAATTGCCCATACGGGCTCATAGGCAATTATTAAAGAATGAACTTTTCCGCTTTTTGCTTTTAGCGGCTCAAGGTCGGTTTTCAGTTGCTTTTTTACAAAATCATACTGCATATTTTTTTCTCTAGCTTCTTTGTTTTCTCCGACACATAATATTGGAGTTATCCCCTCGCTGCTATAAACGGCGCTCATTTTTTTTGCTATCGTTTCATCGGTTTCATTAAAAATCCGGCGTCTTTCAGAATGCCCTACTATTGTATATTCGCAACCGCAGTCCTTAACCATATCTATGGAAATTTCGCCGGTATATGCCCCGTTCTTTTCAAAATAAATATCCTGAGCGGAAAGCTTTATGAAGTCTCCGTAAGGCTTTATGATTTTATAAGATTCACAAAGCGAGGTGAGCGGGGGGGCAAAAACGGCTTCCAAATTTAAACCTATATCTTCAAAAAGACCTTTGCCTTTAAATTCATTCATGTTGCTCACAAAAATATTGAAATATTTCTCTATATCTCGATTTGTTTTATTCATTTTAAAATTTGCGGCAATTATCTTTTTTTTCATAATCAAGTATTATAGTTATATTAATTATATCTTATATTCCATGAGAATTTGCAAGCACACCGCTGCACCTGTCGCATACATCCGCATAATCGGAATGGCTCCCTACGCTAACATCATATTTCCAACACCTTGCGCATTTTTCTCCGCCTGCCTTCTCTACAGTCGCTTCCGTAATATCCACATTCAGTGTACTGTTTTTTTTCAAGACGACGCCGGATACTATGAGTAAATCCTTTAAATCTTCGCCGTCTAACCCGCTCAATAAATCATAATCCCCGCTGTTTGCGTTTAAAACAACCATAGCTTCAAGCGAACTGCCTATGACCTTGTCATTCCTTGCTTTTTCAAGCGCGGATAAAACAATGCCCCTTATTCCTATTAACCTATCGAATTTTTCTTCAATATCAAAATTAACTAAATTTTCATCAGGTTCGTCAAATTTTTCAAAAAAGATATTTTCCCGCTTTTCTCCCTTTTTAAAGTATCCCCATGCTTCCGATGTACTGAACGGTATTATCGGGGACAGGAACTTTATAAAAATATTTAAAGCGAAATGCATCACGGTTTGAACGGCCCTTCTTTTAATCGAATCCTTCCCTTCCGTATAGAGCGTATCTTTAACGATATCAATATAAAAAGAAGAAAATTCAATAAGAAACTTATATATACCATGGTATACCAGATGAAAATCATAATTTTCATAATATTTTAAAATATTCTGAGAGAGCAGCGTCAATCTGTGCAGCGCATATTTATCCAGTTCGGCAATATTTTCATATTTAATCGAATTTATATTCTCATCAAAATCATATAGATTGCCAAGCATAAAACGCAGGGTATTTCTTATTTTTCTGTATCCCTCCGAAAGCCTCTGCAATATCTCGGCAGATATCCTCATATCGTTTTTATAATCCTCAGATGCGACCCATAATCTTAAAATATCTGCCCCGTATTTGTTTATAATTTCATCGGGGCTTATGACATTACCCAACGACTTAGACATCTTTTTACCGGAACTATCGACAACAAATCCATGCGTGAGAACGGTTTTATAGGGTGCGCCGTCGTCTGTTCCTACTCCTATCAGAAGACTTGAATGAAACCAGCCTCTATGCTGGTCAGAACCCTCAAGGTATAAATCTGCCGGAAAACCGATATCTTTTACTTCCTCATCGCTTTTCAACACGCAGAAATAACTGACTCCGCTATCAAACCATACGTCAAGTATATCCTCTTCCTTTCCAAATTCTTTCGAACCGCACTTTTCGCATTTAACTTCTTTTTCGCTTAAATTTAAAAAATAATCTGCCGGCTTTTCAAACCATAAATCCGCTCCGTATTTTTCAAATTCATCGGCTATTTTAAGAAAAATATCATAATCTATAAATGCTTCTCCGCAATTTTTGCAGTAAAATGCCGTTATTGGAACACCCCATGATCTCTGTCTCGAAACACACCAATCGGGCCTCGTTTCAAGCATACCTGAAATCCTATCTATGCCCCATTTAGGAATCCACCTGACGTTTTCCAATTCTTTAAGGGATTTGTCCCTCAAAGAATTTATGTCCATAGAAATAAACCATTGCTTGGTCGACCTCAAAATAACGGGGCTGCCACACCGCCAGCAGTGGGGATATGAATGTTCTATTTTTCCTTCTAAAATCAGCGCCCCGACGTCTTTAAGCTTTTCGATCACATAAGGATCAGATTCAAATACGTGCATCCCCGCAAAGATATCTACGTCATTCAGAAACTTCCCTTCATCGTTAACCGGAGCATAGGCCGGAAGATTATATTTAAGCCCTACGGCATAATCGTCGTCCCCATGACCCGGAGCCGTATGAACAAGCCCCGTTCCGGTATCTTTCTTAACATGAGAGCCTAATATTAAAATAGAATCCCTCTCTATAAAGGGGTGAGCGGCGATTTTATTTTCTAAATTTTTACCCTGCGTTTTTGCTACGACCTTATAATCTTGATATCCGAATTTTTTCATTAATTCTTCGGAAAGACTTCCTTCAAGAATAAAAATATCCTTTCCGTTATCTATAAAATAGTATTCGAAGTCGGGATTTAACGAAATCGCAAGGTTCGACGGGACAGTCCATGGTGTCGTCGTCCAGATTACGGCAAAAATATCCTTATCGCCTATTTCGGTACAATCAATAATATTATTTAAATCGGATTTAATTCTAAATTTTATATAAACCGAAGGGGATACCCGTTCGGCATATTCTACTTCTGCCTCCGCAAGGGCGGTTTTGCAGGATGAACACCAATATATAGGCTTATTTGCCTTGTAAAGCCCTCCGTTTTTGACGAAATCGGCTAACTTCCTAACCGTATTAGCCTCATAAGAATAGTCCATGGTAAGATAAGGGTTATCGTATCTTCCGATACTTCCCAATCTCTTAAATTCAGCTTTCTGAACATCCACAAACTTAGCGGCATATTTGCGACACAGTTTTCTCTTTTCGTTTTTAGCGATAGAATCTTTAAATTCTAAAGTTTTATCTACGTTATGTTCTATCGGAAGCCCGTGACAATCCCACCCCGGTATAAACGGAACATGAAATCCGGACATTAATTTAAACCGAACTATTATATCTTTTAAAATCTTATTTAAAGCCGTCCCTATGTGAATATGACCATTGGCATACGGCGGTCCGTCGTGAAGAATAAATTTCTTTTTACTATTCTTCGTATGTTCATAGATATTTTTGTAGAGTTCGCTTTCTCCCCACTCACTAAGAAGTTTTTCTTCGGTAACTTTTAAATTTGCCTTCATCGGAAAATCAGTCTTCGGAAGGTTTAAAGAATCTTTGTAATCCATAATAATCCCGTTTAGTTTTTTGTAATTAAATCTTTATTCACGCAGTTTGTTAAATCATCTTTTTCAAGCCAGCCGGTTATATTTTCGGCACATATGCGCGAAATATCTCCGATAGATTCATACGTCGCTCCACCTATATGCGGCGTAGCAATAACGTTAAAATGAAATATTTCATCGCTTATATGGACGGGTTCCTTCCAATACACGTCAAGACCCGCTCCTTTTATTTTACCGCTTTTTAATCCGTTTATAAGAGAGCTTTTTTTAATCAATCCCGCTCTTCCGGCATTTATAATGTACGCGCCGGTCTTCATCAAGCCCACGGTTTCGTCATTAATAAGATTTTCCGTATTTTTTTCCAAAGGAACGGCAAAAATAACATAATCCACAAGCGGTAATATATATTTAAAATCGTTATCTATCGTTCCTGCAAACTTAATTCCGAGGTTTTTGGCATAATCATCTGCAGGTTTACTATGCTTTAGACCGTAAATCTCGCCCCCTACGGCTTTTAATAATCTGACGATTTCAAGCCCAACCCCTCCGAGCCCGACTATTCCGAATTTCTTTCCAAAGATACTGCTGCCCATCGGCTGATTGGCAATACCGTGATTAATGGCATTTATACAGCCGTTATAATCCCTCGCAAGTGCAATAATAAAAAATAGAGCAAGTTCCGCAACGGAAACGGCGTTATAGGTTCCTGCCGTCGGGGTATTAAATACGGGTATCCCTTTTTCGGAAGCATAATCTATATCAACATTCTCATAGCCGACACCGAACTGCTGAATCAGTTTGATTCCGACAAACGACAAAACGTCTTTATCGATCTCTATTCCCGCATTAACAATTAATATTAAATCATCCGCTAAAACCGATAAATTTTTATGACCGGCATCTTTGATATCATCCAGAAAATCTTTTTTATCGGTATAATGAGCAACATTATATCCCGGAAGATGCGACTTTAAAATGCCGAACATCTCTTTTGACCTTAATATCGCAATAATATTCATTTATTTTTAACGCTTTTGCACGGTTAATTTTTTCCTATTTTTTTAAATTATTGATTATTTTTGCACAATAGGTTCAACGGTCGGCTGAGCGGTGTTTCCCTTAAAATGTCCCGTACCTTCGCAAAGTTGCATTTTCTTCGAATATACATATCCGTTCGGACATGTATAGGTACGGTTTTTTTCTTTAAACACGTTTATTTTAGTGGAAGGAATGGCGTTGTACCCTTTCAAGCCCTTCTTTCCGACGCAAAGATGTATTTTAGAGTTATAAGAATATCCGAGCGGACAATAGAATTTGGCGAAAGACACGCCTGAAAAAACGGGTATAACCAAGGAAATAGCGAAAATAGATAAAAAAATCCGAAGTGCTAAAATTTTAAGGCTTTTCATAGATTAAATCCCTCCTTAGTATTTTTAAAAATTATTTTGCTTATTATACCACCCGTAGATTAATTTGTGAACCTTTTTAATGCAATATAAACTACTGCAAATTCCCGCTATAGCTCACAAGACCGGTTACCGGATAGATATAAAAGGTTAAAGACGACAAAACGCCGAAAGACGAATGAATCGTTTTATCGAACGGCGTAAAACTAGAGCATGTATCCACGAATGCCCCCGGCTCCCCTGCGGAATTAAAAGCAATATAATTATGGTCGGTACTTATTTTATAATTTATACCGTAATTCATGGCAACGTAAAAATTATCCGTCGTTTGCGCCAGCGGGTTTGCAAGCGGTTCCGGTTTACCTATAGCAGGATTGCAGGCACACACGGCATAACCGGAATAGCTTACGCCGCTACTGCCCAGAACACAGGAAGGATTTGATCCCGAAGCGGAAAATACGACTGCGGTGTACGTAAAATGGCTCATTGCATAATTTTGGGCATACCTAATCGCGGATTGAAGCTGTTTTTCATACATGCCACTATCCCCCGAGACCGCCGAATTAAGACCCGTCGTCCCGAGAATGCCTAAAACTCCCAGAAGAATAATCACCATTATTATTTCGACTAAGGTAAAGCCGCTTCTTCTTTTCATGTCTTAATTTCCAGTAAATGATTATCGGCTATCAGTTTATAATTATATCATTATTCATAATATTTTTGTGTTCGATATTTCGAACCCGATCCCCTTCGTTTTTGTTCGTCCGCTTGAAATTAAAAATTCAATAGCATATACTGTAATCTGATAGTACCTTTACTTAATCGTTTCACCAAAACAATTTAATGTAAATAAGTCAAATTTAAATGGATTTTAGTTTCAAAATAGCTGAAATTAACGATGTATTTATTAGGTATATTAAAAAGCATGTCGACGAAAGGGGCTGGCTTGCCGAGCTTTTTAGAAGCGACGAGATAGATAAATCTGCCTTTCCTGAAATGGCATACGTATCTCTTACCATGCCGAATATCAAAAGGGGTCCTCACGAGCATACCTATCAAACGGATTATTTTTGTTTCTTGGGACCGTCCGACTTTAAAATCATATTATGGGACAACAGAAAAGACTCACCTACCTATCTTCATAAAACCGTGCTATTTCTTGGAGAAAATATACCTGCCGCGCTTATAGTTCCTCCCGGCATAGTTCACGCTTATAAAAATATCGGCGGAAAAGACGGCCTGGTAATTAATGCCGCAAACAAGCTGTATGCGGGGAAAAATAAAAAAGAGCCGGTTGATGAAATAAGACACGAAAGCGACGTCAATACTATTTTTATATTTGATTAAAAGGCGGTTAAATGAAATTTATTCACTCTGCAATAAGAACTGGAAATTTGAACAAATCCATAGATTTTTACGTCAAGGTCTTTGGACTGACAGTGCGTGAGAAAAGATACATAGAGGCTCATAGGACTACGTTAGTTTTCCTGAAGGATACCACTACCGACTTTGAAATAGAACTCATAGCGGAGGATAATCCGAAACTGCTTGCCCAATGCGAAAACTCTTTTGCCCATTTTGCTTTCATGACGGATGATATAGATAGGGATGTGAAAAGCATTAAAGAGAATGGAGTAACTTTCTCAAAAGAACCCTTTTATTCCATGGACAAAAGTATGAAAATTGCTTTTCTTAACGACCCCGACGGCATTATGATAGAACTCATAGAGTATTTACTCTAATTAATATAGACAATCTTTTACTTTATGGACACACGGCACACTTTGGAAACCGAAAAATTATATGATGAAATTAGAAATGAACTTTTCAGCGCTATAAAATTAAAAAAGTGTAAGAAATGCGGATGCATGGTTTACGGGTTAGGCGATGTTATCGAAAATCTTAAGATAATAGAAAATGAAACCTCTGACGGCTTAGCACGTAAGTTATCGGACGAGGTAGAAAAATTAAAATTAGAACTAAAACCGGTCGAGTATTCATGCCTCGGCTGCAAACACTGCCACCCCGCCGTAGCTGCCAATTTTATAGCCGATGCCGTCATATATTTAATTCAAAACGATTCCTTGAACGATAGCGGCAACCATAATTCCTTAGAATTTTTAGATTCATGGCCGGTTTCTCCCGGCGAATATAGCGCCTTTTGTGACGGCGAAGGGTGTCCGGTTGCAGTATCTACTCTTGCCAGCTTAGATTTATACAGCGAATTATCAAAATTAAAACCGAAAGGACTTTGTATTATCGGAAAAACCGAGACTGAAAACATCGGGATAGATAAAATTATAAAAAATACTATAACTAATTCCACGCTGCATTATCTAATAGTATCGGGAAGGGAATCTGAAGGACATTACAGCGGTCAGACACTTATATCTTTATATAAAAATGGCGTAGACAAGAATATGAGAATAATCGGTTCGAACGGTAAAAAACCGATTCTTAAAAACGTAACCTGCGAAGAGGTAGAACTTTTTAGAAAACAGGTTAAAGTTATAAACATGATCGGCTGCGAGGATACCGCCGTGATTACACTTAAAATAAGCGAGCTTTTAAAAGATTTTAAAAACTCCGAGCCACCCAAAATAACCGATAGAATTTTTAGTCCGTCCCCTATAGAAAAAATAATTGCAAAAAAACCGAAAAGGATAAAATTAGACAAAAAGGGGTACTTCGTAATAATACCTTCGTTTGCAAATAAAACGATAACGGTTGAATTCTATAACTATCACAATGAATTATTAAATGTTATCGAGGGGGGCGATGTTCCTTCAATTTATTCAACAATAATAGAAAAAGAATTAATTTCTGAACTAACTCATGCCGCCTATATCGGAAAAGAATTAGAAAAAGCCAAATGGTGTATGGATTACAATATTAAATATATTCAAGGCGAAGCATGATTTATTGTAATATTTCTTATAATTCAAGGCAACCATATTATATAGTCGATAGATAAAGGGCTTTTACATACTTTGCATCCATCTTTGAATGGCTGGGGGAGGAGGATTCGAACCTCCGTAATGGGAGTCAGAGTCCCAGATCCTGCCGCTAGACGATCCCCCAAATAAATGAATAGCTTAATAATTATATAATATTACGGTATCTTAATTCAAGGAAATTTTAACAAATATTGCCGGGAATTCCCCTTTCTAAAGGCAGATGATAACAGGCAATACAAAATTGTTTATGTTTTTGACTTGACAATTCCAATTAAAATGTAAACATTACGGACATAAATGGATACCCTGAAAACCCGTAGTTCGCTAATAATGAGAATTAAAACACTCCGTAAATTTTATATCCGCAAAACTTACAGTTACCGGAGACAATATTGTTTTCCGAGATATTATATCCGTCTCTTTTTATTAAAAGTCTTTCACATGACGGACAATAGGTATTTTCATATTCATCCAATTTAACATTTCCCGCATAGATATACTTAAGCCCGGCAGTCTTGCCTATATTATATGCCTCTATAATATTTTCCCCCCGAGTAACCTGCCCGCCCTTCATTTTGTAAAGCGGAAAAAATCTTGAGATATGCCACGGCAGATTTGGGTCTATTGATACGATAAAATCCGCTATACCTCTAATTTCTGCCGAAGCGTCATTGTATCCGTCTATAAGCAGGGTAGTCAACTCAAGGTGTACGCCATTTTTATGAAACATCTTTACCGCTTCTAATACGGGCTCGAGCCTTCCGCCGCATATTCTTCTATAACTATCGTCGTTAAAAAATTTTATATCTATATTCGCGGCATCTAAAAGCCCCTTTGTCATATTGACCGCCTCCTCGGTATAATAGCCGTTTGTAACAAATATGTTTTTTAAACCGTTTTTATGCGCGATCATCATTACGTCTATGCTATAGTCGAAAAAAGCGGCCGGGTCGGTGTATGTATATGAAATAGACTTACAATGTGCATTCAGAGCACTCTCTACGACTTCATCGGGAGATATTCTCCTTGTCCCTTCGTAATATTCAAGATAGGTCTCATATGCGCCATCCCGATAGCTTTGCGATATATTCGCGTTTTGACACCCCAAGCACCTAAAATTGCAACCCGGCGAGGCGATAGAATAAGAAGAAGAACCGGGTAAAAAATGGAAAAGCGGCTTTTTTTCAATCGGGTCTGCGGCCTGCGCCACTAATATGCCGTAATTTATACTGTATAAAACACCGTCTCTGTTTAGAATGGTTCGGCAAACTCCGACTTTCCCTTTTTTAATCTTGCATTTATGGGCACATATGAGGCATTGCATAAACTCGCTTTCTTTTCTAAAAAGCCTGATTGCAATCATTTTAATCCCTCCCTCTAAAATTACATATCTATCTTAACCGACGACGCTATCCCTTCCCATGTTCTTTGCCTTATACAAATTTTCATCGGTAATCTTTAGAAGGCGATTCAAGATATCTTCGGCATCGTCGTTATTCTTTATAATCTTTTTACCCGAAAGATATTCTATACCGGAAACACCTATGGACACGGTAATACTTAAATCGACATTATTTCCCAATGAATATACCTTATTTTTAATGAAAATTCTCAACTTTTTCATCAATTTAATAGCATTCAGTTTATCCGTATCCGGTAAAATTATAAAGAACTCGTCTCCGCCGTATCTTGTAACTATATCTTGATTTCTCATTACGATGTTCTTTAAATCCGCTGCGAATTCCTTCAATACGGCATCACCGGCTTGATGACCGTAATTGTCATTTATATTTTTAAAATTATCGATATCCAACATAGCCGTAGAGAGATGCGTCGAATTCCTATATGCCCTTATAATCTCCCTTTTGGCAAGCTCGTATAGATACCTCCTGTTGTGAATTCCGGTTAACGCATCCGTAACCGCCATTTCTTTGTTAGCTTCAATTAATATAAGCTTTGCCAAAACAGGCGACGTTATGTTTATCATCTCCTTTATCAATGAGATTATTTCTTCGGTTAAAAAGTCCTTATTCGCTGAATCCACGGAAACCGTTCCCGTTTTTTCTTCCCCTATCTTCAGAGAAAAACATTCATAGCTGCCTTCAGTATTATGAAATTCACAGTCGTTAAGCATATCACGTTTTTTTTCGCCGTTTCTTAAAAGTTTGCAGTTTGATACGTAATCCTCATAATTAATATTATTCCTGGTTATGATAACTTTTCCGGGCAATTTGCTTCCGTTAACATCATCGGTTTTGTCCCCGTTTTTTATATAAATCAAAGATGTTACGGTTTTTTTGCTTACAGTATCGAATATATTTATATGCAGGGAATTTACTTCCCCGCCTTTTTCGTTCTTTATTGAGCATAATCCCTCCGAGAATGTTTTTAGCGCATACTCAAGCGTAAATACCGTTGATAATTTATGCGACAGTTTATTTATTATATTAAGTCTCTTATTTAAATTTTCTATGTTTTTCGTATAATTCTTAGAATCGGTAATATTTACAAACACGAGAAGCCTTATTACATCATTATACTTGGTTAGAAACAGGTTCGACTTTATGCTTAACACAATACCGCTTTTAAGGTCTATTTCTACGCCTTTTATTTCAGTTACGTATTTGTTTTTTATATATATTTCAAAGATGTTGCGAACGGAATTTTCGTCTTTAAAGGCCGGCTTTATACTGTCATAAAAATAGTCTAAATTTACGGGATTTAAAAATTTGTTTATGTTAAAAATCCCTGCAAAATAATCGTTGTAAAGGCTTACGGAGTTATCCGTCAAATTTATGGAAACGACCCCGAACTCGACCATCTTGTTTATTAAATTTTCTCTATTTTCCAATAATTCCAAAGATAGGTCTAATTTTTCAAAAAGCCGATTAATTTCAAAGTATGTAGCGAAAAGATTTATGCCGTCCCTGAAAAACCCTAAATCCTCGTCGTAAAAAGTGGCTTTTCTTTTTATTACGCCGGTTACCGCCAAATATCTTCTATTTTCCGTACCTTTGAATGCATAAATAATTACATTTTGTACGCCGATATGTTTAAAAAACCCCGTTGCAAATTCATCTTCCTGATAATTACCGGTGTACAACCTGTTTTTCATTATTCTTTTTCGGATAAAGGGGGTCGGGGTAGGCGCGGTACTACTCTTGCCTAAATTATAATCCCACCCCTTCGAAAACATACCCTCGACAATTTCATTCTTAATCTCGTCGTAAACTATAAACTCCATAAAATCGGTTTGCAGATTGTCTTCTAAATTATTTAAGAATTCTTGATTGTCAGGCTTAATCCGGCTGTCTCCGTGCCTTGCCGATATTGAAAATAATATCTGATCGGCCATTTCCGATAAGATTAATGACCTTTTAAGATTTTTCAAATAGATCATCAGATACGAAACATAATTAGTCAAATTAAAAATAGCTATGGCTTTAATGACGCCGAAGGCGCCTTTTTTATCCGAATATATCTCAAGCAAGCCTGCGACCGAGCTGCCTGCCGAGCCGTACAGGATTAACGGAAATACCCCGACCGATAAAAATCCATGTTCTAAAAGCCTGCCCTTATACAGCGGGATCGTCTCGTCATTTTCCATATCATTTATTACCACGTAATTTTTAGATGCTATTGCCCTTGCCGCTAAATTCTGCGAATATTTTGAGCCGTCATATTTAAGAATAAGATTTTTCGTATAATTTAAATCGTTATTATAAGCAGCGGTTATTTTGACCTCTCTGTTGCCTTCGTCTAAAACGCCGTACCATGCGTAGTTATAGCCCATCTCCTCTACGATTAAGTTTATAAGCTTAGAGATTATCGAATTCAAATCATCCTGTCCCGAAATGATTTTGGAAAAATGGTTTATGCCGGATACGATAAGGCTGTTTTCTTCCTGCTTTTCTATTATCGCATCATTTAGAGCGGTGATAACCTTTGCGAGGGCATAATATTCAATTTCTCTGTTTTTATATTTATCGATTAATCCCAGCTTTTGAGGATTATTGGGGTCTATTTTCTCTATGCTGCTTAAAAGATCGTAGAATGGCGACACAAATTTTTTATTTGTCAATATAAAAATCAGGATAATAAAAAAAGCCAAGCCGAGGAAAAAAAGCACCGGGATATAATAAATCTTCTTAAGATACTGAAACCACCTATCCCTTTCTATGCCGCTTCCTAAAATTCCTATTATCTTGCCGCTGTAGTTTCTTATAGGTTTATTATATATATAGAAGGATATGCCATTCACGATTACAGATGTATAAATACTTTTCCCGTTTTTAAAAACTAAAAGCTGTTTTTCCGTGGCGCTTTGACCTAAACCCATATATCTATTATTTATCACAACCGAAATTGCCGACCTCTTTGTCCCGTAATAAACCCCCAAATTCGCCGTCATATGATTTTTCAAGCGTATAGCCCTTAAATAATCGCTCGTTATATGCTTGTTTAAGACGATTATAAACCCTGTTCTGTTATGCAAAAACCGGTAAATCACCCTGAGTTCAATAAGTTTATGGGATTTATTCCTTCCGAATCCGGTAAATATACGCTTATTTTTTGCCGAAATGATTCCCGAAAATTTACTATAATCGTTTAATATTTTCCCCCCGTCATATTTATAATTAAATTTTTTAACATAATCGGGCATGCCGTCCTTTAACCTTATCAATATCACGCTTGATATTTTTTCCGTCCCCATAAACGGATATGAACTGTGAAGATTGCGGAATTTTCGCGGATAAAATATCTTTCGTATAAAATCGCTTTTAAAGTCGTGCATAGCAATATCATTAGCCATTTTAAGCATATATTCCCTATCGCCGATAAACTTCATCCTCTCCGTCATCAACTGCGATTTTAGCCGTTCCCTTAAATATTTGCCGTTAAAAAACGTAATATTAAGGACGACTAAAAAGACGCCTATTGAAATAACGATAAGGCTCAACGCAATAAAAATGAAAAATACCTTAAATTTTATGGAGTTCGTGTTTATTCTCATTTTAAACATATTTTGTTTTTTTGTGTCTCCCCCCGTTAAAAATAATACAATACGCCAATAATAATATATGACTTATGTATTATATCTTAATTTTTTAACTTTTTCTTAAATTGTATTTTATTCTTCATTCATGTAAAATTATATTGTTAAGCATATGCCTTTTATAAGAAAGAAGTAAAAATACACCAAATAATTTGAATTTTAATGAAAATTGTTTTATACTGATAAAGTATGTTAACATATCAAATATACGGAGGTTTTAAAATGTTATCAAAAAACGGAAAATCATTTAGAGAAGAGAGATTTGAATTTAGGCACAAGATCGTCGACGCTATATACGACAGAATTCCGGCAGATATGGTAAAACATTTAGGCAATGCTAACAAAGAGCTGATTTTTGCAATAGAAGGAGTCTTTAACGACATCGTTAAAAGAATTGACGACAGAATTACAAAAACAGAGGAGCGCCATTCAATAATAGACAGGGGAGAAAACCCAGACAACGAAGAAGGGAAAGAAAAAGACTAATTAAAAAGCAAAACGCCTTTAATTTAAGGCATATAAAACCTTAAAGATAAAAGCGCTTTAGCCTATAAACAGCCTAAAAGTTACGATTCATATTTATTTGCTTTTTTCCTTTGTTTTGCTTTTAGGCGTTGATTTTTTTGAAGAGCAAGCCATCTTTAATCACCTCCTCTGACCTTTTAAGAATTAAACGGGCAGATTATGAAAATATTTTAAATTATTTACATTTCTTAAAGTATACCATACATTAAAATAAAAAAATCACGTCTGATATTTTAAACTTCCGTTATCATAGGGAAAATAAAAGGGTGTCTGTCTATGGTTTTGTTTAAATATTTCTTTAAAGCCTTCCTGACGTCTTCTTTTACTTTAATCCAATCCACACTATCGTATTTTTGATTTTCCTCTATAACGTGCACAACCAATTTATGAAGCGTTTCATTCAGCTCTTTAAAATAATCTTCAAAAACAAATCCCTTAGAAACTATTTCCGGTCCGGAGATTATGCTTGATGTTTTAGCATCTACGACAAGTAAAACTATAATCATTCCGTTTTCCGAAAGATGCGCCCTTTCCTTTAACGTGTGAGTGCCGACATCGCCTATGCCCTTACCGTCGACAAAAATCCTACCGGCATAAACACGCTCGCTCGCATAACACTTCTCGTCATCGGTGAATATAAGACCGTTGCCGTTTTCTAAGATAAAAATATTGCTCGGCTGGATGCCGGAACTTATCGCAAGCTTTTTATGCTGATATAAATGCTTCAACTCTCCGTGAACCGGAATAAAATATTTCGGTTTGACGATATTCATCATGAGCTTGAGTTCTTCCTTGCCCGCATGACCGGAGACATGAATCTCCGATATACTTTCGTAATAAACCTCCGCCCCTCTTCTATAGAGATTATTAATGATTTTTGATATAGCTTTTTCATTTCCGGGGATAAATTTTGACGATAAAAGGACAAGATCGTCGGGCTTAATTTTTATATATTTGTGGTCACCGACGGATATCCTCGAAAGGGCGGACATTGCCTCGCCCTGAGTCCCGGTCGTAAGTACCAAGAGCTCCTCCGGCTTATAGTAATCGATCGTCTCTTCATCTATCAAAATATCCTCGGGGATATTCAAATAGCCCAATTTTCTTGCGACCTTGGTATAAGTAATAAGGCTTCTTCCGCTAAATATAACCTTCTTTTTAAATTCTACGGCAAGGGAAAGAAGTTCGGAAATTCTATGGATGTTTGATGCGAAAAGGGCTACGATAATTCTTCCGCTATGGTCGCTAAAAATATTCCTGAATGTCTTTTTTATATCGTTTTCCGATATCGCAAACCCCTCCTTTTCGATATTGGTCGAATCGGAAAATAACGCCAGAACGCCTTTGTCTCCATAATGGGCAATTCTGTTAATATCGGTTATGGAGTCTTTATCCAGGGCCTGATCCAGTTTAAAATCACCGGTATGTATTATGATTCCTACGGGGGTCTTTATCGCAAGGCTCGCCCCGTCGATTATTGAGTGGGCTACCCTGATAAATTCAACTTCAAAATCTCCCAAGGTAATCGTATTTCCTACTTTAACGGTAAAAAGCGATACCTTAAAAGGTAAATCGTGTTCCTTAAGTTTTTCTTTCAATATACCGAGAGTAAAAGGAGTTCCGAATATCGGAAGATTAAGCTCCCTTAACACGTAAGGTATGGCACCGATGTGGTCCTCGTGTCCATGCGTTAAAACAATTCCTCTAATTTTTTCTTTTTTTTCTGGGTCGTATAAATATCTTATATCGGGAATAACCATATCTATCCCCAACATATAATCTTCGGGAAACATGATCCCGGAATCTACTATTATAATATCTTTTTCGGTCTCATAAACCATCATGTTAAGTCCGATCTCTCCTAAACCGCCGAGCGGTATCACTTTTAATCCTTCCATATAAATAGATTTATAACCTAAATCTCCTCCTTTAAAATTATATCTTTCTTAAACGATTTTATCATTAAATTACCGTAATTCAACCAACAGATACACGGCCTTATTGAAAGCCGCCTAAATTATATTCATAATCCAATATTTTTTTCAGAATATATTCGTGATTTATATTGCAAAATTAAGATATGGACAATATTTTATGATTTTAATGTATCTTCTATTTTCTTCTCTATATTTAGGACAAAATTTCCGGCAGGGTTTATCTCTTTATCATCCGGTACGCTTATTTGATTTAGTATCGTAAGCCTTACAGGATTTTTCGGATAAATCATAACAGACCCCTTTTTCAAGATATTATATGTCCCGCTTATCGCAACCGGAAGTATATTATCACTGTTTGCCACCATTTTATTAAGTCCACCCCTTTTAAAACTGGCAAGTTTTCCGTCGGCCGAACGGGTACCCTCCGGGAATATTAAAATAGACCTATATTTATCGGTTTCTAACATCGATTTTGCATTTTTAACGGTTTTAAGGGCATTTTTAAGATTTTTTCTATCTATTGGAATATAGCCGAGCCTTTTCATGCTCCAGCCCAAAACCGGAATTTTAAAAAGAGATGCTTTTGCGATAAATTTAAAATTTAAATCCACATAGGCAAGCAAAACGAATATGTCAAAATAACTTTGATGATTGGAGATAATAAGATAAGATTTAGAAGGATTTAAATTTTCTATACCGTCAACTGAAACCTTAATGCCTAAGAGTTTTATTATTGTCTTTCCCCACAACCTTGCAACCTTTTGAGTATTTCCATCATTGCCGAAAAATGAGATAAAAATTGCGGCGACGCCGAAAAGAATTGTGCAAACTGCAATTATAGCCCAAGACTTAATGCTAACGACTATATCCCTAATCTCTTTTGTAAACTCGCCCATTATATAATTAAGCGGGCAATACAAGATCTTCAAGGGTCATTTTTTCTAAACACACCCCTGATATCCCTCTTTAATAAAAATCGGTCCCGCATGCCTTATTCTATACTATACCTTATTTCACTTATTTTTAAAAACAAAATCTTTTTCACATTCAACCCCTCCCGACTTTGAATGACTTTATCGGGTAGAATAAATCCTTTAAAAGAAAGCCTCTTTGATCTTGACGGCAACTAATTGCCCGCTCACATTCTTGACAGCGGAGACAAACACGGTTTCGCCCTTAACGAAAGACGAACAGGGGACGGTTTGCATACTCATCATACTTCTGCCGGGCATAGGCGATGCAGGCGCCTTGCATATGGTTGAAGCCGTGATAATACAAGTTGCGCCATTATATAGGGTTATGGACGAACCGCTTATTTTTGTAATAGTACTTGCATAAAAATGCGTCCCGGGGGCAGACTTAGGCTTAATTAACGTCAGACCATCGGCTGCAAAAACAACGGAAGAAACGCCGAGTATTATGAATGCGATAACAAGTAATCTTAGGGGAAATATTTTTCTTGTCGATATCATTTTAATTTTTCCTCATTAATTATAAATTTGCTATATTTTAAATCAATATTTACGGCAACTGAAACCAAGAAGTATGTATAAATTTAGACGGCATCGATGGTATATTTTGAGTCAAAACTACTCCGCTTGATGTCGTTATTAAGATTTTTTTATGCGATACAACCGGGGTCGACGGTGCTCCGGAGCCTATAGTCAAAGACTGAACCGCTCCGCTGCCCAGCGCCGCCGTATTTGAAATCGTGACCGTTCCGCTGCTTGACGTGGTAATCGTTCCTCCGCCGTTTAAATAATAAACCGCATACAATTTCGCTGTTCCGGAGCCGCAGGCATTCACCGCCGCAGACGGTGTATAAGTTACAAAATATACTATATTGTCATATACGATAGGCGTACCTACTACCTTTTCGCCGGAACTTAATTTTATATACCAACCATTGCTTCCTGCGGTTCCGATGCCGCTTGTACCGGTTTCATTAATTAAATCGGTTTCATTATAGGCGCCCGTAACAGCACATTCACCGATTCCTGGAGTCCCCTTCGTATTTAATCCTATTAATTCATTATCCCTCGTCGTGTTTACTTCCGTTAAGTTTTCCCTGTTACCCGTACCGAAATACAGCCATAAATTGCCGGAGGTATCATAAGAAATTGCCGGAGGAAAAAAGATATTTAACGGAACAGTCGTTGACGCATCAGAATCGAAAACCCTGCACCCCTTCCATTTAGACGGAACCGCCCCGTATGGTATATTAAACGCCCACATCTGACCCCCTAAATCTCCGACATAAAAGGCTTGAAGCCGAAAACTAGAGCTTAAAACAGGCGATACGGCAGACGGTATGGAATATTTCATATTAGCATTATAGAACTTCCATAACTCTTGCTTGTTAATATAATTAGGAGCAGTGGTTCCGATATTCACCGGGTTAGGTTCAACATATAACGAATAGACTGCCTGTCCCGCCGAGTTATTTGATGAATAACCTCCCCCCATAAAAGCGGCATAGGTCTTAACGAACTGCGGAGCAACCTCGGGACTCGGCGGAAGAGGATTATTTCCGCATATCCCCGTGCCCGCGGTCTTGTAATTCGGATTCGGAAGGCATATATAAGCTATTAAGGGTTCCGACCATGTATTGCCCATCGGGTGGTCTTTTGAGGCCGAAGCATCCGAAAAGTCCCATAAAGGGTTGGGATAACCGTTTGTTAAGTTGGAAGGATCAGTCAGTCCCAAAGCATAATAAGCCCGCCCTCCGTTTCTTTCACCGTCGACTAATACCGTATGCCAGCTGCTTACAGGCGTGCCGGTCGTAGTTATCGGATAGTCGGACGTATCCGTACCGTTAGTCGTTCCGTTAAAAACATTGCCGAAGAACACGTCGCTTACATGCGGAGTAGAATCGACAAATTCAAAAATAGATGGTTTTGTGACCGACGTTTCATACCACTTAGTGATTTTGGGCAAGGTTGAAGAGCCGGCTGTATCTAAAAAATTAGGCGGGATATAACCGAAAAGCTCCGCCCCGGTTCCATCGGTATAAGAACTCGTGCTGCTATCCCACGTCCCCGCATCAAAACCGTGAAGCATGCCGTCGTTGGCTCCGACTGCCAAAACCTGTTGCCTTGTAGCATAGAATTTTTTAAACGCCTGATACGACGTGCTTGAATAGGGATACGGCGGCGGACCGACTAAGACGGGGTCGGAATGAAATATCGCTCCCAATTTCCAATTATCCGTAGCACTATCGGGATTTAAAACAAAATTTATGATATCATCGGCGCAGGCGCTTTCCGATGAAGAATTCGGGCAGACCGTCTTATAATTATCCGTCGTTAATCCCAATAATGATTCTAAATTTGCTGTATTGGACGTATTAAATTCGACGGCAGTATTTAAACCGGTAGTCGGATCAATTTTGGATGTGATTATATACCTTGACGAGGCGGCCTTCGTTTGAAGGGCGCCGCCTGCGCCGTTGCCGTTATCCCAGTATGAATCGCTCGTGATTATCTGACCGTCGGCGGCAACGGCGAGGCCGTCGGGGCCTATTAACTGTCCCTGTGCGTTTAATTTAAAGAGAAAAACGTTGCCTTCTCCCCAAAGGGGCTGATTTAACGCCTTAAAATTTGAATAATAGACGTTGCCGTTTGAACCGTAAACCTGATGGACTACGAGTGAGGTGAAAGAAACCGACTGGGCTTCTATCTGGTCAAATATCGTCGTTAACGAACTTAAGAGCTGTTTATAATTAAAAGTCAAATAAACGGTGCCTGAAACCGTTACGGCACCCGAATCTCCGCTTGTATTCAATGTTTTTAAAGAATTAGATAACAGGACTTCATCCGTATTTGAATAAATTCCCGTAACAACGGCGCAGTCGTTGCCATCCGCATAAATCCCGCTGTTATTGTTGTCGGCTTCGCAGGAACTACTTTCAGATTCATTATCGGAAACTGTATCGCCTACCAAGATACCGTTAATCGTCGCAAATGCGGAAGAGGGCAGTATGAGCGTAGTGGACGAACTGCCTACGGTAGCGGTAAAACCAACACCGCTTGGATTAGCACTCGGGCTTATCCCCGCCCCTGCATTTGCCATCTCTTGAATATAGCTGGGCCCGCTCAAACCGCCGCTGTATCCGAAACCAACTATAAAAGTCTCAATATTGTAAGTAGTATCTACTTTTGTGTATAAGTTGTAAAGCACCGCAGGGGTGTCGCTTGCGTTATAACCGTTAGCCTCCCCATCCGTAATAATAATGGAAAAATTGCGTCTGCACAAGGCGGCGTTATCCAATCCTAACGACTTCTTAAAATAAGTCTTCATATTTCTAACCATTGAATACATGGGCGTTCCGCCGCCGCCTTTAAGTCCCGAAACCCTGATTCCCGCAGGATCTTCAAGGCGGCCGTAATCGTGGGCATGCCATAAAACATAATTTATTGCGGGTCCGGCAATATTAGCGGGGTCAAAATATGGGTCCGTCGAGTTGTTTGGATTGGAAGGAACAGTAACTTTATTGGATTGCGACAATTTTTCGTTTACTGTCAGGGGAACATACAGCGACCAAGGAGAAACCTTCTTTGGATAATCCACATCCCCTATGTAATCAGAATAATCATAGGAAACAAAATATCCTAAATGTTCGTAAAGAGAATTAGCTGCACTGTCGTAGAAGTATGCATTTTGATTAGCACTACTGTTGCAGTAGTAATAAGGATAAGAAAACGGGTAACTGCTATCGTTATAATATGCGCCTGTTTCATCAGGGGTTCCTGTCCCGCCGTTTGTTCCGGGGTAGTATAACGCAGAGGAAGGGTTTGTAAAACTGGGATCGTTGCTATATACACACTGATTTGTTTTAGAATAACCGCTTGCTGCCGATGGCGACTGGTCAAACGTCGCGAACGCAAAATTAAGATTTGAAAATGAAGAGCTCCGGACTATCTCGGCTATAGCCATCTTCGCGTTATATATCTTAGAAAATACGCTGTTAGAACCAGGTGCCCAAACGAAAGAAGCGCCACCGCCGCTCCACGATTCGGGCTTGTCATAACCGCTATTACCGGAATTACTCCAATTGACCCCCTCATTCCACGCCATTGAACCCGAGGTATCTAAAAATATCAGCACATTGGGATTATTAAGGTTTGTAAGTAAAGAGGTGTCCGATGCGTAAGACTGCCCGACGAATAAATTAAAACCTAAAAATATTATAAGAATAACCGCAGAGATTATTGTTTTAAAAAATCGTGATTGCCTCATTCTTTCATCGGATTCGTCATATTTGCCGATCTTAGTGATTTTTCTATTCATCCCCTCCCCTCCCATTTTTTAAGTCCTCGCCGGAACCCTCTTTAGTAGCCCTCATGGACGGGTCCGTAACTAAACGTCATTCCGGTTCTAACCGTCTTTGAAGCGCTTTGATTCTGCGCTATAGTGTCATTCTTCCCGCTATAAAAGTAGTATGTTAAACTATAACCGGGGAAACTCCCGTAGGCTCCTTCATACTCAAAGCCGAATTTCCCGCCATCTACCGTAAAACCGAGAATGTTAGAAAACCCGGGATCTATATTTGCCTTAGTCAATTCAATATACTTGCCGCTTTGTTGAAGCATACCGTTTACGGCAGGCGTATAATAATAGATATTCGCTATAGGCAGTCCTATCCCTGCGTTGGTTTGACGATCTGTATCCAACTGAGAAATAGCAATATTCATAGCCGAATTAGATATATTCAATACCTGCTCGGAAGACGTATAATCTCCGGCATTGATAATATCCGAGCCGGTAGATTCGATGGCTATCGCGGCCAATATCCCCAATATTGCGATAACTAATATTACGACAACTAAGGTTATACCACGATTATTATTTAATACCCTATTTGTCCGCTGAGAATCGTTGGTTTTTAAATCATATTTTTTGCTTTTAAAATATTTATTTATCATATTTATCTTCCGTAATAAACGTTTCTTAAAAAGACGTTAGAATTAAGAACCTTTAATACGTTATTTCCCACAATCTGTCCCGCATTCCCCTTAGCATCGGCTCCGTTAGGATTGGAATTATACGGAACATGAACGCTGTAGGAAGGCGAATCGGACAGTGCTACGTTAGATTCGCCGGTGATGGAAATATCATATGCATAAGGCTGGGGAGGTTTATGTTGGTTTTCCAGGTTCTTGAACGCCGAAACTTTAAAATTATTTACGTAGTCGCTGAGCATAACGGTGGTATTTGCCACGCATATCGGAGCCGTATAGTCTGAGGGAGCCTTTTCAATTATAATCGGGTTCACTGTGCATTTATACAAATTCCCGGGAATATCAAACGGGGGATTGAAATTATAGACGGTATTTCCCCAATAAAACAATACCTGGTTTACCACTGATACGTCGCCGCCACCGATGCTCCTCGGGGGTACGGGATTAGCCGCACACATGCCTCCCTTTCCGGGGTTTACCTGTATACTGCCGGGATTTTTTTGAACCGACGTTACGCAAAAAACTATGGGCGGTGCCGGAAGCGGGCTGCCATTGAGCGGAATAGAGTTCGTAATGTTCAATGTTTGACCGGCATAAAAATTATTTATGTTGCAAGAACCGCTCAAATCAAACTCCGACGATGCCGCACTTGCGTTTGCATTAGACACCGGGGTTAACGTGCATGGATTGGAACCGTTGACTATAGTATCGTAACTGACCAAAATTTCATAAGGATTAGTCGGATATTCCGGTTTTACAATCTGCACGGGAGGAACGGCGCCTGTCTGGATAAAATATTTTTGTCCATAATCAAAACCGGCCATCCGAAACGAATACCTAACCGTACCAAACGCCATATTAAGCCTTTGCTGCTCTGTTGAAACGGAGCGACTGAGCCTTATAACCCCCGACTGAGTCAGCAAAATAAATCCCGCTGCGGCAACAATTATCACGGAAATAGCTAATGCTACGATAAGCTCTATCATAGTGAACCCGCTTGAGTTCGGAACAACGGGCCTCTTTGCCGTATGAGGTTTGACGAAATCCTTTATTTTTGCTTTTAATTTCATTTTATAATGTTTGCATATAATATAATAAACAAATTATTTATGAAATTATATCGTTCATTACTATAATATGCCTTCCTATATCCCGCCAGCCGACTTCAATCTGAGCATTAATAAGGGTCGAGGAGAAAGGATTGGGATTATTGAAAAAATTAATAGTAACGGTATAGGGAATCGTAACGCCTAAAGAAGAATCTGGGGCGTGGCCGCCTTTGCTTAAAGCCTCCGTGATACAAGATGTCACGGTATTTCTTTTATCCGGAGTAGACACAGTAGGATTTACCGTATAAGTGTACGTCCACGGACTTATTTGCGGAAAATTTTGCAATATTCCGCTTGTTCTAAGGCAATTAAGCTGACTGACTTCCGCCTGCGCAATAGCGGTTGCGGTATTTATTTTACCCGCCGCAGCGTTGTTATTGGTGAGTACAAGCGCCAATGCTATTACCCCCAAAAAGCCGATAGCAAGAACCACCATCGCAATCATAACCTCTAACAACGATGCACCGTTATCGTTATTTTTAAAATCGACTAAATTCATAATAAATCAATTTAATGAATCCGATTTACTTTTAAAACAAAAAGCTATTTTAAATTATACTATAATATTTATAAAAGTGAAATAACCAAATAAAATGTAATTATTAATTTAACAAAATTGCAACATAAACGTAATAAAAATTTAAAACAATTTTAACTTGCCAAAATAATCGACTTAAATTATCATATAAGCTGTAAATGGTTTTTTTAATTTTATAATTAAATTTTGGAGGTATTATATGGGGAGTCTTAACAAAGCGCTTTTAATAGGTAATTTAGGGAAAGACCCGGAGCTCCGCTACACGCCGGACGGTCTTGCGATTTTAAGTTTCTCTATTGCCACGACTGAATATTTTAACGACAAATCCGGTTCTAAAACCGAAAGAACTACTTGGCATAATATTACCGTTTTCGGAAAGATGGGGCAGAGTATCGCAAATTACTTAACAAAAGGAAAACAGGTTTTTATCGAGGGCAAGATAAGAAACTCTTCTTATGACGATAAAGAGGGGATTAAAAGATACAAAACAGATATAGTTGCGAGCAATATCGTCTTGCTGGGTGCCAAGGGCGGCGGCGGCGACAACGGCTATACCGCTCAGAAAAAAAACACCGAAAATGATTTTAATCCGGCAGACAAACAAGAAGACGACGATATTCCGTTTTAAGGTACGCTTGATAATAAAGCGTAACAATCAGATTTTACATATAAATAACGAAAATACGATACGTCATTAAACGAATTCGGTTGAGAGAATGCACAACATAAGATGACTTATCGTATTGTAAAATAAAAAGGCATTATACCTTTAACAGAGAGGTATAATGCCTTTTTATATCAAACGTTGTTAAATATCGTAATACAATGCAAATTCATATGGAACCGGTCTCGTACGAATGGGGATGACGTCATTTTCCATCTTGCGGTCAATCCATGCCCGAACGATGTCCTCGTTAAATACATCTCCCTGAAGCAGAAACTCATGGTCTTTATCGAGCTCTTTTAACGCTTCTTCTAAGGAACCGGGAGCAACAGGGATACCCTTAAGTTCCTCATTGGACAGGGTGAATAAATCACTATCGGTAGGCTTGCCCGGATTAATCTTGTTGACTATGCCGTCAATACCCGCCAAAAGCATTGCGGAAAAAGCAAGGTAACAATTTGCAGTCGGGTCGGGTGTCCTATATTCTATCCTTTTTGTCCCGGGAGATTTAGAATACATCGGAATTCTGACGGCGGCGCTCCTGTTTCGTGAGGAATAAACAAAATTGACGGGCGCTTCAAAACCGGGTATTAATCTCTTATACGAATTTGTCGTCGGATTGGTAAAAGCGCACAAAGCCTTTGCATGCTTTAATATACCGCCGATATAATAAACTGCAATCTCCGACAATCCGGCATATTCTTTACCGGCAAAAAGCGGTTGTCCGTTTTTCCATAGAGATTGGTGAACATGCATACCGGAGCCGTTATCGCTGAAAAGAGGTTTCGGCATAAAAGTAGCGGTCTTATCGTATCTTCTCGCCACATTCTTGACTATATACTTGTACCACATGAAGCTGTCGCCCATGGACATTAAAGAATCGAATCGCATGTCTATTTCGGCTTGACCGCCGGTTGCAACTTCATGATGAGCCGCTTCCACTCTAATGCCCACATTTTGCAGCTCTAAAACTATTTCATTCCTGATATCCGTCTGAGTATCAAGCGGAGAAACAGGGAAATACCCTTCCTTATGTCTCGGCTTATGTCCCAAATTAGGCATCTCGTCTCTGCCGCTGTTCCATATACCTTCTTCGGAATCGATATAATAATAACCGCTGTTTACAGTCTGGTCATATCTTATGTCGTCAAAAATAAAAAATTCCGCTTCCGGACCAAAGTATACTGTATCCGCAATACCCGTTGATTTCAAATATTCTTCCGCCTTCTTGGCAATGTAACGCGGATCCCTGTCATAATACTTTTCCGTAATAGGGTCCTTAATATTGCAAGTCAAAGATAACGTTTTAGCCTCTATAAAATTATCTATTACGGCAGTAGAAGCATCCGGCATAATAAGCATGTCCGAAGTATCAATTGCCTTCCAACCCCTTATACTCGAACCGTCGAATCCGAAACCCTCTTCGAACGACTCTCTTGAGACTTCACTAACGGGTACGGTAAAATGTTGCCATGTTCCGAGAAGGTCGCAGAACTTTACATCGATAAACTGAACCCCCTGCTCTTCAATAAATTGCATTACTTCGTTTTCCGTCATTTTCCCTCCAAAAAAAATTAAACAATTAGAATTTATTTAAATAATAAAAAATCAAAGAGATTCGTCTCCCCTTTCGCCCGTTCTTATTCTGACGGCATCATCGACCGGTAAGATAAAAATTTTTCCGTCTCCTATCCTTCCCGTCTTTGCGCTTGACGTTATTGCTTCTACCACGGCAACGAGCCTATCGTCCGAAACGATAACTTCGATTTTAACCTTAGGTATAAAATCCACCACATATTCCGCACCCCTATATAGTTCGGTGTGCCCCTTCTGCCTACCGTACCCCTTAACCTCCGTAACGGTAAGACCCTGAATGCCGATTTTGCTTAACGACTCTTTCACATCGTCAAGCTTAAACGGTTTAAATATAGCCTCAACCTTTTTCATCGTCCCCCCCGTCTAAATTTTTAGCAATAAACATGCCATGTTATTATAAAGAAAACCCGACAAGAATGTAAAATCAATTATAAAAATGCATAAAAATTACACAACGACAAAAAAAATGTATAAAAATTACACATACATTTAATTTCTAAAATTTATATAAGAGAGTTCTACGTCCAACGGAAAGGATTTTAAATCGGCAATAATACTTTGAAGCCCGTTTTTGGATTTAGAACTGACCCTGAGGTGGTCCTTGAGATTTTCTATCGCCGCCTTAGGATCGACCTTTTTTATCTCATCTATTATTTTTTTCGATGAATCTTTGTTTACGCCCTCTTTAATCTCTATCTCTTGACGCATCATTCCCTTCGATGCCTTTTCTTTCTTTTTGAACTCTAAGAACTTCACGGAAACTCCGCGCCTTATAAGCTTTCCTTTTAGTATATCTACGACGGCATCTAATTTATAATCGTCGTCTCCCAGTAATATAAGAATATTATCTTGTCTCTTTATTTCACTTTTCGTCCCTTTAAAATCATACCTGCCCGTCATTTCTTTTATAGCCTGATTAATGGCATTATCTACTTCCTGAAGGTCGGCTTTGGAAACTATATCAAAGGATGGCATTTTAATCTCCGTCTTAAATTTAAGATTAGTTTTTATCGATTCTCTTTCATGATTTCATAATCCAAGGGAAAATGAATGCTAAAAACAGAATCTTTAATATACTCGTTAAGTTTTACGTCTTTATAGCGGAACATTATTATCTGCCCCTGATACGTAATAATTTTCAATGATTCCACCTTAAAATTCTTTCCGTTAAAATCTATATAAATCCTTTTTGCCCTTTGTATCACTAACGGCTTTAGTTCTATTGTTACGGTTCCGGAACCAGAATTCGCCGATACGGCCTCAACTTTAAAATATTTCGTTAAATTACCCAAAACTTCAACGACATTGGGCGGAAACCCACCCTTTTTCTTTCCCATATTTATGACCGAAACTTTTTTTATTTGATTATTAACAATATAAAGCTTATTATTTTTAAAAATCTGCTTTTTATGAAACGGGTATTCATAAAACCATGTCATACCATCCCCGTGTTTGTAATAGAAATATCCCTTAAAAACCATATTTTGCGAATAACCGGGTATTATTTCCTTTTGATAAAAATATGCACTCATTGAATGCACGTTTTTATATCTGCTTTCTATTTTCTTAATTATAGGATTTGACGGGGGAGCGGCATAAGATGTTTGCGCAAAACCTAACGAAAACAAAAAAGGCAGAATTAAGAAATAAATAAAGAACCTCATAATCATACTATTGCCATTCACCTTGACGTTCTCCTTTTTTTTGCCAATATTCCGTCGTTTTGAAGCCTCTCCATAATCCTCGCCGCCCTGTTAAAACCTATGCGAAACCTCCTTTGGATATATGATATGGAAATACCGTCCCCGCCGTCAGAGGCTTGGACCATATTTATAACCTCATTATATATCTCATCGTCGGGGTCGTCCGTAATTATTCTATCAAAATTACCGACATTGTCAAATTCATTTATTAATCTTTCGTCTTTCTGGGATGGAAAATTCTTTTCCTTTATAAATTCCAACACCTTTTTAATCTCGTCTTCGGAAATATAAGAACCGTGAATCCTGAAAAGCCTATTTTGTCCGGGGGGCATAAAAAGCATGTCTCCGTTCCCAAGAAGGTCTTCCGCCCCGTTGGCGTCCAATATCGTCCTCGAATCTATTTTAGAAGAGACTAAAAATGCAATACGGGAGGACATATTTGCCTTAATAACACCGGTAACGACGTTAACCGAGGGTCTCTGTGTAGCAATTATAAGATGAATTCCGCATGCCCTCGCCATCTGGGAAAGCCTTATTATCGAAGTCTCTATATCCTTCGGACTTGCAAGCATTAAGTCGCTCAACTCGTCTATTACGATTACCAAATAAGGCATGCATTTTAAATCCTGTTTCCTGGACATTTCGTTAAACTGCTCTATATTCTTAACGCCTGCAGCCTGTAGTTTTATGTATCTTGCTTCCATTTCCGAAACCGCCCACTTAAGAGCGATGCCCGCTTTTTTCGCATCATAAATCACGTCGCTTATCAGATGAGGCAAATTTTCAAACGGTGTCAATTCCAATCTTTTGGGATCAATCATTAAAAAATTAAGTTCTTCATAGCTCGCCTTGAAAAGAAGGCTTAATATTAATGTATTGATGAATACGCTTTTTCCCGCCCCCGTCGCTCCGGCTATTAATAAATGAGGTGCTTTTGCGATATCGAACGAAATATCGGCTCCGGTCGTATTTTTACCTAAAATTATCGTAAGCAAAGACTTTGAATCTATGAAATCCTTGGAATTCAAAATTTCCGAAAATAAAACCATCTCTCTCTTGTTATTAGGAACTTCAATGCCTATGGCGGATTTGCCTTCAATAACCCCGGACATTCTCACGGGCTTAGATTTTAAAGCCATAGTAAGGTCTTCCGATAGAGATAAGATTTTCCCCACCTTAACGCCGCTTACCGGCTCAAACTCATACATAGTTATAATGGGTCCGGGGTTTATTCCGGTAACCTTCCCTTTAACTCCGAAATCCATTAATTTTTTTTCGATTAGTGCCGCATTTCCCAAGAGAGATAATTTATCCGGTCTTTGAACGTCTTTCGCTATTCTTTCGATATTGATTAGGGAAATAGGTGGAATTTTAGATTTTCTATCATCTATGAAATCGAATGTTCCGACCTTCTCCTTGATAGATTCTTCGTTCGCTTCGGTAACATCGTCTCTTCCGTCCAAGTTGTCTATCAGGTCTTCCCTCGAACCGCCGAATAATTCTTTGTTTATGATAAAACTTTTTTTCCTCTTCTTAAACCCTTTCCTTTTTTCTATTTTTAATCTTAATGAAGAAAAAAATGCGGCTAATTCTCTCGGTAAAACACTCAATTTAAATAATCTCATTTCTTTTATATACACCTTAAGCATATTGTAGGCACGATAATAATACCCGAAAAGGCTTTTAAGTCCGATTCTTTTAAAAATAAAATAGATCGAAATTATAAAAAGTATAAAGCCTATTATTACGCTTCCGGCTTCTCCGAAAAATTTAAGAAGATAGCCGTAAATCCCGCCGCCGATTAAACCGCCGCCGGATGTTATGAATCCATGATATGAAATTTCCGGAAATAATAGGCTTAAAAAAATCAAAGCGGTAAGGAACGCGGTAAAAATTCCGGCATGAAACCGTAAGCTGAATGTTCTATTCAATATCAAGAATATACCTGCCGATAAAATAAGAAGAACTATTAAAAAAGAAGACATTCCGAATGCGATTAGAAAATAGTTAGACAGAATACCACCGAAAAACCCGCCTAAATTAATCTCTCGTGCGGTAGAAATCGAATATGAATTATAGGTTTCCTGAAGTATATTATAAGAATAGAGAGATAGAAAGGAATATACGGAAAAAAATACTATCAAGACTCCAAATATTATTCTTTTGCCGCTTGACATAATTTAAATGAACTCTTCCGTTCCAAAATATGATTTTAAAGCATTAGGAATCCTTATGCGACCGTCTTTCGTCTGGTAATTTTCGATTACAGCAATCATCACCCTCGGAAGTGCAAGCCCGGAACCATTCAGCGTATTTACATATTCCGCTTTAGAGCTTTTATTCCTTTTAAATTTTATATTTGCCCTTCTTGCTTGAAAAGACCCGAAATCGGAACACGAACTTACTTCAAGCCATTCGTTTATACCCGGGGCATAAACCTCTATATCAAATTTCTCACTCGCGGTAAAGCTCAAATCTCCCGTGCATATACGTATAAGTCTATGCGGAATATCAAGCCTATTCAATATGTCCTGCGCATCGGCAATAAGACTCAACAACTCCTCTTTTGCGGCTTCCGGGGTCGTAATCTTTACAAGCTCGATCTTGTCGAATTGATGACCTCTTTTTATACCCTTGGTGTCTTTACCCGCAGACATCTTTTCCTTTCTGAAACAGGCGGTGTAGGCGACATGCTTTATCGGAAGGTCTTCGGCATTAAATATTTCGCTTCTATACATATTTGTAACCGGAACTTCCGCCGTCGGAACGAACCATAACCCCGAATCTTCGTCTTTATATAAATTATCCGCAAATTTGGGCAACTGCCCTGTTCCTATTAAGCATTCCTCATTAATCATATAAGGCGGATATACCTCTTCGTAATCGTGGTATGTTACATGCACGTCCAACATAAAGTTAATAAGCGCCCTCTGAAGCCGGGCAAACCCTTTTTTCAATATATAAAAACGCGTTCCGGAAATCTTGGCTCCCCTTTCGAAATCTATTAAATCCCTTTTCTGCCCTATTTTATAATGAGTTTCAGGTGTGAAATCGAATTTTTTCTTTTCGTTGAAATATGAAACCACCGCATTTTCGGTCTCGTCTTTGCCTACCGGCACATCGCGTCCCGGCAGGTTAGGAACGCTTAACATCAATGTTTTAAACCTTCCGCCCACGATATTTAGTTCATCTTCCTGAAACTTAATAGATTCGTTTATCCTTTTTACCTTCGCCTTTTTCATTAAAATTGTTTCTTCATCTTTTTCGGACGCTATTTCCTTAGAAAGCGTCTTCCTCGCATTTCTAAGGCATTCGATGTCGTATAAAAGCCTCCTTTTAGACTCGTCAAGCTCAAAAATTTCATCAATGGGAACCGAAACAAAAAGCTTTTCCATCTCCTTTTTGACGTACTCTCTCTGTTCCCTAATAAGTTTAATATCTATCATAATTTAATTATTTTATACCCTATATATTCAATATATAATTTATATCTTGTTCCGCTTCAGGAATTTATCATGACGTTAATGCAATCACCGCTTATTTCTACGAATCCCCCTCCGACAATATCTATTTCGTTTACCGTTTCACCCGTTTTATATCTTATTTTACCTTCTATTAAATTTGATATAAAATTTATATGCCCCGGCAATACGCCCTCTATGCCCGCTTCGGTCGGAATTTCGCAAAAATCCGCAAACCCTTCAAAAACAAGTCCTTTTTTATCGACTACCTTTATTCTAATATTAAGAGACATTTATTTCAATCCTTTTGCCTTTTCGACCGCTTCGTCTATCGTTCCTACCATGTAAAAAGCCTGTTCCGGTAAATTGTCGTGCCTACCTTCCAATATCTCTTTGAAGCCCCTTACAGTCTCTTTTAACGGAACATATCTGCCGGAAAAACCGGTAAACACTTCTGCCACAAAAAAAGGCTGAGATAAAAATCTTTGCATCCTTCTTGCGCGATTTACCGTTAGCTTATCGTCTTCCGAAAGTTCATCCATGCCCAAAATAGCAATTATATCCTGCAATTCCTTATATTTCTGAAGAACCGCCTGAACGTTCCTTGCAACCTCGTAATGTTCGTCCCCAATGATATTTGCGTCTAATGCCCTTGAAGTAGAATCAAGCGGGTCGACCGCCGGATAAATCCCAAGATCGACAATCTGTCTTGAAAGAACCGTCGTAGCATCCAAATGGGAAAACGTAGTTGCCGGAGCAGGGTCGGTCAAATCATCGGCCGGAACGTAGACCGCTTGAACGGACGTAATAGAACCCTTCTTCGTACTGGTAATTCTTTCTTGAAGCTCGCCCATATCGGTCGCAAGGGTCGGCTGATAACCCACGGCGGACGGTATTCTACCCATAAGCGCACTGACCTCCGAATTTGCCTGTGCAAACCTGAAAATATTATCTATAAAAACTAATACGTCCTGCCTTTCTTCGTCCCTAAAATACTCTGCCATAGTAAGCGCAGAAAGGGCGACCCTCGCTCTTGCTCCCGGGGGCTCGTTCATCTGCCCGTAAACCAAAACCGTTTTATCTAAAACCTTAGATTCCTTCATTTCCGTCCATAGATCCGTTCCCTCTCTTGTTCTTTCGCCGACTCCGGCAAAAACGGAATATCCGCCGTGCTCTATTGCTATATTATGAATAAGTTCCATAACCAACACTGTTTTTCCTACGCCTGCACCCCCAAATAACCCCGCCTTTCCGCCCTTTAAATAGGGTTCCAACAAATCTATAACCTTAATACCGGTCTCTAATATCTCCACAGTCGTAGACTGCTCCTCAAATGCCGGGGCAGGTCTATGGATAGGAAGCCTTGATTTAAATTCTACGGGGGGTAACTCGTCTACCGGCTCGCCTATAACGTTAAATATTCTTCCCAATACGTCTCTTCCCACGGGAACCGCTATTTTGTTACCGGTATCTACTACCGTTATTCCCCTTGATAACCCGTCGGTAGAGTCTAAAGAGATGCATCTGACGACATTTTCACCGAGATGCTGAACTACCTCGAGTACTAAATTATTTTTTTTATTGCTTATAGCCGGATTTGTCAGTGTCAATGCATTAAAAATAGACGGAAGTTTTTTATTTTCAAATTTAACGTCAACCACCGGGCCTATTACCTGCGAAACAAAACCTTCATTCATCAATAGCCTCCTAAAATTTTATTTTACGGCGTTTACTCCGTTTATAATATCGAGAATTTCAAGGGTGACGGCCGCCTGCCTCGCTTTATTGTAAATTATCGTCAACTTATTTATGAGTTTTCCGGCATTTCTTGTGGCGTTATCCATGGCATACATTCTTGACGCCTGTTCTCCGGCAAAAGATTCTAAAATTTTAAAATAAATCTTAGTACGTATATAATCTTTGAAAATCTTATCAATTATATCATCTTCGTAACTAACCGGTTCCGTTAAATAACCGCCGCTGTTTTTATTCTCGCCGTTATCGTAAGAATTCAACGGCAAAAGCCTTTCCGCTACGGGTCTCTGGTGCAGCACGGAAATATAGCTATTTGATATTACGTAAATCTCCCCTATTTTCCCCTCGGTAAAATCATTCAACATTACATCAGACAATTGAACGGAAAGATCATATATAGATTCGCTTTCCGAATAAAATCCCTTGAAGGCAATATCATAATCATTTTTTTTAAAAAAATCGAAACCCTTTTTGCCGAGGATGTACAGCTTCGTCGAATCGGCATTCGGAACCGTCGTTTCTAATCCTTCGAAAAAAAGCTTAAACAAATTCACATTAAAAGAACCGCAAAGCCCTCTATCCGTCGAAATTATCAATATTCCTCTACTAATTTTATCGCCGTTCTTATCGTTATCAAGTAAATTTTTCTTATAAAACGGATGAGAATATAATACCGTATTTTTGGAAATATTATTTATAACGCCGTCAAAACTGCTTGAATAAGTCTTAAATTCGTTCATGGCTACCTGATTTCTTTTTAGCTTGGCTCCCGCAACCATTTTCATGGCCTTGGTTATTTGTCTCGTATTTTTAACACTCGAAATTTTTCTTTTTATCGATTTTAAGTTAGGCATGCTATTATTAATCTTCTAAAAAAATATTTTTAAATTTATCTAAAACGGCTATGAGGCTCGTTTTGACGATATCGTCTATAATTTTTTTCTCTCTAATATCCTTATATATTCCGGGATTATTGTTTTCTATATACAATAAAAGTTCTTTTTCATACTTTTTTATAGCGGAAAGTTTATAGTCCTGCAAATAACCGCCGGCGGCGGCAAACAATATCACTACTTCTTTTTCAACCGGCATCGGCTTATACTGACCCTGTTTAAGGAGTTCCGACATCATTCTGCCCCTGGCAAGCATTTCTTGCGTCGTCTTATCAAGGTCGGCCCCAAACTGAGAAAATGCCGCCAATTCTCTATATTGTGCCAAAGAAAGCCTTAAACCGCCGGAAACCTGTTTCATTGCCTTAATCTGAGCATCCCCTCCCACCCTTGATACGGAAAGCCCCGCGTTTACCGCCGGTCTGACACCGGCATAAAAAAGATCCGTCTCCAAGAATATTTGTCCGTCCGTGATAGATATAACGTTAGTAGGAATATATGCCGAAACGTCTCCGGCCTGAGTTTCAATTATAGGCAATGCCGTGAGCGACCCTCCACCATGCGCATCGTTCAGTTTCGCCGCCCTTTCTAAAAGCCTTGAGTGTAAATAAAACACGTCTCCGGGATACGCCTCTCTACCCGGCGGCCTCCTAAGAAGCAGGGACAATTCCCTGTAAGCTACGGCATGCTTTGATAAATCATCGTAGACGATAAGGCAGTGCATGCCGTTGTCTCTGAAATATTCGCCGATAGTAGCCCCGGTATAAGGTGCAAAATATTGAAGGGTGGCAGGGTCGCTCGCATTAGCTGCGATTATGGCGGTATATTCCATCGCCCCTTCCTGCATCAGGCGGTCATAAATGAAAGAGACGCTTGATTGCTTCTGCCCTATCGCCACATAGATACAGTAAACATCAGAATTCTTTTGGTTTAATATCGCATCTATGGCTATTGCCGTCTTTCCGGTCTGTCTGTCGCCTATAATAAGCTCTCTTTGACCCCTGCCTATCGGCATTAAGGCATCTATTACTTTAATTCCGGTATATAGCGGTTCATTAACCTTTTTTCTTTGCACTATACCTATCGCTTTTTTCTCTATTGCCGAATATTCAGTCGCTTTAATAGGATTTTTGCCGTCTATGGGTCGCCCGAGTCCGTCAAGAACCCTGCCTAAAACCCCCATACCTATCGGAACCTCGGCAATATTGCCGGTTCTTTTTACCGTATCGCCTTCTTTAACTAAAAACTCTTCGCCTAAAATTGCAACACCTACATTATCCTCTTCCAAATTCAAAACGTAACCGTAAACATCGGGAGAAAATTCCAGCATTTCACCTATCATGGCATTTTTAAGCCCATATATTTTTGCAACGCTATCCCCGACAGATAAGACTACTCCTCTCTCGCTTATATCAATATTTTTAGTATAAGACTCTATCTTGCTTTTTATTATATCCGTAATCTCAGAAGCCTTAATTCCCATAAATAAATGCCCCTTGTTTTAAGTAATTATAAAAACTGCTTATTTGAGCTTTTATACTGCCGTCGTACGATATATTTTCTGCGTTTATAATATAGCCGGCTATTATGGATTTATCGGTTCTATTTGTTATAATCACCGTTTTATTTAACGCTTTTTCTATAATACACTTTATTTTATCAGTCTCATTATCATCCAATTCTTTTGCGGAAACGACATCTACCCTCAGTATATTCATAAAATCATCCCTAAAATTGGAGAATCGTATAAAAATTTTAGGTAAATATTCCACTCGTTCGTTTTCTATCAGGAGATGCAAAAAATTTATGAATTCGGCGCTTAACGATAATTCTGCAGCTAATAAATTTACAATCTCAAATCTTTCTTTCTTATCTATGTAAGTTTGCGACAAAAATTCTTTAAGGCACAAATTATCGTAACAGATATCAATGAATCCGTTAATATCTTTATAGACCTCCTCTATTTTATCTGAATGCCGCGCAAATTCAAAGAGTGCTCCGGCATATCTTTTACTTATTTGATCGTCTATCAAATGCTTCCTCCTGCAATTTAAGAAAACTATCGTTTATCCTGCCGTAAACCTCAGGGGTCATTTCTCTTTGCATAATATCCCGCATGAATTTAAAAGACATGTTTAAAGCCTCATCAAATAGCTGCTTTTTTTGTTTATCGATTTCAGATTTAGCCTGATTAATATAATTCCCTAAAATTTTCTCCGCCGCCATTTCGGCATCTTTTATAATATTGTTCCTTTCCGTTTCCGTCTCTTTTATTGCCTCTTCTTTGATATTCTCTACCTCTGACTTAACATCTTTAAGTACATCCATAGCTTGTTCGTAAAGCTTTTCCGCCTCTTTCTCATATTCGGCGGCTTTTTTTAACGATAATTCTATGTCCTTTTTTCGATTATCGAAAAAAGGGATTCCGTATTTAATAAATATATAAACAAATCCACCTATTAATATGAGAGTATCGAATATCCGCCAAAAAATTTCCATAAATAAGCTAATTACTCTAATATTTTTTTGTAAATTAAATCTGCCAATTCTTCGGATTTAGATTTATAATGATTAATTATAGAAGTTTTTTCTTTGTCAAAATCTTTCACTATACGGCTGAATTTAGAAGAAGCATCTTTTTTTGCGGATGAAATAATTTTTGCAGTTTTAATCATAGCCTCTTTACGATAGGTTTCTTTTATCTTATTTATTTCTATTTTTAGGTCCAACTTCTCTTTCCTAACGTCTTCATTCAATTTTGCCGCCGATTCTTCGAAATATTTTTGCTTTTCATTATGCAAATTTATATTTTCCCGTCTTTTTTTTAAGATAGCCCTTATCGGTTTAAATAAAAACAGATTTAAAAAGTAGGTAAATATCAGAAACGTTACGGCTTCAAACAGGAGTCCCTGCCATGTTATGATCAGCTCTTTCATGTCATTTATCGTATTTTCATATTTTAGTTTGACTATTAGTTAAATTATATATCAAAAACACAAAAAATATCAATTTTAATTTACTTTATACGAATATTTTATGATAATATTTAAATATAAATATTTGACGAAGATTTTTAATTATGGACGAAAACGAACAGAAAACGGATAACACAAGCAATTCTACCGTGAATACTATCCGAATTAAAAAAAACAAAATAATCGAACAAATAATAGATAATATTCTTACGTCAAAAAGGGAACTCGGCGTCACATTATTTCCCTATAACCAATTTTTTAAATCATATATGATAGAAATAAAACATAAATACTTAGTTATAGATAGCCTTATTCCGTTTTACGGCAACAAAATATTACCGAAAACAGAATATATAAAGATAAATGCCGAATCCAACAAGCACGAAATCGATAGACATTTTTTGACGAAATATAAAGACGAGATAATTTTAGGTGAAGAACATAACTTTTTGGTTTATAAACCCGAAGAGATAGTCTTAATCGAAAAGAGAAGCGTTCTAAGGGTCTCCACGAATGACTCGGACATGGCTTACGTTTATATCTTATATAAAAATAACAACCTTTTTTGCATAATACGAGACTTATCGTGGAACAGCATATCGTTTACTTCGGAAATACCCATTGAGACCTACTATCCGTTAAAAAACGCCATGGTTAAATTTTTCAATAAGACTATTAGGATGGACTTAAGGGTTATTCATTCAACTTATGCGGGCGGCAAATATCAAACCGGATGCTCCATTACAAAAATATCCGATAACGATAGAGACCTATTGATAAATTTTATGCTTGGGATAGAAAGGAAGGATATCCGGTCTAATCTCGGGTAATCAGTTTAATTATTCTTTCTAATTCCTCGGCGGCATAAAACTCTATCTCTATTCTACCTTTTAATTCACCGTCTCTGTCTTTGTAATCTATTTTGACTCGCGTTTGAAGTTCCTCAAGCAATTTATCTTCATAGCTCCTAATCTGAGAAGATACCGCCAAATCTTTTTCCGGTTTTCGTTTATTTCCCCGTTTCTTTATCTTAATCGACTTAACGGCGCGTTCGGTCTCTCTTACGGTCAACTTTTCACTGGAAATTTTATCCAAAAGCACACTCGCTTCATCATCTGAAAGGCCTATGAGATTTCTTGCATGGGATGGAGTAATTTTTCCATATATAAGGTCTGTCTTAATTCCGTCCGGCAACGAAAGAAGCCTAATCATATTTGTAATAGTTGCCCTGTCTTTGCCGACCTTAACCGATAATTCCTCATGAGTTATTTTATACTCCTCTATCAGCCTCAAATAACAACCCGCTTCTTCAATAACATTCAGATCCTGGCGCTGAATATTTTCTATCAGGGCAATCTCAAGCGCTAAAACACCGGAAATATCCTTAATTATTACGGGAACTTTTTTAAAATCTAATTCCTTTGCGGCTCTGTATCTTCTTTCACCGGCAATTAAATCAAAAACATCTCCATTTTTAGATTTAGATACTATCAATGGCTGAATAATACCGTTTTCTTCTATAGATCTTTTCAGTTCGGCAAGCTTAGCCTTGTCAAAATACCGCCTGGGCTGATAAACGCCGGTGTTTATTTTATCCACATCTATTTCAAAAACCGAAAATTGATTATCGTCGCCTGCCGTCCTATCCGTATCCCGATTAAGGGCATCCGTTAAAAGAGCGCCCAACCCTCTTCCTAACACACTTCTTTTCTTGATGGATTTTTCTTTTTCTTTCATAATCAATTAATTAAACTAATTAAAAATTAAGCAACCCTGGCCAAAAACTCCTTGGTCAGTTCAAGATAATAAATTGCTCCCTTAGAATTTATATCGTACAATATTATAGGTTTTCCGAAACTTGAGCTTTCCGGAAGTTTAATATTTCTCGGTATGACGTTTTTATAAATTTTTTGCCCGAAATACTTTTTAACTTCGCTTACGACCTGATTTGTAAGGTTCGTCCTTCCGTCGAACATTGTAAACAAAACTCCTTCTATATATAACGTTTTATTGAGTCTCTGATTTACAAGCTTAATGGTTTGCATCAGCCTGGATACCCCTTCTAATGAATAATACTCGCACTGCATAGGGATTAAAACACTGTCGGATGCAGTCAAGGCGTTAATGGTCAGCAATCCAAGCGACGGCGGCGTATCTAAAAAAATATAATCATAATCTTCCCTTACCTTGTCTATTATGTTTCTCTTAATATAGTATTCTCTTGCCTCCATATTTACAAGTTCGATTTCTATACCGGCAAGGTCTGACGTAGCCGGAATGACATAAAGATTTTCCATTTGCGTGGAATACACCGCATTAGAAACATCATAATCTTTAATGAGACACTCATAAATTGTAGGATTAGATTTTTCTACTATAACATTCAACCCGCTCGTAGCATTAGCTTGCGGGTCTGCATCTATTAAGAGGACCTTTTTCTCATATGCCGAAAGACACGCCGCGATATTAATAGCGGTAGTAGTCTTTCCCACCCCACCCTTTTGATTTGAAACGCATATAACTCTTGCCATTAATCTAAACTCACTGGAATTTTTAAAATTACTTATTAAAAAATAAGATTTAACGAAAATGATTATAACATTAATTAAATTAATAAATCAAAATTTTTAGAAAGTGAAGATATTTATTCATCTTTTACCATATGTAATAAAAACTTAATAAAACCTTAATAATATTGTAACAGACGCGATGTATAATAAAAAAGTCTATACTACTAACTCAATAGCATATCGGAGGTTAAAATGAACGATATAAAATCAAGTTCTTTTTTCGAAGAAGTCCTTAAAAAGGTTTCTCTAAATGCCATTGCCGTCAGATCCAAATATATGAATTTGATAAAGAACAAGATCTCATCGTCACATTCGAAAAATGCCATAATGAATTTGAAATGCAAATGTAACGAATATGACATGAATGTCTTAGTGACCGAATCGGATGTCGAAAAGATTTATGAAAGATTTGTGAAAAAATGCCTTAATTGCGACGATATTATAAAAATAACTTTTAAATTTAAATGATTTACTAATTAATGTTTCACGTGTAACATTAATTTAATTATCCCTGTTTGAAAAATATTGATAAAACGATTTTACGCTTTGCAACAGGTTAAGATTAAACTCCAATAAAGAATAATGACCGAAATGAGCCGTCGCCTTCTTCTCTATTATCTGATTTTTTAAATCAATTGCGGATTTGCCTTGAAACTGCGTATAGCCCTTGCCGACAAATTCTTTGGTATGGGCATCACTTGCACCTACCTGAGGAAAACCGATTGAAACATTTACTAACGACGTAACGGCATTAGAAAATACGGCAAACGTACTTGAGTTATTAATAACCTCTATCGCATCAAAATCTAAGTTTTTGAGATGTCTCCTTATCGGCTCATATCCCTTTTTGGCATAAGAAAGAAGATAATAGGGATGCGGCGCAATCGCTAACCCGCCCTGAGCATGTATCGCGTCAATTGTATCCATTGCCGTCATTCCTCGAACAATCTTTTTCTCCAAAAATAGGCCTATTACGTGTCCGTTCTTTGTCGAAATTTCCTCACCGATTATAACGTCTACTTCAAGGAAATCATTTTTTAAAGCGTATTCTTTTGCCTTATACGCCCCGTCAAGACGATCATGATCGGTTATGGCTATTACTTGAAGTTTTCCGGCAATAAACTCTACGATGTCTTCGGGCGAACTTATCCCGTCATCACTATAGCTTGTATGAACATGAGTATCAGCTTTTGAATATAACATTTTGCCCTCCGTTTTATTTAATATAAGTATTATGCCGGGTGACTGAATTGCCCTCTTCTGTATATTTTTCCTCCTCGCCCACGACTCTCAAGGATTGTCCCTTGGGCTCCGGCAAGGCAAATATCGTTAAGATAGCCCCTGCAAAAGATATTATCGTAAGGATCATAAACG
>ENA-ORDP01000005-ORDP01000005.1-marine-sediment-metagenome-genome-assembly--contig:-NODE-5-length-115780-cov-11.191221_pt1 | contig 115780 bp, 102 predicted proteins | sample MGYA00248627_ERZ508539 | MGnify/ENA primary metagenome ERZ508539 (study PRJEB26208, sample SAMN05571518) | marine sediment metagenome | biome: deep sea; feature: Hydrothermal vent; material...
AGCATGGGTAAGGGTTCTTGGGGTAGGAGAAGCAATGGATGAATTAGTCAAAGAATTTAACAGCTTAAATGAAAAAGATTTTGAACTTCGTTTTAAGTATCCAACTGAAGATGAAAGAAAAAAACTTAAGATTATTCATCGTGATATGACTGCTAAAGATCGTAAAAGTTTGAGTGAACGGAAAAAGAATCTTTCTATTGTTTTGAAAAAGATTTTTTTTATATTTTTTTTTAATTCTTTTCATTTTCACTGCTATATGATTCTCTGTCATTCCAGTAATTTCTGCAATTTCTTTATATTTCAATTCTTCTAAATAAAGAATGATGATTGATTTGTTGTTTTCGTTCAATGAAGATATACAAGAAGTAAGTGCTTTGTACTTTTCTTGTTGCGTATTTTCGAGAGGAATTTCAACGGGAACGAATTGAATAGATTCTAAGTGAACGGTTTTAAAATTTTTTTTGTCTAATTTTTGTTTTGACCGAAGACATACATTAAGTGTGATTTTATAAATCCAAGTGTCAATATTGGAATTACCTTTAAATGTTGATATGGATTTCCAAATAGCATAAATTACTTCTTGAAATAGGTCTTGAGGTTCTAAAGGTGAAACTGCATATATTTTACAAATTCTATAAATTTTCCCTTTATTTTCTTCAACTATTTGTTCAAACGTCTTTGTTTTTATTTTTTGCATCTTTTATTTTTAACTCTCTACTTATATTAGTGACAAGAGTTATTAAAATATGACAGATATTTCAGTTTATTTTCAATTTTTCTAATTACTGCCAACATCCCGCTACATGCATTGCGTATATTGAAACTATATAATTATTCGTATATTATATAATCTTACTTTTAATATATTAAATGGAATTCATACATCTTTGATTTTTCAATTTAACTTAATTAAAATTGTGTCAAGCCTCAAATGGAAAAACCAACGGAAAAATATTGTTACTAAATCAAACCCCCGATGTTTCTTCTATAAAAATTATCTTATCATTAATTTTATCGTAACCATATTTGGGAAAACATCGGGGGTTTTTTATAAATATGTGCCGGAGCAACGAATGGTAAATTATTTTTATTATCGGCTGTCAGTAATAAATTCTTTAACGGAGTTATAAACCATATCAACAGTAAGTTCTTTTATGCACTTGAATTTTACATCTTCTCTTTTGCACGTTAAAGGTTTGGGGGAGTATATAAAACAGGGCGAACAGTCCAAATGTAACGAAGCAATTTTATACTCTGTATTCCAGGGGTGAATATAATTTATGCTTGTCGGACCGATTATGCCTACTACTTTTAATTTTAAAGCCGAAGCAACGTGCATCAGGCTTGAATCATTAGAAATAAAAACATCACAATGTTTCATAACACCGGCGCTTTGTCCGAGATTAAGCCCCTGTGTTGTATAAACATTTTGCGAGTCTATTTCGATTCTAATTTTTTCTTTAAGTTCTATTTCATCAGGTCCACCAAAAATTATGATTTTGCAGTTATATTCCGAAATTAATCTTTTACTGAGTTCAGCAAATTTTTCAGGTTCCCATCTTCTTTTAATGTGATTTTTTAACACGGAAGTTCCGGGGTGAAAACCAACAATTATATCATCGCTGATAATATTGCTCTTCAGCAAAAAATCGGAGGCTGTGGATAAATCATTTTCGTTTAACTGAAATTCCAAATCGGGTTTATCAGCAAATTTTTTACCGGCAATTTTTTCGATTAACTTTGTATTGGTTTGAACATTGTGAAGGGAATCGTCTTCGGTTATTCTGCAATTGTTTAACCACCCCAAATTTTGTTTGTCCATTCTTAAGTAACGAACGGCGGCTTTTGTTTTTGCACCGATTAAAAAACTAATAATGTTATATTCTTTTCGGTTAGAGGGATAAACGTTTATTGTTATATCATATTTTTTACGCAAGGAAAGGATAAATTTTAATGATTTAAAAGCACCTTCTTTTAAGAAATTAAAATAAATAATGTTATTGAGATTTGAATTTCTTTCATAAATATCTTTAGCACCCTTGTACATTACCAGAGCATCCATTTCGGCTTGGGGATAATGTTGTCTGAGCAGCTTTAATGCGGGTGTAAAAATAAGTGCATCACCAATGCCGGAAAGTGCTATTACTAATATTTTCATTTATAGTATCTGTGAAATAAATATTTTTATTATATGTGTAAAATATGCAAAAAAAATGAGGCTGTAACAAAAGAATTTCAATGATATTCTTTTGTTACAGCCTCAGTGAACAATTAAAAAAACATTTTATTTCTTCGGCTGAGCTTTATTTAAACTATCCTGAATTGCAATCAATTTTTTGTACTTCTTAATACTTGCTTTTACGTTTGGGTCATTGGGATAAAGTTTGCTGATGTTTTCCCACAAACCAAGTAGTTTATAATTATCATTTAAGTTTTGATATAAATTAAGAAGAATTCTGAATGCATATAAATCATTTGGATTGTTTTCTAATGATTTAAGAGCTTCTTTTTCAACCTTAGCAGAGATCTCTTTAAATTTAGCATAATTGCCGGCTGAATAATAAATATTTCCAATTTGTGATAGAAGCCTGTAATCAATTTCAATAACGTTGGCTGAAATCTTCTTGTTCATATAATCCAGTACTTCATTTACTTTTGTCTTTTGATTTGTATCAAGGTAGTACATTGCTAATCTTAAAAAAGCATTTCTATAATTTTGAAGCATTCTTTGCTGACCGTCTTCAAAAAAGATAGATCTATCGTTTAGCCCTCTATACTTGAATCCCCTTTTGAAAGTTTTACTAAAACCCGGGTTTTCGTGTAAAAGTTCTGCTCTCAAAGCCGGCTCATTTACAAATTCAACATTAGGTTTCCTTTTTTCAGGGACTAATCTTAAAGCCATACCTTCTATTTTAAAATAATTATCTAAGCCAATTCTACTTTTTCTTGTAGTTGTAACTGAAAAATAAATTGGTCGTTTCCATTGGTTGGCTTCAATTATTTCTTTTACCATTATATCCTGAATTCTTATGGCTTTTGTTGTTCCGAATGTGACGGTATTGTTCATTTTGAATGTAATGCTTCCGGCTTTAATAACCGTAGAATCTTTTATGTCTGCGTCCTTTACAATTTCTGCAATTAACGGAGAATTCGGGTCTTTTGGTAATGGAAGTGTAATATCTTTCGGCTCCCATCGTACGGGTCGAAGCCTATCAATTTGCGAGTCTGTAAACCGGATGTTCACAGTTCCGACTTTGTAGGGATCGTTATTTTTAAGTTCCCTAATGTACCAATTGGTGTTTAACAAACTAAGGTTTACAATTTTAACATCTCTTCTTACGCCCTCAACATCCTGCAAATACCATAGAGGAAATGTATCATTATCGCCGTTTGTAAAAACAATTGCATTTGGTTCAGTGCTTTGTAAAATATTGTATGAATAATCCCATGGCACCCAGTTATTTGATCTATCGTGAGTGTGATAATTTGCTACCAACATTCTTAGCGGTATCAAAACAACACCGAGAACTAAAGCAGTAATAATAACAGCTTTTTTGAATCGAAGTTTTTTGAATTTCTCTTGAATCAAGTCGATAATTCCGCGAATACCGAGCGCAATCCAAATTCCATAAATGAAAAATGCACCCACATAAAAGTAGTCTCTTTCTCTCGGTTGTGGTTGCTGCTGATTCTGGTAAAATGCGGTGAAGTAACCCATAAAAATAAACAGCACCATAAAGATAATCGCAATTTTCCAGTCCTTTTTAAAATGGAAATAAATGCCGAGAAGCCCTATAAGAAAGGGAATTCCATATAAGGAATATTTAGCATTTCCGGCAAAATTTATGCTGAAGGCTTTACCTAACAAATTTCCTATTCCGTTAAATGGGGCAATATCCGGTCCATCATCCTGAACCCAGCCTTCTCTGCCCGCAAAATTCCAAAGAAGATATCTTGTCATCATATGATTCATTTGATATCTCCACCAGAAATCAAGTTCACTTGAATAGTTAGTGTAAACCCCCATTTGATGGGGCTCTGTTGCAAAGCGTCTTTCAAAAATCGGGAAATCTCCGTACTGATCTCTATTTAAATATGAAACTAATTCGGTAAAATCATTGGGTTCGTTTTCATTCATCGGCGGGTCTTGATTAGCCCTTATAATAACCATTGCGTAGGACGTAAATCCTATTAAAACAAATAAAAGAGACATAAATGTTAAGTGCATTGTAGGCTTATTGTTTTTAACAGCATAATGAACGACATACCCTAAGAGTGCAAGTATTACTGCAAATACCAAAACAGCTATAAATGAATTATCACCTGAAATGCTTGCTATAATTCCCGGTAATATTTTTACTACTCCAGGGTAAGTTAGGAACAGGGCAATACCTCCAATAATCAATGGAATATAAATCGAATTTCTATTCATCACTTTTTTCCAGAAAGCACCTATAATTAGTATACTAACACCAACCATTATCATTTTGAACTTCGTATCAAAATCACGGTATTGTTCCATAGAGGGCGGCGTTATATTTGTTCTGCTTCCCCAAAGCGCAAATGCTATTATAAGAATTACACCGAAATGGGCTAAAAATATATATGTAGATTTTTTTAACGCTTCATCGTCGGTTACATATTTTTTAAACATTATCATCATTACAACGGGCACAATAGCAAGGACACTCATTAGGTGTACTCCCGTTGATATACCTAATAAATACGCAATCAATAGTATATATTTTTCGTTATCGGAGTTATCCGCTTTTTCCGACCAACTCATCATTAAATATACAATAGCGGAAAAAAGCAAGGTACTGCTTGCATAAACTTCGGCTTCAACTCCGTTAAACCAAAAAGTATCGCTAAATGAAAATGCTAAAGCACCAATTGCAGCTGCTATATAAGTTGATAATCCATCTAATAAATTTTTAGGTTCACTTCCTTTGTAACTATTTATGAGCTTTACAGCTATTAAATAAAGAAATAGTATTGAAAAACTACTCGCCAAAACAGAGATAGTGTTTACTCTTAAAGCTAAATTTTGAACAAACGGAACAATAGAAAAAATTCTTCCTAAAATTGTAAAAAACGGTGAGCCGGGTGGGTGCGGAACTTGAAGATAATAAGCTGCTGCTGTAAATTCTCCGGGGTCCCAAAAAGAAACAGAAGGTTGAACCGTAGAGAAAAGTACAACGGTAGAAATTAAAAGAACAACTCCGGCAAATATTTTATTAAGTAGTTTGTAATTATTAGTATCCATTAAAGCCTCAAAATTTAAAATCTATTGTGTTAGCGAGTTGAAAAATTAATAACAAATATATATACTAAAAAATTTAGTTGAATGTATCTTAATTACCTGAAAAAAAATCACTTTTTAAAAAAAGAATCAAACTTCGATTTATCGACCGGAACATTATATTTATCATAGAGACCTTTTAATTTTTTCATAGAAATCGAGTCAAAATCTTCATCATCTTTCTGTCTTTTTATAAACATCTTGTAATCTTCCAATTCTTTCCTGTCGAATTTTCTCTCATAGCTTTTTAAGAATTCCAAATATTTCTTTTGTTCCCTGTATGACATAATGCTGAAGCCTTATTGTAAGAGATATTATTGACCCAGACAAAATAATTAATCTTTAAACAAATTGAAAAGAAACGTCACATTATAATTAATTGACGAATTAGTTTTTTAATTGTTCGATTGTTTAAAGTTAAACTTTATGCCTGACTGAAAATCACCAGGCATTTATCACATTAAAACCAGGCACTTTCTTCTAAGGCGATATTCTTATAATAGCATTGTTAACAATGAGTTAGCATAATATCTACTTGTTGGCACAATTATTCATTTATGTTCTGTAGAAAAAATTGAAAAAGCTTAAATATTTTTTTAATAATTTAATTAAAGGAGAAAAATTATGAAAAACAAATCATCCTTGATCAAGTATATAATTGCTTACGTCATACTTGGTCTTGTTGTTTTTATTGCAGGCTGTAAAGACTCAATTAATGCGCCTGAAATAAATGCACCTACCGGTACGGATACCCAAGTGTTTAAAACCCTTGCCGAACGAGATTCATCTCTTGCATCATTTGAACCTAACTACAATGAAGAAGATGCGATGTTATTTTTGGGTAAGACACAGACGCCAATTTATCCCTTACGTGTCGGACAGAAAATGCGCCGTGTTAGTAAGAAATATGAAGTTAACGAAGTAGGCGACACAGCTTACGTAAAAGTTATAAAAACATTTGAAGGTGTTTTATATATAAAAGCTTCTTATTCACCAACTGATTCAAACACACAAAAAGCCGATACATTAATTGAAAAACCTTTTTCAACAGTTATTACAAGAAACCTGATTTTTGCCAAGAAAAAAATAGGCGATATTCCATTGAAGAATTGGAGATTGGTTGCAATGTCGTTGCCAGAAGGCGGTACACTTACAGATAATATAAGCATTACCAAACTTACCATCACATTTATTAATGGTGAACAAATGGTAATTACCTCTCCCAATGATTACTATCTTACAAGAGGACTTCCTATTTGGAAACAGATACCCGTTGTTGCAAGAAACGAAGAAGTAATGTTGGAAGTTGAAATAAATAGTGCTTATGCAGATACGGGTTTTGTCACGCTAACTTACGGTGGTAACAAACGTGGTTTGCACAGAGCAAAAAGAAAATTTGAATTGATCTCTTCGGTACAAAACGGAAGTATGTACACTAAAATATATCAACAGAAATTTAGGACTCATCAATTCCCGGGATTTTACCATGCAATTATAAATGCATTCCCAAGACAAGTAATATTTGATGATGTTGCTCCTGTTGAAGCTAAAACTTGGGGTATACCTTATATAGTTAAGCGTAGATGAGGGTAAAACGATAAAGAGGGTGCCCTTAATTGGGCATTCTCTTTTAATTAACTATTTTATAAATTAAAATATGGAAAAAAAACCAAGAGGAAAAAGAGAGTGCTAAGCTAAAAACTTAATTAAATGAAAAAATTATTTATAAATATAACTTTGCTTATTACTTTGGGCATCTTTTTTTATGGATGTGACACTCCTGCACCCACAGAATTAGTTATTGATAACAACACTACAACGGAAGATCAAGTTGACGTTGAAATTATTACTAAAGATACACAAGATGAATTTTACAGCAACGGGTTCGACTCAACCGGTGTAGCACGACGACTGCATAATTTTGGAAGTGTAATTGTTGTTACGGGAGCAAAAATTTCTCATAGAAAATCAACCGTTAGGTTTTCACTTGCAGAAGCAGCCTTTTTTAATAGAAAGAAACCTGTTATGGATAGGAACGGTAATGTTGTGGGATTTCACACGGTTTTACCTGGTGTTGTAAAGTTTAACGGAAGAAAAGCAAAAGTTATACCATTAAAAGTTAGGTTCAAAAACGGAAGTGTAAAAGTAGATACTACTTTAGGTCCTATGTATATTGTGTTTAGCGGAAGATTAAATTCTGTAAATCCATTCGGCTATAATTTTCGGTCTAATATAATATTTAAATTGATTCCGGCTGTAGGTTCAGCCAGATCTTTTTTAATACCTACCCCTGAAGAAATAACCGGCAAGGTAACATTTACCGGACATAGAGCAGATAAGAGTTTAAAAGCTGTTTTAAGATGGAACAAATCAAGGGGACAAAAAATTGAAATTGTTCTCGGTGCCGTTGTAAAAGGAAAAAACATTTCGTTTCCATTATACCGCTTAAAAACAAGAGACGACGGAAAACTTATTGTTCCTTCGCGGCTTTTAAATACAATTCCGTTTGAAAGATTTGACAAGATAATTTTTTCATTTGTTAGAAGATTGGAATTTAATAACGGTTCAGGCAGTAACCGTTTGAAAGTTCTGTCGCAAAGCATTCATACAATAATTATTGATATACCGTGAAAATATTATTCTCGATTATTATATTCATAACATTAGTGTTTTCATCCGTGGTTTTTTCTCAAAGTTCTTTTGGACTTGGTGGAATTTGGAGCATGAACAAAACGGCAAACACATTATTAAACAGTATTGAAAGTAACCCATCGAATTTTTCTAAATTAAAGGATTGGGGAATTGAACTTTCATACGGAGGAGAATTTGCAAAAACAACCACTACAAATTTGTATTTGCTTTCATTATCAAAAAGAATTGGGCATTCAAATTTTTCCTTAAGATATACACCGGGTTATCAAAAAGATTTTGTGTTTAGTTCCGGTGAATCGGTTACCTTTAATGATTCCAGCACACAAACCTTGAATTCAAAATTTTCATATAAAGAAATATTTGGCTTCGGATATTCTTACCAAGTAACAGATAAACTAAGTTTTGGTTTTACCGCAAGATTATTTAACCAGGAATTTAATAACGAAGTTGTTGACCCTGTATTTTCCGATTCGTTGTTTTTTAATCTTAAGACCGAAACAGAAAAAGCGGATTTCTGGAAAGCAGATTTCGGTATTAACTTTAGCCCGGTAGAAAATATTTCACTCAGTGTTGCTTCAATAAATTTAATTGATATTAACAGCAAAACAGATATTGCTTCTAACTCAGCGTATGAAATAAGAAGACCAAAAGGCGCATTACTTGGGGCGTCAATTTCTCCCATCAAGCAAATCAGTTTTAATTTTCTTTATGAAACCACTCAATCATTTATGGCTGGTATTGACGGAAAGTTTGATTTACCTGCCGGCTCAATAGGATTTAGTGCAACTTTATTGCACGACAAATATCAGTCACCGTACATTGCAGGCATATTACCTGCTATTTCGTATCAATCCGATGTGTTCGGCATTACGCTTTCAGGAGTAAAATATTTTAGAAATAAAAACACCACACAATCCTTCTCTGTTTTTGAGAAAGAGGGAATAAGAAATATCCTAAACAACAGGTACAGCTACGATAAAGCGGTTCTTACAATTACATTCAGGTTAAACACAATAGCAGAAGAAAAAGCTAAAATATTAAACATAAAAATGGTACAAGAAATATTCCCTGCTTTGGAGGACAACTATCTTGATAAACCGTTTGCACTTGGTAAAATCGTAAATAAAACCGATAATAAAATAAGGATTAAACCTTCTTCTAAAATTGTTGGTTTTAACAGTGATATTATTTATTCCCCCACGGTTTTAATAAATGCACACGATACGGTTGAAGTGCCTTTTTACACAATTGTTTCCGATACTTACTCAAACAAACAAAGCAAAGTATCGTACGCTGATTTTTACATAAGCACAAGAAACAATGAAACCGACGACAAACTACAGAAACCCATTTTGATAAATAAAATCAACGCCTGGGATGGAAAAGTAATTCACCTAAAAGAATTTATTAAAAAGGATCAATACTACATAATGAAATATGCGAAGGAGGTTTTAAGTAATAACAAAAGCAAGTTAGATACAATCGTTTATTCCCTTTCGGCATTTTATAAAGCTAAGATTTTATTTAATAACCTTGTTAAAAAATTTGTATATGTAGCTGATCCCAACGCAACATCCGATTTTGTTCAATTTCCTAAACAGACAATAGACCTAAGGGGAGGAGACTGCGATGATTTAAGTGTTTTATACAGCGCAGTGTTGGAAAGCGTCGGCATACAAACAGCTTTAATTGATTACAAACCGGATAAAGGTTTGGGACACGTAAACTTACTTTTCAATACGGAACTTTCACCGCAAAGAGCAATATGGATTACAGACAACGATAGCAAATATTTTATTAGAAAAAATAAAAGAGGTGAAGACCAGGTTTGGATTGCTATTGAAACCACATCATTAACAAATTTTATGAAAGCCTGGGAGCTGGGAACTGAAAAATTTAATAACGATGCAATCAACAAATTAGGACTTGCAAAAGGCAGGGTCGAAATTATTGATGTTCAATAATTTAAGATATTAGAGGTGAGATAAATGAAAAAGATATTTTTAATATTATTCATAATGGCTGGATTTTTACCGGCTCAAACGTTCATTGTGAAAAAAGTTAAGGGAGATGTCAAAGCACAAATAGGTGTCAGTGAAAAATGGCAACCGGTTAAAAAAGGAGAAATGTTAAAAAGTGAAACCACACTTTTGGCGAATAAAAACTCCAGTGTTGTTTTGGTTTTTGGAAAGGAAAAATTTAGAATCAAAAATTCTGCAATAGTTTCTTTAAAAGATATTAAAAGATTAACCACCGATGATCTTTTACTTGCCCTTGCAATGGAAAATTTAATAGATGTTCCTCAAAAGAAGAAAAAAAACATAAACAAATTCCCCAACACAGCCGTTTACGGATCAGAAATTAACGGTAAAACAAAAGCGGTTATCGATGAAAACGATTTTGGAATAATGAGATTAAACGGTGCAAAACAACTTGCCGAAAGCGGATATGTTGAAAGCGCTATAATTGAGGCAACGAGTACTTACAGAAAATATCCCGACACTAAGCCCCTTTCAAATTTCAGGATATATTTTGCAGATTTACTTGTGAAAAAAAACCTTTACGATGAAGCTCTTTCTGAGTATAAAAAGATAAACGAGTTGAAATTAGATAAGAAGGAAAAATCTCACGTTGAAGGGCAGATGACATTTCTAAAAAAGAAATTGTTGAAGTAGATAAAATTCTTGCCGCTAATTCGCGAATTAGCGGCAGAAATATTTTAACAAAAACAGGCACATTCAAAAAACACATCCAAATAATTACTGCAATTTATTCTTTGTTACTTTTAAATTTTAGGTGTATTGGAAAAAGCAAATCAAAATTATTTAAAAAATCCCTTCTTGCTTATTCAATTATTTAGTACTATTTTTAATATTCTAATTCGCCCGTTTACGGGCGATTTTTGTTTGTATGAATTTTAATGATAAAAATATAATACGTCAAATTGCCGAATCTGCGGCTGAAAATAAAGGCTTCTTCTTGATTGATCTTATCCTAAGAGGAACGCCCAGAAAGAGAGTGATAGAAATATTTGTTGACGGAAAAGAAAATGTTTCTGCCAAAATTTGTGCTGCTGTAAGTAGAGATATTAGCAGTAAATTAGACGAGTTATTAAAAGAGAACGATGACTACAAGTTGGTTGTATCTTCACCCGGAACCGATACACCGTTAAAGTATTTAGATCAATATCACAAACATATTGGCAGAAAATTAGAAATTGTTGTTAATGATAACGGCGATAAAAATAAGTTAACGGCAAAATTAGTTAAGATTATAGATAACGATTTATTTTTTGAATCAAATAATTCCGAACAAAAAATAAATTTCAATAAAATAATAAAAGCAAAAGTATTAATAAGTTTTTCTTAATGGAGAAATGATAAATGAACTCAGGTATAGTTGAATCATTTGCTCAAATGGTTAGAGCAAAAGGAATGGATAAAGATGTTCTGGAAGGTATCATAGAAGATATTTTCGGATTGTTGGTTAAAAAGAAATACGGCGAAGAAGCGGTTTATGATGTTGTTGTAAATATGGACAGAGGCGATATAGAGATTTATCTTGAGCGAGAAATAGTTGAAGAAGTAGAAGACCCCAACAGGCAAATTTCAATAGATGAAGTAAATAAAAAAGGAAACACTGAAGATTTGGAAGTGGGTGATGATTATGTTGAAACATTAGACCTTGCGTCTTTTGGCAGAAGACTGATTACTTTAGCTAAACAAAATTTAAACCAACGTATTCGTGAAATAGAAAAAGATGTTATATATAATGAATACTCAGAGATTGTCGGTGAAATAGTTGTCGGGGATATTTATCAAACCAGGAAGAACGATATCCTTGTTAATCATAATAAAAGAGAACTACTTCTTCCGCGCTCCGAACAAATCCCTTTTGAGCGTTACAGGAAAGGCGATACAATAAGAGCAATTATAAAAGAAGTTAAAAAAACACCAAGCGGTCCGCTTATTATTATTTCACGTTCCGACAATATGTTTTTACGAAGACTTTTTGAGATTGAAATACCTGAAATTTATGACGGTATAATTGACATTAAAGGTATTGCAAGAGAACCGGGAGAAAGAGCAAAAGTAGCAGTTGAATCACACGATGACAGGATTGATGCAGTGGGTGCTTGTGTTGGTATGAAAGGTGTCCGTATTCATGCAATTGTAAGAGAATTAAATAATGAAAATATAGATGTAATAAATTATTCCGATGATCCTATCATTCTAATCCAAAGAGCTTTAGCACCGGCTAAATTAAAACAAATTGAATTGGACGAAGACGAAAGGAAAGCTGTAGTAACTGCCGATAACGATCAAGTCTCATTAATTGTGGGAAGAAACGGAGTTAACATTCGTTTGGCAATTAAACTTACGGAATACGAAATAGATATATTAAGAGAAGAAACACCGTTAGAAGAATATGAAGAAGATATAGAGCTTATTGATATTAAAGAAGAATTAGGCGAAGAGACATATACCCTCTTAATTAATAACCGCTTTGATACGGCGTTAGAAGTTTTAAAAGCAGGCAAAGAAAAATTAAGTGAAATTGAAGAACTGACGGAAGAAAAAATTGACGAGATAATAGAATTAATAAAATCTCAATATGAATAAAACAATTATTAGTAAAACAAAAAAAAATGGCTGAGACAAAACCGAAAAAAATAAAAATATTCAAATTCGCATCAGAGAACAACCTCTCAGCTAAAGAGTTGGTAGAATTTCTTAGTAAGAAAGGACATAAGGTAAAATCTATAATGTCCCCTCTTAGTGAAGAAATGATAGAGGATATTTCCGCTCATTACAAAAAAGATATTGATAAAGCACTAAAGCATTATAAAAAAATTGCTGAAATCAAAAAGAAAAAATCTGATAAAGAAGAGAAAGACGCATCAACAGTTACTATAGAACCTGAAGTTAAGGAAGAAGTTGAAGAAGACACCCTCGAAGAAACAGAGGAAGTAAAATTAGAAGTAGAAAAAGAAGAAGAAGAGAAAAAAGAAGAGACTGTAACTGAAGAAAAAGAAGAACCCGAAGTTGAAAAATCGGAAGAAGAAGATAAATTTAGAACTCCTGTCGAAACAGAAATAGCCAATAGAAAGGGGCTAAAAGTAATCGGCAAAATGGACCTGGAAGATAAAAAGACAGAGAAAAAAACCACAAAAAAAGAAGACGAAGATTCAGATGCTGCATCAACTAAAGCGAAAAAGAAGAAAAGAATAAAAGGCAGAAAAAAGAAACAACAAGATGTTAAAGTAGAAATACCGGTTAAAAAGAAAAAGAGAATAAAGAAATTTGAGATTAATGAAAAAGATGTAAAAGCAGCAATTAGAAAAACCATGATGAGCATAGATGACAACACATCGACTGCTTCGAGAGCAAGTTACAGAAAGAAGAAAAGAAAAGAACGGGAAGAAGAAGAAGAAAAAATACAAGAACAAAAATCTTTAGAAGCCAAAAAAATTAGGGTTAATGAGTTCAGTGCGGTAAATGAGTTGGCTAATTTAATGGAAATACCTGTCGGCGATGTTATTGCAAAATGCATGGAATTAGGTATAATGGTTTCAATAAATCAAAGACTTGATGTTGAAACTATTACACTGGTAGCAGATGAATTTGATTTTGAAGTTGAATTTGTTGAAGAGTTTACATCCGACTTACTTGCCGATACACCTGATGACCCGGATACACTTGAACCAAGACCACCCGTTGTGACTATAATGGGACACGTTGACCACGGAAAAACATCTTTGCTTGATTATATAAGAAAAGAAAATGTTGTAGAAGGAGAGTCCGGAGGAATTACACAACACATAGGTGCATATAGAGTTGATGCCGGTAACGAAAAACAAATTGCTTTCTTAGATACCCCCGGGCACGAAGCCTTTACTGCAATGAGAGCAAGGGGTGCACAGGCAACCGATATTGTAGTGCTCATAATTGCAGCAGATGATGCTGTTATGCCTCAGACAGTTGAAGCAATTAATCATGCACAAGCTGCAAATGTTCCTATTGTTATAGCTATCAATAAAATTGATAAACCAGGTGCAAATCCTGAAAAGATAAAACAACAATTAGCAGATAGAAATATTCTTGTTGAAGCCTGGGGAGGTAAATATCAGTGTGTTGAAATATCGGCAAAGACCGGGTTAAACATAGATAATCTTTTGGAAACAATATTGCTTGAAGCGGAGCTATTAGAATTAAAAGCTAATTATAACAGGTCTGCACGCGGTATTGTTGTTGAAGCACAATTAGATAAAGGCAGGGGAGTTACCGGAACAATTCTAGTAGAAAAAGGAACATTAAAAATTGGTAACCCTTTTGTTGCCGGTATTTATCAGGGTAAAGTAAGAGCAATGTTTGATGAAAAAGGAAATAAGATTTTTAAAGCTACTCCTTCTACCCCTGTGTTGGTGCTTGGTTTTGAAGGAACACCACAGGCTGGTGATACTTTTATAGTTGTTGACTCTGAAAGACAAGCAAGAGAAATTGGATTAAAAAGGCAACAGCTTAAAAGAGAACAGGATCAGAAACAAGTTCATCATATTACTTTGGATGAAATTGCAAAACAAATTAGTATCGGAGGAGTAAAAGAACTTCCGTTGATTGTTAAAGGTGATGTAGACGGTTCGGTAGAAGCTCTTTCCGATTCATTAATGAAATTATCTACCGAAGAAGTTAAAGTTAGAGTTATTCATAAAGGAGTTGGCGGAATATCTGAGGGCGATGTTCTGCTTGCTTCTGCTTCTCATGCTATTATTGTTGGCTTTCACGTTAGACCAAATTTAAATGCCCGAAAATTAGCAGAAAAAGAAAAAGTGGATATTAGGTTATACAGCGTTATTTATGATACAATAAATGAAGTGAAGTCTGCCCTTGAGGGTTTGCTTTCTCCAATAATTTCAGAAGAAGTTACTGCAACTGTTGAAGTGAGAGATATTTTTAAAGTACCAAAAGTCGGTACTGTAGCAGGCTGTTATGTATTGGAAGGTAAAGTTACGCGTAATAATAAAGTAAGATTAATAAGAGACGGTATTGTTATTCATCAAGGTGAAATAAATGCCTTGAGGAGATTTAAAGATGATGTAAAAGAAGTTGATGCAGGTTACGAATGTGGGATAAGTATTAATAATTATAACGATTTGAAAGTCAGTGATATTATTGAAGCGTATAAAATGGTAGAGACAAAAAAGAAATTGGATTGATGGAAGCACAAGTACTTCTTTCATATCTATAAATAATTATGTCAACACACAGAGTAGATAGAGTAGAAAAATTATTTAAAGAAGAATTAAGCAATATTTTTCTTTTCAAATTGCAAGAACTTTCTGTTGGGTTTTTAACAATTACAAAAGTTATTGTTAGTCCCGATCTCAAAAATGCAAAAGTATTTATTTCTGTTTTTGAAAAAGAGAAAAGAACATTTGTTTTGAATAAATTAAACAACAACGTTAAAAAAATTAGAACCGAATTAGCTCATAAAATTAGTCTAAAATTTTGTCCCGCACTTATATTTTATATTGATGACACACAAGATTATGTTGAAAAGATAGACGGGTTGATAAAGAAGATTCACGAAAATGATAACGAAATTAACTCCACCAAAGACTGATATAGATTTCCATAACGGTCAAGCAATTCTTATAGATAAACCTATCGGCTGGACATCCTTCAAAGTTGTTTATCAAATCAGAAAAACAGTAAATGTAAAAAAAGTGGGGCACGCAGGTACGCTTGACCCAAGAGCCACCGGACTTTTAATAATCTGCACAGGCAAAATGACAAAAAGCATTTCCGGGTTTCAGGATTTACCAAAAATATATTCGGGAATAATAACACTCGGTAAAAAATCAGAATCTATGGATTTGGAAACAGAACCTTTTGAAGAAAAGCCGGTTGAAAATATAAATGAAGAAAAAATACTTGAAGTAAGAGATAAATTCTTGGGTGAAATTGAGCAGATTCCCCCGATGTACTCGGCTGTAAAGGTAAAAGGAAAACGGCTCTATAAATATGCACGGGAAGGAAAAACAATTGAACGTGAACCCAGAAAAGTGATTATATCAAAATTTGAAATAAAAAAAATAGAACTCCCTGATATACATTTTGAAATAACCTGCTCAAAAGGGACATATATCAGAGTAATTGCTAATGATTTTGGAGACAAGCTCGGCTGCGGCGGTTTGCTTAGCAAATTACGCAGAGAACAAATAGGCGAATATAAGGTTGAACAAGCGTTGACCATAGAGGAGTTTGAAAAAAAATATGTTTGCAACTAATTATTATAAAAAGAGTTATAATCTGGCTCGTCTCTATTTTTTAGACGGTAAAACAACTCTGTTTAATTTTATTTCAAGTTTAAAAAACGTATATTTAAAAGATATTCTCTAAATGATTTGTATACATGGAAATATTTTACGATTTAGAAAAAATTGAAAGGGATGAAAAAACCGTTATTACGCTTGGGACTTTTGACGGGATTCACTTGGGGCATAGAAAAATACTTGAAATTTTGGTGCAAAAATCGACTGTATTAGGCGGAAGAAATATGTTGGTAACTTACCAACCGCATCCGCGCAGTGTTATAGTGAAGGACAAAAAAGTGCGTCTGTTAAGCACACTGGATGAAAAAATCCCGATTTTGGAATCGGTAGGTGTTCAGAATTTATTGGTGATAAATTTTACAATGGAATTCTCACAAAAAACTTCTTATGAGTTTGTTAAAGAATATCTTGTTGATAAAATAGGTGTAAACGAGATCGTAATCGGTTATAATCATCACTTTGGTAAGGGACGTGACGGTAACGAAAGTGCATTAAAAAAAATGGGTGAAGAGTTCGGCTTTAAAGTATCGCCCGTTGAAGCAGTTTGTATCGATAACATTACCGTAAGCAGCACAAAAATTAGGAACGCACTTTCTGAGGGAAATATCGGCTTGGCAAATAAACTGCTGGCAAGAAGATATTCATTCAGCGGTGTGGTTGTGCAGGGAGATAAAAGAGGAAGGGACTTGGGCTTTCCGACAGCAAACATCGAAAATTTTGGTGAGAATAAATTTTTACCTAAGATCGGTATTTATCTGGTTGAAATTTTGGTCGAAGATAAAAATTATTTCGGTTTAATGAGCATAGGCAAGAGACCTACATTTTATGAATCCGGAGATGTAACAACCGAAGTATATATTATGGATTTCTCAAAAGAGATTTACGGGCAAAAAGTTACCGTAAATATAATTGAAAGAATAAGGGACGAAGAAAAATTCTCTTCTGTTGATGAGCTAATTGCACAAATGAAAAAAGACGAAGAGAAAGGATTAGAAATTATAAATAAAATAAATTAAATTAATAAACACCGGTTTGTACTGCATAATGCATAAAATTCTGGTGTTATATTGTACAATTAAGTAAAGGAAAAAACAAAATGACACACGAAGAAAAACTTGAGATAATCAAGAAACACGGAACTAATGAAAAAGACTCCGGGAGAACCGAAGTGCAGATTGCACTTATTACAAAAAGATTAAATGATCTTACTTCTCACTTTGAAGCACATAAAAAAGATCATCATTCAAGAAGAGGGCTTTTAATGATGGTTGGTAAAAGAAGAAGATTATTGGACTATCTAAAAAGAAAAGATATCGAAAGATATAGAACGATTATTAAAGAATTAAATATTAGAAAGTAAAGGAAAAATAAATGTTTATAACAAAAGAAACAGAAATAGGCGGAAAGAAATTATCAATAGAAACAGGTCGTTTTGCAAAACAAGCTGACGGTTCTGTAATGGTGAGATACGGAGACACGATGGTTTTGGTTACCGCCGTTGCCGCTGATGAACCGAGAGAGGGGCTTGATTATTTTCCCCTTCAAGTTGAATACAGAGAAAAAACATCCGCAGCCGGTAAATTTCCCGGCGGCTTTATTAAAAGAGAGGGAAGACCTTCGGAAAAAGAAATACTTAGTGCAAGACTTATTGACAGACCCATCAGACCGATGTTTCCTGAAAGTTTTGTTAACGAAACTCAGATTGTCGTGTTTGTTTTATCACACGACGGTGAAAATGACGCTGATGTTTTGGGTGCTGTAGGTGCTTCTGCGGCTCTCAGTATATCAAATATTCCGTTTAACACTCCCATTGCCGAAGTAAGAGTCGGCAGGGTAAACGGTGAGTTTATTGTTAATCCCACTCACCTGCAATTGCAGGAAAGCGACCTTGAATTAGTGGTAGCAGGCAGTGCCGACTCTATAATGATGGTTGAGGGAGAATCAAAAGAAGTAAGCGAACCGGAACTTTTGGATGCTCTGAAATTCGCTCAATTGGAAATAAAGAAATTAGTTGATCTTCAGGTCGAATTGGTTAAAGAAGTAGGCAAAACCAAAAGAGAAGTATTGGAAGATGAGGTTGATGAAAATCTTAAAAAAGATGTTTATCAATTAGCCGAAGATAAATTTAAGGAAATAGTTTACTCGGTTTTAACCAAGGACGAAAGAAGCGCTAAAAACAAAGAGCTTGGCAATTCTGTTTTGGAAGCTTTGAATGAAAAATATCCTGAGCAGGAAAAGGCTATAAAAAACATTCTTCACGACCTTGAAAAAGATTTAATGCGGGAAAGAATATTGAAAGAAGGCATTAGGTTGGACGGAAGAAACACGGAGCAGGTTCGCCCGATAAGCATTGAATTAGGCATACTTGCACGTACTCACGGTTCGGCTTTATTTACAAGGGGCGAAACACAAAGTTTAACAACTCTTACTCTCGGCAGCAAAAATGACGAACAATCAGTTGACGGATTATTTGAAGCATATTCCAAAAGATTTGTTCTTCACTATAATTTCCCACCTTTCAGTGTTGGAGAAGTGGGAAGAATGACAGGCGTAGGAAGGCGTGAAATCGGACACGGAAACCTGGCTGAGAGAGCTTTGAAAATTATGGTTCCGAAGGAAGATGATAAATTTCCTTATGCAGTTAGACTTATTTCAGATATTCTTGAATCAAACGGTTCTTCTTCTATGGCATCAGTTTGTGCCGGCTCGCTTGCATTGATGGACGGCGGTGTTCCCATCAAAAAATCCGTTGCCGGTATTGCAATGGGTCTTATAAAAGAAGGCGACCAATATGCTGTCCTTACCGATATTCTCGGTAATGAAGATCACCTTGGTGATATGGACTTTAAAGTTGCCGGAACGAAAGACGGTATTACTGCTTTTCAAATGGATATAAAAATTCAGGGCATTTCCTATGAAATAATGGAAAAAGCTTTATATCAGGCAAAAGACGGACGGATGCATATTCTAAGTATTATGGAAGAAGCCATCAGTCAGCCACGAGAAACATTGTCCCAATTTGCTCCGCGTCTTTTAACCATAAAAGTTGAAACAGATCAAATAGGAATGATTATTGGTCCCGGTGGAAAAACAATACAAAAAATGCAAAGAGATTTTGGAGTTGATATCAATATTGAAGATGACGGCACCATTACAATAGCATCCCCTGATAAAGACGGAGCTACAGGGTGTAAAGAATTCATAAAAGGTTTAACTGCTTTGCCGGAAGTAGGTAAAATTTATGACGGTAAAGTTATAAAAATTATGGACTTTGGTGCTTTTGTAGAAATTTTACCCGGCAAAGAAGGATTATTACATATATCACAAATTGATAATAAACGCGTTAACAAAGTCACCGATTATTTAAAAGAAGGTGATCATATTAAAGTGAAACTGCTAAAAACAGAAAACGGAAAATTTTCTTTAAGCAGAAAAGTATTATTGAATGGTGAAGGAAAAGAAACTGCAGAATAATCCAATTGAATTTTAAAGCTGAATTTAAATTGAACACAGCTATTTGTAATTAATTTATAAGCCATGTTTTTTTGTAATATATTTTTAAAAATGAGATATATAAATTTATATTTTTTTATGACTTTGAATACGGAAGACATGGGCTTTTTTTATAGAAATTTATTTATAATGAAATATTTGATTTCATTAAGAGAGTTTGTTCTTTATGACAAAAGAAATTATTATCAATTCATCCACTATTCAAACACGCGTTGCAATAACCGGAGACGGAAATTTATTAGACTTTTTTGTTGATTACCCGGAAAAACGCAGAATGGTGGGGGATATTTATCTTGGAAAAGTGGCAAGAGTACTCCCCGGTATAAAAGCCGCATTTATTAACATTGGAATGAAACACGACGGGTTTCTTCACTTCTCAGATATTGCCGACAGAACACAGCAATTTTTAGAAATGTTGGGTGAAGATACTGAAGTTGTTGTGGAAGAAAATGGGAATTTCAATGGTAATAATAAACATCACGATACCCACAAAAATCAAAATAATACACCTATGGTAAGACTTCACAAAGGTGAGGATATTATTGTTCAGATTACAAAAGAACCGGTAAAAAACAAAGGTGTTCGTGTTACCTCCGCTGTTTCATTACCCGGTAGATTTTGTGTGCTGTTACCCTATGATAACAAAATAGGTATATCAAAAAAGATTTTTGATTATAGAGAAAGAAGAAGGTTAAGAAATTTAGCAAGAGAAATCATTCCGGAAAACTGCGGTTTAATAATTAGAACCGTTGCACGAAATCAGGACGAAGCCGCTCTTAGATCGGATTTGAACCACTTGGTAAAAACCTGGAACACAATTGAAAAAAGAATAAAATCCGAAAGTCCTCCGGCTCTTATACATAATGACCTAAACACAACATCAAGCGTAATCAGGGATCTGTTTACACCCGATATTTCAAAAATATTTATTGATTCAAAAAAACTTTACAAACAAATAAGAAACTATGTAGAAATAACCGAGCCTGATTTGGTTGATAAAATTGAACATTACCGATCTTCCCATTCGATTTTTGAAGCATTTAAAATTGAAGAACAGATAAAAACTTTGATGGCTAGAAAAGTATATCTGCCAAGCGGTGGATATTTAATTATTGAACACACCGAAGCTATGGTTGTTATTGATGTTAACAGCGGAAGATACGCAAAGAGTAAAGAACAAGAATTAAATTCTTTGAAAACCGATTTGGAAGCAGCAAGAGAAATCGCAAAACAAATGAAGCTGCGGGATATCGGGGGCATTATAGTTATTGATTTTATTGACCTTCTCGAGGAAAAAAACAGGAAGAAAATATACGATGAGTTAAAAAAGGAATTTAGAAAAGATAGATCACGTGTATCCATTTTACCAATGTCTGATTTTGGATTGGTGCAGATAACCCGTCAAAGAGTTAGACAGAATATGATGCAAACGATGAAGGAAGTATGTCCGTATTGCATAGGTACGGGAGTGCTGACAAAACAATCTCATTTAATTTACGATTTAGAGGAATGGATAAAAAGGTTTAAAACAGAATCAAAAGAAAGGTCGCTTATTATAAAATGTAACCCGTTTGTAGCCGCAAAATTACGCGAGGGAAGAATAAAAACTTTAACTAAATTGAGATTTAAATACAGGTTAAAATTAAAACTTGAAGAAGATCCTTCTTTATCTTTGCAACAAATTAAATTCTATTCTAAAGTTACGGGTAAAGATTTAACAGGAGATCAAATTTAAGAGTGCAATTCGGAGAATAAAAGGAATGAAAGAAACAAAGTTGTTGGATGTTCATCAAAGATTAGGAGCAAAAATTATTGACTTTGCAGGTTTTAAAATGCCGGTACAGTATTCATCAATTATTGCAGAACATAAAGCTGTAAGAAATTCTGTAGGCGTATTTGATGTTTCGCATATGGGAGAAATTTTTATTTTAGGTGAAAGAGCATTAGATTTTATTCAAGAAATTACTGTTAATGATGCTTCCAAACTAACTCCGGGAAGAGTACAATATTCTGCAATGTGTTACAAAGACGGGGGTATGGTTGATGATCTTCTTGTTTATAAGCTGAATGATGAAAAATTTATGTTTGTAGTTAATGCTTCAAATATCGAGAATGATTATAACTGGATGGTGGAAAACAACAGTTTTGGTGTTGATATTATAAACGAGAGTAATGAATATACCCTGCTTGCAATACAGGGACCTAACTCAAAGAATGTTTTGCAAAAAATTTGTGATAAAGATTTGGATATTGAATATTATCATTTCTTTAATGTAAATGTTGCCGGTGTAAATATGATAGTTTCACGCACAGGATATACCGGTGAACTGGGTTATGAAATTTATTTTAAAGGTGATAAACCTGTTGTGGAAAATGTTTGGAACAAAGTCTTTGATGCAGGTGAAGAATTTGATGTAAAACCTGTTGGTCTTGGAGCCAGAGATACTTTAAGATTAGAAATGGGATTTTGTTTGTATGGGAACGATATTGATAAAACAACCAACCCTTTAGAGGCAGGATTGGGCTGGATAACAAAGCTGAAGAAAAAACATTTTATAGCCAAAGATATATTACAGAAAGTGAAAGAAGTTGGACTAAGAAGAAAATTAGTCCCATTAGAAACAGAAGAAAGAGTTTTTCCACGGCACGGTTATGATCTCACCGCGGCGGGAAGAAAAATAGGCAATGTAACAAGCGGCACAGTAAGTCCGATTTTGGAAAAGCCTATAGCTTTGGGTTATGTAGAAAAAGAATTTGCATATGAAGGTGCAACTGTTAATTTTATGATTAGAGGGAGGGAAGTACCTGCAAAAGTTGTAAAACTTCCTTTCTTAAAAAGATAGATAATTCTATTTTACTCTTTATTTTTAATTGTTAATTTAATTACCATATATGAATATTAACGTAATAATATCTCCATGCGGAGTTGAAGAATTATATTTTACCAATAAATCTATAGTTGTGATTGATGTTTTAAGAGCATCTAATACAATTATTAATGCGCTTCAGAACGGAGCAAAAGAAATTATTCCTGTTGCGGCTGTAGAATTTGCAGTAAAAGTATCGGGAGGAATGTTCGGTGGGCAGACTTTACTCGGTGGAGAACGGAATACAAAAAAGATTGAAGGTTTTGCATTGGGTAATTCTCCGTTAGAATATAGCGAGGAAATAGTTGAAGGCAAAACAATTGTTTTTTATACAACAAACGGAACTCAGGCGATTACAAAAGCTAAATTTTCTGAATTTTTAACGATCTGTTCTTTTGCTAATTTAACTGCTGTTGCCAATGAATTAATTAAAAAAGGAAATGATTTTGAAATTTTATGCGCGGGCAGAAACAACACTTTATCTTTAGAAGATCTAATTTGTGCCGGAAGTTTGATAAATGAAATTTCTAAAAGTAAAGATGATCTAAATCTTACTGATTCTGCCAAAGCGAGTGTTATATTAAATAATTCAATGGGAAAAGACATACATAAAATGCTTGCTGAAACAGATCACGCTGAGCTGTTGATTGAAAACGGTTTTGAAGATGATATAACTTTTTGCAGCAAATTAAATTCTTCCGATATAGTTCCGCTTTTTATAGATAACGCATTAAAATTACCTAAAGAAGAAAATTAAGGTCATAGATTAGAATTAACATTAGATTAGTTCATTATGCTTAAGACAAAAAAGAAAAAAAATTCATCCCAAAGAAGAAAGATTTCGGAAAAGAATTCCATATTAACAACAAACCAAAAGAAGAACATATTTGGGATACTCTTAATTCTAATCTCACTACTAATATTTTTAAGCATAGTTTCTTATTCAAAATTAGACAGGGCAAATTTAAGTTATCGATTTTCCGATATTCTAAAAATATTCTCCTCTAACTCAGAGGTTGCTTATAAATTAGACAGTACAAGAAACTTACTCGGTGTTTTAGGCGCCTATATTTCCGATTTTTTTCTTAACTCAACACTCGGAGTTTTTTCCACCATATTCCCTATAATGTTTTTTATCTTGGGTATTTCTCTCTTCAAAAAAATTGAAAACAAAAACATATTTCATACATTTAATTTCCTTGTTCTTTTTGCACTTATTGCTTCTACAATTTTTGGTGTGTTTAGAATGCGTTACTCATTCTTTGGGGGAACGAGTGAGCTGTCCGGTGCAATAGGAGATTATATCGGTGTTGTTTTAAGCCGTCTGCTCGGTGGTGTCGGCAGTCTACTGTTTCTAACAGCATCTTTTCTGATCTTAATTCTTGTTGAATTTGATATCAGTCTTAAAAAAATATTTTCTTTCTTTAAAAGAAAAAGCAAACACTTACTTACTAAAGATGAATTAATTCAGGAAATATCTATTGACAAAAAAACGGAAGATAATTTAGAAAAAATAAAAAAGCTCGGTAAAGAAAAACCTGTAAAGAAAAAATTATTCGGTAGAAAGAAAGAAGAAGAAAAAGAACCAAAAATTAGGATAATACGAAAGAATGACGAACCTACACCTGTAGTAAAAAATGAGATACTAAAAGGTCATAATAAAAGAACAGATGTTCAAAAATCAAAAGTAATACCGTCCCCAATCAGCATTGAAGAAAAAGAAAGACAAGCAGAACTGCCCAACCCTTGGGAAGAGAAGATAAATTATACGCCGTTACCTTTGGATATTCTTAATCCTATTCCACCGGATAATATAACAGTTGCGGAAGAGGAATTAACTCACAATGCAGAACTTTTAAAAGAAAAGCTCAGACTGTTTGATATTGAAATAGAGGATATTTCCGTTACACCGGGACCGGTTGTTACTTTATTTGAAATTGTTCCTGCACCTGGAGTAAAGATAAGCAGAATTGTTGGGTTGGAACACGACATCGCATTGGCACTTGCTGCCAGGGGAATCAGAATTATTGCACCTATTCCCGGTAAAAGTGCTATCGGTGTAGAGATACCGAATGCCGTAGCTTCTTTGGTAAATGCGAGATCTGTTTTGAGTAAGATTTATGAATCAAAAGCAGAGCTTCCTATAGCAATGGGTAAGATGATAAACGGCGATGTGTTTATAGCCGATCTTACAAAAATGCCTCACATTCTTATTGCCGGTTCTACGGGTTCGGGTAAGAGTGTTGGAATAAATATGATAATTGCCAGCCTTCTTTATTCAAAGTCTCCCTCGCAAGTAAAGCTTCTGCTGATTGACCCGAAGAAAATAGAACTTTCGTTTTATAACAAACTGAGAAAACATTTTTTAGCGGTTTCACCCGATCTTGATGAAGAAATAATTACCAACCCGCAAAACGCAATACTTTTGTTAAAATCAGTTGAATACGAAATGGAGAAACGATATGATAAACTTGCAAAAGCCGGTGTAAGAAATTTAGTTGATTATAACACGAAGGTTATGAATCCAAAAACCAAACCTGCAGACACCGATGATATGAAACATCATTTCCTTCCCTATCTTGTAGTGATAATAGATGAGTTGGCTGATTTAATGATAACCGCAGGCAAGGAAGTTGAAGAACCAATTGCGAGACTGGCACAACTTGCAAGGGCGGTTGGTATTCATCTGATAGTAGCAACACAAAGACCGTCTGTAAATGTAATAACAGGTGTTATTAAAGCAAACTTCAGCGCGCGTATTGCATACCAGGTAGCAACAAAAATAGATTCGCGTACAATATTAGATATGAACGGTGCGGAACAGCTTTTGGGCAAAGGTGATGTTTTGTTTTTACCAACAGGTTTACCCAAGCCGATAAGAATGCAAAACGCTTTTATTTCAACCGAAGAAGTTGAGAAAATTACAGAATATGTCGAATCGCAACCGGGCTATTCAAAACCATATTTTTTACCATCGCTTTACGATAAGAAGAAACAAGCGGCGTCGGGCTTTCTGTCTGATTTAGATCCAATGTTTGACGAAGCTGCAAGAGTGATAGTGCGTCATCAGCAAGGTTCGGTTTCACTTTTGCAAAGACGGTTAAAACTCGGGTATTCACGCGCTGCAAGAATAGTTGATCAGCTTGAAGAAGCCGGGATTGTTGGAGCAAGTGACGGAAGTAAAGCACGAACGGTACTTGTTGAAAACGAAGAACAACTTGAAACAATTATTCGTTCACTGTAGTCTATATTATTTTACTATTATAAAATTATAATGAAAAATTTACTTAAAATATTTCTCTTAACATTTTTATTCTTTCAGCTTTTTATAGGTGTTGGTTCTGCCCAATCATTACTTAAAAAAGTTCAAAATAAATTTAATTCGATAAAAGATATTTCTGCCGACTTTGTTCAGCAAACAAACGGAAGAGAAAGTTTGAAGGGCAAAATTAAATTTAAACAAAAGGATAAAATAAGAATTGAATTAGGGAATATTATAATAGTTTCCGACGGTAAAACAAACCGGAGCTATAATAAAAAAAGAAACAAAATTATAATAAGCAGCGTAGACAAGGAAAACCCGTCAGTGTTTTCTCTTAGAAAGTTTATTGAAGAATACCCGCAACTTAGTAATGTAAGTGAGAAAAGAGAGAAAAATACATTTATATTAAAGATCGTACCGAAAAAAGATTCGGGTTTAAATTTTAATTATACTGAGTTATATTTTAATACTGCTTATCAGATAAAAGAGATTTTTATAAAGGGAGCAGAATACGGGTCAATAATGATCATGTTTATCAATTATAAAGAGAACAATGGGTTTAAAGATTCTATTTTTAAAATAACTCCATCAAAAGGAACTGAAACTATTGACCTCCGCTGATAAAAAATCAAATAAACTTAAACACATTATTGAATACTCGCTTCCTATTATTTTAGCGGTTGTTTTTTTGTACATTGCTTTTCTTAATGTAGATTTTGGTGATGTCTTACGTATTGTTTCTAATGCATCAATTTTCTGGATACTTATTTTTATAATTGTAATGTTGTCTTCTCATTATGTCAGAGCCGTACGGTGGAAAGTTATTTTAAATTCCGTAAAACCTGATGTATCAATTAAAAATTTATTTGCAGCGTTAATGGTGGGCTACGGTGTTAATAGTGTAGTGCCGAGGTTGGGTGAAATATCAAGAGCTGTTTTGGTTGGCAAATGGGAAGGTCTTTCCAAATCATCAATGCTCGGAGCTGTAATTGTTGAAAGGGTAATTGACATAATTTTTTTGGGATTGGCAATACTTGTTTCCGTAATTATTTGGACGGAGAATTTATACGACAGCTTTCCCTGGTTAAAATCGGCATTGATTATAAGTATGATTTTAATGGGCGTAGTGATTTTCTTCTTCTATTTAACAATAAAATTTAGAGAAAAATTTTACGGAATTATAATAAAATTATTGAGTCGTTTTTCCGAAAAACTTGCACACAAAGTTGCCTATATTTTTGAAATGCTTACACACGGTTTCGCCTCGTTAAAGGGAGCAAAGAACTATACATTAACAATATTGTTAAGCATATTAATGATGTTGCTTTATGGTTTAAGTTCATACGTCGGGCTTTATACAATTGGTATGCAAAATATAAAAGATGTTTCCTATGAAATGGGATGGATTGTAATGAGCATTAGTGCAATCGGTGTTGTTATACCAACTCCCGGTGGAACAGGTTCATATCATACTTTAGCAAAATCTGCTTTGGTTTTACTTTTTGGTTTTGGTGAAAATATAAGCATGGCTTATGCAGTTCTGACTCATATCATTTCATACTTTGTGTTTATTTTTTCCGCACTGTTCGTATATTTTTTCTGGAACAAACAACACTATAATTTTTTCAAAATTGCAGAATCTGAAAAGGAAACAGAATGAAGAAACTATTAATCGTTTATTTTTTATTATTGTTTGGAAGTACTTCATTTTCACAATACAGTATACGTACGGGATTAGGTATCGAATTAAAAAACACATCATCCTTTTACGATTATATAAATCAGAATTTTGCCCCGGCAAACGGGCAACTGAAAAATTTTAATACGACAGTAAATTTTTCAGCTGAAATAGATAGAACAATAAACGACAATTTTGATGTTGGTGTTGAAATGGCTTACGGTCTGTATTCATTCAATTATCAATATAATCTTGGGTTATATAAAATTTCCACGAATAATTTTATGCCTTCACTTTTAGCGTATTATGTATTAAGCGGGAAGGGCTATAATTTTAAATTCGGTGGCGGTGCCGGTTTAAGATTTATTAATGTTGACGAACTATTACCGGGGACACCAACAGCTACTACATATAGTTCTACTGGTGTAGGATTTATAATAAGGGGGATGGGAAATACGCAAGTAGGAAAAAATCTTTACGCAAATATTACTGCAGATTTAAGATTTGATCTAAACAATGACGTAAGTAACGGCGGCAAAAAATTGTTCAACCCTGCTTTGAACAAAAATGTAAAATTTAATTCATTTTCAGCGGGGCTAACACTCGGAATAACATATCTTTTTTAGGAGAGATTATTGAATATATTCGAAGCAATTTTTTTAGGCATCATACAAGGATTAACTGAATTTTTACCTATCAGCAGTACGGGACATCTTACAGTTGCCGGTAAAATGATGAATTTAATTTCAACCGAAAACCCCCAACATTGGACTGCATTTATTGCGGTAATTCAACTTGGTACATTGATAGCGGTTCTTTTTTATTTCCGTAATGACATCATTTCAATAATAAAAGAATTTTTTAGGGATAATCTATTTGAAAGAAAAAAATATTCTTTACAGGGCAACAATTCAAAATTAGGGTGGTTAATTATAATCGGCAGTATCCCGGTTGCTGTAATCGGACTTTTTTTCAAAGATTTTATTGAAGGTTCTTTTACAAAAGAATTACATATAATAGCAATAAGTTTGATTGTTTTTGCAATAATTTTAGCAATTGCTGAAAAAACCGCTAACTTCAAAAAAGATGTTGATAAACTAAACATAAAAGATTCTTTAATAATTGGGTTTGCCCAGGCGTTTGCACTTATTCCCGGTTCATCGCGTTCAGGTACTACCATAACCGGCGGTTTGTTTGTGGGACTTAATAGAGAGGCTGCTGCAAGATATTCTTTTTTACTTAGCATACCCGCAGTCTTTGCAAGCGGTTTGCTCGAGCTTTATGAATCATTAAAATTTCTCGATGCTTCAATGGCTGTTAATCTTTTAGTATCGACAATTGCATCGGGTATTAGCGGTTACTTGGCAATTGGACTTTTGCTAAGATACTTGAGAAAAAATTCTACGTTTGTTTTTATTTATTACCGGGTAGCTATCGGCGGTCTTATTTTAATTTTATTATATTTTAATATTTTATAAATAAAGGAGAACTTATGAAGAAACAAAAAATGACACTTATTTTATTACTTTTAATTGTTGGCTTCAGCACTGTTGCACAAAGTAATATCATAGAAAATAATCTAAAAATGAAAACGGAGAAAAAATTAATGACTGATTCAACAAAATCCGCAAATGAGATAACAGTAGCTATAATGAAAACAAATATGGGTGATATTGAGATTCAGCTTTTCCCCGAATATGCACCCTTAGCAGTAGAAAGTTTTGTTAAGCACGCAGAAACCGGGTATTACAAAAATGTAATATTTCACAGAGTGATTGACGGTTTTATGATTCAAGGCGGTGACCCGACAGGAACGGGACGCGGCGGTGAAAGTATTTGGGGCAAACCTTTTAAGGATGAATTTACACCCAAACTTAAATTTGATGAACCAGGAATATTAGCAATGGCAAATGCAGGTCCAAACACAAACGGAAGTCAGTTCTTTATTACATTGGTTCCTACACCATGGCTAAATAATCATCACACAATATTCGGAAAGGTAATTGAAGGAATGGATGTTGTTAGCTCTATAGGAAAAACAAAAACAGAAAAACCATCCAACAAACCTTACAGCGATATTGTTATTAAAAGTATAACAATAGAAAAAAGACAACCCGAATCGAAAAAATAAATTATAAACATCAATAAAGAGACTGTCTTAAAAAGTAATGGATTTACTAAAAAATAGCACACAGATTTAGCTAATTTTCGCAGATTTTTAATTTGAAAATTACTTTTGAAACAGCCTCTTTATAATATATAATGAAAGAAAAAGAATATTTTTCCTCTCGCTGGGCATTAATAATTGCAACCATAGGTATTGCCGTTGGTACAGGAAATATTTGGCGTTTCTCAAGAGTTGTTGCTCAAAACGGAGGCGGTTCATTTTTAATACCATGGGTTATTTTTCTTTTTATCTGGTCGGTGCCTTTAATTATTGCCGAGTTTGCTCTCGGTAAATCAACAAGATTTGGACCTGTGGGCGCACTTGTAAAAACAGCAGGAAATAAATTCGGATGGATGGGTGCCTTTGTTGTTTTTGTTTCTACGGCAATTATGTTTTATTATTCAGTTGTAACAGGCTGGAGCTTAAGGTATTTCATTTCAGCGGTAAGCGGCAACTTGTTTAATGCAACGGATCAACTGGCGTATTGGAATGAGTTTTCATCCGGTTACCAACCGCTACTTTTTCATTTTATCTCAATGCTCTTGGTTGGGATTATAATTTACAAAGGCGTAACAAAAGGGATAGAAAAAGTAACCAAGTTTTTAGTACCGTCATTAATTATAATTTTAATTATTCTTTTCTTCCGCGCTATAACTTTGGACAATGCAATTGAAGGTATTAAATATTTCTTTACACCGGAACTGGATAAAATCCTTGATTATAAAGTTTGGCTAAATGCACTTACTCAAAATGCCTGGGATACAGGGGCAGGCTGGGGATTAATATTAACTTATGCAGTATATATGAAAAAGAAGGAAGATATTTCTTTAAACGCTGTATTAATTGGTTTTGGTAACAATACCATATCTTTAATTGCAGGCATAACAATATTCTCAACCGTATTTGCTTTAAGCCTGCCTGCCGGACAGGCAGGTTCCGCTGATGCAATGAAGCTAATTACACAACCAGGACCGGCAAATACAGGGCTTACATTTATTTATCTTCCACAGCTTTTTGCGAATATATCTTCAAGCTATTTAGTGAATATTTTCTTTGCTTCCATCTTTTTTCTTGCATTGTTTTTTGCTGCCGTAACATCTCTTATGTCGATGGTGGAACTTGCTACAAGAACATTTATGGATTTCGGATTTAAAAGGAAGTCTGCAATAATCGGTGTTACCGTTTTGGGATTTGTTTTTGGTATTCCCTCTGCGCTCAGTTTGGATTTCTTTACAAATCAAGATTGGGTTTGGGGAGTTGGTCTTATATTAAGCGGTGCATTTATTTCATTTTCAATTATAAGATACGGCGTGGATAAATTTAGAACGGAAATAATTAACGGTTACGGAAGTGATATTAAAATCGGAAAATGGTATAATTTTGTTATCGGTGTTCTTATACCCGTGCAGGTTGTAATTTTAATTTCCTGGTGGTTGGTATCTTCTTTGTCGTGGGACCCGGAATGGTGGAACCCCTTTCACACGGCTAACTTGGGAACAGCAGTAATTCAGTGGGCTATTGTGTTAAGTGTTTTTATTTTATTAAATAAAACAATGATTGCAAAACTACGGAAGGAAGAATAAAATGAGTTTAATTTCCATTATAACAATGGTTTTGATTTTGGGTGTTGTTTGGGGAGGATTTACTTTCTTTTTATTTAAAGCCATGAGTTTTGAAAAGTTAAAAAATAAAAATAAGAATAAAAATTAAATTAATATGTCGCTATCTATATTATCCATAAAAGATGAAATTAAAAAAGGAGAAATTAAACCGATATATTTTTTATGCGGCGAAGACGGTTATAGCATTCATTCGACATTAAATATTATTACAGAAAGTGTTGATAAACATATTACATCCGAATTTGATAAAGAAATTTTTCACGGTAAAGAAGTAAGATTGCAAAACATACTTTCCAACGCTTCAACATTTCCTTTCGGGTCACAAAAAAAATTAATTATTTTAAAAGAATTTGAAGAGATAAAAGATAAAAAGGAACTGAAAAATTATGCCGCTTCGCCTTCTGAATTTACTGTTCTAATAATAATACATAATGGTAAACTGCCGAAAAAATTAACGGAACCTTTTAAGACATTAGACAAACTAAATTATCTTTACGAAGCGAAAGTATTAAAAGGAAAATATCTTTTATCATGGTTGTCTTCATTTGCAGCCTCTAAAAACAAAATATTAAGCAATACAAGCGCACAACTTCTTGTTGATCTCGTCGGTGAAAACCGTGAAATGCTCGAGGCACAACTCGAAAAAATATTTACTTATCTCGGTGAGAGAACGGAAATAACATTTGAAGATATTAAAAAACTTGCCATATCTTTGAAAGAATTTTCAATATTTGATCTTCAAGATGCTATTGCAAAAAAGGATAGTTCCAAAACACTTAAAATTGCATTTAATATGTTGGACAACGGCAAAGAATTAACGGAAATTTTAAATTATTTTACAAGGTATTTTTTAACCGTTTCCAGGGTTTTTGAGTTGGACAGGGATAAAATACCTCAGGGTGAAGGTGCAAAGATTTTAGGGATTCATCCATTTTATTATACAAAATGCAGGGAACTGAGAAGATCTTATACAGATAAAGATTTGTTAAATGTTTCAAGAGCACTGTTAAAAACAGACATTGCAATAAAAACAACTAACACAGATAAAAAAACTTTAACCACAATACTTTTTGCTGAAATGTTTCAATCTTAAGAAGTATTTAAATTTAATTTATTTTTTATTTACTACACAATTACTATAAAATCTATGTTTTTCAGATTTTAATAAAAATTAAGTAATTTATTGTACTGTATAGGAAACATTTTTATTAACAAAAAGTAAAATACAATTGACTGATAAAAATTTTAACGATTTAACTGATGAAGAACTTATTGTTGAGTTTCAAATCAACAATACAATTGCTGCTTTTGAAATTCTTGTAAAGAGGTATAAAAACCCTCTGATGAATTATGTTTTTAGATTTCTTGGTGATTATGAAGCGTGTACCGATGTTGTGCAGGAAACTATGATTAAAGTTTACAGGTACAAAGATTCGTATCAGTCGATTGCTAAATTTTCTACTTGGATTTATACCATTGCAGGCAATTTGGCAAAGACTGAATTACAAAGACAAAAGCGCCGGAAGATGTTTTCAATAAATGCTTACGGCAAAGATAATGATGAAAATTATGAAATCCCTGATGAAAGTTTCAGACCGGATAGCGAAACGGATACAGGAATAATAAACGAGATAATTCAAAAAGCGATTTTAAAAATTTCTCCTGCATACAGGCAAGCAGTAATTTTTCGTGATATTCAGGAATTGTCATACGAGGAGATTGCAGAAATAATGAACATTACCGTTGGTACGGTAAAATCAAGAATAAACCGAGGGAGATCACAACTTCAAAAATTGTTAAAACATATTTACAAGGATTAAAAATAAAATGAAAAAGTTTGATGATGACTCCAACTATGATGGAGTTAAGAAGGTTTTACAAAACCTAAAAAAAATTGAGGCACCACCCAATTTTGAACAAAAATTATTTGATAGAATTAACCAAGATGAATCTGAAAAAAAATTAAGTTTTATTGACAGATTATTTTTGCCGTCTTATCTTATACCTTCGTCTGTTATAGCTGTTGCAATTGTATTAATATTTTTCTTAACAAATATTTTTGTTCCCTCTACCGGTGAAAATCCTTTATTAGTTAATCCAAGAGTTAGGGAAGATGTAATCTCTACAAATCTACCTATCGTTACTAAAAAAGTTGAAAACAAAACCAACCAAAAGACTACTAATGATGTATTTGAAACGACGGAAATACCTCAACAGAATTTAAGTGATAATTCAAGTAACAAAACTAATTTAACAAATAATCCCAATTTAGGAATTAGAATAACAGGTGAACCTTCTCAATCCAATACTTATTATAACGGAAGCATTTTGACGTCTGCTTCACCGGACGGTTCTATAAATAAACGCGGGTTGGATTATAAGCAAATATATTTACAAAGACTTCAAAAAGTCCAAATTGAACAAATGCGAAAGAAAATGGAAGAGATGCTTAGAAACAGTAACAGATAATCAATAAAGATTATGAATATTTAGACTTCTTTTTTATTGTGTTTTTTGTCTCCCTTCAGTATATTTAAACTTACATTTTTATACATAATTATTATAATTAAGGACATTCGATGAAAAAAGGAATACACCCAAATTATAGACCTGTGGTATTTCAAGATGGTTCTTGTGATTTTGCTATTTTAACAAAATCTACCATTAATACTGAAGATACAATTAAATGGGAAGACGGAAATACTTATCCTCTTGTAAAGTTAGAAGTTTCAAGTGGTTCTCATCCGTTTTTTACAGGAAAACAGAAATTATTAGATACAGCCGGACGGGTTGAGAAATTCAATAGAAAATATGCTAAAAAGAAATAATAATAATAAGATCTTTTTTTAGTCCCGCTAAATGCGGGATTTTTTATTTTAAATAAAAAATCGTTCCTTTTATTTGTATTTAGCTGATTAGATAAAGATTATTATTATTAAAAATGCTAAATTATTATCAGTATTATATAAAGAGTTTGTAATGCAGATTTGTATTTTTGAAGATGATAAAATAGAACAATTTAACCCGTTAACGCTCTCAAGGCCGGTTTATGATTTGGTTTGCGGTATAAACACATTACGCGAAAAAATCGAACGCAATTTTCCGGGGAAAAAGATTTCACTTCACTGCCGAAAATATTTGGTCGAATCCGTAAAAAATCAAAATCCTAAAATCGAAATTAATAAAATATACGATGATGAATGTTTGTTTATAAATGGAAGAATATTATTTAATAAAGATTTATTAAGATTATTAAAGACTAAAAAATCGGATGACAAACTTTTTCTATCAGGGAATGATGTTGTAGCAGCAAAATTATCTGGTAATAAGTTGTTGTCTTTTAAAAAGAATTTGCCTGAAAAGTTTAACAAAAATCATTTTAGAAATATCCCAACCGAGCAAGTTGATATAAAATTAGCAGAATATATTTGGGATTTAATAAAGAAAAATGAAGAAGAATTAGTAAATGACAGTAAGTATTTTACTAAAAAGTTTAAATCTTCATTTCTAAAAAAACTGCCTGCCGGTGTACATTGTGTAAACAGAAAAGATGTTTTTGTAAACAAAGGAGTAAAAATAAAACCCGGCGCAGTATTGGATGCATCAAGAGGACCAATCTGTATTGATAAAAATGTTTTTATTCATCCAAATGTAGTAATTGAAGGACCGGTTTATATCGGTGAATCATCAACAATAAAAAGTGCCGCAATTCTTTATGATAATGTAAGTATCGGCAGGTATTGTAAAGTTGGTGGGGAAGTTGAAGATACAATTATGCTTTCTTATTCCAATAAGCAGCACGCAGGTTTTATTGGTCATGCATATTTTGGAAGTTGGGTAAATCTTGGTGCAAATACAAACTGTAGTGATTTAAAAAATAATTATGGATATATTAAAGCAAGAATAAACGGAAAACTAATAAATACAGGCACAAAATTTTTAGGTGCTGTTATCGGCGATCATACAAAAACCGCAATAAATACTATGTTAAATACCGCTACGGTTTTAGGGTTTTCTTGCAATATTTACGGAACAGGATTTCCTGATAAATATATTCCGTCATATACCTGGGGAGGATGTGAAATTTCAGAGACATACAAACTAAGTAAAGCCGAAGAAACAGCATCAATTGTTTACGGAAGGCGTAACAAAACTTTTAATTCAATCGATAAAAAATTGTTTGAAAAAATATTTAATCTCACAAAAAAAGAAAGAAAAGAATATAAATAAATATGAGTGAAACCAAAGTACATACCGAAGCACATACAATAAAAGCCCTTTATGAAGGGGTTAGAGGAAGAGCAGTTAAAATATTAAACAGGGTTGAAAGGACAGACGCATATCTTGATAAACTGTTGGATATTGAATTAAAAGATCCTGAATTAATTGGTCCGGATAAAGCACTTCTCTTTCAAATTGTTCACGGCGTTGTAAGATGGATGGGAAGATTAGACTGGATACTAAACGGTTTTTATAAAGGACAATTTTCAAAAGCAATACCGAATTTAAAAAACGGACTTAGGGTAGCTTTATATCAAATATTATTTTTGGATAGAGTTCCCGATTATGCTGCCGTAAATGAAGCGGTTGAATTTGTAAAAAAACTTCAGGGACAAAAACCGGCGGATTTAACGAACGCAGTACTTAGAAACATTTTAAAAAACAAAAACAATATCAGGTATCCAAACCCGGAGGAAGATTTACCTGGTTATTTAACTGCATACTATTCACACCCCTCGTGGATGGTTAAACGATATTTAAAAAGATTCGGAAGGGAAGAAACGGAAAAACTTTTAGCCATTAATAATGAAAAACCTTTTCTTACTTTAAAAGTAAATGCTTTAAAAGTTGACCAAGATGAATTTAAAGAATTGTTAAAGTCGGTAAACCTGGATTTTTCTCAGGGGAAATATTTATCGGAATTTTTCAAACTGAAAAATTTATCTAATATTACTTCTTGGGAATGTTTTAAGAAAGGCTTTTTTAATATTCAGGATGAAAGCGCAGGTTTGGCTTGCAGGCTTTTAGATGTTGAACCTGGTATGAGAGTTTTAGATTTGTGTGCAGCACCGGGCGGTAAATCAGCTTACCTTGCCGGGTTGATGCACAATAAAGGTGAAATTGTAGCAATCGACAGGTATGAAAGCAGGCTTAAAATGTTAAGAAAAAACATGGACAGGCTGGGAATCACTTGTGTCAACACCATTGAAACCGATGCTATGGATTATGAAGATGGGAATTTTGACAGGGTATTGGCAGATGTTTCCTGCTCTGGTTCCGGAACATTACGAAAAAAACCTGATATAAAATGGAAACACGATTTACTCGATTTAAGAAGGATGAGTGAACTTCAATATAAATTATTGGAAAAAGCATCTACCTTGGTAAAAGACGGAGGTATTGTTGTTTACAGCACCTGCTCAATAGAGCCGGAAGAAAATATTGATATTGTTAACAAATTTTTGCAGAATCATCCTAAGTTTAAATTAAAAGATATAACAAACAGGTTTCCACCTGAACTAATTGATGAAAACGGTTGCATTCAAACTTTGTGTCATGTTCATCAAACCGACGGTGCTTTTGCAGCTAAAATTATTAAGAGTAATTAAAAAACATTGAATTTATATGCTCAATAAATTCGCACAAGAATTAAAAGAATCAAGAGAAAAAGCGGACATTACACTCCAAAATTTGTCTGCCAGATCCAGGCTTGATATTAAGTTTTTACAATCAATGGAAAAAGGTGATTTCTCTTTTCTCCCTGAACTATATGTGAAAGCTTTTATTAAGGATTATGCTAAGTTTATAGGACTCGATGCAAATGAGACTATAAAAAAATATGAGGCAGCTAAAAAAGGTATCGACTATAATGAAAGCAAAGATGAAACAGAAACAGAAGTAGAACAAGCAGATAAAAAAGAAAAACCGGATGCTAAAGAGAAATTATTTGGAGAACAACAAAATAAAACCGTTCAAAACACTCCGTCTTCCGGTGGTTTTAATTCCTTTTTTGAAAAGCAGAACCCAAAAACATTGGCAATAATCGGCGGAATTATTTTAGTTGTTATAATCGCTTTACTTGTCTTCAATTCAAATAATCAACCCGAAATAATAGTAAAAGAAAAACCATACGAACAAGTAAGAAAAGAAAACCAGCAACGATTTGTTCAAGAAAAAAACAAATCCAACACGGTTATAAAAAAAGGAAAAAAATTAGCATTACTTATCTCAGCAACGGATACTTCTTGGATCAAAATACAATCCGATACGAGCGGACCCAAAGAATTCACATTGTTTCCCGGATCAAAAATTAATATTAATTCTTACGAAAAATTTGTTATGATAATAGGTAACTCAGGAGGTGTTTCATTAAAACTTAATGGAAAAGAATTGAATATCTCCGGCAAAGATAAGCTTGTTAAATATCTTGTAATAACAAAAAAAGGTATAAGTTTTTTAAAGACAGAACCCACCTTCACAAGTAACTAATGTCAGATAAAATTTTAAAAAGAATTAAAGAACTTCGCGATATAATTAGAAAGCACGAGTACAATTATTATGTTCTTGCTCAACCGACAATTAGCGATCAAGAATATGATATATTGATGAAGGAACTTGAAAAGTACGAAGAAGAAAACCCGCAACTAATAACACCGGATTCACCTACACAAAGAGTCGGCAAAGATCTCACCAAAGAATTTAAACCTGTTGAACATTCTGTTCCAATGCTTAGTTTGGCAAATACATATAACGAAGATGATTTGTTGGACTTTGACAGAAAAGTAAGAGATGCTTTATCAGGAGATGAAAAAGTCAGCTATGTTGTTGAAATGAAAATTGACGGTGCTTCGATAAGCATCAATTATAAAAACGGGTATATATTTTCTGCTGCAACCAGGGGAGACGGAACGGTTGGAGAAGATGTAACACCTAATGTTAAAACAATTAAATCCGTTCCTTTAAAAATAAATTCAAATGTTAAGGTACCTTTTCCTTTGGACGATTTTATCGTAAGAGGCGAGATATTCATGGACATTGAGGGTTTCAAAAAATTAAATAAAGAAAGGGAAAGAAACGGGGAAAAGTTATTTGCTAATCCGCGTAATTCAGCTGCCGGTACATTAAAAATGCAAGACCCAAAAATTGTTGATAGAAGACCTTTAAATGTTTTTATTTATACTTTGTTGTTGAACAGTTCGTACGAATTACAAACACAGGAACAAAATTTAAAGGTGTTAAAAGATTTGGGTTTTAATGTAAATCCGAATTATAAAGTATGTGAAAATATAAATGAAGTATTGGATGTTTGTCATCAATTTGAGAGTGTGCGTGATTCATTAGGTTATGAAATTGACGGAGCCGTAATTAAAGTTAATTCTATTAAACAACAGAAAATAATCGGCAACACTGCAAAATCACCTAAATGGGCGGTTGCCTATAAGTTTAAAGCTAAGCAGGAATTTACGAGAATTAAAAAAATTATCTGGCAGGTTGGAAGAACAGGCGCAATTACACCGGTTGCCGAAATGGAACCGGTATTTCTATCAGGCTCAACAGTAAGCAGGGCAACACTTCATAATATTGACGAAATAAACAGAAAGGATATTAGAGAAGGCGACAAAGTAGTGTTGGAAAAAGGCGGGGATGTAATACCAAAAGTAGTTTCGGTTATAATGGAAGAAAGACCGGACAATTCAAAGAAAGTTTTATCGCCGGATAAATGTCCTGTTTGCGGGAGTAAGGTTTATAAACCCGAAGATGAAGTAGCAATTTATTGTATTAACAGCGAATGTTCTGCACAGGTAAAAGGAAAACTAATTCATTTTGTTTCCCGCGGGGCAATGGATATTGAAGGCTTGGGTGAAGCACTTATTGATTTATTTGTTGAAGAAAAGCTGATTCATAATTTTGATGATATTTATTCTTTAAAAGATAAAAAAGAAGAGCTTGTTAAAATCGATAGACTCGGTGAAAAAAGTGTAGACAATCTTTTAAACTCAATTGAAGAAAGTAAGAACAAACCGTTTTCAAAAGTTCTGTTCGCTTTGGGTATAAGATATGTTGGAAGCGGGGCTGCAAAAAAAATTGCCGATCATTTTTTAAATATAAATGATTTGTTAAATGCCACAGAAGATGAGATATCATCTATTCCCGAAATAGGACCGAGTATCAGTTCAAGTATGAAAGAATATTTTTCAAATGAAACAAACTTAAAAGTTGTTAACAGTTTAAAACAGCACGGTTTAAATTTTAAAGAAGAAAAAGTTGAAACAAAAACATCATTTTTTACGGGTAAAACATTTGTGCTCACCGGTACGTTATCTGACTACTCAAGGGAAGCTGCTGCGGATGAAATAATAAACAGGGGAGGAAATGTAACATCGAGTGTAAGCAAAAAAACAGATTATCTGCTCTGCGGTGTTAACCCTGGCTCTAAATTAAAAAAAGCAGATGCTCTGGGGGTTCCGGTTTTAACCGAAGAAGAATTTAAAAAACATTTAGAGGAATAAAATTGGCTTTTACAGACTTGTTTAAATCGATAATTGCTCAATATTTAGTTAACAAAAGCATTCATAATCAAACTCTTGATGAAAGAGCATATTCCTCTTTGTTAAAAAACTCATATTCGTTTTTAGTTATGATGCCTGATGAAGAAGAAGATTTTCATCACTCAATTTATGTAATAGAATATTTAAATAAAGAATCAAAACATGTAACAATATTGACAAAAGATTTCAGGGTAAGCTTAATTAATCCGAAGTTAAGAACGAATTTAATTGAGTATGAAATTAGAGATATCAGTAAAATAAAATTGCCCACAAAAAAATTAATAAGTAAATTAAGTGAAAGGAACTTTGATGTAGTTATAGATTTAAATAGAAAAGAGAATTTATTTTATAGCTATGCAGTTTCTCAAGCAAAATCCAAATTAAAAATCGGTTTTGAGAAAAAAGGCTCAGACAAGTTTTATAATTTTCAGGTTTCTTACAAAGGTAAAGAACCTGAAGAAGCATATAAATATTTAGTAAATTGTTTGCAAATGTTTTAGGGATTTATAATGAATTTTGAAATAAAAAAAGTAGATGATATAACCATTTTTAAACTAAACGAAAATCGTTTGGATACTAACATTTCCGGGCTTGTAAAGGGTGAGTTTACAATGCTGTTAAAAGTAGAAGGTGCTAAGAAATTTATTATAGACCTTAGCCAAGTGGAATCTTGTGATAGCTCCGGGTTAAGCTCTATCCTTGTAGCAAATAGAATACTAAATACATCGGGCGGAGAAATGAGATTAGCCGCGCCGATGGAAAAGGTTTATTCCCTTATAAAAATAACACAACTTGAAAGAGTATTAAGAGTTTGCAATAGTGTTGAAGAAGCCATTGCAGAACTTAAAAAATCTTAAGGCATTTCTTGTCCCTGGAATTAATTGATTATATAATTATAGGTGCTTATTTAATAGGCATTGCTTTATTCGGAATTATTTCCGGTGGAAAACAAAAAACCACCGATGATTATTTTGCTGGATCCAAAACAATTCCGTGGTGGGCTGTTTGCTTTTCCATTGTTGCTGCAGAGACAAGTACTTTAACTTTTATTTCCGTTCCCGGACTTGCATACCTTACTAATCTTAATTTTTTGCAAATCGCCTTCGGGTTTTTATTGGGCAGGATTGTTGTAGCTTATGTTTTTCTGCCGGCTTATGATAAAGGCGGACTGCAAACCGCCTATACTTATTTAGAGAATAGATTCGGAAATAAAACAAGATCTTTTGCTTCTGTTGTCTTTTTATTTACCCGTACCGCAGCAGACGGAGTAAGACTTTTTGCAACAGCCATTCCTTTAAAATTAATGCTTGATATTTCTTATCCCACAGCTATTATTATTATAGCAGTTATTGCTTTAATTTATACATATACAGGGGGATTGAAAGGTGTTATTTGGGTTGATGTAATTCAGATGTTTATCTATTTAGGCGGAGCAATTCTGGCAGGGATCTTTATTTTAAATCTTGTACCGAATGGATTTCAAAGTGTAATTGAAGCTGCGGATAAAGCGAATAAATTAAATGTTATAAATTTAGGTTTTGGAGGAGGACTTAAAAACTTTTTCAGTCAGCCTTATACATTACTTGGAGGAATTCTGGGTGGAATGTTTCTTTCAATGGCTTCTCACGGTACTGATCAGTTTATTGTACAAAGGTTATTTGCAACAAGAAATTTAAAAGACAGACAGAAAGCGGTAATTGGAAGCGGCATAATTATAGTTTTTCAATTCGCAGTATTCCTATTGCTCGGAGTTATGCTCTATACTTATTACGGAACTCTTAACGTAAAACCGGATGAAATATTTCCGATGTTTATTATAAATGTTCTTCCTCACGGTGTTTCGGGTATTATAATAGCCGGGTTATTTGCTGCTGCTATGTCAACACTTGCTGCATCTATGAGTTCCCTTTCTTCATCAACAATCTTAGACCTTTACCTTCCGTTTACAAAAAAAGAAATAAGTGAGACAAAAAAACTTAAAATTTCAAGGTTGGTCACGGTAGTTTGGGCGGTGCTTTTAATTATATCTGCCATCTCTTTTATGGAATCATCAAAGGCAGTTGTAGAAATAGCTTTAAGTATTGCATCATTTACTTATGGCGGTCTCTTGGGTACCTTCCTTCTGGGAATTTTTGTGAAGAAAGCAAAACAACCAAGCGCTTTGTTTGGATTCAGTCTTGGAATTTTAACAATGATTGCTGTAATATCATCTCAACTTGTTGCATGGACCTGGTATACATTAATCGGTGTGATTGCAACAATAATTTTTGGGAAAATATTTATGGTTTTTCGTAACACCTCCACTTAGAGATTCACCCTTTGAGATTCCCGATATCTGTAGTTACGGTTTTCCTTGCTTTTCAAAATCATCTTATTGAAGTAGGTTGATTGTTTCATTTAAGAAAGATATCGGGAATCTTATTTTCAGAATTTTTCTCATGACAATCTTTTCTTTTTTATCCATCAATAATTAAGAAAATTTTTTATACTCTTTCAGCTTAAAAAATAAATATTTAAAACTTTTTTAAAAGATAATTTTTGTTAATCAAAAATTTTTTTTAGATTGCCCCCATTCTTTTATATGCATTCAAAAATTTTTTAGAATGAAACAACTCAATCTTACTTTCATAAATGATTTAAACCTTCAGCTAAGACACAACTCTTGGAATTTTCAAGTTCATGACAAACCGACCTTCAAACCTGAAAGCAAAAATAAATTTATTACCCTTGCACCCGGGACAGGAAGAAAATCAAAAACAAAAAACAATAGAAAGATAAATATTTCTAAGTGAAGCATTATTTGGTTCTCTAATAATGTTATATAAAATCTATAGGTTTTAATTTGCAGACTTTAGATTACATAATAATAGCATCCTATTTTTTCTTTTCATTCGGTATTGCTATTTATTATTACAAACGAGCCAGTAAGAATATTAACGAATTTTTTCTATCCGGTCGTAATTTACCATGGTATCTTGCAGGGCTATCAATGGTGGCAACTACTTTTGCAGCCGATACACCACTTGCGGTTACGGAACTTGTAACTAAAAACGGTATTGCCGGAAACTGGTTGTGGTGGAATTTTGCATTCGGTGGACTGTTAACCGTTTTCTTTTTTTCTAAGCTTTGGAGACGTGCAGGAATAATGACCGAGGTAGAATTTGCCGAAATTAGATACTCCGGTAAACCTGCAAAATTTTTGAGAGGGTTCCGTGCTTTGTATCTCGGCTTATTTATGAACCTGATAATAATGGGCTGGGTTAATAAAGCTATGGCAGCAATACTGACAGGAATGTTTGGAATACCTGAAAGCGAGGTTCTGTTTTATGTTTTCGCCGGTATGATTTTCGTTGCAATTTATTCCGCAATATCCGGACTTTGGGGAGTTGTTGTTACAGATGCATTTCAGTTTTTTATTGCAATGACAGGAAGTATTATTTTAGCGGTTATTGTTTTAAATTCTTCTCAGGTCGGGGGAATTGCCGGTCTCCAAAGCAAGCTTCCTAAATTTGTCTTTGACTTTTTCCCGGATGTTACGAATATATCTTCTTTGGGCGGAGCTTTTTCTTTAACGGTTGCTTCATTTCTTGCATATATAGGAATAATTTGGTGGGCATCGTGGTACCCCGGGGCTGAACCTGGCGGTGGTGGTTATGTGGCTCAAAGAATGATGTCTGCAAAAAACGAAAAACATTCGTTGTTTGCAACTTTATTTTTTCAAATTACTCATTATGCAGTCAGACCATGGCCGTGGATAATTGTAGGACTTAGTACACTTGTTCTTTATCCCAATCTATCTGTTGAGAGTAAAGGCATCGGTTATGTATATGCAATGAGAGACTTTTTACCTGTCGGATTAAAAGGACTACTTGTAGCCGCATTTTTTGCCGCTTATATGAGCACAATTGCGACACAACTTAATTGGGGAACTTCATATATAATTAATGACTTTTACAAAAGGTTTATAAAAAAGAATGAACAGGAAAAACATTATGTAAATATTTCCCGCTTGGCAACAATTTTGTTAATGGTACTGTCTGTGTTTGTAACTTTATTTATAAGTAGAATATCGGGCGCTTGGCAGTTTATAATGGAAAGCGGTGCAGGATTAGGGTTGGTGTTAATATTACGATGGTTTTGGTGGAGGGTTAATGCCTGGTCCGAAATTTCCGCTATGGTTACGCCTTTTATTGTTTATCCGATAATTAAATATAATGGAGTTGAATTTCCAAACACACTTTTTTACTTAGTAACTATTACAACCATTGTTTGGGTTTCCGTTACCTATTTAACCAAACCTACAGATGAAAAAACCTTATTAAGTTTTTATAAAAAAATTCACCCGGGGGGAATACTTTGGAAAAAGATATCCGATACATTGCCTAATGTAAAAAGTGATACCGGTTTTGCAGGAATGTTTATTAACTGGATAATTGGTGTTGTTCTTGTTTATTCAATTTTATTCGGTAGTGGCAGTTTGATTTTTGGTAATATCGGCTCATTCTTTTTATATCTTATTTTGGCAATAATTTGTACCATAATCATTACATTTAATCTTTCAAAAATGGACTGGTCGGAAAATCAATAAATAACTGCGAAATAATATTTTAAAAATATTACATTTAATAAGTAGTATTAATATTATTAAATTATGTTACGCATTATTTCACACTCGTCTCGGAAACGAAGTCTACGGAGAGTCGACTAAATTTATAACCACGACCTTTAGGTCGTGGGCAAATGATGTCCATAACTATTGGCTTTAGCCACATAAAATAAAAGATTTTGGGCTAAAGCCCGTGTCTATTTGCTATATCTAATCCACGACCTAAAGGTCGTGGTTATTTCCGTCAGTTGACAGATTGGCTAACGGATAATATTTTGTGTAATGTGAATTTTTAAATTAAAATAGTATTCTAATATGGTTGAATTAGAAAAATTAAAAGAAAAAGATAATTTAAAAATTAAATTCCTTATCGGGTTAATAACAATTTTATTGATTGTTTTTATGTTTCCCAAAGGGGAATCAATTGAGTCGGAAGTATCTGTGGGTTCAATCTGGACACAAAATGAGCTTATTGCTGCTTTCAGCTTTCCGATAAAGAAAGATGTTGCTGTTTATAATGCTGAAATAAAGAAAATGGAAACCAGTGTTTATCCTATTTATCTTGAAAAAAAGGATGCACGTACGCAAGCTATAAAAAAATTAATAAGTTACAATAAATGGTTTACGGCAAGTTTAGATTCCAACTTAAATAATGATACTTCATATATAAACAATTCATTTTTGACACGTTCTTCATTTAATGTTTTTAGAGATATACAAAAAAAAGAAGTGAATGTTTCCGGTGATAACACAAACACATTAAATCATCTTTTTTTAATCGCACAAAATATATTATACGATCTTAATTCAAAAGGGATCATTAATGAAATTCCATCCAAAGCAAATAAAGACAGCATAGCCATCAGGGAAAAAAATTACGACAGGATTATTCCTATAAAAAGATTTTATTCTGTTAATACGGGTAGAAACTATGTTTTGGAAAGACTATCAAAAATTCAATTACCTGAAGAAATTAAAAATGCTGTGTTTGAGTATATAAATAATTTTATTACACCAACATTAATTTACCAGCCTCAATTAACCGAAAAGGAGATTAAACAGGCGCGAAATAATGTTTCAAAATACAGCGGCATTGTGAATGAAAATGAAAGAATAGTCGGTACACACGATCGTATTACAAAAGAAGTAAAAGCTAAAATTGATTCTTACAGGGAGGCAAAGGGTGAAATATTAGGCACGGATAAAATTATCCTGCAGTTCTTAGGCAAGTTTATGCATATTGCCTTTATAATAGTTTTACTGGTAATATATCTCTTTCTCTTTAGAAAGAAGATATTTTACGATAACCAAAAAATATTTCTGCTCAGCATAAATTTAATATTTATGTCATTCATTACTTTTTTGGTAAACAAAATTTCTGTAAATGCATCTTTGCAATTTTTAATTATTATACCTGCGGCATCTATGCTGCTCACTATCGTTTTTGATTCAAGGGTAGGATTTTATACAACAGTAGTTTTGGCATTGATAACCGGTGCCCTACGGGGTAATGATTACTCGTTTATGGCAACTAATCTTTTTGCAGGTGCTTTGGCTATATACACTGTACGTGATATAAAAAACCGGACACAAATTTTCCGTTCCTTCCAGTTTATTTTAATTGCTTATACAACAACCATTTTAGCTTTCGGGTTTGAAAGGTTTGCACCATGGGAATCATTATTTGTTGAATTTGCTTTTGCCGGGACCAACGCTTTAATTAGCCCTGTTCTAACTTATGGACTGCTCATTTTCTTTGAAAGATTTTTTAGCATAACTACTGATTTAACATTACTTGAACTATCAAATTTCGACCGACCTTTACTGAAAGAACTTGCTACTAAAACTCCCGGTACTTTTAGCCATTCAATGACAATCGGAACGCTTGTTGAAACTGCGACCGAAAAAATAGGTGCTAATCCTCTGTTGGCAAGGGTCGGTGCTTACTATCACGATATCGGGAAGACAATTTCTCCGCAAACTTTTGTAGAAAATCAAATAAATAATATAAATATTCATGAGAGTATTTCACCCGAAGAAAGTGTTGCATTAATATTAAAACATATTATTGAAGGTATAAACCTGGCAAAAGAAAACGGGTTGCCGCAAGAAATTATAGATTTTATTCCAATGCATCACGGAACTATGGTTATGAGTTTCTTTTATGAAAAAGCCAAAAAACTTTATGGTGAAGAAAAAGTTGATGTAAATGATTATCGATATAAAGGTCCCAAACCCAACACAAAAGAAACTGCTGTACTTATGCTCGCCGACGGTTGTGAGTCCGCTGTTAGGTCTATGAAAGATATGGAAAAGGGAAAAGTTGAAAATCTTATTGATAGCCTGATTGAGGCTAGAATTAATGATGACCAATTGAACGAATCACCTTTAACATTTTCTGATATCGCACTGATAAAAGAATGTTTTAAAAATGTGCTTATCGGACAGCATCACAGAAGAATCCGTTATCCGAAACAAGATCAAATGGAGAACGGTGAAGTTCCGGAAAAAGATAAACAATGAATGAGTCTGCTCTAAAAAGATATGTTTAATAAAATTATATTTTGTTTTTGTTTAAAAAGTCGAACCGGTTTTCTCATAATTAATCTTTTTAGATTCGACTCATGAATATCTTTTTAAAGGAATACTTAAGCATTTTAAAATTAGAGAAAAATCTTTCTGAAAATACTATTCAGTCTTACCGCAATGATTTATCTTCCTTTATAAAATTTTTAGAAGGATATAACATCTCAGACCCCTCTGAGATAAAGCAAAAACATCTATCCGAATTTTTTAAGTCACTTAAAGATATTGGTTTATCCAGCCGGTCGGCTTCTCGCTACCATTCAGCCCTTAAAGGTTTCTTTAAATATCTTTATATAAATAAGTACATAAAGGAAAGCCCGATTGATAAAATATCTGCACCGAAGCTATCAAAAAATCTTCCGTCTGTTTTAAACGTAAACGAAATAGATTTAATTCTTTCAAAACCGGATATAGATGATAAGTTGGGCTTAAGGGATAAAGCGGTATTGGAACTTCTTTATGCGTGTGGTCTGCGGGTTTCAGAGCTTATTAACTTAAAAATATCAAATTTGTTTTTTAGTGAAGAAGTCATCAGGGTATTCGGTAAAGGCTCAAAAGAAAGAATAGTACCAATCGGCTCCAGTGCTGTTAAATGGATTAACGAGTATTTAATTAGAAGCAGAATTATTCTCGAAAAAAAAATGAAAAGCGAAAATTATCTCTTTCTTAATTCACGAGGTACAAAACTTTCCAGAATGGGAATATGGAAGATTGTTGAAAAATATGTGAAAGAAACCAACATAAAAAAGGAAGTGCATCCCCATACGTTCCGACATTCATTTGCGACCCATTTGTTGGAAGGCGGTGCCGATTTAAGAGCGGTTCAGGAAATGCTCGGTCACTCGGATATTTCAACCACGCAAATTTATACACATATTGACAGGGATTATATAAAACAAATGCACAGAGATTTTCACCCAAGAGGATAGAACTATGCCTGATATTCAAGTAAATCCAAAACTGATTTCATTTTTAACATTTATTCCGATGTTTATTATTTCTATTACCATTCACGAGTTTGCGCACGCATTTATCGCTCATAAATTTGGTGATGATACCGCAAAAAACGAGGGACGGTATTCATTAAACCCAATAAAGCATATTGATTTGGTCGGAACAATTATTTTACCTATTGCATCTTTTGTGTCAGGTTTCGCTCTTATAGGATGGGCTAAACCCGTTCCGATAAACAGTAGTAATTTTAAGAATCGTTTGCGTGATGATGCACTGGTATCATTTGCGGGACCATTTTCTAATTTTTTGTTGGCGGTTCTATTTTTTGTTTTATTTATCTTTACCAACAATTTAAGCAACGGACAAAACGGAATCATTCTCTCGTTCCTTTGGTACGGTGTTTTTTTTAACATTTTCCTTTGTCTTTTTAATTTGATTCCAATTCCCCCATTGGACGGCTCGCACATTTTATTCGATCTGTTTCCCAATAAATATACGGCATCATTATTTAAATTTGGACTTTACGGTTCATTTATTTTATTGTTTTTTATTTACAGTCCGTTATGGAAATATTTTATGGATTTGGTAAGATGGGTACTTCATTTATTTTTGGTCGCAGGAAATCTCGCATAAAAAAATGACAAAAAAATTATTCCCAATATTAATTTTATTGTTTCTATTCAGCGGTTGTTCTAAGGAAGTAAATGATCAACCTGTTTTAGATAAGAAAATTTTTAACAGCAAAAACATACAGACAAAAGAATTTTATTTTATCGGTAAATGGGATAAAAAATTCGGTATATATAAATATAACTTTGACAGCAAGAAAACCGAAATATTTTGGAATAGAAGAAATAAGAATGTAATCCGCCTGGATTATTCTCCGAATCAAAAAAACATTTATTTTATTACTGCAAGATACCTGGGCAAAAGAAGCACGCTTCCTTATATTAAAAAAATAAAACTTTACCGGTTAGATGTTAAAAAAGAAAAAGTAGAATATTTAGATACACTTGTCAACGGTTCACAATTAAACTCTAAATGGTTGGATAATAATTCTTACAAAATTGTTATAAACTCTCCCGATAAAAAGGTTTCGGAATATATAAATCAATATTCATATATGTATAACGGCTCCGGTAAAAGATTAATGAGTGAGATTGAAACATTTGATTTTATCAAAAACGGGTATCCACTTCCGGTTATTAAAAAATCTCAAACACCTGTTAACAAAAACTTTCAATTAATTTATGGAGACTCTCTTTATATTTTAGATAAAATAGCAGACGAAAAACATTTTATCTTTTCTTTAAAGAATTTGAAGATTCATAATGAATATTGGAGCGATGATTTTTTAATATTTAATACAGTCCCAATTGCAAACAGCAACATTCTTTTGGTTTATTCAATAAAAAGAAATCAAGTAATTAAAATGTTTAGTAACAATTACATTAAAAATTTTATAATCTTTAATGATTATTTAGTTTATGATTATGGTTTAGGTTTTTCATCATCTATTAGTATTTTTAACCTTAAAAAAACAGAAGTTACGGACTCGATTAAAATTAACGGCGGCTGCGGATTAAATAGTGTTTTGTAAAAGGGAAATAAATTGAAGACCTATTTTAGAATTTTACAATATGTAAAACCTTATTGGAGACATCTTGCATTATCGATTGTGTTCACTGTATTTTATGCAGGCTTAAACGGACTTTCGATTTACCTGACAATCCCCCTGTTGGATACATTGTTTCAGGAGTCTTCGAGAAAAGAAGTTGTTCAGCAGCCTACATCAATAGATAAAACATCATTCCTTCCACAGTGGGTAATAAAAGCAAAAAACGACATAACCAAAAAATTCAATGAAATTGTAATGAGCGGAACCAAGGAAGATGCACTTTTAAATATTTCTTTTTTAGTTTTGATCGCTTTTATTTTTAAGAATATATCGGGATATCTGCAAGCTTATTTTCTTTCCTATGTGGAACAGGGCACGATAAAAGATATTAGAAATTCGGCGTACAAGCATTTGCATAAATTACCTATGAGTTACTTTAAACACGAAAAAGTAGGTAATCTTATCTCGCGAATTACAAACGATGTAAATGTTGTGCAGTCAAGTATCTCCGCAGCGTTTCTTAATATGATTAGAGAACCGTTAACAATTATTGTTTTCCTCGGGATAGCCTTCAGCATAAGCTGGAAATTGACGTTGCTTGCACTCGGAGTACTACCTTTTTCAATGCTTATAATTGCATGGATCGGATTAAAATTGAGAAAGCAAAGTGGAATTATTCAGGCTAAAATGGCTGATATAACTACCATCCTGCAAGAAGTAATTTCAGGTGTAAAAATTGTTAAAGCATTCGGTATGGAAAAGTATGAAAATAAAAAATTTACTAAAGAAACAAATAATTTTTTCAAATTGATGTTAAGAATTGTGAGAGTAAGAAATGCTTCTTCACCGATTACCGAAATTTTAAGTACTACGGTCGGTGTTGTAATTATTTATTTTGGCGGCTTACTTGTACTCCAGGCACAGACTTTATCGGCAAGCGAATTTATGGGATTTCTTTTTGCAATATTCCAATTGATGCCCCCGATAAAAGAGTTAAGCAGTGTGAATAATAGGATTCAAGAATCAAGTGCAGCGGGTGATAGAATATTTGAAATATTAGATACCCCACCTATTATTACGGATGCTGCGGATGCAGTTGAGAAAGATTCGTTTAACGAATCATTAACATTTGATAATGTTTCTTTTAATTATGAAGATTCAAATGAAAGTGTTTTAAAGAATGTTAATTTTAAAATAAAAAAAGGTGAGATTTTAGCACTTGTCGGTCCTAGCGGTGGAGGAAAATCAACGCTTGTAGATTTAATACCGAGATTTTATGATCCTGTTCAAGGCTCAATTTTATTGGATGATATCGACATAAAAAAAATAAAAATAAAAAGCCTGCGTAGTATGATGGGAATCGTAACTCAGGAAACATTTCTTTTTAACGAGACTGTTAAAAACAACATTGCATACGGGTTAAGCGGCTGTCCAATGGATAAAATTGAAGAAGCAGCTAAGATGGCAAATGCCCACGATTTTATACTTGAACTTGCAAATGGTTACGATACGGTAATCGGGGAAAGAGGAGTGATGCTTTCCGGTGGGCAAAGACAAAGACTTTCAATTGCCCGTGCCCTGCTTAAAGATCCGGCAATTATGATTTTTGATGAAGCTACTTCATCTTTGGATAATGAATCGGAAAGTTTGGTGCAGGAAGCAATTGACAGGCTTATGTATAACAGAACCACAATTGTTATTGCACACAGGCTAAGCACAATAAGAAATGCGACAAGAATATTGGTGCTGGATAACGGAGAAATTATTCAAAGAGGAAAACATTCCGATTTGATTAAAGAAGAAAAAGGACTTTACAAAAAATTTCATGAAATGCAGTTCAGAGATACAGAATGAGTAATAAAACAAAAGCTGTAAGAATAATAGATAAAACCATTTTTGTTTTTATAATTATTTTTCTGCTGAGTTTAACAAACTCTATTTTTGCAAATCAGGTTGGTTACTATCTTGCACTGTTATTACTGCTTTTTAAATTTGTAATAACAAAAGAAAACCCGTTTCAAAAATCAGGACTTGAAGCAGCATTTATTTGGTACCTATCGGCAGAAATAATTTCTACAATTCTATCAAACTCGCAAGGTGCATCTTTCCACAATTTACTGAAATACGCTCTTGTAGTACCTGTTGTTTATACAACGGTATCGGTTATCCCCAATATTGATAGGGCAAAAACATATTTTAAAATTTATATCGGTGCTGCACTTGTTACGGTTGTTATCTATTTAATCTATGCATATAAATATTATATTTTTAATCTTTACAGCATTGAACAGTCCGGTCCGTCGTTATTTCAATATCCAATTACTGCAAGCGAGATTACCAGTTTTACCGTTTTGTTTTTATTTGCCTTCCTTGTAAATGAAAAAACTTCTGTGAAAAATAAAATATTATTGTTGATTGGATTTTCAATATCCCTGCTTGCCTTGTTTTCAACTTATAAAAGAACGGGATGGATGGGAACTGCGTTCGGGATTTTACTGATTCTAATAATTAAAAAACAATGGAAGATTTTGATTCCTGTAATTGTTCTGGGTGTTGCAGCGTTGTTTATGCAGAAGAATATAAGCCAGGTAAAAATTTATAATTACAATAAAGGACAGTTAAAAATTCAAAAAAGTTTTGATACGGACGGAAGAGCTTATAGTATTTTACCTGGGGACAGTGTCTTTTTTGTTAGTGATTTTGAAAACGGTTTGGTTAAATATAATAATTCTAATTTACCGGATAAATATAATTTGCCCGCACCGGTTATCAGCTTGGACAAAATCAATTCGGATTATTATTTGGCAAGATTGATAGATACCCGTTTTATATTATTAAAGAAAGAAGGTCAAAAATTTATAAAACAAAAAGAATTTGTATCCCCTGGGTTTACAACTAATTATAAGATTTTTGAAAACAACATTTACATTTTAGATTCCGATAGCGGGTTGACTGTTTTTAACTTATTTAAATCCAAAAAACCGGTTTATAGAAACAGTATGTTCGGTCACGCAACAAAATTTTACGTTGATTCAAATTATGTTGTTGGTTTCTCTCCACCCAAAAATATTATAATTTATTCCGTTGAAAACGGTTTACCTAATAAAAAGATTTTAGACTTTAAGAATAAAACCGGCATTGACTTTATTTATTATAAAGATAAAAAGCTGTTTGTTTCTGATAAAGAAGGCTTACAGCTTTACAGCATTGAGAATAACGCCTTAAATCTAATGGATAAAAATAAAGGAATAAAAGAATTATATAAATGGAATTTAGCAGGTAATAAATTGTTTGCTGCAGGATTAAACGGTGAACTCTATCAATTTGAGTATCCTATAAAAGATAAATTAAATATTGTAAATAAAATCGATTTGGGTTTTGCACCGACTTCTTTGGCTTTTAGCAACAAAAACATTTATACAACCTTCGTAAAAAGAAGTAGATTGCTTAGTATATTCGATCCCTATTTACCCTCTAATACCGTTAGATTTAAGCTCTGGGCAGCAGGGTGGAAAATGTTTTTGGATCATCCTTTGTTCGGCGTCGGTGATATAGATTTGCAGAAACTTTATAAGGAATATAAAAACCCTTACGACAAAGAAATTCAAGGTCATATGCACAATAACTTTATACACGTGTTGGTAATTCTGGGACTTTTTGGTCTCATTGCAATTGTTTATTTGTTTTTTAAGCTGTTGTTAATAGAAATAAAAATTTACCGGGAAACAAAAGGTGAAGATTTTATTTCCTCTTATGCGCTTGGGGCACTTGCTTCTTTTAGTGCATTTTTAGTAGCCGGTCTCACCGAGTGGAATTTTGGCGACCACGAAATTATAACTTTAGTGTGGTTCACCTTTGGATTAAATATTGCGTTATATAAATTAAGTAAATCAAAAAAAGAAGTTATCGAGGAGTAATTTAATGACCCTTTCCGAAGAAAAAAAATTAATCAAAATTGCGGATGAATTATCATCGCCTTTTAATAAAGCATCAAAAGAACTTTTTATAATACTCGCTGCCGGACACGGAAAAAGAATAAAATCACATACTTCAAAAATGCTTCATAAAATTTGGGGGAAGCCAACCGTTGAAAGAGTTTACAACTCACGAGTAAAAGGCGCAAACACTATTGTTGTTGTAGGCATAAAAGCCGGGGAAGTTATGCGAACACTCGGTAAACAGGAAAACACAAAGTATGTTATTCAAACTAAGCAAAACGGTACGGGGCATGCGGTACAGGAAGCTTTAAATAAAATAAAACGCAATGAAAAATTTGAAAGGGTATATGTTTTACCGGGCGATGTGGGCTTAATTGATAAAGAAACCGTAAAAACATTCAGGAATAAATTTATAAAATCAGACAGTGATATGATGGTGCTTACGGGTATTTATAACGGTAATCCGGCAGACAATACTTACGGAAGAATTATAAGGGTAAAAGATACTGATGAACATGGCATATCCAACGGAAAGAATAAAGGCAAAGTAATTCAAATTATGGAAGCGAAGGATATAAATCTGCTGAAAGATAAAAGTATTTATAAAGTAAAATTTAACGGGAGTTATCAAACATTTACAAAAGAAGAATTGGTTAACTGCCGGGAATATAATTCGGGCATTTATGCTTTTGATTTTACGAAGCTTAAAAGCCTAATCGGTACAATCAAAAGTCAGAATGTGCAAAAGGAAATTTACATTACGGATTTAATTGAAATATTTAACAAAAATAATTTCGGTGTTCGTGCGGTGAGTCCCAAAGATCAAACAACCATAATGGGATTCAACAATAAGTCCGTATTAAAAGAAATGGAAAACATTGCCCGGAAGAAAGTCTACGCTCAATTAAAGGATATTATTGAGATAGAAGATCATGATGACTTTTTTATTGAAGATTCCGTTGTGGGCGATATTCTTAAAATGGACAAACAAAATATTCCGCTTGATATAAAAATAGGGAAAGGTGTGTTTATCGGTAAAGGCGTAAAACTTAATTATAACACCGAGTTAAAAAGAGATGTATATATTTGCGGAAATGTTTTATTCGGGAAAAATGTTGCTGTTTATCCGAATGTAAGCTTAACTACTTTTGAAAAACAAAAAATGTTGATAGAAGACAATGTACAGATATTTGACGGAGATATAATTAAAGGCAAAGTTAAAATAGGGAAAGGATGTAATATTGAATCACGCGTTAACATTACCGGTAGTGATGAACATCCTGTTAATATTGGTACAAGGGTATTGATAAAAGGCTCAAGCTATATTTACGGATGCAATATTGCCGGCGATGTTACAATTATTCACAGTGTTTTAATTAATAAAAAAATTAAAAAGAAGGGAGCCTCAATAAAATTTTATATACCCGAAGCGGAGGGAGTTGAAGACATTGGTTCGTAGGGGCGTGAAGCATCACGCCCCAAATATTTACGGTTGTAACATTGCTGTTCATAGGCACGTGCGTGAAGCATCACGCCCCCACGTTGGCACATACGTACATTCATTTTCGATAATTTTTATCCATCGACCATTTAATGGGATTGTTTTTTATATATTCCCTGACCCTGTTTAAGTCATCATCGTTCCTGATAATATGTTCATAATAATTGCGTTGCCATAATTTTCTCCCTGGTGTGTTTTGAGTTTTATTTATTCTTGAAGTTACAGAAGATTTAAAACCTCTCATTATGGAACCTAGTGAATGGGGTTGTAATTTGAAATTATTCGTTGGGGCGTGAAGCTTCACGCCCTTACCTTTATTTTTGTTTATAAATAATATTCCGTGGAAGTGATTCGGCATAATTACATAATAATCCAAATCGACATAGGGGCGAATGCTTTTTGTTTTTAACCATTCTTCTTCAACAATCTTTCCATAGTTAGTTAAAATCGTTTTTTCATTAACAATGTTACTTAACACACATTTTTTGTCCTGCGTACAAATTGTAACATAATATGCACCGTTTTGTGTGTAATCATATTCCTTTAATCTGATTGAACGGCGGTGATGTGGGTTTGTTTCGTGTTTCATATTTACGTTTTATTTCTCAAATTATTTTTTCATAAGCAAGAGACGTGAAACAAAGACAAAGCATATCTGCTCAAAACATCAAAGTGAAAAATAGATTTTTGACAAGCATCATTAGATGCGATATTATGGTAAAAAAAGATAAGAAGATTAAGATCGAAGCACCATAGGTGCGACATTATTTTATATATTATTTCAGTTTCTAAATAATATCGCTCCGATGGAGCTTTTTTTATTCCTTCGTTTGCTTTGTTACCATATTTTCGCTTCTAACGAAGCTTCACACCCCAACACACTCTTCCACAATTTTTATTTCTTCTTCCGTTAAACCGTAAAGCAAGTAAACGAGTTGATCAATTTTGTTTTTTTTATATTAACCAATTATGTTTGAGTATAGGTAAAGATTAAATACATCATACATTTCTTATAACTTTATTATAGCCAATAAGCTTACATAAGTAAGACCGAATTAGATTTTGAACTTCTTTATAAATTTTAAAATTATGTGAGGAATCTTGTTGTGATAAACCTGAATGAATTATTTCATTGCGCAAAGAGTTGATTGTCTTTTTGTTTGTAAACTTTATTTCAACTTCTGAAAACATCTTGTCTAGTAATTCAATAAAGCCATAAGCTTTATCATTTGATTTTCTAAAAAAACCTTTATCAAAAGATATTTTTTTATTTAGAGCAAATGTATATTTCAAACTTTCTAAAGTAATAAAACTGAAAACGAGTTTAGACTCTACAGTATCATCCGAATAATTAGCATTATGTAAATAATCGAATATCATATCTAATCTTCTTTCTTTTTGAACTTGCCTGTACTTCTTCCATACTGTTATTATGAAATCTTTAACAATTGCTCCATCTCGAATATCAATTAAATTGTGATAGATATCGGCTTTGCCAACTATTGCCCAGAGAGAAGAATGTTTAGGGTATTTTTGTGCATAAAAAACAACCTGTGAACAACTGATGAAAGAGAGTAAAAAGCATAATGAATAAATAAGATCTTGAACGTAGGGAAGTTCATCCTCAGTCACATCTTTTACAATTAAAGTGGTTGAAAAAAATAATTTGCCGTGAAAATTTTCAAGACGTTTACTAGTTCTTAATATCTCTGGTTTCTGGATAAGTTCTATATTCTTTTTTTCTAAAAATAATGAAAGTTTTGTGAAACCATCTTTTTCAAAAACATCACCCACGATTAAACAATTAGCAATGTGTGCAATAAAATCAGGCATATTATTAATTCTCTTGTTTCATAATCTTTATTTCTTCTTCAGTTAAACCGTAAAGCTTATAAACAAGTTTGTCTATTTGTCTCAGAATTGCGATTTCTTTGTTGTAATTGCCTGATTTAAGGGATTCGATATTGTTCCGGAATGTTTCAACTAATCTTATTATAGTTTGAGGTGCTGACATAAAACCATCTATTTAAATAAATGTAAAATGTGTAAATCATAATAAAAATAAGGTAAAATAGGGAAAGGTGCTAAAAATAAATTAATTCTTTTTACGTTTAGCCGGGGCGTGATGCTTCACGCCCTTACAAATACATTATGGTATATTTAAAACAAAAAAGCCCTCAAACTTTGAGAGCTTTTTTAATTTCATATTAAATCAACAAAATTATTTTTCTGCAGAAACACTGTTCAAATGTTTTGTTAATCTTGATTTTTTATGTGAAGTATTATTTTTTTTCAAAATGCCTTTTGCACTACTTTTGTCCAAAAGAGAAACTGTTTCTTTATATAATTTTTCTACTTCAGCAGGCTCACTTGTCGAAAGAGTCTTTTTCATTTGTGTTTTAATTTTAGAAATAGCAGCTTTATTTCTTATTCTTGCCAACTCCGTTGTGCGTATACGTTTCTTAGCTGACTTATGATTTGCCATTGAAAACCTTCCTTTTTAAATAAATAGACAACAAATATATATATTAGCAGGTTTGATGTCAATCTTTACTTTTTTAAATTTACTCCTCTTTTATATTGTATTTTGAACCTAAATGCTAAAAGTAAACGAAATATTTTATTCGGTTCAGGGAGAAAGCACGCACACCGGGTTACCCTGTATTTTTGTGCGACTTACTTTCTGTAATTTACGCTGCACCTATTGTGATACGGAATATGCCTTTTATGACGGCGAAGACCTTTCAATAAATCAAATAATAGAAAGAGTCAAAAACTACAAGTGTAATCTTGTGGAAGTCACGGGCGGAGAACCCTTGATGCAGGAAGAATCATATTTATTGTTACAAAAATTATGTGATGAAAATTTTGATGTTCTTTTAGAGACGGGCGGAAGTTTACCAATTAAAGAAGTAGACAAAAGAGTAAAAATAATAATGGATTTAAAATGTCCGTCCAGTGGAATGCTAAAGAAAAATTTATACGATAATTTAAGTTACTTAAAAAAGACGGACGAACTGAAGTTTGTAATCGGAACGAGAGAAGACTACGAATGGAGTAAAAATATAATTAAAGAATATAGTTTGTCCGGAAAATATGAGATACTTTTTTCAACGGTCTTTGAAGAACTTGAGCCTGAAACTTTAGTCGGCTGGATTTTGGAAGACAAGCTGAATGTTAGGTTTCAATTACAGGTTCACAAATATATTTGGGATCCAAAAACAAAGGGAGTATGATGAAAATAGCAAAAGAATTCAGATGGGAAATGGGACACAGGCTGCCCGATCATTTCGGCAAATGCAAAAATATTCACGGTCATTCTTACAAAATGATGGTTGAGTTTGAAGGTGAATTAGACAGCAACGGAATGATAATTGACTATTATATTGTAAAAGAATTTATTGAACCCATTGTTGAAAAATTGGATCATTCTTTTATGGTAAACAAAAATGACGGTGTCGTTTTGGAATTCCTCGAAAAACTAAAATCAAAAAAAGTAATTGTCGAATTTGATTCAACAGTCGAGAACATAACAAGATACTTAATTGAAGAAATTCAAAAAGCCGATATCCCTTCAAATGTAAGCGGAATAAAAGTACGTGTGTGCGAAACCCCTGATGATTATGCGGAAGAAAATGCACAATTAAATCACGAATAATGAATGAAGAATTTTTAGAAAACAAAAGAGATGTAAACGACTTTTACATTCAATAAAGATTAATTAACCGCAGAGGGAACGAAGAATGCGCGGAGAACGCAGAGTGAAAATAAAGCTAATAATCTCTTGTGTTTACTCTGCGAATCCTCAGCGTTCTCTGCGGTTAACCTTCCGTTAAATCATATTGTTTTTAAGAATGAATAACTACAAATAGAAATTGTAGATTCATTTAAATATTATTATTCTTCAGAATTATTCAATATTTTGCTTAATTAACTTTTGCTACCTTTTATCATGTAAGCCGTCAACATTCATTTCTTTAGGGTTTTTTTAAGCCTGTCAATCTCATCTCGCAGACTTGCCGCTTTTTCAAACTCAAGATCTTTTGCAGCTTCTTTCATTTGAGTTGTAATCTGGTCTATCAGATCCTGCTTTTGTTCGTTGTCCATATATTTTAAAATCGGTTCTGCAACTTTTGAAAAAGAATATGTTTCTACTTTTTCTTTCTTTCTCATATCGGCAATTGATGTAGAGGAAAGTATTTCCTCCATACTTTTGTAAACTGTTTCCGGTGTGATATTATTTTCTTCGTTGTATTTTTTCTGTAGTTTTCTTCTCCGGTTTGTTTCGTCAATAGTTTTTTTCATAGAGTTTGTAATCTTGTCTGCATACATTATAACTATTCCATTTACATTTCTTGCCGTTCTCCCTGCTGTTTGCATTAATGAACGTTCGCTTCTTAAAAACCCTTCTTTGTCGGCATCAATAATTGCAACAAGAGAAACTTCGGGCAAATCCAATCCTTCTCTGAGTAAGTTTACACCGACAAGGACATCAAACTCGCCGAGACGTAAATCCCTTAAAATTTCGACTCTTTCAAGAGCATCGATATCACTATGAATATAGCGTACCAATATTCCGATTTTGTCAAGATAATCGGCGAGATCTTCCGCCATTTTTTTTGTTAAAGTAGTAACGAGTATTCTTTCTTTCTTTTCAACCCTGTTTCTTATTTCACCAATAAGGTCGTCAATCTGTCCTTCTATTGGTCTCACTTTTATTTCAGGGTCAAGTAAACCGGTTGGTCTGATTATCTGTTCAACAACAACTCCGCCGCATTTTTCAAGTTCATAATCGGCAGGTGTTGCACTTACGTAAATAGCTTGATTCACCATTTTTTCAAATTCGTCAAATTTCATAGGGCGGTTATCAAGTGCAGAGGGAAGACGAAAACCATATTCAACCAAATTTTCTTTTCTTGATCTATCACCTTTGTACATGGCTTTTATTTGAGAAACGGTAACGTGAGATTCATCAATTACAAGGAGAAAATCATCCGGGAAATAATCAAAAAGATTATATGGTCTTACCCCGGGGTTCCTTCCTTCTAAATGCCGGGAGTAGTTTTCAATTCCCGAACAGTAACCGATTTCTTTCATCATTTCGATATCGAAAAGAGTTCTCTGTTCTAACCTTTGTGCCTCGAGATATTTTTCTTCATTCCTAAAATATTTCAGCCTGTCTCTAAGCTCTTCTTCAATACTGAATATTGCTTTTTGAACTTTCGATTTTTCCGTCACAAAATATTTAGCAGGATAAATCGGGGAAGATTCAACCTCTCTTATTTCTTCACCTGTTTGTGAATCAATGATTGATAATTTTTCGATCTCGTTATCCCAAAATTCTATTCGAAGAGCTTCTTCATATTGATATGCAGGTATGATGTCAATAACATCTCCTCTAACCCTGAAAGAACCCCGGCTGAAATCCAAATCATTTCTTACGTAATGGATGTTAATTAATTGGCGTAGGAATTTTTTTCTATCAATTATATTGCCCTTTTTTATAAAAATTATTTGGCTTTCGTATTCTTTGGGGTCACCGATTCCATATATACAACTTACACTCGCTACAACAATAACGTCTCTTCTTCCTTCGATTAGAGCTGTGGTTGCTTTTAATCTTAGCCTGTCGATTTCTTCATTAATTGAAAAATCTTTTTCGATGTATAGATCACTTGCAACAACGTAAGCTTCGGGTTGGTAATAATCATAATAGCTTATAAAAAACTCACAGGAGTTATCGGGAAAAAACCCTTTAAATTCCGAATAAAGCTGTGCGGCAAGAGTTTTATTGTGGGAGATAATTAAAGTAGGTTTGTTTACTTCTTTTATAACATTTGAAACAGTAAAAGTTTTACCGCTTCCCGTTACTCCCAAAAGTGTTTGGTGCTTTTCTCCTTTGTTTATACCCTCGACTAAAGATTTTATTGCCTGCGGCTGGTCACCGGTCGGTTTATATTTTGAAACCAATTCAAATTTGTTCATCTAATCTAACCTAATAAAATACTGTGGATAAATAATTTCCTTTTTTTCAGCAAGCCCTAAATAAAGAACAACCTGTCAATTAAATGTAATTATTCCTCAACTTCTTTTTCATAATCCCTTACTGCTTTTCTAAAATAACCCGGTAGCATAAGCGTTTGTTGAGTTTTATAATTAAAGCCAACCATTTTAGTGATAGATGACGAAGCAATAACTTTTTCACCGTTATTATTTATTACTATTAACATTTCAAAGTCAAAACTTTTTTTGCCGAGTTTAAAAATACGTGTATATATTTCTAATTTATCTCCAAGTTTTATCTGGGTTAAAAAATTTATATCAATCTTAGCAATCACCGCCTGGTACTCCAGGCTCGCTTCACTTAAGTTAAGTATATTATTAAGGTAGCTTATCCTTGCATCCTCCAAATAAGTAAGGTACTTTGCATTGTTAACGTGTCCCATTGCATCCAGATCTGAGAAGCGAACATTCATTTGAATTTTATACTCAAATATTGATAAGTCATTCATGTTATAAGCCTTTTTATCTAAAATTAAGTTTAAAAGATAAAAATATTTTATATTATTCTATTTCACAACTTTTTAATAAATTAAAAATTATAATTCTATTTAATTATCACTGATAACTTGGCTATTAAAAACTTTATAATAATCGCGCACAGGGGCGAATCTTATGACGCACCTGAAAACACTTTAGCATCTGTTAATTTAGCTTGGGAAAAAGGAGCCGATGCCGTTGAAGTAGATATCAGAATGACAAGAGATAAAAAAATTGTTGTAATTCACGATAGCACCACCAAAAGAACAGGCGATAAAAATTATAAAATTAATGAATGTTTATATAATGATTTAAAAAATGTTAATGTTGGTTTTATAAACGGGAATAAATACAATACGGAAACCATACCTTTGTTAACCGATGTGATAAAGACGATTCCTGAAGATAGATTTTTGTTGATAGATATAAAAATAGGTAAAGAGATTATTCCTTATTTAGAAAATGTAATCAGCACCCAAGAACATAAAAAAAAGAATATCATTTTTATAAGTGAAATATATGGGACACTAAAAGAACTTAAACAAAGAAATCCCGAGATAGATACTTATTTAATATTAGAAAAGAAATGGTACCTGCTTGGTCTTAATGTAAAACAGGTAATAAAAAAATGCAGATCAATTAGATTGGATGGAATTGATATAAAAGACGGAATGTATTTAACAAAAGGATTTATTGACACAATAAAAAATGCCGGTTTAAAAATTTATACATGGACGGTTGATGATCCGGCAAGAGCAAAAATGTTATTTAACAACGGCATAAATGGAATAACAACCAACAGGGCAAATTGGCTGAAAGGAAAGTTGAACTAATATGTCGAAGATAATACTGGGAATACACGGCTTGGGAAATCAGCCGCCAAAAGATTTATTGGAAGAATGGTGGATTGCATCAATAAATGAAGGACTGGCAAGGATAGGATGCAAAGGTACAAAATATAATTTTGAACTCGTTTATTGGGCGGATGCTCTTCACTCCCAACCTCTTAATATTGACGAAACCGATAAAGACAACGAGCTTTATTTATCTGAAAGATACTATCCTGCAAAAAATAAAAAAGAAATTATTGACAAAAATTTTAAGACCAAAACCATAAATTATTTAAAGAAACAGCTCGATGGTTTTTTGTTCAACGAAAAATTACATATAAACTTTCCTTCTTTTACAGACCTTTTAATCAGACACTTCTTTAAAGATTTAAATATTTATTTCACACAAAAATGTGTGGAAGAAAACAAATGTGACTGCCTGGCAAAAGAAGTTATCAGAGAAAAACTGCAAGAAGTATTTAATAAATATAAAAAAGATGAGATAATGCTTATTGCACATTCGATGGGGTCGATAATTACTTACGATGTGCTCTTACGAAATCATAATGAATATGAGATAGATACTTTTATTTCCGGGGGTTCACCTATTGCTGTTCCATTTATATACGGACAAATTAAGCACAGCATTACCGGGGATCCCTATAATGATTCAAAACTTCCGACACCCGATAATATTAAAAAAGCATGGTACAATCTTTATGATCCGGAAGATAAGTTAGCACAGTATTCTGTATTACAAGATTTTTTTGAACCAAATAAGTACAATGTTTTTCCAACTTCAAAAATTATAAAAAACGATTATGAAGATAACGGTATAGAAAATCCTCATAAAATATACGGGTATCTTCGTTCCGAAATTAATGCGGAATTAATCGATGAATTTCTTAACAGGGGAAAAAACAAAGTTGCTGTTTGGATTACAAAGAAATTTAAAGGATTGTTTTCTAAACAATAAATTGTTTTTTGGTTTTATATGAAGTACTGTGGATAGATTCTGTTGCATATAAAAAAGTATTCCACCACCAATGTGGCTAAAGCCAATATTTTTTTCTGTCATTTGTCCGTTCGTTAAAACGAACGGAAATGGTTTGGATGATTATTAATATTTTCCCTTTCATTAACCGACGGTAAAACAGTAAGCCGATAAATTACTCAAACACTTCCTCTAAAATCCTAACCGCTTCTTTTATATCTTCATCATTTACATCAAGATGGGTAATTGCCCTTAAAGAACCTACCCTGCCAACAGACAAAAGCAAACCTTTTTCTTTGCATTTTTCCAACGCTTCATCCACGGACAGTGTTAAAGATTCAAAAATAAGTATGTTTGTCTGCACAGCGGATAAATCAATTTTAAGATTCGGATTTTTATCAATAACGCCGGCAAGTATTTTAGCTCTTTCGTGGTCTTCTTTTAATCTTTCCCTGTTATTTTCCAATGCATATAAACCGGCAGCAGCGAGTATACCTACTTGTCTCATTCCACCGCCGAAAGATTTTCTTACCCTGAAGGCTTCGGTTATAAAATCTTTATCGCCTGCAATAATAGAACCGACAGGAGCGCCCAACCCCTTTGAAAGACAGCACGAAATACTGTCAAAATGGGACGCATATTCTGAAACCGTTATATTAGTCTCAGCCGAAGCGTTCCAAATCCTTGCACCGTCCAAATGTTTTTTTAAACCGTACTTGTCGGCAAGTTTTTCCAAAGCTATAATGTTTTCTATGGGGTTAATCGTTCCACCTGCCCTGTTGTGTGTGTTTTCGACTTCTAAAACTTTTGTGCGGGGCATATAATATGCGCTCTTTGGTCTGATAAAAGGTTCAACCTGTTCCGGTGTAATAACACCCTGCTTTCCGTTAACCGGTAATAACTGAATACCGCTCAATGCTGCGGGAGAACCGGACTCGTAATTAAAAATATGTGAATCACTTTCGCATATTACTTCGTCGGCAGGCTGTGTGTGTACATTTAAGCAAATCTGATTACCCATAACACCGCTTGCAACAAAAAGAGCTGCCTCTTTACCCAATAATTCCGCTGCGTATTTTTCAAGTTTGTTTACGGTGGGGTCTTCTTTAAATACATCATCACCGACTTCTGCTTCGTAAATAGCTTTCCTCATTTCGGGTGAGGGTTTTGTTACCGTGTCACTTCTTAAATCGATAAATTTATTCATTTTATTTTTGTTCCAAATATCTTTTTAAATAATGCTAATAATAAAATTATTAAAGAAATTAATACAGCAAACAACGGAATGATCAATGGATGTTTAGTATAAAATGTTAAATCACTTTGCAATGAAACCTCACCTACTAATACATCTTTTGTAAAAAGTTTTGTTTCTTTTACTGTTATTCCCAATGGGGTAATTATAGTGCTTATTCCCCCGTTGGCTGCTCTAACTAAATATCTCCTATTTTCTATTGCACGCAAAACGGAAATTTCTTTATGCTGATATGGTCCGCTTGATTTACCGTACCAACTGTCATTTGTAACAATTGTAATTAACTGCGCTCCTTTTCTTACGAACGCAGTTATAAAAATGGGATAAACCGATTCATAACATATCGGGCTGCTTATTTTAACTGAATCTTGGTTATCTGTTTTTGAGGTACTGTCGGATTCAATATTTTTGTTAAAAACAAAAACGGTTGTATCTTGTCCTTCATTCCAACCGCCCAGACCAACTCCCCAACTAAAAATATCACCGAGAAATTTAAAAGTATTTACGAAAGGTACTTTTTCGCCGAAGGGAACAAGTTTCATTTTTCCGTAATGCTGAACTACATTACTGTTATAAGAAAAACCCAGCACACCGTTATATGTTGCATATTTTATCCTCCCATTTCCGGTTACTTTCACATCAGGCGGGATACGATCATTTTTATTAAAGTATTTTATATCTGGCATACCTGTAAGCAGAAAAGTTTTTGTTTTTATTAAAAACTTTTTGATGTCGTTTTTAGTTTTAGAATAACCGGGAGTATTTAAATAGACAGGCAATGCTGTTTCCGGCCAGATAAGTAACTTTGCTCCTTTATCCACGGCTTCTTGGGAAAGACTTAGATATTCGTTTTTTAATTCGTTTAATTTATTGGTCTCCCATTTTTTCCACGGATTTAAGTTCGGCTGAATAAGACCCACTTTAATTTTCCGGGGAGATATTTTAAAAGTAGATTTTTTATAAACTCCGTAAAGCATGGATAAACTAAAAATCAGAATTGTTACCAACGTATAAACAGCAGATCTTCGAGGTTTGTTTTTATAATATTTAATTGCCAGATAAATAAAAACATTTATGTAAACCACAATTACCGAAAGACCGAAAGCACCGATAATATCTGCCGATTGAATAAAAACATTAAACTTAGAAATCCCGCTTCCCAATGTAAGCCAGGGGAAGCTGATATCCGTAAGTGTGTAAATGTATTCGTATGTTAGCCAAAAAAACGGGAATAAAAACAAAGCTGTTTTTTCATTTATATTTTTTTTGGCAAAGTAATAAAGAGTAGTGGGAATTAAGAAAAGTAACGGATTAAAAAATAAAAGCACACCACCGGAAATCATTAAAAAAGGGTCTGTCCCTGTTTGCCAGCTTCCGACCCAATAAATTGTAATAAGATTAAAAACAAAAAAGGTTAAGTATGAAGCTTTATTTATTTCTGCCAAACCTTTTCTTTGCCTTATTACGTAGAAGAAAGGAATAAGGGCAAAAAACATTAAAAGCTGAAAAGGGAAGGGAAAAGGTGGAAATGCCAAACCTAATAAAATACCGCTTGAAAGAAGAAGGAGTCTTTCTTTCTTTCGCTTTGCCTTTTCTTTGGGCGATAAATATTGTTTATTATGAAAAATGTTTAACTTAATTTTTTACTCGCGATTTTTTAATGAAATATTTTATTATAAAAAACAGTATTATTACAATTGTAGCCCCTATAACAATATTGCTGTAAGTAGATAAATATTTATCTACTACCTTTATGTTGTTACCGAATACAATACCAAGATAAATAATAATTGCATTCCAAATAAAAGCACTACCGGTAGCTAAAATTGTAGTTTTCTTTGCATTGAGTTCGCTTAACCCGGCAAAAAAAGAAACTACAGAACGAGTGCCCGGCAGAAATCGATTTGCAAAAATTATAAAGTATCCGTAACGGTTAAACCATAATTCCACTTTGTCTAATCCTTCAGTAGGAATAAATTTTAACTTACCTTTGCTAATTACTTTCCGGTCAAGTTTTGAACCAACCCAAAAAAGCGTCATAAATCCAAGCACACTTCCAATAGTTGTAATCAGCAACGTCGGGATAAAATGAATTGAATTGGCGGCAATTAACGATCCGCCGATAACAACAACCAAATCACTTGGTGATGGTGGAAATACATTTTCAATATAGGCAAAAAAGAATAGGGCAATATAAATCCAAAAAGGTGATAAAGCGGTAATGAACGAGAGAATGTTTTCTATCATTTTAATTTTCTTTGTTTAATAGAACAACGGCTGACGCAGCAATACCCTCACCTCGCCCGGTAAAACCAAGTCTTTCCGTGGTTGTTGCTTTCACGGAAATTCTATCTACATCCACATTTAAAACTTTGGCGATGTTCTGTCTCATTTGAAATACATAGGGTGCAACTTTTGGTTTTTCCATCATTAACACTGAGTCTATATTTGAAAGAGTATAATTTTTTGTTCTAATTAAGTCATATACATTTTTCAGCAAAACAGAACTATCGATATCCTTAAAATCTTTATCTGTATCCGGAAAATGTTTTCCTAAATCACCCAGTGCCAAAGCACCGAGCAGAGCATCCGTAATGGCGTGAAGCAGAACATCGGCATCAGAGTGACCGGCAAGACCTTTTTCGTAGGGAATTTCCACTCCCCCTAAAATTAATTTTCTGCCTTCGGCAAATGCGTGAACGTCAAACCCGCTGCCTATTCTTAAATCATTTTTCATGGTCTTATTTCAAAATCATTAAATTCATTTTTAATTTTACCCCACACAATATTGCAATTTTTTACATACGCATGGGAGGGACCAATTTTTATTCTTTTAAAAAGTTCTTCGATTAAGGCCACCTGTCCTTCAACAACAGTCAGCACTTCACCGGAACCAAGATTTTGTACGTAACCGTTTATGCCGATTTCTTTTGCATTCCGGTACACAAAGTATCTAAACCCTACGCCCTGCACTAATCCGTTTGCAATTATTTCTGCGCGTTTAAGATCCATTTTTTACTTTTGAATTTCTATTACCTAAAATTTCAGTTATTATCAAACCGGAAAAAATAAATGCACCACCAATATACCCAAAACTTGAAATTCTTTCATCTAAAATAAAGAAGGCAAAAAGAGCAGCCAGGAGTGGTTCGAATGAAAATATAATTCCTGCTTTTGTCGGCGTAACCGTTTTTTGATATCTTGTTTGAAGGTAGGTAGTAATAATAGTGGCAAATATTGAAGTGTAAAAAAAAGCAAATAATAGTTGATTATTAAATGAAAGTTTTATCTGCTCAAATCCAATTATTGATAAAAAGATTGCACACACTATTCCTAACACCGCAGTGAATAATATTTGCATGTAAACCAAAGGCATATAATCATATTTCTTAGTTACAACATCGAGGTAAACCAAATACAACGCGAATGAAATTGCAGAAAGTAAAGTAAGGAAATCACCAATATTAAAGCCGCCGCCTAATTCGGTAAAAATATTAAAAAATGTATTTCCCTTACTTGAAAGAAATAGCAAACCGGTAATTATTAAAATGATCCCATAAATATTTTCTTTTTTAGGTAATTTCTTTTCGATTAAATACTGAAACAAGGGAGTAAACAAAATGAATGTCCCCGTGATAAAACCGGATTTTGTGGCGGTAGTATATTTTAATCCTATTGTTTGGGTGGCAAAGCCGGCAAAGAAAAAAAGACTAAGAAACAACCCGGTCATCAGTAATTCTTTGTCTATTTTCTTAAATGCTTTTATTATAAAAGGTGAAAGTATTAGAGATGCAATTGCAAATCTTAGAGAGACAAACACAACCGGCGAAACACTTACTAATGATTCTTTAATAATTACAAAAGTGGCACTCCATAGCAAGGTTGTTAGAAGAAGTGCACCTTCACCGGAATATCTTTTCATTTGTGTGTTTTACAATTTATGAATTAATCTATGTTAGGAATTAATAAATAATGTTGAGAGGTATATTATCCTCAACAATATTTTTGTTTGCCAAAACCGCATGTTCCATTTTTCCCGTAATGAGAACGGGACAGATTTGTCAAGAAATTCTTTAATCAACAAACTATATTTAGAACTATAATTGTTAAATTGCTTTATTGCTTTATTGTTTTATTGCTAAATTGTTTTTCTCTTTCAAATAACAATACAACAATTTAACAATACAACAATTAAACCTTTAGTTTTTATTGTATCAATAATAGTTTGTTCTCTATCGTATTATTATTTCAATTGCGGTTTGCAGCACTATGTTTGAATGGTTGTGAGTAAAGTTTTTATAGTTTTTTTGAAGATTCAAATTCACAATTACAAATCCATTCATCCATACAATTTTTTAGTTAATCTTTAGAATAACCGAATGATTTTAAAAAGTTTTCATCAGACCGCCAATTTTGTCTGACCTTTACTCTTAATTCCAAATAGACTTCCCGTTCTAAAAATTCTTCAATTGATTTTCGTGCGATTTGCCCGAGCTTTTTTAAAGCGGCACCACCTTTTCCAATTAGAATTCCTTTCTGACTTTGTCTCTCAACAATAATTTCGGCGCTAATAAAATCTTTGCTTTTTTCTCTTTCTTTAAATTCGGCTATTATAACTTCACAACTGTAAGGGATTTCTTCTTGAAACTGTTCGAGCAATTTTTCCCTTATAATTTCCGATACAAAAAACCTTTCATTAGCATCTGCAATTATATCATCGGGATATAATTTAGGACCTGTGGGCAAAACTTCGAGAATCTCATAAATCAGTCTCTCGGTATTCATATTGTATTGGGCTGAAATAGGAATTACAGATGTAAAATTTTGGGTTGCTTCAAATAATGTGATTAAATTCTTTACCTCTTCCTCTTTAGATAAATCAATCTTGTTAAGAAGTAAAAAAACCGGTTTACTTTTACTTTCAATTATTCTTTTTATTACATCATTGCTTAGTATTTTTTGTCCGTCTTTATCATTTGAAAGGTCAACCATAATTAAGAAAATATCCGCATCATTTACTGCCGATAAGACAAAGCCCATCATTTTTTTTTGAAGGAGATAATTTGGTTTTAAAATACCGGGAGTGTCAAGAAATATTATTTGGTAATCTTTCTCTGTTAAAATTCCTAAAATCTGTTTTCTTGTAGTCTGCGGTTTTTTTGTAATGATGGAAAGTTTTTGTCCCAGCAGAGCATTCAGCAAAGTTGACTTGCCTGCGTTGGGCAACCCCAAAATAGTAACGTATCCAGCCTTAGTCATTTTTGTAAGTCCTTTTATTCATAAGTTACTGCGGTTCCCGAGGCGCTAACCATCAGCATATTACCGCCTCCTCCGCCGATAGTTTCATAATCCAAATCAACTGCAATAACGGCATTTGCTCCCAAAGCTTCCGCTGTTTCAGTCATTTCTGTTATTGCGATATCTTTTGCCTGCCTCAATTCTTTTTCATAAGCAGCCGATCTTCCGCCCACAATATCTCTAATACCGGCGAAAAAATCTTTAAAGATATTCGCCCCAAGAATAGCTTCCCCGCTGACAATTCCATAATAACGAATTATTTTTTTTCCTTCGATTGATGGTGTGGTTATAACCAGCATATTGTCCCTCTCACTTATAAATAAATTTTAATAAATAAATATAATAAGGCTTTATTAAAAAAAGAACTAAGAGCAAATAATCCAGCGATTCGGAGACAAAATTTTGAAATGTAGAGCGAATCTCCTGATTCGCTTAAATTTGAGCAATATCAACTTAAAAATATTTTCATTCTGTTTACTAAAGTACTGTTTTTACAATTCTTAAATTTGACCCCAAATCGCTGAAATAATCAAAAAATTTTTCAAATAAAAGTCTTCTTATTATAAAAAACAAATGTCATCTTTTTTTTTGTAAAATCTTTTTTGTTCTTGACATAAGAAAAATTATAGCATATATTCACACCTAAATATTTATGAAACAATCAACAGAAAATATCTTTGCAATAAAAAACATCTTCCAATACGGAAAAGATAACGCCAGAGATACTTTCTTAAACCTTCCTTTAACCAATATCATAATTCTAGGAATTAGCATTATTATTCTACTCGGTATTATTATCGAGTCGTAAATAATTAGGCAATTCTAAATCAACATAAACTCACATTAACATAACATAAGATTTCGGATTGTCCGAAACCGGAATCTATTTGTTGAAGGATTTTAAATTCTTGAGGTTAGTATGAGATCAGACCTTATAAAACTTGGCTTTGATAAAGCTCCCCATAGAAGTCTGCTTAAAGCTACGGGTACAATAAAAAATGACAGCGACTTTCAAAAACCGTTTATAGGCGTCTGTAATTCTTATACCGATCTTATTCCCGGTCACGTGCATTTACAAGAATTCGGCAAAATCGTTAAGGATTCCATACGTGAAGCCGGTGGAATTCCTTTTGAATTTAACACTATTGGTGTTGATGACGGTATAGCAATGGGACATATAGGTATGCGTTATTCGCTGCCGAGCAGGGAACTGATTGCAGATTCTGTAGAGACCGTTGTAGAAGCACACAGACTTGATGGAATAGTTTGTCTCTCTAATTGTGATAAAATTGTTCCGGGTATGGTAATGGGTGCTATTCGAGTTAACATTCCTACCATATTTATTTCCGGTGGTCCTATGAAAGCAGGAAGAACTCCCAAAGGAAAAGTTGTGGACCTTATATCTGTTTTTGAAGGAGTCGGTAAATATCAAAAGGGGGATATAAATGATACCGAATTGAAAGAATTAGAAAATTACGGCTGCCCGACTTGCGGTTCTTGTGCCGGTTTGTTCACTGCTAATTCTATGAACTGTTTGCTTGAAGTACTTGGATTGGCTTTACCCGGTAATGGTTCAATATTAGCTGTTGATCCAATGAGAAAAGAACTTGTGAAATCAGCTGCAAAACAAATTATGTACCTCGTAAAAAACGATATTAAACCCTCCGATATTTTAACTCAATCATCATTCCACAATGCATTTACATTAGATGTTGCAATGGGCGGAAGTACCAACACGGTTTTGCATACCCTTGCTATTGCAAACGAAGCAGGTATTAAAATTGATTTAAACCAATTGAATGTAATATCCGACCGCACTCCCAATATATGTAAAGTAAGCCCGTCTGTAACCGATGTTCACATGGAAGACGTAGACGCAGCGGGGGGAATTTCTGCAATTTTAAAAGAGTTGTCGAAAAAAGGGGACCTACTCGATTTAACATCTTTAACAGTAACGGGAAAAACATTAGGAGAAAATATAGCTGCTGCAGAGATTAAAAATAAAAAAGTAATAAGAAATATTACCGACCCGTATTCTGAAACAGGCGGACTTGCAGTATTGTTTGGTAATCTTGCACCTGAGGGATCTATCGTTAAAACCGCAGGAGTTTCTCCCGGTATGTTGGAGCACAGAGGACCGGCAACAATTTATAATTCTCAAGATGAAGTCTTAGACGGAATTAAAAATATGGAAATAAAACCCGGAGATGTTATAGTGATTCGCTATGAAGGTCCCAAAGGCGGTCCCGGTATGCCTGAAATGCTTTCACCCACTAGTGCGATAATGGGACTTGGACTTGGTGATAAAGTTGCTCTTCTAACAGATGGGAGGTTCTCGGGAGGAACACACGGAGCTTGCATAGGACATATTTCACCTGAAGCTGCAGAAAGAGGACCTATTGCTGCTTTGGAAAACGGCGATATAATTACAATTAACATAAATAACAAAGCACTGAATGTTGAACTATCAGATGAAGAAATCAAAAGAAGGTTAAAGGCTTTACCTTTATTTGAACCCAAAATAAAAAAAGGATATTTGGCAAGGTATTCCCAAATGGTAACTTCAGCAAGTACAGGAGCAATACTTAATTTAGATATTTTCCAAACAATGAAGAGAAACTAAAATGAAAGAAAATGAAAAATTACTTTCAGGTGCTGAAATATTTTTTGAAATGCTCAGAAAAGAAAATGTTGATACAATATTCGGTTACCCGGGTGGAGCAGTTATAAAATTATATGAGCTTTTAGATGATATAACTTTCTTAAAACACATTCTTGTTAGGCACGAACAGGGTGCTACTCATATGGCTAAAGGGTATGCCTGTGTTACCGGGAAACCTGGTGTCGTGTTGGTAACTTCCGGACCCGGAGCTACAAATACTGTTACCGGAATTGCCGATGCTTATATGGATTCTGTTCCTATAGTTGTTTTTACAGGACAAGTACCCACCAGGCTAATCGGAAATGATGCTTTCCAAGAAGCTGATATTGTTGGAATTACAAGACCTATTACTAAACATAATTTCTTAGTTCGCGATGTAAAAGACCTTGCAATAATAATGAGAAAAGCATTCTACATTGCTTCCTCCGGGAGACCCGGGCCTGTTTTAGTGGATATACCAAAAGATGTTATTAATAATGTAACCGAATTTCACTATCCTGAAAACATTGAAATAAGAGGTTATAAACCGAAATACAGGGGACACATAAATCAAACAAAAAAAGCCGCCCTGATGATTGAGAAAGCGAAAAAGCCGTTACTCTATATCGGCGGCGGTGTAATTATTTCTAACGGTGAACGTGAACTTCAAATATTAGCAAAGGAAAACGGACTTCCTGTAGCAATGACTTTATTAGGGCTGGGAGCCTTTCCCGGTACTGATCCGCTGTCACTTGGTATGTTGGGAATGCACGGAACTTATACGGCAAATATGGCTATGCAAAATTGTGACCTTCTTGTTTCAATAGGTGCACGTTTTGACGACCGGGTTACGGGAAATGTAAGTAAATTTTCTCCGAATTCTTATAAAATTCATATAGACATCGACCCAACAGCTATAGATAAAAATGTAATTATAGACCTTCCGATTGTCGGTGATGCTAAACACGTAATAGCAGAACTTGCCGCTGAAATAAATAATAAACCTAATATTGATGATTGGATGCAGCAAATAAATCAATGGAAAACCGAATGCCCTTTGTATTATGAAAAAGAGGACGGAAAATTACGAACAGAATATATAATAGAAAAATTATCGGAGAAAACAGGCGGCAACGCAATTATAGTAACAGATGTGGGACAGCACCAAATGTGGACGGCACAATACTATAAATTCAACTACCCACATTCACATATAACAAGTGGCGGGCTTGGAACTATGGGTGTTTCCGTACCCGCTGCTATTGGTGCATCTTTTGCCAACCCAAACAGACCCGTTTTTTCCATAAGTGGTGATGGTGGATTTCAGATGAATATTCAAGAACTAATAACGGCAGCCGCATATAAATGTAATGTAAAATTTATAATTATAAATAACAATTATCTCGGTATGGTAAGACAATGGCAGGAGCTTTACCATAACAAAATTTATAGTTTCACCAATTTAGGTGAGAGTAATCCTGATTTTGTAAAGGTCGGTGAAGCTATGGGAATAACTTCTTTTTCAACAGATAAAGTTGAAGAAGTAGATGATTTGCTGGAACAAGTTCTAAATATAAATGATAGGCCGACACTTTTGGAATTTAAAGTAGAAAAAGAAGATATGGTTTTACCCATGGTGCCTGCAAATGGATCGGTTAATGATATTATAGTTAGCAAATTTAGTCCCAATAAATTGGTGTGATTATGAGAAGAACAATTTCCGTTTTAGTTGAAAACACTTTTGGTTCTTTTAACCGCGTAGCTACTATGTTCAGCGGAAAAGGATTTAATATTAACTCCATCTCTATCGGCGAAACAGAAATCAAAGACATTTCCCGTATGACGATTGTTACGTCCGGTGATAACCAAATACTTGATCAAGTTGTAAAACAATTAAACAGACTAATAGATACTCTTAAAGTTGTTGACCTTTCAGATCAACCTAAAACCGAAAGAGAGTTAGCCCTTATCAAGGTAAAGTATCAGAATAATTCCTTGGAAGCTATAAAAAATATTTGCGATATATTCCGTGGAAATATTGTGGATATAAACAATAATACAATAACACTTGAAATTACCGGTCCTCCCGATAAAATTATAGCGGCTGTAAATGTACTTTCACAACATGGTATAAAGGAAATGGCACGCTCGGGAACAGTAGCTCTTAAAAGAGGCGAACAACAGAAACAATTAAAGAAAGAATTCTTAAAAATATAAAGGAAACAAAATGAAAGTATATTATGACAATGACGCATCTTTCGATTTTTTAAAAGATAAAAAGATTGCTGTTTTGGGTTATGGAAGTCAAGGTCATGCACACGCTCTGAATTTAAAAGAAAGTGGAATGAACATTTGTGTCGGCTTAAGAAAAGAAAGTGCTTCTTGGGATACAGCTAAAAAAGCAGGACTACAAGTTAAAACTGTTGATGAAGCATCAAAATGGGCTAACGTAATAATGCTTCTACTACCCGACCAAAATCAACAAACTATTTACAACCAATCCATATCCAAAAATCTTGAAAATGGTGATACACTTGTATTTGCCCACGGATTCAATATTCATTATAAGCTGATTACACCTCCTGAAAATGTAAATGTAATGATGATCGCTCCCAAAGGTCCGGGACATTTAGTCCGCAGAACTTTTCTCGAAGGTAAAGGCGTACCCTGTTTAGTAGCCGTTGACAACGATTATAGCGGGGATACATTGCAAACAGCTTTAGCGTGGGCTAAGGGAATAGGAGGAACGAAAGCAGGAGTTATAGAAACCAACTTTAAAAATGAAACTGAAACAGATCTCTTTGGTGAACAAGCGGTCTTGTGCGGCGGATCTTCAGAACTTATAAAAACAGGGTTTGAAGTTTTAACAGAGGCGGGATATCCACCTGAACTGGCTTTTTTTGAATGTATGCACGAGATGAAATTAATAGTTGACCTTTATTATGAAGGAGGATTAAGCAGAATGAATTTTTCTGTGAGTGATACTGCCGAATATGGTGGATTGACCCGTGGTAAAAGAATAATAAATGAAGCAGCAAAAAATGAAATGAGAAAGATATTGGAAGAAGTCCAAGACGGTAGTTTTGCAAAAGAATGGTTGGCTGAATATAAGTCCGGAGAGAAAACAATGAACCGTCTTAGAGAAGAGACAAAAAATCATCCGATAGAACAGGTCGGTAAAAAACTAAGGGATATGATGTCCTGGATTAAAAAAGAAAACATAAATTAGGAGAAATTATAATGGACGTAAAAATAGCTTTGTTGCCCGGGGACGGGATAGGTCCTGAAGTTATCGAATCTGCCGTAAAGGTTTTAGATGAAGTGTGTGAAAAATCTAATTTTTCATTAAGTTATTCCACGTATTCTTTCGGCGGAAATTCCTACGATAAATTTGGTACACCACTTACCGAAGAAACACTCCAAGGATGTTACAATTCGGATGTTATTTTGCTTGGCGCCGTTGGAGGTCCAAAATGGGAAGACCTTCAACATAATTTAAAACCTGAAGCAGCTTTGCTGAAATTAAGAAAATCCCTGGGATTATTTGCAAATGTTAGACCCGCAATAGTTTACCCCTCAATGTTTGGATCATCAACATTAAAAGAAGAAGTAGTAAGAGGAATAGACATGGTTATTTTTAGAGAACTGACCGGCGGAATTTATTTTGGTGAACCAAGGGGAATAGATAAAAAACAAGGATGGAATACTATGCTGTATTCTGAAGAGGAAGTAGAAAGAATAGCACGTAAAGCTTTTGAAGCTGCAAGGCTAAGAAGAAGAAAAGTTACCTCCGTTGACAAAGCCAATGTGCTTGAAGTATCGCAATTATGGAGGGATACAGTTAAGAAAGTACACAATGAATTTCCGGACGTGGATCTAAACAATATGTATGTTGATAATGCTGCAATGCAGTTGGTAAAAGACCCCGGACAATTTGATATAATATTAACTTCAAATTTATTCGGTGATATTCTAAGTGATGTAGCCAGTATGATAACGGGCGGACTTGGTATGCTTCCCTCTGCAAGCATAGGAGAGAAACATTCATTATACGAACCTGTACACGGCAGCGCACCCGATATTGCAAATACAAACAGTGCCAACCCAATAGCTGCTATATCTTCGGTAGCAATGATGTTGTCCAATTCACTTGGTATGACTAAGGGGGCGGAAATTGTTGAATCCGCAATAGAACGTGTACTCGCTGAAGGATACCGTACACAAGATATCGCATTACAAGATTCAACAGTTGTATCAACAACTAAAATGACGGAGTTAATAATCAATAATATTGAAGATATCTATAATGAACAGGCAATCGGTGTTTTCCTTTTATAGTTAAGTACTGAAAAAAATTAAACATAAACATTAAAAAGGATGTTACATAGTGAATGAGAAAATAATCGTATTTGATACAACCCTGAGAGACGGTGAACAATCTCCGGGTGCCTCATTAAATTTTTTAGAAAAATTAGACATTGCCAAACAGTTGGTAAAATTGAACGTTGATGTCATAGAAGCCGGTTTCCCTATTTCTTCACCCTCACAATTTGAAGCTGTAAAAAGAATTTCAGGAGAAGTAAATGTTACTGTAGCTGCACTTGCACGAGCAAACGAAAAAGACATAGATTCTGCTTTTGAAGCTTTATCCAACACTTCTAAAAAAAGAATACATACTTTTACAAGCACTTCGGATCAACATATTATAGGAAAATTTGGTAACGAGAAATACGGAAAAAATCTATCCGATAAAAGAAAGACTATTTTAAAAATGACGTACGATTCCGTAGCTTACGCTAAAACATTGTGCGATGATGTAGAGTTTTCCGCAGAAGATGCCGGACGTACCGATTTAACATACCTTGCTGAAGTTATTGAAGCCGCTATAAATGCCGGGGCAACAACCGTTAATATTCCGGATACTACCGGCTACACACTGCCGGGTGAGTTCGGCAAGAAAATTTCGGAACTTCGCCGCTTAGTAAAAAATATAGATAAGGCTGTAATAAGTGTGCATTGTCATAATGATTTAGGTTTGGCGGTTGCCAATTCGCTTTCAGCTATTGAAAATGGAGCGAGACAAGTGGAATGCACGATTAATGGAATTGGTGAACGAGCCGGAAACGCTTCGCTTGAAGAAATTGTAATGGCTCTAAAAGTAAGAAACGACCAATTAAATTATTACACATCCATTAACTCTAAAGAAATTTACAATTCAAGCAAAATGGTTTCAGGGTATACGGGAATTTTAGTCCAGCGTAATAAAGCAATCGTAGGTGAAAACGCTTTTGCTCACGAAGCCGGTATTCATCAGGACGGTATGCTTAAAAACAGGGACACCTATGAAATAATGACACCTGAATCTATAGGGTATACAAAATCAAAAATTATTTTAGGGAGACATTCCGGCAGGCACGGATTAGCAAAACGGCTGCAACAATTAGGCTACAATGTGGATAATGAAGAATTGAATAAAGTCTATAGTGCATTCACAAAACTTGCCGATAAAAAGAAAGAAGTCTTTGACGATGACCTAAGAATATTGATGGGTGACAGTATAAAAAAAGATACTGATTATTATGAGCTTAACTATTTACAAATAATTTCCGGCTCACATTCAATACCCAGCGCAGTTGTAAAAATAAAATGTAGTGATAAAATATTTGAAGAATCTTCTACGGGAGACGGTCCTGTTGACGCCGTATTCAGAGCAATTGAAAAAGGATTGGAAATAAGACCTGAAATAGAATCATACCAAGTAAGATCTGTTACATCCGGTAGACAGGCTATGGGTGAGGTCATCTTACGCATCCGGGGTAAATACGGAGCATTTACCGGGAGAGGAGTTTCAACTGATATTATTGAGGCAAGTGCCAAAGCTTACCTTTCAGCTCTCAATAAAAAAGAACAAAACCTTGCGCAATATGCTAAGGAATCAGAAAACAGTAATTATACAAAAGTTGTTTAAGGAATTATAAAATGGGAATGACAATAACTGAAAAGATACTTGCAAAATCATCGGGAAAAAATATTGTAGTCCCCGGTGACAGTGTGTGGTTGAACGTAGATATCCTTATGACTCACGATGTTTGCGGTCCCCCTACAATATCGATTTGGAAAAAAGAATTTGGAAAACAAGCTGAAATTTGGGATAAAAATAAGTTGGTTGTTTTCCCCGACCATTATATCTTCACACAAAATATACACGCCAATAGAAATGTGGAAGCATTAAGACAATTTGCTCAGGACTATTCAGTAACTAATTATTACGACGTAGGTACTGAACGCTATAAAGGTGTTTGTCACATTGCACTTGCCGAAGAAGGTTATAATATACCCGGGACAGTACTTGCAGGCACCGATTCACATACTTGCACATCAGGCGCCTTCGGATTATTTTCAACAGGTATAGGCAATACGGATGCTGCTTTTATTTTGGGTACAGGTAAAATGTGGGAAAAAATTCCTGCATCAATAAAATTTACTTTTAACGGTAAACTTCCTCCATACATAACAGCAAAAGATTTAATACTTAAAATATTGGGAGACATTACCACCTCCGGCGGAACTTACAAAACATTAGAGTTTGACGGTGAAGCGGTTTATTCTTTGAATATGGACGAAAGGATGACACTCACAAATATGGCAATAGAAGCAGGGGCAATGAATGGAATTATAGCTGCCGATAATGTTACCGTTAACTATGTAAAGAATAGAACAGATAAAGAATACGAACTGTTTTTTAGTGATGACAGTGCAAATTATTACAGTACCTACCAATATAATGTTGAAGCTTTTCAACCGGTGGTAGCCAAACCGCATAGCCCTGATAATTGCGATCTTGTAAAGAATGTTAAAGGTATAAAATTAACAAAATGCTACGTCGGTTCCTGTACGGGAGGTAAATTAACCGACTTCGAATCTGCTGCAAAAATATTATTCGGTAATAAAGTTAAAGTTTCCACCTTTATAGTTCCCGCCAGTACAGAAGTTGCCGGTCAATTAGATAAAGTAACTTATAATGGTATAACCCTGAAAGATATTTTCATTAAATCGGGTTGCAAAATTGTTCAATCTTCCTGCGCTGCATGTTTGGGTGGTCCCAGTGATACAGTTGGAAGATCGGTTGACGGAGATGTTGTTATATCAACAACAAATAGGAATTTTCCGGGTAGAATGGGCAGTAGAAAATCTGAAGTTTATCTTGCATCCCCATTAACGGTAGCTGCTTCGGCAGTTACAGGTGTAATAACAGATCCCAGGGATTTTATTTAGAAAAATAATAAAAGAGCCCATTTAAAAAAGCTAAATTTATGAGTAAGTGACATAATTATAAACCGTTAAAACGGTTAAAAAAATGTTAAGTTGTTATTAACCCACGACTTAAGTCGTGGGTTAATGAGCCTAAAATAAAAACTTGAACCGTTTTAACGGTTTTCATTAGTCTTTTTTAGTGGACTCATAAAATATTTTTAACAAAAAAAATAAGAGAATTAATGGAAAAAAGAATTAACGGAAAAGCATTTGTACTCGGAGATAATATTGACACAGATCAAATGATACCTGCCGAGCATCTCGTTTATAGTTTAACGGATAATGAAGAATCGAAAAAATATGGGCATTATGCTTTTTCAAGTGTACCATTGGAAAAATCGGGTTTGCCGAACGGCGGTATCCCCTTTATTGAGGGGGACAATTACAAATCCCAATATAATATTGTTATTGCCGGAGACAATTTCGGTTGCGGTTCTTCACGCGAACACGCCCCGTTTGCTCTTCAAAAAGCAGGGGTAAAAATTGTAGTTGCAGAATCATACGCAAGAATATTTTACCGTAATTCTGTAGACGGCGGATTCTTAGTCCCCATAGTAACTGCAAGAAAAATAAACAAAGAAATATCTACAAACGATAATTTAGAAATAGACTTGGAAACTCACACATTAAAAAATATAACTACCGGTAAACAATATAAATTAGAAGCTTTAGGAAACGTGCTTCCCATTGTGGAAGCAGGTGGACTATTTGAGTATGCAAGAAAAACAGGAATGATAACAATATGAAAAAAATAGAAGTATTCGATACGACTTTAAGAGACGGTACACAAGGTGAGGGAATAAATCTTTCTTTAAGAGATAAATTAGCAATAACAGAAAGATTAGATGATTTTGGTATTGATATTATTGAAGGAGGTTGGCCTGGAAGCAATCCTAAAGATGAGGAATATTTTTTACAAGTAAAAAAAATAAACTTAAAAAATTCACGTATTTGTGCTTTTGGTTCAACGGCAAGATTTCCAAACAAAATTTCATCGGATAATAATTTAAATAAATTGTTACTCGCCGAAACACCTTGTATTTCAATCTTTGGAAAGTCCTGGCGTTTTCATTCTGAAAAGAGCCTTGGTTTAACCGATGAAGAGAATGAATTATTGATATACAAATCCGTTGAGTTTTTGCGTGAAGGCGGAAGGGAAATAATTTTTGATGCCGAGCATTTTTTTGACGGGTTTAAAGATGACCCGGATTTTGCAATAAGAATGATAAAAGCCGCCGAAACTGCAGGAGCAAGTACCATAGTGTTGTGTGATACTAACGGAGGCTCAACCCCTACGGAAGTAATGAATATTATGAGCAATGTTATAGATAAAATTAATATTAACATAGGCATTCATGCCCACAATGATGGTGAATTAGGAGTCGCTAATTCACTCAGTGCAATAGAGAAAGGTGCCGTGCAGGTACAGGGAACAATAAATGGAATTGGTGAACGATGCGGTAACGCTAATCTTTGCAGTATTATCCCAAATTTATTAATTAAAATGAAGAAAGAAACGCATCACAAATATGATTTAAGTAAACTTACTTCATTATCGAACTTTGTGTTTGAGGTAATGAATTTAGCTCCGAATACGAGGGCGGCATTTACAGGAAAATCTGCTTTTGCTCATAAGGGCGGTATACATGTAAGCTCCGTATTAAAAGATAGTAAGATGTACGAACATATATCTCCAACAACAGTCGGTAATATTCAACGTGTAATAATTTCTGATTTATCCGGTCAAAGTAACATCCGTTACAAAGCAAAGGAGTTGGGTATTGATTTGAGCGGTAAAAAAGAGTTTAGTAAAAAGTTTGTACAGAACATTAAATATTTAGAATACGAAGGATTTCAATTCGATGGAGCAGAAGCTTCTTTTGAACTGCTTTTAAGAACCGAACTCAAAGGATATAAACCGTTTTTTAAAGTTGATTATGCAAGTGTTAAGAATTCCTTTGACGAAAAAGGTCTCAATTACTCCGAAGCCGTTTTAAAGGTAAACGTTTCAGGTCAGGTAGAACATACTGCATCAGACGGGAAAGGACCCGTAAATGCCCTTGATAATGCACTTAGAAAAGCATTAAGTAAGTTTTATCCTGAAATATCAAATATAAAATTAGTTGACTATAAAGTTAGAGTATTAGGCAACAAAGACGGTACAAAAGCAAAGGTTCGTGTACTTGTAGAATCAAGCGACGGAGAAGAAAATTGGTCAACCGTCGGTTTATCTGAAAACATCATCCTTGCCAGTCTACAAGCTTTAAGTGACAGCATTAACTACAGGTTGTTCGTATTAAAAGAACAAGTAGGGCAAGAAGCTGTATGTGTGTAGAATTATTAAATTTTTTGGTTATATTCTAATTATTAGATGCTTTACTTAAATCAACCTATATTTAGAATAGAGCCAATTTTTTAAAATATCGATATATAAAATTAAAGAGTAGATAAATGAAACAAAGTTTTTATGGAACAAATATATTCGACTCCGAAAAAGATAGTTGTGCTATTATTGCACGGGTAAGAAAAGATGGAGTTGCAACACACGGCAATCTTAAAAGAACTCTTTCTTCTTTAGAGCATATGGGACACAGAACCGGTGAAGTGAAATTGGAAGGTGACGGAGCAGGCATTCAAACGGATATACCAAGGCATATTTGGATGGACAGGCTGCAAACAAAGGGGTTAAATTCACGAATTGTTTTTCAGCCTGACTTTACGGTTGCTCATTTTATGATAAGGCAATCACATAAATATAATATTGAAGACACGATTAAAGCCATTAAAAAAATCGTTTCTAAATATGGGTTTAACACAATATATTCTGATTTATTACCTGTTAGAAAAGAAGCGCTTGGTGAAAAAGCAAGCAAATCAAAAATGATTGTTTGGGCTTTTGCAATGGTACCAATCGGAAGATTTTCCGTAACCTACAAAGATTACCATTTGGCTCATTTAGCAATAGAATCAGAGCTGCCGCAGGTACACGTTGTTTCCTTCAGTTGCAATAGCGTAATTTATAAAGTGAGAGGTGATGTAAAAACATTAATTAATTTTTACCTTGATCTTAAAAACCCCAAATATAAATCTGCAATATCCTTAGCTCATGGAAGGTATTCTACCAATACAAATTCCAAACCGGAACGTGCTCAAATGTTTTCTACATTAGGACACAATGGTGAAATAAATACTATTATTAGGTTACGAAATGAATCTAAAATGATAGGAATTTTACCGGCTGATAAGGGATCCGACAGTCAAGATTTAGACCGGCTAATAGAAGGATTAATGTTTTTTTACAATCTTTCTTTGATGGAAGCGATGGAAATAGTATTCCCCCCAATATGGTCTGAAATTCAGGGATATCCAAAAGATAAACGCGAGGTCTATACTTTTTACAAAAGAATGTTTGGTATGATTGCTCAAGGACCTGCTGCAATTATTGCCCGGCAGGGTGACGAAATTGTTTTTTCAGTTGATGCATTTGGTTTAAGACCTCTTTGGTACGGCGAAACCGATAAAGAGTTTTTTGCATCTTCGGAAAAAGGAGTTATAGATTTGGAAATGATGCACTCGGATCCCATACCTTTAGCTCCGGGTGAGAAGCGGGGGTTTTTATTAAGGAGACCGATAACTCAAATGGACGGTGCCAATACTTTAATTTTAAATGGAGAAACTCAAGTTTTTGATTATCCTTCTATGCAAGAACAAGTTATAAAAGAATTCATAAATAGAAAACACGTTGTACTTGATACCATAAAGATTAAGAATGCAACGGAAATAAAATATATTACCACTCCGCTTCAATCGTTTGATTTAAAATTAATGCGTTATTACGGCTGGTATAGGGAGGATATTGAATTCATCAATTCTATCTCAACAAACGGTAAAGATTTAATCGGGTCTACAGGATATGACGGCGCTTTGGCTGCATTAAGAGAAGGGATTGTGAACATACCGGAATATTTCAAAGAAATTGTGGCTGTTGTAACTAATCCTTCAATAGACAGGGAAAGAGAGAATTTACATTTTTCTCTAAAAACATTTTTAGGCGCTCGCCCGGGATTAAAATCAGATGAGATATTTCAGCAATTAGAATTAGAACATCCGTTATTATTATCGATAGATATTCAAGACCTACCGGAGTTAAAATCGAAAGTAAATAACAATGCAAAATTACCGGAAATATTTAAGATATCGTTGGAAGGAAAAAAGGCTGATATTAATCAAAACATAAATTCTATTATAGATGTTGTAGCGGGCATAACGGAAAACAATGATTCATCGATAATAATTTTTACAGATTTATTTAAATCCAATGAAACCAATTATGTTGATCCGTTTATTACCATCGGAAAAGTACACCAATATTTAGTAAATAATAGGGATAAAAATTCTAAAAACCTTCGAAGAAAAACCAGCTTAATTCTTCAATCCGGGCAGGTTAGAAATGTTCACGACATTTGTATTGCTTTGGGATTAGGCTGCGATGCAATTGTTCCTTTTATGATATGGAACTACTTAGCCGATAAATACAAAGTTAAAAAAGAATTCGAGATAGCAGTTAAAAACACCGTTAACGTACTGAAAGTAGGAATAGAAAAAGTTATTTCAACAATGGGGATACACAATATTAGCGGTTACGGTGCTTTGTTTGCATCTATCGGGTTAAGTAAAAAGATTGCAAAAGATATAGGAATAACATCCGTACTAAGTGAAGCACCTGCTTTAAACTATGAGAAATTGAACAACATTTATAAATTAAGAAAAGATGCACTGTTTATTAAATCTTCAAAACTTTCAGCTGATAACAGGTTGTACATTAAAATTTGGAAAGCTTTGGGTAATTTAGCTAAAAAGGAAAATGATTATAAAACTTTTGAAGACAGATATAATAAATTAATTTCAAAGCAGCCCTATACTCTTAAACATATTATAAAATTTAAAGACGGAAAAAAAAGGTCGGATAATTGTGACATAACCTCGGATAATTTTAGTGCACCATTTTATATTTCGGCAATGTCTTTCGGTTCCCAAGGAGAAATTTCCTATAAAGCTTTTGCTGAAAGTGCGTACAAATCTAATATTTTGTGTATGAATGGTGAAGGCGGTGAACTACCTGAATTATTGGGGAAATATTACCACAATAGAGGACAACAAGTTGCTTCGGGACGCTTCGGTGTGAACTCCAAGTTGTTAAACTCTACAAAATATATAGAAATTAAAATCGGTCAAGGGGCGAAACCAGGTGAAGGCGGTCTGCTACCGGGGTTTAAAGTAACAAAAAAAATAGCGGATTCCAGGCACACTATGCCTGGAATAGATCTTATATCCCCGTCAAATAATCACGATATTTATTCTATTGAAGATTTAGCCCAACTTATTGAAGAACTAAAAATCATTAATACCGATGCCAAGATAAGTGTAAAAATTCCTGCAATACCAAATATAGGTGCAATTGTGAGCGGTATTGCCAAAGCGCAGGCGGATATTATATGTATCTCAGGATGTGACGGCGGAACAGGGGCAGCGAGAGTGCACGCATTAAGGTATGTAGGATTTCCTGTAGAATTAGCAATGTTTGAAGCCCACGAATCCCTACTTCATTCCGAGCTTAGAAACGAAGTACAATTATGGGCTGACGGTGGTGTTAAATCAACTGACGACATATTAAAATTAATGGCTCTTGGTGCCGATAGAGTGGGGTTCGGTACATTGGCAATGGTTGCTGTTGGCTGTACAATTTGCCGTGATTGTCACACAGGTACATGTCACGTTGGTATTACAGCTCATTACCCAAACAAGGATTTAGCTTTTGCTAATGGAGTAAAGGAATATGAACCCAGAATATTAAGCGAATCCGTTGAAAGATTGGTCAATCTTTTTGAACAAATGAAAGGAAGTTTAAAAGAAAAAGGACAACAATTGGGTTTGAAAACTTTAAATGAGTTAATCGGGAAACGACATTTTCTTATGCAATCGGATAAAAAAGAAAGCATAAATATTTCCGTACTATTTTCCGAATCGGATATAAATTATTTACAGAAAAAACATAGAGATAAAAAAGCAATTATAAACAGACCCAAGACCTCATTAGAAAGAATAATCAGCAAAAAAATTAAAACTCAGATTGATAAGAATATTACTTTAATTGATTATGAAGATGATCTTGTAGGAAATATGGACAGGGCATTAGGTACAGCCACATCGGGTGAATTGGCAAAATTAGAACTAAGCGGGAATAAATATACAGGTAAAGTAGAATATAATTTCGGAGGTACAAATGTTCCCGGTAATGGTTTAGCAGCTTTTATGAGCAGCAATTTAACTATAAGAGTTAAAGGCGGCGGACAAGATGGTTTGGCAAAAAGTGCATCGGGAGGTAAGTTGGTAATATTAAAAGGTTATAATCACGATGGTTTATTAGTTGATGGGTCTGTGGGTAAATGTTTTGCATACGGTGCTCAAGCCGGTAAATTTTTTGTACAAGGTAATGCAGACTCGCGTGCTTGCATTAGGCTTTCAGGTGCAGATGTTGTGTTTGGAGCAAGAATAAAACAACGGGTAAATGATAAATTATCTAATTTAGCAATTAGTGCAAATTTAAAAGGATTTGCTTTTGAATATATGACGGGAGGTAAGGTAGTAATTCTTGGAGACCCCGGACCCTGGATTTGTTCAGGTATGACAGGGGGAAAAATATATTTTTATATTGATAGGGATATGGGATTTAGTATTGACAGTTTAAAACTACGTCTATCAGATGCAGCCAAAATAGATTTTTCCAAAGTAAGCCGTGAAGATATATTTAATATAAAAGAATTGTTAAAAGAATATGCAGATGAATTAAACAAGACCGGTCAACAAGATCAAATAGTGGAAGCCGACAATATATTAAAACTTTTAAGTGAAATAAAACATTCTTTTGTTACGGCACAATATTCAGGAAATAATGAGACTAAACATTCTTCATTAAATGCACTAAAAAAAGTTTTTGCATAAATATTTTTTCCCCGAATAATAATATAATATCACTTTAACCTATTTTATTTAAACGATGTTTTGTCTTTCTTATTTCATCTATTAGAAAGAACAATGAAATAAATAATACAAAGGATAAGCTTATGCCAAGAAATGATATTTTATCCGGAGCAAAAATATTCTCAAATCCCTTTGTAATAAAAGACGTATTAAAAAATAAATTTTTAAGTGCGGGAATCTTTGTAGTATTTCCAAAACTTATACGAATAACTTCGTATAAAGCCGTACCCGATAAAGCAAGTATTGCCGTAACAAGAAATGAAGAAATAAAAATTATAAACCTCTTTTGTTTTTTATTTCTTATTGTTCTAAGATGAAGCCTTTCCATAAAACCGGATGTAAAATTTTGTGAGGTTTTTACTGGGGTTATTTTCTTTAGACCTTCATCTATCTTTTTTAACTCTGTGTATTTTGCTTTATCAACGGGGGAATTTTTTAATATTTTAATTATGATTTCATTTTCTTCGGCACTTAATTCATTATCTATATATTTATTTAAAATTTCGTCGCTTAAATTTTTCATAATAATTCCTCCGCATAATTATTCTCAAAAACAATTTTTCTTAACGCTACCCTTGCTCTGTGCAGCATTACTTTCACATTATTCAATGATATATCCATTACCTTGCCAATTTCTTCACAGCTCATTTCCTCTAAATAAAACAAGGTAATTACTGTGGAATAATTTTCAGGTAATTTTGCCACTATTACGGTTAGTGATTTACTTAATTCATTTAGATCATTTTTATTTATATTATCATCAGCGGTTAAATTAACAAAATCATCAATTGATGCCATTCCAACTTCAATATTTCTTTTCTTGCTGCCGACTCTTGTTAATGAGGTGTTATATACAATTCTATAAAACCAAGTTGAAAATTTTGATTCACCTCTAAATTTTTTTAACGAGTTATATGCTTTCAAAAAACAGTCCTGAAGAATTTCTTCTGCTTCCATATTATTTTTGACAATACTTTTAACAAGCGAAAATCCTTTGTCTTTATACCGGTCTACCAATAAAGCATAATCGGATTGATTACCATTTTTTACAGATTCGATTATCTCTATATCCGAAAGTATCTTCATGTTATGCTTTTGACCAAAATATAAATGAAAAGGTTACTCGTTTTTAGGTTGTAAATGCATTAGTTAATAATATACTAAATGATAAGTATTATGCAATAAAAATATTTTCAACGTAATGTAACCTTTAACGAAAGTAATTTGTCTTAAAGTGTAGAAAAAGAAAATTTTTATAAAAGGAGTGAAATTATGAATGGAGAGGTAGTAGCAGTATTTATACCGATAATCTTATTTTTAGTTATCGGTGTTGTTCTTGTATCATATTACTATTTACGTTCCCGTGAAAGACAAATACTTATTGAAAAGGGATTAGACGCTGAATCAATAAAAGATTTTTTCGTTTCTAAAAGATCGGAAAGAAGCTCTTATAATTTGTTGAAGATAGGTATAATTTCTGTGGCTTTCGGTATTGGTCTTGGTTTGGGAATTGGATTCGGTGACAGAGGTCCCCAAACTGATTTTTGGATTCCGTTAAGTCTTTTCGTCTTTACAGGTGCCGGTTTTATAGTTGCAAATATTGTGGGTAAAAAATTAGACGATAAGGATAAAAAAGATAATGGTTAATCTAAAATTAAATAAGAAAGAAAAATCCCATAATATCATAAAGCTCAATCAGTCAGTTGCCTGTCCGACATACAAAATACTTTGGAAGGCAGGTCGGATTGAGTTATTTAATTTTAAATAATTAAAGCAAATTATTTTTATACATTGTTGTAACCGGTTTTTTTATAAATCATCTGTGAAATGTTTTTTTCTTTTCGGTTTAGAAAACTTTTCTTGATTGTATTCTTTTGATTTCCCTTTCGGTATTGAAAGCGAATTCCATTTTTCATTTCGAATTATTTTTCCGATAAACACAATTTGTCCAATGTGGTAAGGGTAGTGGGCAAGTTGTCGATTTATGGCTTCAGATATTGAATGTCCCATATTTCGGATATAGATTTCTTTTTCAAGGTCGTTTTCCATTAATGAATTAATTGCTTCAAATAAACAGTTCCAACCTTTATTCCATTTTGATAATAATTCTGCTTTAGTTTTTATATCATTGTCAAATTCTTCATCTCGTTTTCGCCATTCTTTTTCTCCGTCAGTTGTCAAGAAGTCAGTCCAACGTGAAAGCATATTTCCGTTTAAATGTTTTACTATCATAGCAATACTATTGCTTTCGTCATTTGGTTGCCAAAACAATTTTTCTTCGGGTATTTGCTTAAATGTTTTTTCTCCAAGCATTTTATAATATTCAAATTGTTTTTTTACACTTTCTAAATAACTATTCATCTTGTTCTATGTTTTTTTAATTGGTTATAACGTCTCAACAAACACATTGTGTTTATCGGTTAGGGCTATGAGTAGTCCTGCTTTTCGGGATTACTTATAGCCATTGTTGTAGCCAGTTCTATTTCTTCAATTGTTGGTAATTCTGATTTAATTTCTTTGGGTATCACCTTGCTCAACTTAAATTCAGCTATTCCTATCGGTTGAGACATTCCTCTTAATGCATATTCAGCTTCTATTTTATCTCGTTCTTTACATAAAAGCATTCCAATTGTCGGATTATCGTTAGGCATTTTTAAGGATTCATCAACAGCAGACAAATAAAAATTCAATTTACCTGCATATTCCGGTTTAAAGCCTTTTGCTTTTAATTCAATAACTACATAACAACGCAATTTTGTATGGTAGAATAATAAGTCGATAAAGTAATCTTTATTTCCTACTTCAATAGGATATTGTCTACCAATAAATGCAAATCCTTTTCCTAATTCTAACAAGAAATGAGTAATGTGTTTTGTTAACTGTTCTTCAATGCTTTTTTCATCGGCATCTTTTTTTAAAGTTAGAAAATCAAACAAATAGGGGTCTTTTAAAGTTTGGTTAGCTAAATCAGAATTTGGTTTCGGAAGTGATTTTGAGAAATTAGTTATTGCCTTTCCTTGTCTTTCAAATAAACCACTATCAATTTGTATATCCAAAATATCTCTCGACCAACCATTTTCAAAAGTTTCATTCAAGTAAAAAATGGCTTCTTCAATGTTTTTTGATTTACTGATTATCTTAATATTATGTCCCCACGGAATTTGTGCAACAAGTTGTTGCACTTTTACAAAATCTGATTTGTAGAATGAGTAAAAGCTTTTCATATAAAAGAGATTCCTTCGTGAAAAGCCTTTCATATGCGGAAATTCTTTTTTTAAATCTTTTGATAGATTCTCAACTACTGAGTTTCCCCAGCCTTTATTTTCCTGTTTCTCAAATAAATCTTTGCCAATGTCCCAATATAATTGAATTAGTTCGGAATTAACTGAAAGAGCGGCTTTTATTTGTGTTCGTCTTATTCTTGATTTTAGTTTATTTAGCCATTCTAAATATTCTATATGTTGTTTGTCTAATTTCATATTTTCCTTTTCAACAAAGATAATATTCAAACTCTTAATATTGAGACATATCTTCTATCCTCTTGTTATTTTGAATTGGCTACAACGTCTCAACAAACACATTTCATTTATTACTTAAATTAAATTTTAAAATATGAAAAAACAAAAGATTATATATAAATATACAAGCAGTTAAAAATCAAGAATTATTTCACTTCTCCGCACGTTGGTATAGGGTGTTATTGGGTTACGTATGAACCATATTTATGCAACCACGTTTCACGTCTTTCGTTTCACGTTAATTGATTTTTTGTTATCTTAGTTTTACTTTAAATGAACAATTAAAGATAATAAAATAAGCGATTAGCTTGACTGTAAATTTTAATTTAACAGATAGCAATTTAATGGGGCGGGTTGCCAATTACGACTCTAAGGCACTCGAAATCTTATACGACAGATATTCTCCACTTCTTTATACAATAATTAAAAAAATTGTAAGCGATAAAGATTTGGCAGAAGAAGTCTTGGTTGAAGTGTTTGCTATTGTCTGGCGTAAAATTGAGCTTTATGATTCGGAAAAAGATAACACTTATTCCTGGTTGGTAGGTTTAACAAGAAATAAAGCTGTGGATGTTGTTAGACGTAATAATAATGATCAGGTTAAAAGTATTCACTACAGTGATGAATATGAAAACAGGTTTATCATTCCAAAGCTATCAAAAGAAATTGATCCGCTTGATTTAAAAACCGCATTTTCTATAAGCGGTAACGTTGAAAACGCACTCAATAATTTAACGGATGCACAGCAGTATGTTCTTTACCTCGCTTATTATGAAGGTTTAACTCAACAACAAATTGCCGAAAAATTAAATATTCCTCTTCAAACGGTTGTATCTAAAATCAAAATAGCATCTAATAATTTAAGAGAAAATCTTTTAAGTGAAGGCGAAGAATGACTATTGAAAAAGATTACCAGGATTTAATTTACGCTTTTGCATTCGGATGCTTGGACCTCGAAGAACATTCAGAATTTTTAGATTATCAATCGCAAGACCCTAATTTTGATTGGAACAAACTTGGTGAATATCAAAATCTTGCCGCACTACTTCCTTCAATTTTAACGATTGAAAATCCCGAAGCTGATGTAAAATCAAAAGTTGCTAAAAAACTTTATTCGCTTAAAGATGAAATAAGAAAAAAGAAGAAAAAGCTTACACTTGAAATAATAGAAAGTGAACCTGAAAAGAAAGAGTACGAAAAAACAAAACCTGAAATTATTGAAGATGTTAAAAAAACCGTTGAGCAGAAAGAGGAAATAGTAAAGGAAAAATTCAAAGTCGGTACGGAAGATTTTGAGGTTGTTACCTCCGATAGAAAAACAAAAGAAATTTATAGACCTTCACAAGCTACACAGGTAGAGGGAAGAGATCTGAAATCATTTTTAGAAAGGAAAAAGAAAACCGCCGAAGATGAATTAACCTCGTCGAAAGAAATACAAGAAAAAGACAAGCCTGTCATTCCTCAAGATGAAATAAAATTAGTAGAAGATAAACCGGAAGAAAAAATAGTTAAAAAAACTACTGAAAAACCAAAAAAATCAACCTACGTGCCCTATAGAGAAAGAAGAAATTATGCAGAAACTAAGAGTAAGAATTATGTTCCTATAATTTTCTTATTATTTATAATAATGATAGCCGGATTTGTTTGGATATATTTTTCAACTTCGTCAAAGGTATCTAAATTACAACAGGATGTTAACAGGTTAACATACCAGGTAAGCAGTCTCGCAACTTCATTCAAAAAAAATAGTGATCTGCAAGAAATATTAACGACTAAGAATGTTAAGGTGGTAAATTTAACCCCAACAAAATTGGGAAATAAAAGTTACGGAAAATTGATTATCAGTTTTGATAAGAATAGGGGTTTTTTCCAAATGTTTAATATGCCGCAATTAGAAAAGAGTAAGTCTTATCAGCTTTGGGTACATGTTTCCCGAAGTTATTTCTCACTCGGTGTTTTTACCCCTAATGGAAATTCAGAATATTATTCGTTCAAGCTTCCACAGCTATCCGGTAAACGGACAATCAAATTTTTGGTTTCTAAAGAACAAAAACTTGGTGCAGAAAGACCCGGCAAATTGATTTATCTGAATGGAAGATTATAGATTCTAAAGTAAGTTATTTTTTAGTATAAGTTTTTAATAATAGAAAAGCTCCCACCACAAGTAGAATAACCGTCCAAAAACTGAAAGCCACATCTTTTAGGGAAGCTGTAAAAGTAGAGATGCTAAATTCACCCAAAAATAAAATGAAGATAAAACCGGTTAACCAAAATAGAGCAGATAAAATAAGATTTTTCTTGTTTGAAAAACCATCCAGAAAAAGGACGAAAAACCCTGTACCGAGAATAAATAAAAATGCCGGTATCATTAGGTTATTTGTTTGATCAAAATCAAAATTATTCAAAATAAAAAATATTAGTCCGAGTAAAAAGATAATTGTTCCGGAAAATAATATTCCCTTTTTGTCGTTGCCGAATGAGATTAAAACAATACTTATTCCAAGGGCAAGGCTAAAATAACTTAATAATTCAAGCAGGCTGGAATTAACAAAACCGATTAGCCACAGTAACAAAATGAAAATAAAAAAGGCTGCAAGGTAAGAAACAATTTTATTTAGTATACTCAATATTTTATCTCATTAAAAAAGAAACGGCTTTTACGGCAAATTCAGAGCTAATATTTTTGATGTCCAAAATAGGGTTTACTTCCGTAATCTCCAAAGAGTTTACCAAACCTGTTTCTGCAATCATTTTCATCAATATATTTGTTTCGTCTTCATTAAAACCATTGGGTACGGTTGTGCCCACGCCCGGTGCTAATTCGGGGTCAATGCTGTCAATGTCAAAAGAAACGTGGATGAAATCAACATTCTTTATTAACCGGTTTAACATTTCTTTTGTTACTTCGGCAATACCTTTTTTTCTGACTTGCTCCATGGTATATGCGGGAAAATTTAGTTTGTTAATTAATGCTTGTTCACCATCATCAACATCTCTTATTCCTATCAAACCGCAATTTTCGGGTTTTATTTTATTTGAAAATCCGTAAATACCCGTTAGAATATTATTACCGTAACCCAGAGATGCGGCAAGAGGCATACCGTGAATATTACCCCAAGGTGAGGTTTCGTCGGTATTCATATCAGCGTGAGCGTCAATCCATATAACGCCCAAACGTTTTTTGTTTTTTTTACAGAAAGATGAAACTCCGGCTATTGTTCCCAGTGCCATCGAATGGTCTCCACCCAATACCAATGGGAAGCGAGATTCTCGGAGTGAATTTTCAACCCATTCGGCTAAATTTGTAGAAGACAAAACAATATTTTGGTAGTTCTTCAATTTCGGATTTGTGTTTTCGTCTTCTATTTTTCCGTGGACAGTTATATCTCCTTTGTCAATAACTTTATAACCACATTGTTCCAAACAGTTTTTTATGCCTGCAATTCGTAAAGCAGCAGGACCTAATTCAGCACCGTACCTGTTCGCCCCCAAATTCATCGGATACCCAATTAAATCGATAATTTTATTTTTTAATTGTGCCACACAATATTATTTTTATGATAATAAATGATTTTTAAATTATACCAATTTAAAGGAATCCTTTTAACTTTCCAACTTACAATATTATAACCATATTAAATTTTGTTTTCTTATTCTTTATATTTGCTTTGAGCAATAATTATTTCAAATATTATCATTAAATGAACACACTGAACAAACCACCGGTTGTAAAAGTAGGCATCTTATCGGATGAAAAGATAGAGTTTGGGCTTTATGGTGATTATTCTGTTTACGGATTTAATGAAATGTTTAACGGTATAATTTATGCTGAATTGGAAGACAACAAGATCATTTGCAGTATTGGAAGAAAAACAATTGAAGTTTCTGATGAAATACAGTTTGATCCTTCAAACGAAAAAGTAGATTATTTTCTTTTTGACGAAGTAAAAATAGGAGAGACGTTTCATTGGGAAAATAAGGAAAAGGAAAGATTCAGAGGTTCGCTACTTTTAAAAAAACATGAGGGAAAAATAGTTGTTATAAATCTTATTGATATTGAAGACTATCTTCGCAGTGTTATTTCTTCTGAGATGAGCGATAAATCTACTCTCCATGTTTTAAAAACTCTTGCAGTTGTTTCAAGAAGCTGGCTGCTTTCACACATGTACTTAAAAGAACAAAAAGAAAATAAAAACAAAAACGTGGTAGAAAATGAAAATGTTGCAGAACATATAACCTGGATAAAGCGGCAGGAACATCAACTTTATGATGTGTGTGCAACGGATCATTGTCAAAGGTATCACGGAATAACAAAGCTTTCTACAGGAATGGCTCTGCAAGCAGTAAACGAAACAGAAGGCATAGTACTTACTTATCAAAATGAAATTTGCGACACCCGTTACTCAAAATGCTGCGGAGGAATTACAGAATCTTTTGAAAATGTTTGGGAACCGGAAAAGATAGATTATTTAACATCTGTGGTTGATTATAAATTTGAGCCGGAAAATTATAGCCTGGATTTTTTAAATGAAGAGTGTTCAAAAAAATGGATATTAAATTCCCCTCCTGCTTTTTGTAACACAAAGGATAAAAATATTCTTTCTAATATTCTTATAGACTATGATCAAAAGACACATGATTTTTATAGATGGAGTGTCAAATACAGTCAAAAAACACTTGCAGAAATTATAAGGAAAAATACAGATATTGATTTTGGAGATATTCTCGATTTAATTCCCGGTAAAAGAGGGGCTTCAAGCAGGTTAATAACTTTAAAAATTATCGGTTCCCGGAAAATATTAATTGTGGGCAAAGAACTTGAAATAAGAAGAATTTTATCACCAACACATTTATACAGCTCAGCCATAGTTATAGAAAAACAAGAGATAAAAGACGGCGTTCCGCAAAAGTTTACTATAAAAGGTTCGGGTTGGGGACATGGTGTCGGACTCTGTCAAATCGGTGCATCAGTAATGTCTGCCGAAGGTTACAAATTTGATGAAATTCTTTCACATTATTTTAGCAGAGCAACATTAAAGAAAATATATTAAAAAATGTATCGGTTGAATGTCTGTTTGGATGTATGAATATAAAAAGGTTAGATCTTTACAATAGTTTTAATACTTTACTCACAATCATTCAGCCATACACTCATACCAAATATTTTACTATTGCTACAATTGAATTAGCGCTTTCTCTAATTAATAGTAAATTAAAACAATAAAATTTATGAAGATTCTCTATTCTTGTTTATCAAAGAGTTGGGGCGGTATGGAAATGCTTACCGTCACATCAATAAAAAAATTACTTAAAAAAAACATTGAAGTAACCTTGCTTTGTTCCTCAGAATCCAGGATTCACACGGAAGCAAACAGTATCGGAATAATTATACATCCGTTTAGTTCTGGGAATTTAGAACTTCCTTTGAACATTTTAAAATTAAGCGGAATTTTAAGAAGCTCAAATTTTGATGTTGTTCATACTCACGCCTCCAATGATTTATGGCTTCTTGTTCCTTCTTTAAAATTATCCCGAAAAAACATTCCCCTCTTTTTAACAAAGCACGTTGGTTCTTACATTATCAAAAAAGATGTTCTTCACAAAATTATTTACCGCAGAGTAACAAAGGCATTGGCAATTAGTAAAGTAATTAAGAAAAATTTATTGGAGACCTGTCCTTTGGATGAAAGCAAAGTTACTCTTCTTCATAACGGAATAGATGTAGACTACTATTCACCAAACGAAGAAATGAAAGTGGTTGGAAGAAAAAAATGGGGTATAAAAGAAGGTGAAATATTAATAGGAATGATGGGGAGGTTCAGCCCGGGAAAAGGTCACGAAGAATTTTTACAAGCAGCACATCAGTTAAATAAGAATAACAATAATATAAAATATATTGTGATTGGAGAGGCAAGCAGGGGCGAAGATAAATATGCCGAAGGAATAAAAAACCTGGCAAAAAAATATAATCTTAAAAACCTGGTGTTTACAGGTTACCTGCATGATGTAAGAGAAACGCTTGCGGCAATGGATGTATTTGTTTTTCCTTCTCACGCAGAGGCATTCGGACTTGCACTTGCTGAGGCAATGGCAATGGGACTTCCTACTGTTTGTTCAAACTCCGACGGTGTACTTGATATTGCGGTTAACGGCGATACATCTTTTCTATTTGAAAATAAAAACTCCAGAGATTTAACAAAGAAAATAGAGGTGCTGATAAATTCAGCGGACACAAGAAACCTATTCGGTAAAAAAGGAAGAGAGAGAATAGTAAATAACTTTAATTTAGAAACACAAACCGATAAAATAATTGAAATATATAAAACCCATAAATAGCAAAATACATACGAACACATTTTTAATGTTAAGCATCTTTGTTTTTTTTATATTTTCAACAATTATAAAAGGACAAACAAAAGATTCTGTTAAGACTTATAATCTTAATGAAATATCAATTGAAGCGGATAAAGAACTAAAAACAAAAATCATAATTGATATTGATGCAAAGGAATTGGAAGAAGCCGATGCCTTAAATTTAAGTGATGTCGGCAGGCTAATTCCGTCGGTTAAAGTTCAAACCAATTCAAGAGGTGAAACCCTTTACTATATTCGAGGCGGAGGCGAAAGGCAAATAACACTGTTGTTTGACGGTGTTCCGCTGAACACACCGTGGGATAACAGGATCGATTTGAGTCTTATTCCTACCGATGTAATTGAATCAATTAATATAACGAAGGGAATTCCCTCTACAACTTACGGAGCAAATTCAATCGCAGGCGTGGTGGAAATAAATTCATTAACTCTTAATGATAAACCGCCGATTCAAAAATTGTCATTTAAAATCGGAGAAAATAATAGTCAAAGTTACTCGGGATTAATTACGGGTAAAATAAAAACACTTTCTTTTTTGGCTGCAACGCAATATAGCAGAAGGGATGGATTCTCACTGCCGGGTTCTTATAAAAGTACTTCGGGTGTTAGAATAAACAGTTACAACAAGGCGTTAAACCTTTTCGGAAAAATAGGGTATTATGAAAATCCGAAATTAAAATTAAATTTAACCTTCGCCTATAACGATGCCGAGAAAGGAGTACCGCCGGAAGAAAATGTAGCGAAGCCGAGATTTTGGCAGTATCCTTTATGGCAAAGATTTGTTGTGAATTTTAACGGGGAATTATACCCGGTAAAAGATAACACTTCAAAAATTATTTTTTCTTTTTCGGGTACATCTCTTAAATCACAAATAAATCAATTTAAGGATATAAGCTACTCTTCAATAGAAAATATAGAGAAAGGAAAAGACGTAACTTATAACGGGAGAATTGTGTACTCATCCTTAATTAACGAAAACGCTTTGTTGAAACTTTCACTAAGCGGATACACAACAACACACACGGAAAACATTTTAAAACAAAACTACAGGGAAAATATTTACAGGCAAAATGTATTAAGCTCAAATGGTGAACTGGAATATTTTTTAGATAAAACCACTTTAGTGTTTGGACTTGCTTATGATATTTCCGCCACGCCAAGGACAGGTAACAAACCCGCAAAAGATGCTCTTACCGATTATGCAATTAACTTTGGATTGGTACATTCTTTTAATGAATTACAATCACTTCATTTTTCTTTGGGAAGGAAGGCAAGATTTCCGACATTGCGAGAAATGTTTTCGGGTGCGTTGGGCAGATTTGTTCCCAATCCCAATTTAAGACCCGAAACGGCTGTAACAATTGAAGGAGGCTTTAGATCATTATTTATAAGCGGTAGTTTTGATGTATCATTATTTTATACAAATTTAACGGACGGTATTGTAAGAACAACATTACCGGGAAGGCAATTTAAAAGAATTAATAAAGACGAAATTAGAACATACGGAATTGAAACAGTTACAAGGTATAAATTCAGTCGTAAGCTGAAAGCATCTTTAAATTTTACTTTTCTAAATTCTAAGTCAAAAAATACTGCCGGTGAATTTGCCGATACTTTGGAGTACAAGCCGCAGATCATTTCATCGCTCGATATAACTTATTTTCCTGTAGAACATTTTCAAACAAATTTTGAATTTATCTATTCCGGTATTCAATTCGGATTGAAAGAAGGGTCATTGTTTTTCCAAAAACTGCCGGATTATTTAATCACAAATGTAAGAGCAGCCTATAATTTTAAAATTAATAATAAATACAAAGTAGAAATTTACAGCCGGGTTAATAATGTTTTTGATAAATTGTATTTTTCTCAATGGGGTTTACCCGAAAGCGGTCGCGAATTTTGGGGCGGTGTAAAGATGATATTATAAAATGGAAAATTTAATAACAATATTTTTACCTTTTTCCGATGACGAAACAAATAAATATAATTTAGAACAATTTGTTTCTTCCGAATATGTAGAAGAAGTTTATTTTGTAAACGATAAATACAAAAACGTTAATATTGAAAACGTACTTAATGCAGACTCTCTTTTCAGCACAGCAACTTTAAATAATGTTCTTAAAAAAATCAAAACCGGTTACTTAACATTTATAACCGAAGAGGGGAAAATCGATTTACAGGACAACACCCTTTTAGAATTTATTGATACTTCTAAAAAGAATAACCCGGGGGTAATTTATTCAAATTATTATTTAGGAAAGAAAGACGCCTTAAAAAACCAACCCGTAATTGATTACCAATTTGGAAGTGTGAGAGACGATTTCAATTTCGGTCCGCTTTTGTTTTTTAAAACGGATATCTTTAATGGGAAATTAAAATCTATAGACCCCAATTATAGATGGGCAGGTTTATATGCACTGCGTCTCGCAATCTCTGTGACACATCCAATTATAAATATTCCCAATTATCTTTATTCATTTGAACACAAAATATTTCCCTCTAATGAAGAAACCCATTTCAAGTATTTGGAAAAAAAATATGCAGGTATTCAAAAAGAAATGGAAAAAACATTTACCGAACACTTAAAAAACATCAAAGCATATCTTTCACCAATCTTGAAAGAAATAGATTTTAACGATAACAATTTTGATGTTGAAGCATCCGTAATAATCCCGGTAAAGAACAGGGCAAAAACAATAAGCGAAGCTATCGGCTCAGCATTAAAACAAAAAACAGAAAAAAGATTTAACATAATTATTGTTGATAATCATTCCACTGACGGTACGACGGAAATAATCAAAAGTATTGCAACTGAAGATGATAGAGTTATTCATATCATTCCGAAAATAACAGATCATGGAATAGGCGGCTGCTGGAACGTAGCGGTTAATGATAAAAGATGCGGAATGTTTTCCGTGCAGTTGGACAGCGATGATATTTACAAAGACGAAAACACTTTACAAAAAATAGTCGATAAATTTTATGAAGGAAAATACGGAATGGTTGTCGGTTCATATCTTTTAACAGATTTTGATTTAAATGAAATTCCCCCCGGAAAAATTTCTCACAATGAATGGACAAGCACAAACGGACACAATAATGCTTTGCGTGTAAACGGGTTTGGCGCTCCCCGCGCATTTTATACTCCATTGTTGAGAGTAAATAAATTTCCCAATGTAAGCTACGGAGAAGACTACGCTGTTTGTCTTTCCGTTTCAAGAAACTACAAGGTCGGCAGAATATATGAACCGGTATATATTTGCAGAAGGTGGGAAGGCAATACGGATGCAGGCCTGTCGATAGACATTAAAAACAAATATGATTATTATAAGGACACTTTACGAACCGAAGAAATTAATAGAAGAATAAAAATGAACAAGAATAATCTAAAATGAAACATCGTGATTCAAACATCGAAAGAGACATTGTCTTTTCTACACCGGAAGTTGAAGAATATTTAAAAGAAAAAGATTATTCGGATGCTCTTGTTATACTTTTAAGAAACCAAAAATTTGACTGGGATTTATTGAGCAAGGGATTTGATTCACTTCAATACATTAAAACAAAAACCTTTCAGTTTGACGGGTTTACTATTGATGCTCAATTTAACCCGGGAAGAATAATATCAACAACTGCGGATATATCACATGAAGCGATTGAAAAAAGGGACTGTTTCTTGTGTCTTGAAAATCTTCCCCAAGAACAAAAAGGTATAAATTACAAAAATGAATATTTAATATTCTGTAACCCTTACCCAATTTTTATCGAACATTTTACAATTGTTTTTAGGAAACATTTTCCGCAAAGAATAAGTGAATCATTTCATACATTTTTAAAGCTTGGCAAAAGATTGGGTAAATATTATTCTGTTTTATATAACGGTCCTGAATGCGGAGCTTCCGCACCCGACCATCTTCATTTTCAAGCAGTAAACAAAAACATGTTAAAAGTACTAAATCAAAATGATCTTCTTCAAAAAAAATATGCTGAAAAGATAATTGACCAAAGAAAGAAAGAGGTGTTTGGAATAAACGACGGGTTAAGGAAAATAATTCTTATTAAATCAAAGGACGAAAGATTTATTACAAATGTATTTGAAACATTATATTCTTCACTTCAAAAATCTACAAACTCACAAAATGAACCGATGATAAATATGATATCTTCATTCGACGAAAATGACGGATGGAGGGTTTATATTTTTCCGAGAAAAGCCCACCGACCCAAATGCTATTATGAAAAGGGGGAGAAAAAGCTGGTGATAAGTCCGGCTGTTATTGATTTATCAGGTACGCTGATTCTTCCGGCGGAAAAAGATTTTAAAAAAATAAATAAGGACAACATTCGGAATATCTTTAATGATGTCGTTATCGGGAAAGAGTTGTTTGATTATTTAAAGGCGCACATAAGTAAAACCATCTAATCCTTACTCATCAAATCGCTGATGAATCTTAAATCTCTTGATTCCGAATTTGAAAGGATGATGTTTATTATAGCCGTAAGCGGTACGGACAAAAGCATACCTACTATTCCCCAGATATAACCCCAAACCAATACAGCTAATAAAATAACAAGAGGATTAAGATTTAATTTTTTACCCAAAACGCTCGGCTCTATTAAACTGAAAAACAACGATTGAATGCCTGCTAAAATAACGGCAATCAGAAGAGCAAAACCGAATGATTCGAATTGAACAAGTGCCATTAAAGTTGGAAGCAGCAGGGCTAGTGTTGAACCTAAAGCCGGAATAAAATTAAATAGAAAAACAAAAAGCCCCCAGATAATCGGGAAGTCTATTCCGAATAGAGATAGAATAATTGTTACTACAATTCCGGCACCGAGATTTATTGCACTCTTTGAAACAAGATATTTCTGAATCTGTTCCGTTATGGCTTTAAAAGTAAGCTCTAATTTTTCTTCCTGATCGTTTTTTTCAATATTGAATTTGTTGCCCATCCAATGAGCGAAATCCGGGTTTGAATCTTTAGTGTTTTTCTCATACTTGTTTTTCAGTTTTTTTAATTCCGGTTGTACTTTTTGGTTTACGAATCTTTTTTTAATAGCATTGTAAATTGTGTTGTGCCCGGTAAACACAAACACAAAAAAGAACAGAACAATCAGCACGTTACCTAACACTGAAAATGTGGAAGTGAATATACCGCCGGCTAATAGCTTATAATCTATATTGTCTAAAATACCTTGAAGAGAAAAATTCTTGAAGAACGGATCTGTTATTCCTATTGATATTGCAGTGTTCTGTACGATTGTATTGAGTTTTTTTATGTATCCCGGTACCTCGTTGCTGAATTGTATAACCGAACCGATGACAAGACTTGAAATGATCCAGGCAATAATTATTGTAAGAATAACCTCCAAAATAACTATAACGTAGGAAGGGAACCCCTTACGCTCACAAACATTGCTTATCGGTGAGTATAAAAAGAATAGAAAGTAAGCCACAACAAAAGGAATAATAATATTACTGAGTTCTTTCAATACAAATACGATAAACACTAAACCAATTATTGAAATAAAAAACTTTATTGTTGTGTCGTATGTAATTTTGCTTGTCATAATATCTTTAATTAATATTATAAATAAATTAACATGATTTCTAAAACTAAAGAATATTAATTCTAAATTCTTTCAATTGTAATATATTGAAGAATAAACTATTTTCTCAGAATAGTTATTATATAAATAAATTTTATCAGAGGTTCAAACATGGGTAAAGAAATTCAGAACTATAAAAAGGGTGAACTAAGGATTAGCTACGACCCGGATACCTGTACTCATTCGGCAAATTGTATTAATGGATATCCTGAAATATTTAACATTGAAAAGAGACCGTGGATAAATTTGGATGAGGCTAATAAAGCAAAATTAAATGATGCCGTAAAAAACTGCCCTTCCGGTGCTCTCAAAATAATTGATGATACACTCAAATCTGAAAATGAAGGCGTAGAAAACGTACAGATAAATGTTACGTCAAAAGGACCTTTGTTAGTTAAAGGCAAATTTAAAATAACCGATCACAACGGAAATGTTATAGAAACAAAAGACAGTGTTGCATTATGTAGATGCGGTGCTTCCAAAAACAAACCCTTCTGCGACGGAACCCACAATAAAATAGATTTCAACAATTAATTATTAGGTACAAAAATGAAAACAAAAACAGTGCTCTTTATTCTAATCTTAATCACTCAAATGTCATTTGACGGAAATGCGCAAACTTTTTTCAGTAAAGAACCTTTGGCTCACACTTTTTCGATTGTAGCAAGAGACACTACCACGGGAGAGATGGGCGTTGCCGTTCAATCACATTGGTTTTCCGTAGGAACAATTGTTATCTGGGGTGAAGCCGGTGTTGGTGTTGTTGCAACGCAGTCATTTGTTAACCCTGCTTACGGACCGCAAGGACTTGGTTTGTTAAAAAACGGTTTAACTCCCGAGCAGGCTGTTAAAATGCTCACTACTAATGATGCGGGAAGAGACGTAAGACAACTTGCAATTTTAGACGGCACACACAAACCTGCAAATTATACAGGGAAAAAGAACATTCCTGCTGCCGGTGGAATTGTAGGCAAAAATTTTGCCGTGCAGGCAAACCTGATGTCAAACAATAAAGTGTGGCCTGCAATGGCGAAAGCTTTCAGGGAAACAAAAGGACCTTTAGCCGAAAGAATGGTAGCAGTATTGGAAGCCGCACAGAGTGTCGGTGGAGATATTAGGGGAAAACAATCCGCTGCACTGCTTGTTGTAAAAGGAAAATCGACAGGAAAAATTTGGGAAGACAGGTCAATTGATCTACGCGTTGATGACAGCCCCAGCCCTATTAAAGAATTAAAAAGATTGTTGAAGGTTCACAGGGCATACGACCATATGAACGCCGGTGATTTGGCGGTTGAACACGGAGATATGGCTCTTGCAATGAAGGAATATTCCACGGCGGAAGAAATGTTTCCTAATAATTTGGAAATGAAATACTGGCACGCAGTAACATTAACCAATATCGGCAGATTGAAAGAAGCCCTTCCTATGTTCAAAGAAGTTTTTGCAAAAGATAAAAACTGGTCGATTTTAACTCCCCGGCTTGTAAAAGTAGGTCAGCTTAAAGTGGATGCTGCAGGATTAAAGAAAATAATGGAACAGGGAAAATAGGAAATAGCTTTCAGCGGTTGGTTTATTAATCTAAGTTTTTAAGACCGTCCTCGGACGTGTTATTATTTTCAAACTCACCCCCTCAAATCCCCCTCTCTTGCCAACCTGCCCGTCCGGCAGGCGGGGAGAGGGGGAGGTCGGAAACTTAAATTTTTAAATTAATTGTAATAGGGGGTGAGTTCATTTACATCGTGGAAGCATAATACTTCTTGTTACTGAATGTGTATTGTAGAGCGAGCAGATTGCTCGCTTAAAATGAGATCAAAACAAGCAGGAAAAGAGCGACAAACCTCATCGCTCTACAAATTTACTTGGTACTGATTTAATAAAACGGTTGAATTTATTTTTTGTTGGATAAATATAAATTATCAAAAATCAATAATGGTAGATTAAGCCGTCGGGTATATTACCAAACCCGTTCTTATTATTTCTTCAAGGAAGCCGCTTCTGTCATCATTATTTTTAAATATCACCGGTTCAATACGGTGGTCAATATCCCTCCGCATTTTATATAATTGGAATTCTGCTGTCAGGATGTCTTCTGGCAGTTCATCTAAAATAACGGCAACATCAATGTCGCTATCTTCTGTAAATTTATCTCTAACAAATGAGCCGAAAAGTATTACTTTATTAACTCTAAATTCATAAGCAGCTCTTTGTGCAAATTGTTTTACACGTATTATAACTTCATTTTTATCCACTTTGATAATCCTTCGGTTTGGTCTAAAATGTCTGTACATTTTTTGTAATCAAGTGTCTTAAATATCATCTCTTTATGTGTGGGATATCTTGCCTGAATATTAAGAGGCTGAATAAGATCTATAAAATCTTTTTGCTGTTCTGATAATTCTTCATAAACCAAAGATTTTTTAGCAAGGTCTATTAAAGAATGAGTATATGGAGGAATACCGGAATTGGTTTTTATAAAAACAGCCTTTAATAATTTTTCAAGAGACTGATGGCACATAAAGCCTACGTACAAATAACGTTTGGTTTCTAACAGAGCTTTTGCTGTGGCAAAATCATAGTCTGAAAGTTCAAGCCAATATTTTATTTTTTCTAAATCATCCATGATTAAAAACTTTATTGATAATTCAAGTTAATAATAAGATTGAATAAATGCACAATCTTATTGTGTCGGTTGAGGTTTGTAGTTATGTAAGGCTTGTAAAAGTAGGTCAGCTTAAAGTAGATGCTGCAGGATTAAAGAAGATAATGGAGCAGGGGAAATAACTATCAACAATCAAAAAACCGGTTTTTATTTGTAGGAAAGTTTTATGAGATTCCTGATATCTATCAGATATCGGGAATCTTCACATAATCATAATGCCAGCACCACAATTTATCGTGGTGAGAATAAAAACACCGGAAAACAAAACATCTGCTTTAGCAGATTTTAAAAACCAAACAATTTTATAGCCATAATTAAAATTGCGGCAACCAAAACAAAACGAATAAATTTTTCTCCTTTTTTCACAGATAATTTTACCCCCCACCAACCACCGAGTGCGTTGCCGATACCGAGGCTTATACCGAAAAGCCAGTTTACGTTACTTGTAATTGCAAAAATTATAAGTGCGGGAATGGTATAAATTAAAATTATAAAAACTTTGTGCATATTTGTTACTATCAGATCAAACTTCATCAAATAATTCAAAGTAGCCATAAGTAAAAAACCAACACCGACCTGCAAAAACCCACCGTAAAATCCTATACCGAACATACTCAGGTAACCGATCCAGGTAATAATCCCTTTAGTGTTGTTTTCGTTTCCGCTTCTTTTTTTGTGGAACAGCATTGAAATAACAATTCCAATCAAAACAATCGAAAGAATTTTTTTGAATAAAAGGTCATCGATATTTACGGCTAACACCGCGCCAACAATTGCACCTGGCACAGTAAAAAGAGCAAGTTTAAAACTTAATCCGAATTGGTGATAATCTTCTTTTTTAAAGGATTGTACTGCGGCTACATTTTGTATCAGCAGGGCAATTCTGTTTGTTCCGTTTGCAAGTGCGGAATCGAGACCGAGAAAAATTAAAGTGGGGAGAGTTAGCGAAGAACCCCCGCCTGCGTTAACGTTAATAAATCCGGCAATTAGTCCTACACCGAATAAAATTAGAAGAGAGTTTAATTCACTCAAATAAAATTCCTTTTTTTATGTTTCAGAAATCCGGTTTTTAAAAAATAACTTTATTACAAAATTTAGTTAATTAAAATTCGATATCTTTTATACTTTGAATAAACGATAACATTTTTTGATAGTGAGTTCCTTCCCAGTAATTTTTTTTGCATTCGGGGCATCTATAGAATTCATCTAAAGAACTTGCGACTTTAGGAGGAAGTTCATTTAATATTTTATTTTTATTTGTTTTGATGAGAAGGGAGTTACAATCAATGCATCGGGAAAATTCCTTAATAATATTTTTTAGGTCAAAACGTTTTATTACCTCGATTACCTGCTCTCGAACTTTTGTGCTTCTTATCCAGTAGCCGTGGAGCACTTTGCTGCGCTTTAGAATTCCTCTATCCCTTGTTAAAATTGCACGCTTTTCTTTTAATGAAAGTTTTACAATTTCATCGTCATCAAAATCGTTTTTATAAAGTACATCAAAGCCCATCATTCTTAAATATCGTGTTAATTTTCCAAGGTGAACATCTGCAACAAACTTTGGATTGCGCAATGGTTTTGGTCGAAGGCATTGTACATCTGTAATATCAAGTGATTCAAAAACCGGGTAAACAGAAATATCATCATCAAAATTAATTAAATAATCAAACCCAACAGATTTACCGTTAGCGAGAATCAAATCGACTTCTGTGTGTGGAACACCTAATGATTCAATAACATCTTTTACTGAAGTACGATCGATATATGTATGTTCAAAAGATATTTTACGTTTTTCTCCGGGAAGAAAATCGTTTAATTCTTCGTAAAATCTAAGGTGAATTTTATGTTGTATTACCTTCACTTTTCCAACAATTATTTCTAATAAATATCCAAATTATTGTACCATTAAAACTGAAAAGATTTTTCGTTCTGCAGCTACCTGTCCGCCGTTCTTTATATATGCCTAAATTTAAACAGTGCAAGCAGGCTATGGAAGGCATACCGGAATCGAAATAATATTCGTTTTATTTATGCATTTAAATTATAGAAAAGTTTATAATTATTTTTATTTTTCAGGAACCTTTTAAAAATTAATTTTGTATAAACCAATTAGAGTTAATTTACTATAGAAAACAAAATAGTTTTATATGGATATTCAAGTTGAAAACCTCACAAAAGTTTACGGAAAAGAAAAAGCCGTAGACTCAATATCATTCAATGTAAAACCCGGAGAAATTTTAGGCTTCCTTGGTCCCAACGGTGCCGGCAAATCCACAACTATGAAAATCATCACCTGCTTTATGGCGCAGACAAGCGGCGATGTTAAAATAGACGGACATTCAAATTTGGAAAACTCAATCGAGATAAAGAAAAAGATCGGCTACCTGCCCGAAAACAACCCGCTTTATCTTGATATGCCCGTGTTGGAATATCTCTCTTTTGTTGCCGAACTACAGGGAGTACCGAAAGATAAAGTTCAAGAGAGGCTTGTTGAAATGGTAATGCTCTGCGGTCTTGATGACGAGAAACATAAAAAAATAGGCGAGCTTTCAAAAGGGTACAGGCAGAGGGTAGGACTTGCACAGGCAATGATTCACGATCCGGAGATATTAATTTTAGACGAACCAACCACGGGATTAGACCCAAACCAGATTATAGAAATAAGAAAATTAATTAAAGAACTCGGCAGGCATAAAACCGTAATTTTAAGTACACATATTTTACCCGAAGTAGAAGCAACTTGTGATAGAATTCTCATTATAAACAAAGGTAAAATTGTTGCAGACGGTACTTCCGAGTCGTTAAGAAAACAAGCCCAAGGCGGAGGATTTATAAAGGTTAAAATTGATGATGCCGAAAATTCCGATGTGCTTTTTTCATCTTTAATGGACTTGGATACAGTTACAAAAGTTGACCCTGTAAAAGAAAGTAATAACGTTTTTCATGTTTCGGGCAGCGAAGGCTTGCAAACACAAAAAGATATTTTCAATCTTTGCGTAAAAAATAAATGGACATTGCTCGAGATGACCCTGATTGAAACTAAATTAGAAGATATATTTAAAGAATTAACAACAAACTGATATGGCAATTTCAGGATTGAATCAAAGGCTTTTGAGAAAGATAATATTTACAAAATGTGGATAATTGTAAAAGTATGGATGAATGGATGAAGGAATGGATGAGAGATGAATAGTGATATTATAAACAATCATACAGCCATACATTCATACCTAACAAAAATATTTTATGGAATAGAATTCTTATTATGAAAAGTAACAAAATTGGGAAAATGGACAGATGAAGATTTGGATTATTGCTTTAAAAGAGTTCAGAACTTTTTTTGATTCTCTTACCGCTTACATTTTATTGGTTGTATTTCTCGGCTTAAGCGGATTTTTTACATGGATATCAGGCTCCGATATTTTCTTTATCGGTCAGGCAACACTTCAGCCGTTCTTTTCGGTTGCTTACTGGACCTTGTTTTTCTTTATCCCCGCTTTAACTATGAGAATGCTTGCCGAAGAAAATAATTCGGGAACAATAGAACTTCTTCTTACAAAACCCATAACCGATTGGCAGATTATAATGGGTAAATTTACCGCCTGTTTAATGTTGATAATAATCGCTCTCTTATTAACCCTTCCTTACTATATCAGCATAGCATTTTTAGGCAATGTTGATAACGGTGCGGCAATAAGCGGCTACCTGGGACTTGTATTAATCAGCTCGGCTTATATCGGGATTGGACTTTTTGCGAGCAGTATTTCAAATAATCAAATTGTATCGTTTCTTGTTTCACTTTTTATCGGAATATTTTTCCTAATCATTTTTAATGTGCTTGCATCCGACTTAACAGGAACCATTGCCGGCATATTAAATTACTTGAGTTTATCAACTCATTTTCAGTCTATTTCAAGGGGAGTGATAGACAGCAGGGATATAATTTACTTCTTAAGTATTGCCGGTTTGGGTTTAATACTGGCTGCAACATCTTTATCAAAAAGAAATATTATTGATTGACTTATGCTAACAAAGAAAAAAGTTTTAACAAATATTTTATTGATATTCAGTATCATTATCCTTTTTAATATTATTGGAAATAGGTTTTTCTTCAGGTTGGATTTTACTGAAGATCATCAATACACATTAAATGAAGCAACAAAAAATATTTTAAACTCTTTAGATGCACCTGTAACTATAACCGCATACTTTTCTGAAAACATGCCCCCCAACGTTGCAAAAGTGAAAGATGATTTTAAAGATATGCTGATAGAATATAACAGTGTATCGGATGGACAGATTCAGTATGATTTTATAAATCCCAATGTTGATCAAAAAACGGAAACGGAAGCACAGCGTGCAGGTATTAGACCTGTATTGATAAACGTAAGAGAAAGAGACCAGGTAAAACAGCAGCGTGCATATTTAGGTGCGGTATTGGAGTATAAAAATAAAAAGGAAATCATTCCTGTTATTCAGCCCGGTGCCGCAATGGAATATGACCTCACTACAAGCATTAAGAAATTAACTTTAACTCACAAAACCAAGATTGCTTTTTTACAAGGAAACGGTGAACCTGAATTATCGGCTTTGCAGCAGTTAACCCGGCAGCTTTCTATTATGTACAACATTCAGCCGTTTGCTTTTAGTGATACCACCAAACTAACAAATGATTATAAAACTTTGGTAATAATCGCTCCCGCAGATTCAATAAACCCAAAATACTTAAACCAAATGGATGATTACATTTCAAACGGTGGAAGAATATTACTTGCTCTTAACAGGGTAACGGGTGATCTTTCAAAAGCAACGGGTTCTGTTTTAAGCACGGGATTTAACAACTGGCTAAAAAACTACGGAGTAAATGTTGAAGGTAAATTTATAATCGATATAAGCAGCGGAAGTGTAATGGTAAGACAAAACCAGGGCGGATTTGTTATGAACACGCCGGTTAAATTTCCTTATCTTCCGATAATAACAAACTTTGCCGATCACCCAATTTCCAAAGGCATTGAATCTGTTATTATGCAGTTTGCCAGCCCGATTGAAATTACGCCGGATTCATCAGTAAAATATACAGTATTTGCAAAGACCTCAAAAGCAACGGGAATAGAGACACCACCGGTTTACTTTAACGTAATGAAACGATGGACAAGGGGAGAGTTTCCTCTATCGAATCTGCCTGTAGCTGTAGCACTTGAGGGTAAATTTAAAAACGGTACTTATTCTAAAATGGTTGTCTTTAGTGACGGAGATTTTGTAATTAACGGAAACGGTCAACAGAAAAGACGACTTGAAAAAGATAATATCAGTATTATGTCAAATGCAATTGATTGGCTGTCCGATGATACGGGCTTGATTGCACTTAGAACCAAGGGTGTTACAAACAGACCGATTGACTCGACATTAAAACAAGGTACAAAGACATTTATTAAATATTTAAACTTTTTACTTCCTATAATTTTAATTATTATTTATGGTTTAGTCCGTTATCAAATAAAAAAGAAAAAAAGAAATAAATGGATGAACGAAAAATATGTTTAATAATTATTCAAATAAAAAGTTAGTAATCGTTTTTGCGGCTCTTTTATTGATTGTCGTGGTTATGTTTATTTTTGATTCAAATCCAAACGAATCGACATTTAAAAAAAATATAGTTGATATAAATAAAAGCGATGTTACCTCCATATCTATTTATCCCGGGGTAAATAATCATAAAGAAGTAAAACTTTTTAAAGTAGGAAACAAATGGAAGGTTACTTTAAATAACAATAAAACTGCCGATGTCCCCCAAGAAAAAATAGACGGGCTTCTGAGAGTGCTGACACAAATAAAACCCAAAAGAGTAGCTGCAAAAGAACCCATTAAATGGAAAGAGTTTCAGGTTGATACATCCGGCACACAAGTTAAAGTTTTTGAAGATGGTGATCTTGTTCTTGATATTGTGATAGGTAAATATGTGTTTAAACAGCCGCGGTCACTTTCGTCTTTTGTTAGACTTTCTGATGAAGAAGAAGTTTATGAAGTGAACGGGATTCTATCAATCACATTTAACCATAAGCCTGATTACTTCAGAGATTTTCACCTGGTTTTTGATAACAACACTAATTGGAGTAAAGTAACATTTACATATCCCGCAGACAGTTCTTTTGTTTTGGCAAAACTTAACAATAAATGGATGATAGAAGGAGTTGAAACCGATTCGGCAAAAACAGTAAATTATTTGAACTCACTGCAAACATTGACGAATTCAAATTTTGTTGATAACCCCGGTAAAGAATCTTTGAGTAAAGCTTTTTATACAATAACGGTTGAAAGCAAAGACAAGGGAACTATAGTTATTACTTCTTTCGGCAAAGATGAAAACGCAATTATCCATTCCTCTATGCGTCCCGAAGTTTATTTTAAAGCCGGTACCAAACCGTTTTTAACGAGAACATTTGTAGGGCGGAAACATTTCTTTTAAAAGTTAATTTGACCCACCCCTTTAATTCCCCTCCAAGGAGGGGATTTGGGGTGGGTATTCCTATTTCTTCCACTCTTTTTCAATTTCTTTAATCGCTCTTTTAAGCTGTGGGTCACTTCCTTCAAGTCTGTCTTTAAAATTTGTTTTGACATAAATGTCAGGTGTTACACCTGTACGTTCCAAATCTTTTCCGTCCAAAGTGTAGGTTCCCCAAGAAGGAAGCCTGTAAAACGAACCGTCAACGAGTGATTTTCCCGAAGTGAAAATTATCCACCTGTAAGTTTCTGTTCCTATTAATTTCCCAAGCTTCAAGGCTTTAAATCCTGCGGAAGTCATCTCACCATCGCTGAGTGTCTGTTCGTTCATTAAAAGTACTATCGGGTTTGCTGATAAAGGAAAGTTCGGTTGAACTGTGAATTTTCCTCCTCTATATTTCCATTTCAGGTACGGTTTTCTGCTCAAATAATCCAGCACTTCATCGTGAACGTTGCCGCCGGTATTGTAACGTAAATCCAGAATAAGCCCGTCTTTATTGAACGCAGTGGAAGTCATATCTATTATAAATTTCTTAAGGCTTGCATTGCTCATGTTTTTCATATAAATATATCCGATCTTATTACCACTCTCTTTATCCACGATGCTTTGGTTGTTTTTTATCCACTCATCATATAATTGAGTATTTAGTTTTTTTGAATTTTCGGGGTGAACTTTTACATCAAAAGTCTGACCTTTGCGAGAAAAGGTTAAAGTAATTTCGCCGGGAATAGTAGGGTTTGAGAAGTAATATTCCCTGTTGAAGTTTCCGTCTATTTTTTTCCCATTAACGGCAACGAGTTCATCTCCCTGGTGTACATTTACATCTAATTTATCGGCAGGTGAATCGGCAGCAATACTTTTTACTTTGTAGGGATTATCGTTATCAAAAATAAAACCCGTTACGGATGTTTTGTTTTTATAATACGTGTTTTCTTCTTTACCGTTTGTGTAAAAGCCTTGATGGGAAGAATTAAGTTCACCCTGTAAATCACTTAGCAAGGAACGAAGATTTGATCTTGAATTAATAAACGGAAGAAATTTTTCGTATTTCACCATCATCTTTTTCCAATCAACTCCGTGGAAGTTTGGGTCGTAATAATTTTCATCCAAATTTGCCCAAGTTTCAAAAAACATTTCGTTGAACTCATTTCTCAAATCCCGGTAGAAGGTGTAATTCATTTTTATCTTTTTAAGTTTGCCTTGTTTTAAATCCAATGTGTTGATAGTGCCGCCCGAAAGAACGTAGTAATTTTTCTTTACATTAAAGAATTGAAATTTACTTCCCGAACTTATTTTTTCAGCCTTGTTTTTTGAAAACGGTTTTATTGTTGTTTTATACAGCGCATAACCTTTACCGTCTTGATTTGATGTATAAAGCACAGTGGTTTCATCATCTTTTTTTACCACGCTTAATAAGAGTTGATTTCCTTTTGCCGATGTAATCTTTTCCCACCTGTCGGCTATATCCTTAAAATCGATTACTACGGCATTCTTATTGTTTTTATTTTTTCCTGCTTTTTTAAACAGTTCTTCAAACTTGTCGGATTTAAAAGCATTGGCAAATTTCCGTAATGCAATCCTGTAAATTTTACTGTCTCTAAATCCATAAGGATAAGCCGGGTGAAATCTGTCCGTTTCAAAATAAATGTATTTTCCGTCGGGTGACCAGTACGGGTCTCCTTCCGAAACGCCTGTGTTTGTAATGTCTATTTTGTTTTTTGAATTAATGTCGTAAACAAATATTTCCATTTCAAAATTTCTGTAAACGGTATAAAGTATGTATTTATCATCGGGGGAAAAATACGGTGCGGAATTATCCATTGCCCAAAACTCATCGTTGACTATTACGGTACTTTTAAAGGTCTTTAAATCAAGGGTTCTCATCTCGTCTCTTCCGCTTAAGTAAACGCCCTCTGTTCTGTTGCTGTTAAAAGTAAGATCGCGGTTATTTCTTTCGTCAAAAGTGATTTGCTTTTCATTTCCTTTGCCGTCGGCTTTTATTGTAAACCAGTTCAGCCAGCCGTTTACGGTTTGATTGAAGATAATGCTTGTGCTGTCAAGCCACATAGTTTCAATTACTCTGCCGGTCGGTAGTGTGTTTAATTGTTTTATGAATTTCCCTTTTGTGTCTGATACGAAAAGCTCTCCGCGTGATACAAAAGCGATCTTTTTGTTATCGGGTGAAACACTGAAAGAGGTAATCTTTCCATTAACATTAAATGCTTTTTTCCTTTCGAGAGTTTTATTTATAGGAAGAGTAATGTTTACTTTTTTGGTTTTTTCATTTGCAACATCGTAAATAAAAACTTGATATCCCTTTTCAAACACAACATAATTCCCGTTTGCTGCAACACGCGGGTTTTTAATTGAGTGGTTGAAAGAAGTCAGTTGTTTCTTTTTTCCGTTTGCAAAAGTGTAAAGATTGTATTCGTTGTTTGCTTGGTCGGATACAAAATAAATTTTGCCGTTTTTGTCTATGGTGGGCCAAAAGTCTTTGCCTATCCAAGTAGTTAGTTTTTTAAAAACTTTTGTTTTGGGATTATAAGATTTTAAATCAGGATTAAAAGCGCCCTTGTATCTTTTCCTGTTTGTAAATATTGAACTTTCCCAACTTTCGTTAAAAATATATTCTTTGGTTTTAGGATTCACAACAAGGTTATGAGGCCAGTTAAAATAATTTTCAAAAAGTCGTTCCGGTGTTCCGCTGTTAACGGAAACCTTATAAGTGCTCATCCTGTTGTAACGGTTGGATGTAAAGTAAATGTATTTTGAATTCCAGGACCATGAAGAAACAGCATCGCGACTATCGTAATAAGTTAATTGTTTTATCTCGCCGCCGACTGCGGGCATAACATATACATTGGAATTTCCGTCCTCTCTGCCTGTAAAAGCAATCCATTTTCCGTCGGGAGAATACAGCGCATTAGTTTCATCGCCCTGCATTGCTGTTAACCTTGCAGCTTGTCCGTCGTTACTTGGAACAGTCCACAAATCACCGTCGAATGTAAAAACAATATTTGAACCATCCGGTGAAAGTGAGGGGTAACTTGTAAAATAGACACCGGTTTGTGCCTTTAGAATAGCGGTTAATAATAAAAACAATAAACTTAGTTTTTTCATTTTCCAAACTCCGTTTTAAATAAAATTATATTTATATACAATAAAATAAAAAATAAAAGATAAAGCATAACCGGTTATGTAAAATATTTAACTCCTAACAACCACCAAGGTTTTGATATATTTATTAAGAATACTTAAAAATAATTTTTTTTTAATTCAGATAACCTTTGTGTATTTTTTAATAGGTGTTATCGATAGGTAAATTTTCTGCTATCGAATAGCTTTGGGGCTTCAAACAAAAATGTATTTGCTTTTGATTTATCTTTTCTTATTATAAGTATTGAATTAGGTTCAAATAAGAAGATTAAATCTAATCGGGGTAGCAAGTGAAATTAAAATTATTATTGTTTTTTTTCCTCTCACAAGTTTTTTTATCTGCACAAATAGTAACAACGGTTGCTCCTCTTAAACCCGGTAATAAATGGCTCTATCTCTCAAGTGTTGTTTATCAGTATTCTTTTTTAAAATTTGAAGTTTTAGATAGTGTTAAAGTAATTAATAATATTCCGTTTTTTGCTGTTCTAGCTGGTGAGAATTTAGGTTACACAACATATATGGGAATAACACCAGGTAATTTTTATGCAGAATTTCTAGATGCAATGAATGATTCACTATATAAGTATTTTAAAACAAATCCTAATAAAGGAGATACCTGGGAACAACAATGGATTTTTGATCCACCAATACTTTACAGTACTATAATTGATACTTTTTCCACACAAGTATTTGGGCAAAACACTTTGGTTTATGTAGTTGATCGTACAGATAGCAGTGTAGTTGGGAGCAGAGAATACTGGACAAAAGAGTATGGGCTAATTGTGGGTAGGTATGAACAAGCTGAAGATATTCTCATAGGTTGTGTGATAGACGGAGTTTTATACGGAGATACTACTGTTGTAGGAATTGAAGATGTTGATAAACTGCCTAATGATT